>OLRD01000557.1_pt1 | contig 29911 bp, 31 predicted proteins | sample 1672051 | NCBI WGS metagenome assembly OLRD01 (sample SAMEA3136640, study PRJEB25190) | human gut metagenome | biome: human gut; feature: human-associated habitat; material: faeces | place: Austria | collected 2013 | reverse complement strand
TTGCATGTGTTAGGCACGCCGCCAGCGTTCGTCCTGAGCCAGGATCAAACTCTTATGTTTAATTCCTGTTACGCTCCAGATTTCTCTGGCTCGCATTTTCACTCAATTCATTGACTGCTTGCGTTCTTGCTTTCCTTGCTCTGTATCGTTTTCAAGGTTCGTTGCTCTCAAGCGAGCTTGTACATAATAGCACGCTTTAGGCGCTCTGTCAACAGGTTTTTTGCCATTTTTCTGAACTTTTTTGTGCATCCGAACGTTCGTATCCACCTATCTTTCGTCTCTATCTTAAAACACGAACTTTCAATTCAAAATCCCAATGAAATATTCTGGTTTTGTAAATTTCAACATGAAGAGGCGGACAGCCGCCATAGCCGTCCGCCCCTGTTTGTGTCACTCGCTCTTATGTGCCGCTTCGCAATAGAAGCAGCGATAGATCTGCTTCTCCCGATCGGCCAGCACAAAAATCTGGTCCAATTCCTGTTCGGTCTGAGTAATACAGCGCGGGTTTTTGCACTTCATCACATTTACAACCCGCGCGGGCATCTCAGGTTTTTTCTTCTCCACCAGTTTCCCGTCGCGAATGATGTTGACGCTGATACCCGGATCAATGTAGCCCAGCAAATCCAGATCCAGAGGGATCTCCTGGTCAATTTTGATGATGTCCTTTTTACCCATGCGCTGCGACTTGGCGTTCTTGATGATGGCCACAGAGCAGTCCAGCGCGTCCAGTCCCAGATAGTGATAGATTTCCATGCTGCGCCCGGCGCGGATATGGTCGATTACATAGCCGTTCTGAATGCTGTCAATGTTCATGCGTCCACCTCCAAAAGCTTCATCAGCAGGGCTTCGCGCATATATTTGCCATTGGCGACCTGTCGGAAATAGCATGCACGGGGATCGTCGTCCACGGCGCGGCTGATTTCGTTCACGCGCGGCAGAGGATGCAGCACGCACAAATCGCGGCGTGCCAGGCGCATCTTTTCAGTATCAAGGATATAACTGTCCTTGAGGCGCACATAGTCCGCCTCGTTAAAGAAGCGCTCGCGCTGCACACGGGTCATGTAGAGAATATCGAGGGTGCCGATCACATCCTCCAGCCGCTCCACTTCCACGAAGCTGACGCCGTTTTTGTGCATGCTTTCGCGCACATATTCGGGCACGCGCAGCTCCTCCGGAGAGATGAGCACAAACCGGATGCTCTTGTAGCGCATCATGGCGTTGATGAGGCTGTGCACCGTGCGGCCGAACTGAAGGTCTCCGCAGCAGCCGATGACCAGCTGGTTGAGCCGTCCCTTCTCGCGGCGGATGGTGAGCAGATCCGCCAGCGTCTGCGTGGGGTGATTATGTCCGCCGTCGCCCGCGTTGATGATGGGCACGGGGCTGACCTGGGCCGCCGCGGTGGGCGCGCCTTCCTTGGGGTGACGCATGGCGATGACGTCCGCATAGCATCCCACGGTGCGCACAGTATCGGCCACGCTTTCACCCTTGGATGCAGAAGAGCTGTCCGCCGATGAAAAGCCAAGCACGCTCCCGCCCAATTCCAGCATGGCGGCCTCAAAACTCAGCCGCGTGCGGGTGCTGGGCTCATAAAAAAGCGTTGCCAGCTTCTTCCCATGCATGCATTCAGCATACCGTTTGGGGTTTTGGATAATGTCGTCTGCGCGGTCCATCAGGTCATCCAGCTCCTGCGTGCTCAGGTCACGGATATCAAGCAGATGTCTGGGCATGCGTGTACCTCCTCAGTTGTGCATCCAACTCTCGTCGCTGGGGTTGTTGCGGAAACGAATGAGCCGCTCCACCTGTTCCGGACGGATATAGCCCTTCTCCGCCGCCACCTGTACCAGCACGTCGAAGTTGGACAGGCTCACGTTTTTCACCCCGGCGGCGGCCAGCCGGTCCAGTCCCTTCTGCATGCCATAGGTGAAGATGCTCGCGATGCCCAGCACCTCCGCGCCGGCCTCGCGCAGCGCCTCCACCACGTCGATGACGCTCCCGCCGGTGGAGATCAGGTCCTCCACCACGACCACCTTCTGGCCTTTTTCCAGCTTGCCCTCAATGCGGTTCTGACGGCCGTGGTCCTTGTTGCCGCCGCGCACGTAGCCCATGGGCAGGTGCATCATGTGCGCCACAATGGCCGCGTGGGCGATGCCCGCGGTGGACGTGCCCATGAGTACCTCCACATCCGGATATTCACGGCGGATAATTTCCATCAGGCCGTTTTCCACCTGGTCGCGCACCTCGGGCGCGGTCAAGGTCAGGCGGTTGTCGCAGTAAATGGGGCTCTTGATGCCGCTGGCCCAGGTGAAGGGTTCCTCGGGCCTGAGAAACACCGCGCCGATGGACAATAACGCACCCGCAATCTGTTTTTCCATGATGGTCTTTCCTCCTTTGTCACTCGCCAAGGAATTCCTTCACGCAGCGCCGATAGGCCGCCACGGGGTCCGCTGCCTGGGTGATGGGCCGCCCCACCACGATATAGTCGCTCCCGCCCAGGCGCGCCTTTTCGGGGGTCATCACGCGCGCCTGATCATCCGCCGCCGAATCCGCAAAGCGGATGCCCGGCGTCACCGTCTGGAACGCCGCGCCGCAGGCTTCCTTCACCAGCCCCGCCTCCAGCGGCGAGCACACCACGCCGTCCAACCCGGCCTCTTTGGCGTTCTGGGCGTACTTCTTCACGGTGTCGGGCATGCTGGCATTGATGAGCAGCTCCCGCTGCATGCGCTCCTCGCTGGTGGAGGTGAGCTGGGTCACCGCCAGCAGGGTGGCACAGCTGCCGTCGGGGCGGGTGAGGCCCTCCTTGGCCGCCTCCATCATGGCGATGGTGCCCGCCGCGTGCAGGTTGGTCATGTCCACGTCCAGGGTGGAGAGCACATGCATGGCCTTTTTCACCGTGTTGGGGATGTCATGGAGCTTCAGGTCCAGGAAGATGCGGTGCCCCCGAGCCTTGATCTCCCGCACGATGGACGGGCCTTCGGCGTAGAACAGCTCCATGCCGATTTTCACATAGGGCTTTTCCTCCTGGAACAGGTCCAGGAAGGCCAGGGTCTTCTCACGGTTTTCAAAGTCCAGGGCAATAATCACGTCATGATCCATGATAAACGTCCTCCTTTGTCTGTATCGGGGTTATACCCGCTGAATTTCCTTCAAGTCCCGGATGCCCAGCTCCGCCATGACCTGGGGCAGTTCCTCAATGATGCGCTTGCAGGCGTAGGGGTCCACCAGGTTGGCCGCGCCCACCTCCACGGCGGTAGCGCCGGCCATCATCATTTCGATGACGTCCCGGGCGGAGGATACGCCGCCCATGCCCACCACGGGGATTTTCACCGCGCCGGTGACCTGGTACACCATGCGCAGGGCCACCGGGAACACCCCGGGGCCGGAGTAGCCGCCCATGACGTTAGCCAGCACCGGGCGGCGGCGGGCCAGGTCAATGCGCATGCCCAGCAGGGTATTGATGAGGCTCAGGCCGTCCGCCCCCGCGTCCTCGCAGGCCCGGGCGATTTCCGTGATATCCGCCACATTGGGGCTGAGCTTCATGATGACGGGCTTTTTCGTCACAGCCTTCACCGCCCGGGTGACCTCCGCCGCCGCTTCCGGGCTGGTGCCGAAGGCCATGCCCCCGTGGCGCACGTTGGGGCAGGAGATGTTTACCTCCAGGAAGGCTACCTGCTCCTCCGCGTCCATGCGGGCGCAGCAGGCCACGTATTCCTCCAGGGAAAAGCCGCTGATGTTGGCCATGATGGGCTTATGGAAGATCTTGCGCAGGGCGGGCAGCTCCTCGGCAATCACGTGGTCGATACCGGGGTTTTGCAATCCCACGCTGTTGAGCATGCCGTCCGGGCACTCGGCGATACGGGGCAGAGGGTTGCCGAAGCGCGCCTCCCGGGTGGTGCCCTTGAAACTCAGGGAGCCCAGGATGTTGATGTCATAGTAGGGGGTAAACTCCTGGCCAAAGCCGAAGGTGCCGCTGGCGGGAATCACCGGGTTATCCAGCTCCACGCCGCACAGGGTTACGGCGGTGCTCACCATACGATCTCCTCCTTGTTCAGCACGGGGCCATCCTTGCAGATGCGCTTGGTGCCGTACTTGGTCTTGCAGCTGCAGCCCATGCAGGCCCCGAAGCCGCAGGCCATGCGGGCCTCGAAGCTGTACTGGCCGGGCTTGTCCGTGGCCTGGTACAGGGCCTTGAGCATGGGCTCGGGGCCGCAGGCGTAGGTAAAGTCATAGTCCGTCTCCGTAAGGGCGGCGGTGACAAAGCCGCGGATGCCCTGGGAGCCGTCGGCGGTGGTCACGTACACGGGCACGCCCAGGGCCTCGAAATCCTCCCGGAGGAAAACCTCCGCGGCGGTGTTGAAGCCCATGACCACCCGCGGGGATTTTCCCGCCTGGATGAGGCGCTTGCACAGGCCGTACAGGGGCGGCACGCCCACGCCGCCGCCCACCAGCAGGGGCTTGTCCCCGCAGGCCGCCGGGTCAAAGCCGTTGCCCAGCCCCGTGAGCAGGTCCAGTTCCGCCCCTGGAACCAAGCTGGTCATGGCCTTGGTGCCCTGGCCCACCACCTTGTAAATCAGCGTCAGGCTGTTTTCGCCCCAGTCGCACACGGAGATGGGCCGGCGCAGGTAGAACCCCGGCACCTTGATCTGCACAAACTGCCCGGGCCGGGTAATGGCGGCGGTGTCCCCCGCCAGCTCCAGGCGGTAAACGGTATCCGTAAGGGGCGTTTGCCCGGTAACGGTGAATATCATACGGTTTCTTCCTCCTTATAGGCCATGCGTTCCCCGCACAGGGTCATGACGCAGTCTCCCTGCACTTCCCAGCCGGTAAAGGGCGTGCTCCGCCCCAGGCTCAGGAAGCGTTCCGGGTCGATGTTCCAGCGCTTGTCCAGGTCAAAAACGGCCAGCTCCGCCCGCTGCCCCGGCAGTATGCCTCCATCCGTAAAGCCGAAGCGGCGGCGGGGGGCGCCGCTCATGAGCTCCATGAGCTTCTCCAGGGAGATCAATCCCTTTTGCACCAGATGTGTATACAGCAGCGGGAAGGCGGTCTCCAGGCCCACAATGCCCATTACCGAACCCCGCAGGCCCTTGGCCTTTTCCTCTTGGCCGTGGGGGGCGTGGTCCGTGGCGATCATGTCAATGGTGCCATCGGCGAGGCCCTCCAGCAGGGCTTCCCGGTCCGCGCGGTCCCGCAGGGGAGGATTCATCTTGAAGCGGCCCTCGTCCTGCAAATCGTCCTGGGACAGCAGCAAGTAGTGGGGGCCGGTCTCGCAGGTCACGTCCACGCCTTCCGCCTTGGCCTGGCGGATCAGCGCCACGGACTCCTTGCAGGAGATGTGGCACACGTGATAGGGGCAGCCCGTCTCCCGGGCCAGGCGCAGGTCCCGGGCAATCTGCCCCCACTCGCTCTCCGAGGGAATCCCCGGGATGCCATGGGCAGCGGCATAGCTGCCCGCATGAATGGCGCCCCCGGCGGGAATCAGGGACATATCCTCGCAGTGGGCCACGATCATGCTCCCCGCCGCCTTGCACCGCTCCATGGCCTGGCGCATGAGGCTCTCGGACTGCACGCCCCGGCCATCGTCGGAAAACCCAGCCACCCGAGGCGCCAGGGCGGCCATGTCCGTCAGTTCCCCCGCGCCCTTCTGCCCCAGGGTGATGCACCCATAAGGCACCACGCGGATGCAGGCGTCCCGGCGGATGATCTCCTCCTCCACCGCCAGATGCTCGGGAGTATCGGGGGCGGGGTTCAGGTTGGGCATGGCGCACACGGTGGTGTATCCGCCCCGAGCCGCCGCCCGCGTCCCCGCGAGCACCGTCTCCTTATAAGAAAACCCAGGCTCCCGCAGATGCACGTGCACATCCACAAGACCTGGGACCACAAGGCGGCCGTGAAGGGAAAGCACACGGTCCGCCTGAACACCCTTCCCAAAAGAAGAAACAATGCGCCCGTCCTCCACCAGCACATCCTGGGGGACGAGCTTGCCATGGGCTAGCGTATACGCGCCGGTCAGAAGCATCCTCACAGGGGCATCCTCCTTGTACAGCTATCTAAGTTATTATACGCAAGGGCCGGTGGAATTGCAAGGGGCGAAGGGACAAAAAACGCCCCCTTGCGTGCCATCTGCGGGAATGATACAATAAATCAGACTTTTGCAAGGAGGCCCGTCCATGGAAGCCTGTACCCTCTGTCCCCGTCACTGCAACGCCCGCCGTACCCCGGAAGAGGGCAACGGCTTTTGCGGCCTGGGCAGCACCCTGCGCCTGGCGCGCATAGCCCCCCACTACTGGGAGGAACCGCCCATCAGCGGCACCCGCGGCACCGGGGCGCTGTTTTTCAGCGGCTGCACCCTGCGCTGCGCCTACTGCCAGAACGGGGACATCAGCCACCGCAACCTGGGGCGGGACTTTACCCCTGCCCAGCTGGCGGAGCACATGCGCCGCCTGGTGGACATGGGCGTGCACACCATGAGCTTCATCACCGCCACGCCCTTTGTGGAGGGCATCCTGGAGGCATTGGATCTGTACCATCCACCGGTGCCCCTGGTATGGAACACCTCCGGCTATGAAACCGTCGAAACCCTCCGGCGCCTGGAGGGCGTGATGGATATCTACCTGCCGGACCTCAAGCACTTCTCCTCCCGCATGGGGCAGCTGTGCGCCAAGGCCCCGGACTACTTTGAGGTGGCCAGCGCCGCCATTACGGAAATGGTACGCCAGGTGGGCGCGCCGCAATATGACCAGGAAGGTATCATGCGCCGGGGCGTGCTGATTCGCCACCTGATCCTTCCCGGGCTCACCGGGGAGAGCATTGCCCTGCTGGACTGGGTACACGACCATCTGCCGGGGATTCCCGTGAGCCTGATGCGCCAATACGTGCCCCTGAACGGCGTGGACATTCCCGGGCTGACCCGCACCATCACCCCCCGGGAATACCGGCGGGTGCGCGACCACATGCGCGCCCTGGAGCTACCCGGCTATGAGCAGGAGGCCGCCTCCGCCTCGGAGGACTTTGTGCCCCTGTTCGGGCAGGACGAAAGTTACATTTGAATATACAGGCACCCAGGCGCAGCTGCGTCGGGTGCTGTTTTGCATTTTTACGCGCTCATGCGGCGCGGGCAGGAGGAGATTGACTTGTTTTATCACATTGCGGAAAGGCTCACGCCCTTTGCCAAGGGCGAGCAGGTAACCTGGCATCAGGTAGCGGCCGTGGTGCGCCCGGAGGAGCTGGAAAAGCTGCGCCTGCCCGAGGGGATGCTGCCCCCCGAGGTGCTGTACAACCTTTCCAAATGCAGGGGGTGCCGTGTGATCATTGAGGAGGATCGCATCTGGGGCGAGCTGCACATTCCCGCCAAGGCCAAACAGCCCCAGAAGTCCCTGGCCTTTGTCTGGTGGAAAAGCAATGTGCTGTTTATTGACCCCAGCGGCATTGCCGCGGCATGCATGGAAAAGGTTCAAAAAATGCGCCCCCATCACGCAGACCAGGCGGACGACCTGATGATGGACTTCTTCCTGGCGCTGATCCTGGACGATATCACCGAAATGCAGTCCTTGGAGGATCGGATCTCGGTACTGGAACAAGCGGTGCTGGAAAACCGCACCGAGGGATTCATCCGGCAGATGAGCGCCCTGCGCAAGGAGCTCAATCACCGCAACCGCTACTATGCCCAGCTGAATAACCTGGTTTTGACCATCCAGGAAAGCGCCGCGGACCTGCTGGACGCATGCAGCCAGAGCCGCCTCCAGTACGTGCTGCGCCGCTTGAACCGTTTGCAGGATGAGGCGCATCTGCTCCATGAATATGCCAGCCAGGTAAGCAGCGAGTATCAGGCCCAGGTGGACATTGCCCAGAACCGGATTATGAAGCTGCTGACCATTGTAACGACCATTTTTATGCCCCTTTCTCTGATTGCCGGCTGGTACGGCATGAACTTTACCAATATGCCCGAGCTGGACTGGGCCTATGGCTATCCCGCGGTGATTGCGCTGTGCGTTGTGGTTTGCGGCGGGTGCATCCTGTATTTCCGGCGGAAACGGTACTGGTAAAAATTTTTTTGAAAAAATTTGATTTTAGCTATTGACTTTCTTTGATCTTTGACTATAATATAAGTATCGTTCAGGAAAGGAAAGAACGGGGTGGCCAGTGACCACAAAGTAATCAAGACCCGCAAGGGTTCACGAGGCAAGACCCTACATGACTGGCCAAGAGACCAGCAATGCAAGGCCAAATGAATGGAGGTTTCTATATGAGCAGTTATCTTCCCACTGTGTTTGGTGAAAATTTGATGGATGTTTTTGATGATTTCGATCGTAACTTCTTCCGTGGCTTTGGCAACATCGACCGTGCCCTGTATGGCAAGCATGCGCAGAACATGATGAAGACCGACGTGAAGGAAACGGACGAAGGCTATGAGGTGGACGTTGATCTGCCGGGCTTCCAGAAGGATGAAATTCATCTGGAATTGACCAATGGTTATCTGACCATCTCCGCCGAAAAGACGCTGGAGAAGGACAACGAGAACAAGAAGGGCAAGATGCTCCGTCAGGAACGTTATGCCGGCGTGATGCAGCGCAGCTTCTATGTGGGTGAGAATATCACGGAGCAGGATGTGAAGGCTGCTTACACCAACGGCGTGCTCCATCTGGAGATCCCGAAGATGGATGCGAAGAAGGTTCCTGAGAAGCGGACCATCCATATTGAAGGCTAACATACAAGCGGCCCCCGCCGGAAGTTCCGGCGGGGGCTATTTTTTGCGTATCAGTTTTCTGCCGTCTCCAGGGCAAGATAGCACAGCTCCGTATCCGGCAGCGTCGCTTCATAGCCGCCGGGAACGGAACGCAGTTCCAGGGTCACCGGCGCATCGGGAGCCTCCAGGGTATAGAGCTTGGCCTGGGGCGCTTGGGTACGCTCCCAGCGCAGGGCGATGCGCAGCGGTTCGCTCCCCTTGGCACAGGCGGCCAGCAAGCCGTTTTTCAAGCGGAACGTTTTGAGTATCACGTTCTGCTGGTCGGGCTTTTGCAGCAGGTCGCAGTCATCGGTGAAGATTCCGTGGCCATAGCGGGTCAGCCAGCTTTGCCGCAGGGCAATCACCTGCTTCAGGTGCTGGTAGGCCGCGGCATCCCAGCGGAAGGTATTGTCCTCCTCCAGGTCATATATCCACAGGTAGGAGCCCACGCAGAAGGCCCGGTGCAGCAGGAAAGTACTCTGCCGGGCGATGTGCGCTGGACGCATGGCGCTGTGGGAAGGCGGGCACATCATGTCCACCAGCACATTCTCGGGGAAGGTATACTTGTACAGCTCAGGGAAGGCGCCGTTGAAGAACATGGTGGAAATCAGCTGCCCGGAAGCGCCGGGGGCGTGAATGTCGCTGGCGCCCTCAAACAGCAGCGCCACCCCCTCCTCCGGATAGCTTTCGCGAATCCGCGCCAGCACCGCCTCATACCCCTGGTTCCAGCCGCCCACATCCTTCCCGTGGAGGTGGTCCTCCCGATAGCACAGCAAGCCGCGGGCCATGCCCAGCTGATCCAGATACATGCTGTCCGCGCCGATGTCCCGGGTGAGATATTTCACCGTATCCGTTAGCTTCTGCTGCCAGGAGGCCGCGCCTGCGCACATGCAGGCGAAGTTCAGATCCTCCGCGCCGTAGTTTTCCACCACCAGCTGGCCATCCTGATCCATTACCGCGCCGGTCTGGCGGAGTTCCTCCAGCTGCGCATACTTCAGGTTGCACAGCCGGGAATTGATATAAAAGGCCACGCGGCCGCCCGCCTCCCGCACCTGCCGCAGGGCCTGGCGAAGTTCCTCCTCCGTGCCCAGCTCCGGGGAAGGGGTGTACATGGGGAAGCCGTTATCAAAGCCGTCCACATTCCACCCGGAAAGCAGCAGGTGGGAAAGGCCCATCTCCCTGGCCTGGGCATACAGGGCCGGAATGTCCCGGAAGCGGTGCACAATTCCCCCACCCTGGTACTGGAAATCATAATGCGCCACCAAGCCGGGGCTTTCCATGAACCAGGCCGGACGGTGCGGCCGGGACAGCGCCGGACGCCCCAGGGCGTTCCGCCATGCCCGGTAGTCGTCCGCCCCCACATGCCAGTCCCCGGCATAGAGCATCAGTACGCAGGCCTCGCTCTCCCAGCTTCCCTGCTCCAGGCAGGGCACGTGTCCCAGGGCCAGACTCACGCCCGGCCAGGCCTCCCCATAGGTGGCCGCGCGGATGGACTTCATCCGCAGGGCATCATTGCGGCAGGTGAGATAAACGCTCATGTTCAGGTGGGGATTGCTCAGTATCATATACAGCATGGAGCAGGGCCCGGAATAGCCGCATTCCCGCTCCCAGCAGCCCAGGCGTTCATTCTTGACACCATAGGGACCGCCCAGGGTAAAGGTATACTGATATTCCTGCCACTTCCAGGAAATTTGGTGGGGCGTTGCGGACAGCGTCCTGGTGGGGTTGACGGTCTTGTCCCCGGAGTGCACAGGCATATACAGCTCATCCTTGGTCCAGTCGTCCCCCAGCCAAATGCCGTTCAGGTACGGAAAATAGCATTTCTCCACCATGTCCCCGGCATTGTTTTCCAGGCGAACATGCCAGTACATGCGCCGGTCACCCTTGGCAAGCTCCAGCTTCCACACGGCGGAAACCGCCACGGGTACGCCGCTCTCCATGTCCACCAGGCGCGGGCAGGAAACCTCCGCCCAGGCTTCCCCTTCCCCTTGACAGCATTCGATACTGGGACGCAGCGTGCCGTCCCGGCGAATCTCCGCATATTTGGGCGGACGGAGCTCCCGCCCGTTGCGCAGGCAGACCTTCAGGGGGGACGCCTCTTGCCGCAGGTTGCTTTTCAGGATGTTCTCCCGGTTTTCCTCCAGCACCAGTTCCAGCGGTTCACCGGTAAGGGCGTCCAGGGCGGCGGATACCAGGCCATTGGTCACATGCAAGCGGGAATGGTACATAACGGTCCTCCTGTAAATTAGTTTAGTAGCGTCTTATGTATATACGAACTTGTGTAATGCATTCGCCGTTGAAACGCACCTTCCTGCCGGACAAGAAAAAATGGTCTGATTTTCTGTAAAGCCATGTTTAAGTATCTTCTGGAACACGCAAATAGGCTCCCCCGCCATTGGCAGGAGAGCCCATTGCTTTTTTGAATCAACGGATGCCCGGAATTACTCCGCAGCGCCGCAGTTGTCGCACAGGGTGCCGTCGATCAGGCCCTTGGCAGCAGTCAGCGCCTTGGCGGACTGGTCGGGGCAGGAGGAGCCATTGGAGCCATGGCACAGGATGCCTCCCATGCGCTCCACGCAGTAATCCACGGTCTGGCCCTCGCACAGGGCGCCGAAGCCGGCAGCGGTGCCGCTGCAGCCGCCGTACACAACCAGGTTATGCACGGTCATGTCAGCTTCCTTGATGGAGAAGGTGATGTGATCGGAGCAGGTGTTGCCCTGGGTGGTGTAATAGAAGGAGCGATAGCCCTCTTCCTCGGGCTCAACTTCCTTGATCAGCATGCAGGGGGGCAGCAGCTCGGTGCTCACTTCTTCATAGGCGTAGGTGGTGGGGTCCAGGCCGGCAGCGGTCAACGCATCCGCCACGGCAGCCTTTAGGCCGTTGCTGGAGAGGGTAGCACCGGCAACCGCATCCACCGCCAGGGTCTGTCCCTCAATAATCTGGGGGATCAGGGTTTCCATGGCAGCGCCGCCAACGGAGGGGGTTTCATTGTTTTCCAGTACTTCGATAGCCTCGATGCCTTCCTCGTTCAGGGTAACGTTTACCTTAATGCCGGCAGCGTCAAAGCCTTCGCCCGCGCCCTCATAGGTGCCGGGAGTGATGGCGCTCTCCGCCAGAGCGGAAGCGGCAAAGATCATTGCAACGCACAGAAACAGGCTGACGATCTTCTTCATGGACATGGTTTTATCTCCTTTTTTCTCGTTGTTCTTTCTCTGCCTACCGCATTACTTCATGTTCACGCAGGTGGTGCCGGAGCAGCCGGGGCAGGGGGTGCCCTTGATGATCATCAGCGCCTGCTGAATGCCGAAAGCCAGCTGCTGGGCGCAGGAGGAGCCGGACTTCTTCAGGTCGCAAACGATGTCCTTCAAAATGCCGGCCACTTCCTCGCTGGGACGGCCCTCGGCCATAGCGCCGATGCCCTGGGTACCGCCGTCGCAGCCGCCATCGTACACAACGTTCTTGAGAATGTAATCGCCGCCCACGATGTCAAAGGTCACAGACTTGGAGCAGGTGCGGCCATCGGTGGTAAACTTAAAGGAACGGGTTCCCTCGGGAGCATCCGTCGCGGTGATTTCCTCAATCAGCTTGCAGGGCGGCGCGCTGGGAATCCACTTGTAGGGTTCGGGGGTAGCGGTCGCGGTGGGCTCTTCCGCCAGGGCGGTAGCCAGCGAACCCATCTTGCTGGTGACTGCCAGACCCGCGGCAACCATCAGGCTCTTCTTCAGAAATTGACGACGGCTTTGCATAATTTCTGCCTTTTCCATATGTAGTTCCTCCCATTTCCTTTTTTTAGTACTGCTGTTTCATGGTATTGTCAATAAAAAAACAATTTTTCTTTAGAAAAACGCATCTCTCGCTTTTTGCGCAAGATGACGATGCTTTGCCTTGAAGTGCATGTTTCTTTCCTATCTTATAGCATTACTTGTATTTCTTAAGTTATACATCTCAAACTTCTATGTTTTCTTTTGAGTTTGCCACAGCTAACAGAAATTAGATTACATTTACTCCTTCTGTATTTTGAGTTATAGAATTCAAGCCTATTTTTATTTTTTATAAAAGTTTGAACATTCTAACAAAAATACTTTTTCCCTTGTCCTTTTGAAACTTTCATTCTTTTAACTCGTGCTTTCCTTCTACTTTTATATAAGTTTGAGTTGGCTAACGTTATATGTAAAAAAGGAACCTTTGCGCGTGCAAAATCATCTGCGCAAAGGTTCCTTCCCGAGTAAGTCTTTTTTCCGATCCGTTAGGGTTGCAGGAAATCTTCCCGGGCGGGGGTGAATACGTCCAGCAGCACGCCCGCCTCCACGGCAGCGCAGCAATGGGGGGCGTCCGGGGGCACCACGATGCATGCTCCCGCCTCCAGCACGGTTTCTTCCTGACCAATGACGTAACGGAAGCGGCCGGAAAGCACATAGCTGATCTGACTATGGGGATGGTGATGGAGCGCCGCCTGCACACCCTGGGGGAAGTGCACTTCCACAGCCATCATGTGCCCGTCATGGCACAGCACCCGGCGGGAGCTGCCATCAGGCAAGGGACGCAGCGGGGTTTCTCCCGCATGGGCCACCCGTTTCATCGTTTCCATGGCATTTTCCTCCTTTGCATGGCCTTGCTGGACAATTCGCGGCCCATGGCGCGGTATCCTGCCGGCCCGGTCAAATCACCAGCGTCAAATATCCCGCGTACAGCGCCAGCATGGCGATGCCTTGCACACGGGCGCCCTTCTGCCGCAGCAGCAGGGGCACCAGCCCCACCAGCAGCGTCACCATGCACGCGGGGAAATCCACTGCCAGGCTCTGGGCGGATACAGCCAGCGTCCCTCCGGAAATCAGCGCGCACAGGGGCAGGATCAGCGTCAGGTCGATGATATTGGCGCCAATGACATTGCCCACGCTCAGGCTGTCCTGCTTCTTGGCAATGGCCGTCAGGGTGGTAACCAGCTCCGGCAAAGAGGTACCCACCGCCACCAGCGTTACGGCAATGACCCGCTCAGGCACGCCCAGCCACAGGGCCAGGCCGCTGCCCCCGTCCACCAGCAGCTGGGAACCACCCACAATGGCCGCCGCGCCCAGCAGAAATTTCAGTACATTCTCTACCTTTTCCCGGCGGGTGGCCTGCTGCTTTTCGGTCTTATCCGTTTCTTTGCGCATGCCGTGCAGGTTCTCTCCCAAGGCCAGGGCAAAGATCACCAGCAGCAGTACAATGCCTTCCCAGCCAAACTGTCCGCTGAGGCTGGCAACCCACAGGGCGGCCATGGCGCCCAGCAGCAGCGCAGCCTTGCGCCAGCCGGTTTTACGGGCGAAGGTCACGGGCATGCACACAAGCGCCAGGGCCATAATCAGCCCCGTGTTTGCCGTTACCGATCCCACCGCGTTTCCGATGGCCATGTCCGCCTTGCCCTGTACCGCGGCCAGCAGGGACACCAGCAGTTCCGGCATGGTGGTGGCCAGGGAGACAATGGTGGCACCGATGATGAATTTCGGTATGCCCGATACCTCCGCAATCCAGCTGGCGGCGTCCACAAACAGATCCCCACCCTTGACCGTGAGCACAATGCCCAACACAAACAGCGCTACCGTTCCCCAGATTTCCATACAGCATCTTCCTTTCGGCGGAAAAGAAAAAGAGACTTTTCCGCGCAATTTTATGCACGGATAAGTCTCATGATTTCATGGAATGCCAGGCCGATGCCAGTATGTTGACACTCCCACGCCAGAGGCGCTCACTACTCCCTTATCGTAGGGTGTTATAATATCGCCTTCCGCACCGGATGTCAGCCATTTTTATACCTCGCCCATGGCAAAAAGGTTATCCTTGCCCAGGCCGCACACATAGGGGTTGGCGTCGAATCGGTAGCAGAAATCCAGAAAGTCCGCCCGCTGCTCCGGATCATGCATGATTTTCACCAGCAGCTCACGGGGGATGGTTCGGGCATACGCGCCAGGGCCTGCCAGCTGGATGTTCCGCACGCCCAGCCGGCGGAGGATGCCTTCCAGCTCATCGGGTAGGAAAGCATAGGTAATGCACCAGGGCGTTTCCCCCCGCTCATAGGCGTCGATTTCCTCCTGACCACCCATGAGCCCATCTGCAAGCAGCTTTTCCGCCCGCGCCTTCTCGAATTGGAACTCGTCGATCCTGCGTTGCCGGTTGGCCAGGCACCATTGCACCCAGGGATCAGCGCAGTTTTCATCCAATACAAATTGATTTTTCTGAATGGGATTTGCCACATAGGGCAAGGAGCCCAAGCGGCTGGTTACGCTGAACATCACGCGTTTTTTCGCCATGCGCACCAGCTCTCCCAGCACCTGCTCCTGATGGGGGTAAGTGTAAGAAACCGGCGCATCAAAGGACATGACCAGGTCAAAGGAGTGATCCTGATATGCGCTTAGTTCTTCCAATGCACCCTTGACAAAGGTGATTCGATCCAGCACGCCAGCCTGCTGCGCCAGTTCCCTGGCCTTGTCCAGCATGGGCTGTGAAATATCAAAGTGCGTCACCTTGCAGCCGTGCCTGGCCAGCAAAATGGAGAAGCGCCCGCTGCCCGCGCCGCCGTCGAACACGGTCTCCACACCGTCCAGGTTTTCCAATAGCTTCCGTTCAATAAAGCTCTTTTGCACAATATCGTCTATGAATGTCTCTTCCCGGTGGCTTTCCTGCTCTCCTTTTTCGGGCAGATTCCATAACCGCTGGGAGATTTTTCTGCTATAATCCATCATATTTTCCTCCTTTAACGTTCTGGGTAAAATTGGGGCTTGTTTATTCTGCCGCTAAAGAAATCCTCTGTTTCCGAAAAAACATGGCCTTGCATACGGATCAGATGGTTCTGCATTTATGCATCCAGCAATACGCCCTGTATCATGTAACAAAATCCTTAAAAACACAAAAAACGGGAATAAGGCAATGGGTTCTTTCGTTTTGTGCATAGAAGAGGCAATGCATTTTTGATATTCCATAGATTCCCATGACGTCTTGTATTCCAGCATAATCTGTTCGTTCAACAAAAGGAGGATCTCACATGAAGAAGCTTTGCACGGTCGTATGTTTGCTGCTAACGGTTGCCATGCTGCCGGTTGTTACCCTTGCGCAATCACAAAAGAATCAAAGCGAAAATTTGTCCCAATTTCAAACACTGCTAAAGCAAGAGCAAGAAAGATCAAGCTTTTTGGACGAATGGAATGATGAGAGCATTGATCTCTTTGCGAGTATCGCCAAAGATAGTGGCCTTGACATGGCAGGCATTGATCCTGACAAGTATGAAGCATGGCTAACAGCCTATCATGCGCTTCAAGATGTGTTTGAACAGGTATGGGGAGATAAGACAACATGGTCACTGGAGCAACAATACGAATACGCCCATTATGAAATAGAGATTGGATTAAGCGACCAAACAGTTGCTGCGCTGCCTACGTCGGAAGACCTTTCGGTTGATGAGGCAAGAAAGCTTGTCCAGGAGAAGCTTTATGCACAGCTGGCAGCAGAAGAGGATGCGTCCAGCATTGACCTTGGCAACTATCATGAAAGCGTACATTTCTGGAGGTATCCCGATTATGGCGGCGCCTGGGTTTTTGAATATTATGGCGAAGATAGACTCAAGCCGGAGTATACTGGAACCTTATACCAGGATACTGGCAGCGTTCAGATTGAAATTTATGACAAAAACGATCTATGGGTACTATATCAATCTCATTGCGTGCTGCATAATTTCAAGACCTTCCGCTGGTGGGGGCTGGACGAGCAGTATGAGTTCTATACGTTGGTTGTTTCGCTTCAACAGCGGCAGATAGAAAAGTACGGCGAGCTTCCGCCCTTTGCCAAGCAAATTCTTGAGCATCAGCATGTGCTGCCCACCGATCAGATGATTGGCGTGGATGCCGCCATAGAAATTGCACGGAGCCATCTCGAGTCCTCCTCTGAGCAAGAGGCATATGTTACTTTGTACAAGGACTCGGAGGACAGAATTGTTTACGAAGTCGGATTTGATTTATCCAGTACAGAATCAAATCGGGTCCTCGTCGATGCATTCAGCGGCCAGGTGTATACCGAATAACATGGCATTCATGGTCGGGTAACGAACCATAGACGCTCCGCACCGGCGATACGCATTATGCAGCTCACTTTCCCACACAGAAGCGGCCGAACACCTCGTCCAGCAGCCTTTCCTCCACCTGGTCGCCGGTGATCTCCCCCAGGCAGGCCATGGCCTGGCGCAGGTCCACCGCCGCCAGCTCCAGCCCCGCGCCGTTCTCCAGGGAGGCCCGGGCCTCCCGCAGGGCGGCGGACGCCCGGCGCGCCGCGTCCAGGTGCCGCTGCTGGGTCAGGGGTGATTGTTCCAGCCCTTGGGCAAAGGCCGTCAGGCGTGCCTTCAGCGGGGCCAGGCTCTCCCCCTGCACGGCGGACAGGGTCAGCACCTCCGCCGCAGGGTTCAGCTGGCGCACCTCCGCGGCGTCCACCGCCGGGGGAAGGTCCGACTTGTTCAGCAGCACCAGCAGTTCCCCCGCATAGTCCCGGGCAAGCAGCCCACGGTCCTCTTGGGTGAGGGGGCGGCTGGCGTCCAGGGTCAGCAGCACCACGTCCGCCTCCCGCAGGGCCTTCTCCGCCCGCTCCATGCCGATGCGCTCCACCTGATCCCCGGAATCGTGCAGTCCCGCCGTGTCAAAGAAGCGCACGTTCATACCGCCCAGGGTGATTTCCCCGGTGATCACGTCCCGGGTAGTGCCGGCCACTTCCGTGACGATGGCCCGCTCCTCCCCCAGCAGGGCATTGAGCAGGGAGCTTTTCCCCACGTTGGGGCGGCCGCACAGGGTCACCCGCAGGCCGCTTTCCAGGATGCGGGCGGCGCGCTCGTCGCAGGCGCCCTCCAGCTCCCCGGCCACCTGTTCCAGGCCCTGGGCAAGCTCCCGGGTGGCTTCCTCCTCATCCACTTCCTCGGGGTAATCCAGGGCGGCCTCCACCCCGGCGGCCAGGGCGTACAGCCGCCCCTGGGCCTGGCGAATAAAGACGGACGCGCCGCCCTCCAGCTGCCGCATGGCCACGCGGGCCGCTTTTTCCCCGGTGGCGGAGATCAGGCCCATCACTGCCTCAGCCTCCGCCAGGTCAATGCGGCCGTTCTCAAAGGCCCGGCGTGTGAATTCCCCGGGCTCCGCCGGGCGCGCCCCCGCCCCATAGCATAATTGCAGGGCTTTCCGGGCCACGTATACGCCCCCGTGAAGCTGCAATTCCGCCACGTCCTCCCGGGTGTAGCTCCGGGGAGCGTACATCATCACCGCCATGCATTCGTCCACCCGCTCCCCGTCCTCGCCCATGAGGTGGCCATAGGTGAGCAGATGGCTTTTCAGGGGATGCTTCCCTGATGCCGGTTGGAAAATCTCCCCCAGAATGCGTCCGCTTTCCGGGCCGCTCATGCGCACGATGGCAATGCCGCCCTGTCCCGGGGCGGTGGCCAGTGCCGCAATGGTGTCGTTCATTTGCTTTCTCTCCTTACGCCCTGCGCCAGTATTCCGCGCAGCTCATGCCGTCGCCCCAGTCCCAGGCCGCGGCGGCCAGCCGGAAGGCCTCCGGGTCCGCCAGGGTCAGTCCCCGCGGTTCCCCCAGCTCCCGGGCCAGGCGCACAAACTTCAGGCAAGCCTGATAGGTTCCCGTCTCCATGGTGTACATGGCGGCCCGGCACATCTCCGGGGCCGCCTGGGCCGCGCCGCTTGCCACATAGGCCCGCCGGGTTTCCGCCGGGTCATAGGCGGCGTGGCATACCTGGCAGGACACCCGCTCCCCTTGCGCTTCCATGATTGCAAAGGGCGCGGTGCCGCCGTGCCCGTCCTCCAGCATGCCCAGGCTGCCGGGGTTCACCCCGCGCCGTGCCCCCGCGGACACATCCCAGGGGTGGTGATTATGCCCGCTGAAATACCAGGCGACGCCTTCGGGCAGCCCAGCCAGCAGCGCCGGGAGGTCATCGGGGTAAAGCAGATGATTGGGGTTATCGGGGGTGCCGTGGGCAAAGAGCATGTTATCCAGGCGCAGGGTGCGGGGCCATGCCAGGGGAAGCCCGGCCAGCTGCTCCCGCGTCCAGCGCAGCAAACTCCAGTTATACCCGGCAAATTCCGGGGCATGGGCCTGGGGCAGGCGCTCCTCATGATTGCCCGCCAGTATCTCCGCGCCCAGGGACCGGAGCCGCTCCGTCACCTGCCGGGGGCAGGGCCCGAAGCCCGTGTGATCCCCGGCAGAAACAACGCGGTCAGCGCTTCGGGCCTGGGGGGTATTCAGCACCGCTTCCAGGGCGGGCAGGTTGCCGTGAATATCTGTCAAAAGCAGTATTTTCAAGGGGATGGCCCCTCCTCTCCTCATTTGGGCAGCATGGCCGCGCTGCGCAGGGGACGGTCCAACCGCCGCTCCACAAAGTCCCGCAGCAGCACGTAGGGGGCGTAGGCCTCCGGGGTGTTCACCCAGGTGGACGCGCCGCCCAGCAGGCTCTGGTGCATCCAGCGGGCCTGCCCCGCCGCCAGGGGGACGGTGCCCTTACCATGGCAGGCCTCGCAGCACAGTCCGCCCTCGGCCAGGTCAAAGTATACCTGCTCCCCCTCCGTCAGATGCCGCCCGCAGCCCACGCAGTGCACCAGGCGGGGCTTGAAGCCAATCACCGCGGCATAATGCAGCAAAAAGCCCGCCAGCAGGGGCTTCCACTCCTGGTCGGAAAAGGTCAACCGGCTCAGGGTGTGCAGCAGCAGCATAAACAGCTCCTGGCAGGGTTCCCCGGGCTGGGCCGCAGCCTCTGCCAGATTGAGCAGATACACGCCCACCGACAGGCGGTCGAAATCCCCCCGCAGGGGATAGAAGGTTTCCAGCAGGTTGGCGGACACCAGGGTAGCCCGCTCCTGCTTGGTATAGAGCTGGAAATCCCCCAGGGCAAAAAGCTCGCTGGCGTTCAGCAGGGGGGATTTGGGCCGCCTGCATCCCCGGGAAAGCACTTCCAGCTTGCCCCGGGTGGGGCTGAGCAGGGTGAGCATCCGGTCATAGTCCCGGTAATTGGCATAGCGCAGCACAATGGCGGTATTCTCCGTTTGCCGCATGCCCCTCACCTCCTTTACCAAACAGGATACCGCACCGGGGAAAAGATTGCAAGAGGCACAAAAAAGGAGGGCGTCCGCAGCAATATGCGGCGCCCTCCGCAATGTTTGGTTGTTTATGCCTGCTCCTGCCGTTTCCGGAGCTTTTTCCAAGCGCCCACGGCATAGTCCACCATGGCGGCCAATGCCAGGGCCACCGCCAGCCACAGCACCCAGATATCCACCGGCGCGCCTGCGGCCTGCAATTCCCAATGCCAGAAGCTCAGCACCAGCGCGGCAATGAAGGTGACCTGCGCCGTTTTTCCCAGCATGTTGCTGTACACCACCACGTCCCGCTTGAGCATGAAAGCGCCGCCCAGCACCATCATCAGTTCCTTGAGCATGACAATCACAAACGCCGCCCAGGGCACAATGCCCGATAGGGTCTGGCACAGCAGGGCCGTTACCACCATCACCTTATCCGCCAGAGGGTCCATGAGCTTGCCAAAGGCGGTAATCTGGTTGTGCTTGCGGGCCAGGTACCCGTCCAGAAAATCGGTAAAGCTGGCCACCAGGAAGGTAATCAGCGCCCACTTTTCATGCCCCGTGCAATAAAGCGCCACAAATACAGGAATCAACGCCAGTCGTAACATGGTCAGGACGTTGGGTACATTCCATATATCCACAAAATACGTTTGTATGCTTTCCTTCAGGGAATGTTTCTTCGCCATGAGATATCATTTCCTTTCCCGGATTAATCCCCGCTTTGGTATGCTACGGTCTGTGGAAAAAGGGCATGCCTCCCTTCCACCTATGCTTCTTTCAAGTATAGCATGGCCTTTTTCCGGTGAAAACCCTCATTTTTCGCTTTTGCGCAAAGCGTGACTGGATTTGGCGGCAGGCATACCGTCCGTTTCCTCCGCGGGAAGCTCCAGCAGCAGCGTTGCTCCGGGGGCTTGGGTATCCTCCACCCGCACATCGCCCCCATGCAGCCGCGCGATGCCCCGGGCCAGGGTCAGCCCCAGCCCTGCGCCCCCATGCTCCCCGCCCCGGTGGCTCTCCGCCTGGAAGAACCGGTCAAACACCCGCTCCCGCAGCTCCGGGGCAATGCCCGGGCCATCGTCGCAAACCCGCAGGGTGACGGTGTTTCCCTGCCGCTCCAGGCGCAGGGTCACGCAGGTGCGGGCATAGCGCCGGGCGTTATCCGTGAGCAGCGTCACCAACCGCATGAGCAGCAGCTCGTCTCCCCAGAGGAGCACTCCCGGTTCCACCCCGCTTGCGTCCAGTTGCTTGCCCCGGACGGTCTCCTCCGCGACGGAAACGCACAGGGCTGAGAAATCCAGCTGCTCCCGCCGCAGGGATACCCGGCCGCCCTCCATGCGGGCCATTTGCAGCATCTGCTCCACCATGGCGTTCATCTGCCCCGCCTTCTGGGCTATGGTGGTCAGCGCCTCCCGGTACTCTGCCTCGTCCCCCTGCTCCAGGGCAAAATCGCAGGCAGCGGTAATCACCGCCAGAGGCGTGCGCAGCTCGTGGGAGGCATCGTCGGTGAAGCGGCGTTCCCGTTCAAAGGAGGCAGACAACCGCTCCAGCATGGCGTTAAAGCTGCTGCCCAAGCGCCCCACCTCGTCCCGGCCCTCCGGGAACCGCTGGGTCAGGTCCCGGCCATCCAGGATGCGCTCCGCCTGCCGGGTCATCCGGGCAATGGGGCGGAAAGCGCGCCTGGTGAGCAAGTACCCGCCCAGGGCCGCCACCACCGCCAGCAGGGGCAACAGCAGCGCCAGGCGGTATACCGTGGCCTGCTCCAGGAACAGCATGGTATCCAGCACCAGGTATCCCCGGAGCCACACCGCCCCATGGGGCAGGGGTAAAAGCAGGTCCTGGGTCAAATAGGAGCCTCCGGAGATGCCTGTCACCTGCCGCACGGCGCCATCGGCAAAGGGAAGCTCAAAGGGCGGCCAGTTGCCCTGCCACCGCCCCCCCTGCTGGTCCAGCAGGGTAAAGGACACCTTGTCAAAGTCCGCCAGGTCCCGGTTGTCCAGCACGGGCACGCCGTTTGCCTCCGTAACGGACTTGGCCGCGTCGGCCATGGCCTGCAGCAGCAGCCCCTCGTGGTAGGCCAGCGCCGCCTGGCCCACGCTCCACATGAGCGCCACCAGCACCAACACCGTTACCACCAGCATCAGCAGGGCATACCACAGCGTCAGCCTGGCTTTAATGGAAAAGAAAACCTTCATGCTTCCTCCCGCAGGACATAGCCCACATTGCGCACGGTGTGGATCAGGCGCTTTTCTCCCTGAATTTCGAGCTTGCCCCGCAGGGTGCGGATGTACACGTCCACCACGTTGGAGCCGCCCTGATAATCATAGTTCCATACATGCTCCTCAATCATCTGCCGGGTCAGGGGCATGCCCGCGTTGCGCATCATGTATTCTAGCAGCGCAAATTCCCGGGCAGAGAGGGCGATTTCCCGTCCGCCCCGGGTCACCCGCCGGGAAGCGGGGTCCAGGCGCAGGTCCGCCACGGCCAGCACCGTGGACTGCTTGGCTCCACCCCGGCGCAGCAGCGCCCGCAGGCGCGCCAGCAGCTCCTGGGTGGCAAAGGGTTTGGTGAGGTAATCGTCCGCGCCCAGGTCCAGGCCCTCCACCCGGCTTTCCACGGCGTCCCGGGCGGTGAGCAGCAGTACAGGCAGGTCGCTGCCCCGCTCCCGTATCCGCCTCAGCACCGTCAGGCCGTCCACCCGCGGCATCATAATGTCCAGGATTGCCGCGTCGTAGGCATCGGTACTCTCCAGATATTCCAGAGCCTCCTGGCCGTCTGCACAGCTGTCCACGGCATAGCCGGCCTTGGCCAATACTTTTTCCAGGATGCGGTTCAGGTAGGCCTCATCCTCCGCAATCAATACGCGCATGCCGCGCCTCCCTCCGCTCCGCCCATGCGCGGAGCCCTATGTTGTTTGATGTTCTGCCTTTTGCCGGGAAAGTCCTGCCGGTTTCCCGGAATTGCGCCTTGCAGGAAAAAAATGGTGGAGCTTTCATCTTCTTTTCATTTTTCTGCGCTATACTCACCTTGCAAACAAAAAATAAAGGAGCTGAAACCCCTTATGAAAAAGATGCTATGCCTGGTGACCCTCCTGTGCTTGATGGCCTTCCCCGCCCTGGCCCAGCAGGTTTCCGACACCCTGGCGCCAGCCTACTCCGATAGCAGCGCCCAGATGCTTTCCCAGGAGATGGAGGACGGGCTGCAAAAAACAACCTTCTGGCTGCCCAAAAGCAATGAGATCATGGAAAATTTTTATGACCCTACCTTGCATCAACTCGTTCTGGACGAGTTTGAATTGCAGGGCGATGATGGAGGCACCAGCATGGTCCTTACTGAAGCCGAAGCCCAGGCCAAGTTGCTGCAGCTGTACCCGGACGCTTCCATCGCCTACATCAAATCCGATACCGATGACCGACGCTACTACTACGAAATCGTTTTCACTACGGCGGAGTTTACAGGCGTCACGAAGGTGAACGCCGCCACCGGTATGCTGATGAAGCGGGAACTGTACTACATCGCCATGGGCAACCTCTCACTCCAATCCGCCCAGGAAGCCGTCCTGGCCCAATGGCCCGAGTGCAGCATCTCCTTCCTGGTCCCGGAACTGGATGATGGCCGGCTGATCTATGACGGCGATGCGGTTGTGAACGAGTACGGTACCGACATGCGCGTTACCTTTGAGCTGGACCCGGAAACGATGACCTTCTTTGATATTGAGAAGCGGCTACTGGACCCCAACACCCCTCCCCAGCGCACCGCAGAACCCAGCATCTCCCCCATACCCGCTTCTTCCGACGATGCCTCCACGTCCAGTAGCGGCCTCATCGGTACCGCCAAGGCCATGGAGATTGCCCAGCAGGAGATTGGCGGCGGTCAGGTCACCAGCATCAAGCTGGACCGGGAGCACGGCCGCCAGGTTTACGAAGTGGAAGCCATCTACAACAACTACGAGTATGAACTGGAAATCGACGCCCAAAGCGGCGAAATCCTCAAATGGGAGCAGGAGTTGGACGACTGACGTCCCTGGAGACTCACCGCTCTCACCCCACCGCCGGATGGCCCGCATCCGGCAGGCCCTTCCACCGGCAGCGGGTTATCCGCTTCCGCACGATCCCGAAAACATCCATGATGCAAAGGAGCTGGTTCTCATGAAAAGATTTTTCTGTTCCCTGCTGGCCGCCTCTATGTTCGCTGTCCCGGCCCTGTCTGAAAGCGACGCCGCGGCCTTGGCCCAGTCTCTGGTGCCCGAAAGCGCCGTGCTGATTTCCCAGGAAAAGGAGGACGGGTTCACGTCCTTTGAATATTGGGTGGACAGCAGCCAGGAGTTTGTGGAAATTTTGATTGATCCCGCCACCCAGCAGCTCCAGCGCGTGGAATACGAGCAGCGCAACGACAATGGCAGCGCAACGGTTACCCTGAGCAAGGAAGACGCCCAGGCCAAGGTGCAGGCCATGTATCCCGATGCCTCCGTGGACTTTGTGTGGCTGGATACCGACGACGGCCTCAGCAGCTATAAAGTGGCCTTCACCACGCCCAGCTTCAGCGGTGTGGCGGCCGTGAACCCCGAGACCGGCACCGTGACGCAGCGCGACTTGCTGTACGCCTCCGCGCAAACCGCCGGAGCGCAGACCCTGGCCAGCGTGCAGGCCCTGGCCCTGGCGCGTGTTCCCGGGGGGACGCTGGTCTCCCTGGACCAGGACACCGACGACGGCCGGGTGATTTTTGAGGGCGAAATCGCAAGCGGAAACGTCCGGTATGAATTTGAGGTGGATGCCGCCACTGGCCGCTTCCTGGAGTGGTACGCAAAGTCCTCCAGCCAGCCCGTTCCCACGGCGTCCAGCAGCACCGGTACGGCTTCCAGCGCCTCTTCCGCGGCGCAGAGCGGCCTGATCGGCACCAGCAAGGCCAGTGAAATTGCCGTGAACAAGGCCGGCGGCGGCCAGGCCTCCGTGCACGAAGTGGACCGCGATGACGGGCGCACCGTATACGAAGGTACCGTCATCAACGGAAACAACCGGTATGACTTTGAGATTGACGCCCAGACCGGCGCCATTCTGGATTGGGAGCTGGAAGGCCAGGGAAGTGCCTCTTCCGGTAGCTCCTCCTCCCGTGGATATGACGACGACGATGATCGCTATGACCGCGATGATGACGACCGTTACGACCGCGACGATGACCGCGATGACGACCGCGATGACGACCATGATGACGACGATCATGACGACGATCATGACGACGATCATGATGACGACTAAAGCATAAAAAAGAAGGCTGGAACACGATGCATGCGTCCGCTGTTCCAGCCTTTTTTCTTATGCGTCCTGAACGATGGCGCCTACCAGACCGGGCCCCGTGTGAATGGCCAGTACGGGGCTCACCGGCGATACGAAAGCGGAGCACACGTCCAACTTTTCCTTGAGCCGCTCCAGGAATTTCTCGGCGTCCGCCAGCGAGTTGCCATGCACCACCGCCAGGCGTACCGGGCGGCCCTGATACCGGCGAACAAACTCCATGAACATGGTTTCAATGGCGTTGCCAAAGCCCCGCGCCTTATTCAGGGTTTGATACACGCCATCGGGGTTGACGTAGATCACAGGCTTGATCTGCAAAATGGAGCCAACCACGCCCTCCACCAGGCCAATGCGTCCACCCTTGCGCAGATATTCCAGGGTGCGGATCACAAAGCAGCCCAGCTGCGTCTTCCGCTTTTCCTCCAGGGCGGCAATCACTTCCTCCACGGGATGGCCCGCCTCCAGCATCTCCGCCGCGGTGAGCACCAATAGCCCCAGCCCACAGCTGAGGGTGCGGCTGTCCACCACATCCACGCGGATGCCCTCGGCCTCCTCGGCCAGCATGCGGCACATGTTGTACGTGCCGCTGAGCCCGGCGGAGATGGAAATGTGCAGCACCCGGGTGCAGCCCCGGTCCCGCAGGCTGCCATACAGGGCGGTGATGTCCTCCGGCAGGGGCAGGGAGGTTTTGGGCAGCTCCGTTTTCAGCAGGTCATACATTTCTTCCTGGTTGATCTCCGTCCGGTCGCGGAATTCACCCGTGGAGGCAACCACACGCAGGGACACCATGGAAATATCGTAACGCGTCAGCTGTTCGTCACTCAGGTCGCAGGAAGTATCCGTCACCAGCGCAACTTTTTCGCCTTGAATGTCAAACACAAGAAAACCCCCCTCTTCCACATTCGGGATTATATGCATTATAAGCCACCCAGGCAAGGCGCGTCAAGGCGCGCCCCCCGCTTTTGAGGAGATTTCATGCAACCTTCACCCAGGAAGGCTACCGGTACAGGAACAGGCGTTTTTCCCCCCACAGGTCGATGGTCTCCACCGCCAGTTCGCCTTCTCCGCCGGGGAGGAAGCAGCTCTGCGGGAGCGCCGGCGCCGCCCCGGAGCGTGCAAAGGAATACGCGGGGTAAAAGCATCCCTCCCGCACGCGGCCGGCGGACCACTGTTCCAGGGCATCCAGGCCGTGAAGCTCCGGCATTTCCCCGTGGGGCGCGGGCGTATAGGCCGTGAGGGTAATCCCCGCGGGGTGCACCTCTCCGGCCAGGGTCGCCGCCGTACCGGCGCAGGGTATGTCCAGGGTCATGTCCGTGCCCAGCAGGCGCTTGCGGGTCAGGGCGCAGGCCGCGCCGCTGCTATCCACGCCCAGGAAGCGGCAGCCCTCTTCCAGGGCCGCGGCCAGGGTGGTGCCGCTGCCGCAGCACAGATCCGCCACCAGATCCCCTGGTTGGCACACCGGGCGAATCAACCGGCTGAGCAGGCGTATGGGCTTCTGGGTGGGCCAGCCTGTGCGGGCGGGGTCCCGCTGCTGCAGGTGCGGCACGTCGGTCCATACGTCGGTGGGGTATACGGGCTCGTCATCGTAATAACGGTAGAGCTTGCCGCCGCTGCGTATGGTGCGGCAGGGCCGGCCCTGTTCGTCCATGGTACGGCGCAGATGGTTCTGCCGGTTGCCATGCCGCCCGATGGGCACCCGGGTCAGGTCAAAGTGCGGATGCTTCCCCGCCGCATACATCAGGATGGTGTCATGCTTGCGGCTGAAGTGGCGCTGCGCCCGGCCCCCGGTCTCATAGGCCCAGATGATCTCATTCATGAACGCCTTTTCCCCAAACACCTGGTCGCAGGCCAGGCGTGCCAGCGCGCTGCCCCGCCAGTCCAGGTGCATGTAGAACACGCCCGTATCCCCCAGCAGGCTCCGGCCGCAGTCCGCCAGGCCCGTAAGCAGCTCCACATAGGCCTGCCGGTCCCACTTGTCCCCGTAACCGGCCAGGGTTAGAAAAGGCTTGCCCTTTTCCCAGCCTTCCTCACCAATGGGTTGCCGGCGGACAAAATCATTTCCCGTCTGAAAGGGCGGGTCCACATACACGCATTGCGCCTGTCCCGCCCAGGCCACCACCAGCTCTCCGCGGCTGCCGTCGCCCATCAGGAGCGTCCCCCGGTCGCCTTTTCCGTGGCATTCCCGGCCCAAGTGCGTCATTTCAAAGCTCATCTTTCCGCCCCCAGCGCCTGGCTCAGGCGCGCCCATTCATCCTGTTCCGCCGTCAACATCCGTAAAAAAGCCGCCTGCTCCGCTTCCGCCAGCAGGACTTCGCCCGCCCGCGCCACCGCCGCCACAAAGGCGGGGTCCAGCGCCTCCATGCCCTGCCGCACCAGGGGGCATACGCTCCGCCCCCGCCGGTCCATGGCCGGGATTACGCCGCCCTGCCGTATCAGGGGCAGCAAGGGAAAAAGCCGGCAGCTCAACGGCCGCTCCTCCCGCCGGCAGCGTCCCGGGCAAATCAGCAGCGTTCCCTGGGCGCAGGGCACCAGCCGGTAGCCCTCCCGGTCCCGGTAATACTCCGCCTCCCCAGGAAAGAGCAGCATGCCCCGCTCCTCCCCGGCCGGGGATTGGCAGCAGGCATGCCCGCAGCGCTTTCCGCAGTCGGACTTGAGAGGCGTCAGGTTTTCCAGCATGGCACGGGCTTCCCACAGCGCAGGCAATCGATCCATGGATGGCGTTTCCCCGCTTTCCCGCCGCAACGCGGCGTTTTTTCCCATTATAGCATATTCGCGGGGTTTTACCAAATTTCGCCGCATGAAAAAAAGGCGGCGTAGGAACCTTTGCTCCTTCACCGCCATGGCCACCTAAAAGTTTTCCCCGTCGGTGGGATTGTTCAGCACGCCAAAGGCCGTTAACGTGGCCAGCAGCGCCGTGGTGAGCGTTTGCCACACCTCCGAGGTAATCCCCAGGCGCTCATAGATGCCGAAGTTGGCCAGGCATAAGCCCACCAACGAGAGCAGCGACGCCCAGGCAGCCTTGCTGCGAAAACGCGATTGCTGCATACATCCGCCTCCTTTCCCCTCAGTTTACGAAGCGGTCCAGCCGCCGATGCGCCTGCGCCACCGCTTCCTCCTCCCGGGCCAGACGCTGGACCATCTCCACCGAGAGCTCCGCCATGCGGCGCTGCTCCCGGCGGATCTCCTCCCCCAGCTCCGTCAGACAGTCCAGCCGGGAGCGTATCTGCGCCATGTCCGCCGCCTGCCGCCGCACCGTGGCGCAAAAGCCCGCCAGGGTCCCCAGCAGCGCGCACAGGGCGCTGATGATAGCCGGCCAGACGGTCATGCCTCCGCCCCCAGCGCCTGGTTCAGCGCTTCCCGGAGGCTTTCCAGCAGCGTCCGCGGCAGCGCCACCGTGTCCTCCTGTCCGGGGGTAAGATATTGCGCCATGACGTAACCGGTCTTCCCCTGCCACTGGGTGCGCACCCATGCCGCATCCACCTGCTCGGTCTCCAGCACGGTTCCCTGGGGAATCCGGTCCAGCAGCTGCGCCTTGGTGCTGGGTTCCGCCCGGAAATTCACCGTGCTGGCCGTTACCGTGCGTTCTTCCATGCTTCCCTCCTCTTGCGGAAACTCCTTCAGCCAACCCAAATGCGTCCATCCCCGCAGGCTGTCGTCCGCGCGCACGCAGGGCGGCGTGGCGTGAATCAGCCGCAGCGGCGCGGCGGATACCACCAGTCCCACGTGGTAAAAGTCCTGCGGCAGTTCCGGATCATAGTAGTCTCCCCCGGGACGGTACGCCTGGGGCGGCTGGCTGTCGCGGGCCTTGAAGGCCACCATGCCCCGCCGGGGGAACACCTGCCCCGCCGGACGCAGCCAGGCGCAGGCCGTGCGCGCCATGCGGTTGCTGCCGTGGTAGAGGGATTGGCCCTGCAACCGGTATGCCCGCACAAAGGCCCCTGAGCAGTCAATGCCCTGCTGGTCGTTGCTGCCAGGGCTCGCATAGGGCCAGCCCAGCATTTCCTCAAAATCCGCGATCATTTGCTCCATGTCCATGGCATTCCCCCTTTTTCCCTTCGCGCAGCATCAGCGTAAATCCTCGAAGCGCTTCATGCTCCCCAAAAGGGGTTTTTTTCTTTTCCAGGCATGGAAAGCATCCGCAGCGGCATAGGTTCCCTTGACAGACAAGGGAGGTGGTTCGCCATGGAAAGCGCCGTCGCGCGCCGTTACATACTTTTACGCTCCAGGGAAGGAAATCATGCGGGATATGCCCGGCTGGAGGTTCGCCACGGGCGGGGAACCGTGGCTCTGCGCATGGCGGTGCCCGGCGGAAAAGGGGCCGTGCGCATCCTGCTGCTGGCCGGTGACGCGGAGACGGGCTCCGTGCTGGACCTGGGCGTATCTCCCCTGGATGGAGAGGGGCGGGGACAGTGCTACCGGGACAACCTGCCCCTGCCCGGAGGGTTCAAGCTTTACCACACCCTGGCCGTGGTGTCGGACTGGCCCACCCCCGCCCTGCTGCTCCATGGGCCGCTGGGGGCGCGCACGCCTCCCCTGTGGCAGCTGGAGGACGCCGTTACCCGCTACCTGGCCGTGCCGGTGGAACGTCCCGCCTCCAGGCCGGATGCGGCGCGGCCCACGCCTTCCGCTTCCCCGGCACCTGCGCCGGATACTTCCGCCCGCTGCTGGAAACCGCCGCTTCCTCCCTCGGTCCGTCCCCGGCTCACGGTGGGCGCCTTGCCCGTGCTGCGCTGGCCCAAGGGATTGGCGGAGCTTCCCGGGTGGTTTGCTTCCCTGCCTCCCGCCGCGCCCTTTGACGCGCCCGGCTGGCGATTTGTGGA
>OLRD01000554.1_pt1 | contig 29993 bp, 25 predicted proteins | sample 1672051 | NCBI WGS metagenome assembly OLRD01 (sample SAMEA3136640, study PRJEB25190) | human gut metagenome | biome: human gut; feature: human-associated habitat; material: faeces | place: Austria | collected 2013 | reverse complement strand
TGGAGCGCAGCGTGAACCAGTACTTTGCCGTGCTCACTGCCAACCGCAGCGTGGGCGTCATGGGCGACGGCCGCACCTATGGGGTTACCGTGGCCCTGCGCGCCGTGACTACCACCGACTTCATGACAGCCGACTGGGCCCACCTGCCCTATGATTTGCTGGGCCGCACCTCCAACCGCATCATCAACGAGGTGGAGGGCGTCAACCGCGTGGTGTACGACATCACCAGCAAGCCGCCGGCAACGATCGAATGGGAATAACCGCTTCAAAGATCCAGGGCCTGTTCTTGAGCCCTGGATCTTGCTATTATCAACAAATTGGAAGAGGAGGAGCTATATGGAAAAGGCAGGTGTCGCGCTATACCACCGTGTTTTGCGGCGGGAGAATTTCGAGAAGGCGGCCAAGGATCTTGTGTCTTTGGTATACGCCGCGGAAAAGAAGGAGCCAGGAAAGCCGAGGATCCTTTATCTTGATATCGACGGACACCGCAATGCGCAGAATGGGTTTGATGTGGATATGTTGGAGCTTCAAAAGGAATTTGGATTGAACTTTTTGCTTCCGTTTCTTACGGAAATCCATTTTCCGATGATTTCCATGAGGAACAATAACGCGCAGCGGAATGATGTACCCGAACAGTTAGAAATTTTCCGTGCCAGGAACGAGAAGAATCACAGCCTGGATGATCTGTATGTGGAGAATTTCAGCCACACCGAATACCAGCTCGAGGAATCCGTATATGCCTATCTCAAGTGGGTCTCAGATTTTTTGAAGCGCTACCATGAGCTGGACGTAACGCTGCTGCCCCCGGAGCCCTACGACCCGCAGAACTATCTGCTTCAGTGGCGTCTTCACATGCGGGAGCTGATCAACGAGCTCTTCAATATGTTTGTAGGGGGAAATTTGTTTTCCGCGGCGGCGATGACACGAACTCTGATGGAGTGCTGTGTCTATGGAAAGGTGCTAAAGCAGGAGAAGAGTGCCCGCCTTTTGGAGGATGGTTCCTTTGTGGGATGATCCGCGGCCTCCGCGGCGAGAATGGGGCGCTGTGGCAGGCGGGAGTCAAGATCGTGTATGAGCTTTGCAGCGACTGGAACCGCGATCCAGAGGAAACGATTCGCCGGTTCAAAAAGGGCAATGAAAACGAGTGGCTGGCTTCTGTGCTCCCGAGCAAAGGCCGAATCAGCTTCTATCAAGCTTGCGAATACCTACAGGAAAAGGAGCTCTATCAGACGTATCAATGGGCCTGCGCATTTGTCCATGGGCAGGATATCCACTCCAAAATGCATCCCTTCAAGTTTTATGATTCCACATACCATCTGCTTACGGTGATGATGTACTGTATCTTTAGAGCGATCCGTCTGTTCCCTGTTTCTGAGAAATTGGAAGCAGAGATGCAGGATCTTGAGCGGGGCTTGGCGGCTCTTTGGAGCACTACTAGCTGGGATCACGGCCACGAACTGAGCACGCATCCCCTGTGACGTGCTGGACAAGCTCTCCCCTCGCATCGTCAATGAGGTGTAGGACATCAACTGTATCTGCTATGACATCTCGCCCAGGCATCTCACCACAATCTATTCTAATAAATGATCAAAACCACCGCGAATACAACAGAGAAAGGAGCCGCAGGCCTCTTGAACAGGCCTTTTGAAACGGCTCTCTCTTTTTTTAAGAAAAAACTAACATCGGTATTATTAGTCATCTTTGGGAGAAATATCACATTTGGAATATTCTTAGGGATTATTGGGATAATGCAGAAAATATTTACAAAAATATATTGACAAAGCAGATTTCTTCCGCTATAATGCGATCAAGAAATATGAAACCGATATCACAAATGAAAGGGGATTTCTGAAATATGTACAATGGCATTATGAACAATATGAGCAACCTGTTCCTGCTGTCAAACGCGGTTTCCCGGTCCATCAGTCCGGAAAACCTCAATGGGGCCAAGGGCGCGGGCGCCATGTGCGAGCTGGAGGACGGCTCTGCCAAGTATGCCGCCCGGGACCTGGGCAAGGGCTGGAAGGTGAATCCTTTCGTGCGCATTGCCGCTGGAGAGACCTTGGAGATTGCCGGCATTGAGGGCCCTGGCGCCATCCAGCACATTTGGATGACTCCCACAGGCAAGTGGCGCAACACCATCATCCGCATCTATTGGGACGGCCAGGAGAACCCCTCTGTGGAGTGCCCCGTGGGCGATTTCTTCCTCAGTGGCTGGCAGGAGTACTTCCAGGTCTCCACCCTGGCGGTGTGCGTTAACCCTGGCAGCGCGTTTAACTGCTATTGGACCATGCCTTTCCGCAAGCACTGCCGCATCACCCTGGAGAACCGGGCAGAGGAAGAAGTGGTCTACTACTACCAGATCGACTACACCCTGGGAGAGGTCCCCGAAGACGCTGCCTACTTCCACGCCCAGTTCCGCCGGGTTAACCCCCTGCCCTATAAGGACGTTTACACCATCCTGGACGGTGTGCAGGGCAAAGGCCAGTATGTGGGCACCTACATGGCATGGGGCGTGAACAACAACTGGTGGGGCGAAGGTGAGATCAAGTTCTACATGGACGGTGACACGGAGTACCCCACCATCTGCGGCACTGGCACGGAAGATTACTTCTGCGGCTCCTACAACTTTGAGGACTCCTACACCCACCAGGATTATGTGAACTTCACCACGCCCTACGGCGGTATCTACACGGTGGGCCAGGACCGGCTCTACAAGTGCCAGAAGAGGTTTGGCCTGTACCGGTTCCACATTGCCGACCCCATCCGCTTCAACTCGGACCTGCGGGTGACCATCCAGGCTTTGGGATGGCGGGAAGGCGGACGTTATCTGCCTATGCAGGATGACATCGCCTCGGTGGCGTTCTGGTATCAGACCCTGCCCACAGCGCCGTTCCCGGTTTTGGGAGATAAGGATTATTTGGAAGTGATTTGAGGGGATTGAGAAAGATATGGTAAGGCCAAGGATTTTAGTGGTGGGAAGCTTTGTAAAGGACCTGATCGTTTCGGCTTCCCGCTTTCCAGAGCGGGGTGAGACCGTGCTGGGAACAGGGTTCCGCATGGCCACTGGCGGCAAAGGCGCCAACCAGGCTGTGGAGGCCGCCCGGGTGGGCGCCCGGGTCACAATGGTCGGCAAGGTGGGAGACGACGCTTTCGGCAGGGACCTGGTGGGCGCCTGCGAGGAGAGCGGCATCGACTGCAGCGGGGTGATGGTGGACCTGGAGAACCCCTCTTCTGTGGGGAATGTCCAGCTGCAGGTGGGGGAGGACGGCTCCACTGAAAACCGCATCATTGTGGTGCCCGGCGCCAATATGACCATCACGCCGGAGGAGATCGCCTTTCTGGAGACGGAGATCGGGCAGTTTGACATGGTGCTGCTCCAGCTGGAGATCCCTATGGAGATCAACGAGCTGGTGGCGGAGTATGCCAGCCGCAAAGGCGTGCCCGTCATGCTGAACACGGCCCCCTCGGACCAGGTGGGGGAGAAGCTGCTCTCGCGGCTGACCTACCTCTCTTGCAATGAGCACGAGGCCTTGGATCTGACGGGAATCGCCATCCGCAAGACGCCCGAGGGAGTCTGCGAAGAGGATGTGCGGCAGGTGATTGCGAGGATTTTGGAGAAAGGGGCTCAGAATGTGCTGGTCACCCTGGGCACCGATGGCGCCGCCTTTGGCAACAAAGAGAGCTTCTGTCTGGTTCCCACCCTGACGGACATTCATTCAGTGGACCCCACCGGCGCGGGGGATGCCTTTATCGGCGCCTTCTGTACCTTTGTTTCTATGGGGATTGACAATACATCGGCCATCCGCATGGCCAACTATGTGGGTTCGCTCACCGTGTCCGTCATGGGGGCGCAGACGTCCCTGCCCACCTTGGAGCAGGTGGGGCAGCTGATTTCCCAGCGGGGGGAAGAAGATCTTTGCCGCCTGGTGGAAGAGGTAAAGCAGTGTGTAGAGGAGAAGGGGGAGTGACCCATGGAGCATTGGGATTTTCAGGCGCTGGAGGCTTTTGACCGGACAGCGCTGGAGGAGCTGGGGAAATTCCTCGGCGAGGTTGATAACCAGGCCTATGCCCGGGCGGCCGAACTGATTGTGGCGGCCCAGAAGCGGGGCAACCGTGTTCACATCACCGGCATTGGAAAGCCGGGGCATGTTTCGGAATACGGCGCTTCGCTGCTGTCCTCTACGGGAACCCCCACCTATTTCCTCCACGGGACAGAGGCGGTTCACGGTTCCTGCGGGCAGCTGGTGCCGGGGGATGTGGTCATCGCCATTTCCAACAGCGGAGAAACCGCAGAGCTGAAGGCCACAGTGACAGCCATTCGCAACAACGGCTGTGCCGTGATTGCGGTTACCGGCGGGATGAACTCCTGGCTGGCCTCTCAGGCAGAGGTCACTCTGTACGCTGGTGTGGCCCAGGAGGGCGACCCGCTGAACCGTGCGCCGCGCATTTCCATTTTGGCGGAGGATATGGTGCTGCAGCGGTTGAGCTTGCTGCTGCAGGTTTACCGAAACCTGGACCCCGTTCAATATGTCAAGTGGCATCCGGGCGGGACCTTGGGCCAGCTGCGGGAAAATGAAAAATGAAAATAAGCGCCTAGCTTTTGAAAAAAGAGCGGGGAGGTGACGTGAAAATCCAAAAGAGGTACCTCTTTTTCTGTTCCTAACTAGGAACAGAAGGCCTTGTGCCAAGTATCTATTTTTATAGAAAAGGAGTCGAATGAAGTATGCGTAAACGAATTACCGCCATCCTGTTGACCCTTGCCTGTGATGGTCGGCGCAATCAAGGGGTGATCTCCCTTTGAGAGGGCCTGCGGAGAACGGCGGGCGGACCCTCCCGCTTCCAGTAAAAGAGATAGGGTGCAGAGCGGTCTGTGTCCTGTCTCTTTCTTTTTCCCGGGAAAGGGCGCTCTGTTTTTCCATTTGACACGCGGCAAGGGCTCATGCTACAATTTTATGGAGAAAAAGCAAAGCGGCAAGAGGGTTTCCCGCCTTGTGAAAGTGGGGGAGTATGGATGGCAACGATCTATGACATTGCCAGTAAGACAGGGTATTCCGCGTCCACAGTGGCCCGGGCCTTGAGCGGGAAGGGCTATTGCAGCCCGCGGGCCAAGGCGGTCATCCTGCGGGCGGCGGAGGAGATGGCCTATGTTCCGCACCAGGCGGCCAAGACCCTGAAAAATAACATTACCAACAAGATTATGATGTGCATTCCCGACATTATGAATCCCTATTATTTTGCCATGATTCACGGCGCGGCAGTGGCGCTGGAGCGGTTTGGCTACAGCATTTTGCTGGAGTACACCATGCACAGCCCGGAAAAGGAGCTGGAGGTTCTGGACTCCCTGAAAGGGCATTTTGTGGACGGGGTGATTTTTGGCTCCTTCGACTATACGCCGGGGCTGATTCAGGCTATTGAGGACATGGGCCTCCCTACGGTGATTACCAGCTACTATCAAAGCCCGGGCGGCTTCAACGATTATGACTGCGTGTATATTGACCAGCCCCGCGCGGCCTGGATGGCGGCCCGCCACTGCCTGGAAAAGGGGCACAGAAAGATTGCGTTTTTGGGGGGGAATGCCAAAGAACAGAACACCCGGGAGCGCTTTGAGGGCTATAAACGGGCCCTGGAGGAAGAGCAGGTGCCCATTTCCAAGCCTTTGATTATCCATGCGGACTTTACCCGGGAGGGGGCTTACCGGGCGTTTACTGAGTTTCTGCAGCGGGGGGAGGAATGCACCGCGGTGGTGGCCTGCAACGATTTGATGGGTGTGGGCTGTATGAGGGCCTGCGTGGACTTTGGCCTGAAGGTTCCAGAGGATATCTCGATTGTGGCCCTGGACAACACAGAGTACTGCCTGTGCACCACCCCCTCTATGACTTCAGTGGACATGCTGCAGGGCCAGGTGGGCCAAGAGGCAGCCAATTTCGTGATGGACCGCATTGTCAACAAGCGGAATTTCCAGAAGAACATGGCGTTTACCCCTGTGCTGGTGGAGAGGGAATCCGTGCGGGAGATTTCCCCGGTGGATTGAGAATCCCAGCGCCTTTGGAGAGTGTGAATGGGATAGAATGTAAAAAGCGGGAGCCGCCGGCAGTTTCAAGCCGGCGGCTCCTTTTCTGTTGAAGGGCCCTGCTGTTCCCGGGCCTTAGCGGCCTTGTAGTGAGCACCCCACTGCTCCATGGCTTGGATGATGGGCCGCATGGATTCCCCCAGCGGGCTCAGGGAGTATTCCACCCGGGGCGGCACTTCGGGATACACTGTGCGGGTGACCAGGCCGTCCTCTTCCATGGAGCGCAGGCTGTCGGTGAGCACCTTTTGGCTGATGCCCTCCAGGCTTTTGCGCAGCTCGTTGAACCGCCAGGGGCGCGCCAGCAGGTTGCGCAGGATCAGCAGCTTCCACTTGCTCCCAATCAGCTGCACAGTGGTGGCCACGGGACAGGCGGGCATTTCCTCTTTTGTCAGCATTCATTCCGCTCCCTTCTACTGCCCCCTATTATAAAGGGGGATTTTCCCTTTGCAAGAGGTTACAAAAAGGTGACCCGGTAATAAAAAGGTGCTTACTTGTGATGGGGCCAAGTCCCTGCCATAATGAAAGCACAGAGAGCGAAACAGCCCTTTGAATCCAAAACGGGAGGTCAACATCATGGCACTGTCAAATCTCTTCGGATGGAACAAGAAGGACGATACAGCTCCCGCTGCTGCTTGCGGCACCGCCTACGGCGCTGGGGACAAGCCGGAAGAGAAACCTGCCGCTTGCGGCACTGCCTGTGGGGCCGGGGACAAGCCGGAGGAAAAGCCCACCGCTTGCGGCACTGCCTGCGGCGCTGGCGATAAGTAATCTGTTCGATCCCCATTACACCCGTTCCCGGCGGGAAGCTGCCTGCCGGGAACACACGAAATCTCACTCGGTCCATCCGATTTACTATAAAGCGAGGTCAAAGACGATGAAACAGTATTTCTCCTTTCAATGGCACATCACCGATGCATGTGACCAACGCTGCAAGCACTGCTACATCTTCTCCGAAGACACCTGCAAACACCTGGATTCCATGACCTGGGAGCAGATGAGCGACACCTTTTTCAACTGCCTGGATTTCTGCCGGGTGTATGACCGGCTGCCCTATTTCTACATCACCGGCGGCGACCCCATCCTGCACCCGGATTTCTGGAAGCTGCTGGCCCTTATGAAAGAGCATGACGTTCCCTTCACCATCCTGGGCAATCCCTTCCACCTGAACGACGAGGTCTGCCGCAGGCTGAAGGAATACGGCTGCGAAAAATACCAGCTTTCCCTGGACGGGATGCGTCAGACCCACGACTGGTTCCGCAAGCCGGGCAGCTTTGATATCACCCCGGAGAAGATCGGCTGCATCAATCGGGCGGGCATCCGCAGCGTGGTGATGACCACCGTCTCCGGCGCCAACATCGGCCAGGTGCCGGAGATCATCGACGCGGCAGTCCAGGCTGGGGCCAATGTCTTTGCCTTTGCCCGCTACTGCCCCACCAGCGAGGAGAAGGACGTGGGTATCGCTCCCCAGCACTACCGCCGGCTGCTGGCGGACTGCGACAAAAAGTTCAAGGCGTATGAGGCGGCGGGCTGCCAGACTTACTTTAACAAAAAAGATCACCTCTGGACGCTGTACGAATACGAGACCGGCGCGTTCAAACTCCCGGAAACGGTGGAAGAGGGGATGATCTACGGCGGCTGCAACTGCGGCAACTGCCACCTGACCATTCTCCCCACCGGCGACATTTACGCCTGCCGCCGGGTGCAGAACAGCAGGGTGGGCAACGCGCTGGAGGACCGGCTGGCAGACGTGTGGGTCTGCCAGATGGAGGCTTACCGGGAGTACTCGAAGTTTGAAAAATGCGCAAAATGCGAACTGCTGGCTTTCTGCCGGGGCTGCCCGGCGGTGGCCAGCGGCAAGGATGGCAATTTCTACGCCGCCGATCCCCAGTGCTGGAAGGAGGTGGTCTGATATGAGGAACGTGATGGAAGCGATCCTGCACCGCCGGGCCATCCGCCGGTTCGACGCCCGGCAGGTGGAAGAGGGGGCCCTGGCGCAGATTCTAGAAGCCGGGCTCTACGCGCCCAGCGCGGGCGGCGGGCAGCGGCCGCTGTTCGTGGTCTGCCAGAACCGGGAGCTGAATCTGCTGCTGGGGAAAAATAAGCGGGCCCACTCCCGGCCCCGCATGGCCAAGGGCGGGCGGTATGTCTCCAAAGAGCAGCCCAGCATTGCCGACGACCCCCGCCTCACCGACGCCTTTTACGGCGCGCCAACAGTCATCACCCTGTTTGGGCCCAGGGGCTTTCTCTTCACCCCAGAGGACTGTGCCGTGGCGGCGGAGAACATGATGCTGGCCGCGGACGCGCTGGGGGTGGGCTCCTGCTACATCGGCCAGGGGTGGACCGCCTTTGCGGGGGACGCCGGGCAGCAGGTCTTGCAGAAATGGGCCATCCGCCCGGACTACTACGCGGTGATGCAGCTGCTGTTGGGCTACCCCAGGGAAGGGGACCCCCATCCCGCCCCCAAGCCCCGGAAGGAGGGGCGGGTCCTCCGGGTGTGAAGAGCCGGAAGATTTTTTGAAAAGACCCTTGACTCTGACGCTGGGTCATGGTGTATTCTGTTCTCATCACGGAAGGAGGATGGGAACATGAGGACTGTGAAGGAAGTGAGCCGGTTGACCGGGGTGAGCGTGCGCACCCTGCAATATTACGACCGGATCGGCCTGCTGTGCCCTGCCTGCCGCACCCAGGCAGGCTACCGGCTGTACGACCAGGGTTCCCTGGAACGGCTCCAGCAGATCCTGCTGTTCCGGGAGCTGGGTTTTCCCCTAAAGGAGATCGGGGCCATTCTAGACAGCCCTGGTTTTGACCGGGAAAAAGCCCTGGAACAGCAGATCGCCCTGCTAGAGCTTCAGAAGGAGCGCTTGGAAGGCATCCTGTCCTTGGCCCGTGAGATCCAGAAGACAGGAGTGATACCCATGGAATTTTCCACCTTTGACACCTCGCAGATCGACTCTTACCGGGAAAAGGCCCGAAAGCAATGGGGCCGCACACCGGAATTTGCGGAATTTGAGGAGCGCTCCCAAGGCAGGAGCCGGGAACAGGAGCAGGAAGCCGCCGCAGGGCTGATGGACCTCTTCGCGGGGTTCGGCGCCCTTCGGTCCCAAGGGCCAGCCTCCCCAGAGGCGCAGCGGCAGGTCAAGGCCTTGCAGGACTACATCACGGCCCATTTCTACCGCTGCACGGACCAGGTCCTCTCTCAGCTGGGAGAGCTGTATGCCAGCCAAGAATTTACCGCCAGCATCGACCGGGCAGGCGGGGCGGGCACGGCCGTCTTTGTCCGGGAGGCCATCCGTCTTTTCTGCGGCCAAGAGGCATAAAAAGAGAGCCGTCCAGAGATGTCTGGGCGGCTCTCGCTCTGCCGGTTGCAAGGGGTCACAGGCTGTCCATAAAGTAGGCGTTGGTCCCGGCGAACAGGCCCCGGCTGTCCCGCACCTGGACGCGGAACCAGCCCTCTGTCCCCGAAAGGGGGAACTGGGCCTGGGTCAGGGTCTCTCCGGGGGAGACCACCGCCTTGTAGGAGTCCCGCCCCTCCACGGTGACGAAGATCTTCTCTACAGGGGAGGTCTTTACCTGCAGCATCCCGTTCTCAATGGAGAGGCCCTTCAGCTGGGGCCCCTGGGACCAGTAGAACCGGCCGGCCCGCAGGGCCTCGATCACAGCGGGGTAGCTGAGCTCCCGGGCGGCGATCTGCACAAACCCGCCGAAGGAGTCGTTGAGGGGATGGTCCAGGGGCAGGCGGTCGTGGTTGTCATCGGTGGCCAGGGCAAACGGCCGCTGGCCGCAGCGGAGCATCTCGTCGTAGACCTGGGGGTTAAAGCCGTACAGACCGTCGTGCTCGCAGCCGTGGTTGTAGATCTCCATGGCGAACAGGCCCTTCAGGCCGCTGTAATCCCGCCAGTCCTGCAGGGACCAGTAGGGGTGGTTGTAGCACACCAGAAAGCCCAGGCCGTTCATCTCCTGGATGTAGCGGTTGAGGCCCTCTAAGTCCCCGTAGGCGCAGGCGGGCAGGGGAGAGGCCTGCTTCTCGGCGGCGTGGACGCTGGGGTCCGTGTCAAGCAGGTTTAAATGGTAGCACTTGCGCACCGGCCAGTCCCGGCCGGGCGCAGGCTCCTCTGTCAAGTCCACCTCTAGGGCCGCCAGGGCTAGAAAGCTCTCGTCATTGAGCTGGGTGTGGTTTTCATAGCGCCGGTGGTCCGTGAAGGCCACGATGGAATAGCCCTGCTCCTGGTAGGCCGCCTTGATCTGCTCCGGGGTGAACTCCCCGTCGGAGAGGGTGGTGTGGCAGTGCAGGTTGGCCTTGCAATAGCCGGTCTCTGGCAAAAGGATCTGGTCTTTCATGCTGGCACCTCCTGTTATTTCAGCCCGTCCTCAATGCGGCACTCCCGGAAGTAGTACTCCCGGTCGTGGCCGCCGATCTCCCGCAGCACTCGGCAGGGCACGCCCAGGGCCACCACGCCCGCGGGGATGTCCTTGGTCACCACGCTGCCCGCGCCGATGACCGAGTTCTTCCCAATGGTCACCCCCGGCAGGATGACCGCTCCCGCGCCCACCCACACATTGTCCTCAATGCGGATGGGGAAATTGTACTGAAAGCCCTTCTCCCGCAGCTCCGGCTCGATGGGGTGCCCCGCCGCGGAGATGGTCACATTGGGGCCGAACATCACATGGTCGCCGATGTACACGTGGGTGTCGTCCACCAGGGTCAGGTTGAAGTTGGCGTAGACAAAGTTCCCCAGGTGGGTGTGGCTGCCCCAGTTGGCCCGCAGGGGCGGCTCGATATAGCAGCCCTCGCCCATGTCGGCGAAGATCTTCCGCAGCAGCTCCTGGCGCTGCTCCTGTTGGGAGGGGCGGGTCATATTGTAGTCGTACACCAGCTCGTTGAGGGCCCGCTGCTGGGCCTGGAGCCGTTCATCGGTGCAGTCGTAGAGCTTGCCGCTCTCCATGCGCTCTTCCGGGGTCATCATAGGGAAACCTCCTGTTCCAGCATTTGGGCAAACAGCGTGTTGGCCCAGGCGAACCAGGGCCGGGTGAATTTTGTGGGGTCATCGGCGTCGAAGCCCTCGTGCATAAAGCCGGTCCCAGCGTGGGTGCGGGCCAGAGTCTCCAGGCACTCCCGCTTTTCGGCGGGGTCGGTGCTGGTGAGAATCTGCATGATGAGCCCGATGTGCCAAATGTACCGGTGGGGCGTGTGGGGGCTGCCGACGCCCTTGGCGGCCCTGCCCACAAAGTAGTAGGGGTTGTCCTCTGAGAGGACGAACCGCCGGGTGTTCTGGTAGATAGGGTCCTCCGCGGGCTTGTAGTCCAGATAGGGGATGGCCAGCAGGCTGGGGGAGTTGGCGTCGTCCATCAGGTTGTAGTTGCCGAAGCCGTCGGTCTCGTAGGCGTAGATCCTGCCGTACCTGGGGTGGTCGTAGACGCCGTAGGTTTCAATGCCGTCCCGGATCTCCTCCGCCAGGCTGCGGCAGCGCTCCTCCAGCACCTTGTCCGCATACCCGGCCTGGAGCAGCTCTGCGGCGTAACCCAGGGCCACCACCGCCATCATGTTGGAGGGGATCAGATACCCGAACTTGCAGGCGTCGTCCGAGGGGCGGAAGCCGGACCAGGTCATGCCCGTGGTGTTGACCGGCCGCCCGTGGCCGCCCATGGGCAGGGTGTCGCTTTTAGGGCAGTTCTCCCGGATGAACCAGTAGGGCGAACGGTCGTGGCGCTGCTCGGTGGTGAAGGTGTCCACAATGGCCTGCACCATCAGCCGGAACTCCTCGGTGAAGATGGAGGCGTCCCCAGTGGCTTCATAATATTGATGGGCCAGGTACAGGGGCGCGCAGAGGGAGTCCACCTCATATTTCCGCTCCCAGATCCAACCGCTTTGGAAATTACTGAAGTCGTGTTCGCTGAACCCCTGCTGGGGCGCGCTGTTGAAGGCGTTGGAATAGGGGTCTAAGTTTACATAAAACGCATACTTCTGGAGGACGCTCTTCAGGATGGCCTGTAAGTCCTTGTCCTCCTTGGCGTACTTCACATAGGGCCGCAGCTGGGCGGCGCTGTCCCGCAGCCACATGGCGGGGATGTCCCCGGTGATGACAAAATAGCCGCCGTCCTCCAGCTGGGTCACGGTGGTCTCGATGGTGTTCAAAAAGCACTGCTTGGCCAGAGGCGCCAGGTCCGGGAATGCTCCACGGGCCCTTTCCTCCAGTTCCTGCGCCTTTTGCAAAAGGATCTTTGGGATCATGGTGCCTGTCTCCTCTCCGAAACTGCCCCCTGGGGGGCTTAGGGCCATTGTAGCACAAGCGTCCGCCGATGACCAGAGGGGAAGGGGTGTTTTTCCAAAAAGAAAGGGAGAGCTTTCAAAAAGCTCTCCCTTCTATACTGCGGCGTAAACTCAGTGGGCGTCACAGGCGCACTCTTCACACTCGGTCAGCTCGCCCACAATGGGGGTGGGATCGATGCCCTGATTCCTGTAATAGTCCGCCACGGCGGCCTTGATGGCCTGCTCGGCCAGCACGGAGCAGTGGACCTTCACCGGCGGCAGCCCATCCAGGGCCTCCATCACGGCCTTGTTGGTCAGCTTCAGGGCCTCGTCAATGGATTTGCCTTTGATCATCTCCGTGGCCATGCTGCTGGTGGCAATGGCCGCCCCGCAGCCGAAAGTCATAAAAGAGACATCGGTGATGATATTGTTTTCAACTTTAATGTACATCCGCATGATGTCGCCGCACTTGGGGTTGCCTACTTCACCCACGCCGCTGTAGTCCTTCATCTCACCCACGTTGCGGGGATTGGCGAAATGGTCCATCACTTTTGCGCTGTATGCCATAAAAAGTCAGTCCTTTCGTTTCAGCTTATTTCATCCGCGCCGCCGGGATTCATTTAGCCCGGGGCAAAGTGGTGTCACATATACGGGTCGTAATTGACCTTGCCCTGCTGGATGGCGTCCCACAGGGGGGACATGGAGCGCAGCCGCTCGATGATGGGGGGCAGCACTTCCAGAATGTAGTCAATGTCCTCCATGGAGTTGTAATCGCCGAAGGAGAGCCGCAGGGAGCCGTGGGCCACCTCGTGGGGCAGGCCCAGGGCCAGCAGCACATGGCTGGGGTCCAGAGAGCCGCTAGTGCAGGCGGAGCCTGAGGAGGCGCTGATGCCCTTCAGGTCCAGCATCAGCAGCAGGCTCTCGCCCTCCACCCCCTGGAAGCAGAAGCTCACGTTGCCGGGCAGCCGGCGCTCCCGGTCGCCGTTTAAGCGGCACCGCGGGATCTTCAGCAGCCCGTCGATGAGCTTGTCCCGCATGGCGGTCAGCTTCACCCAGCGCTCCTCCATGGTGGCGCAGGCCCGCTCCATGGCAGTGGCCAGGCCCACAATGGAGGCCACGTTTTCCGTGCCGCCCCGCTTGCCCCGCTCCTGGGCGCCGCCATCCATGTAGTTCTGGATGGAGACCCCGCTGCGGATATACAGAGCGCCCACTCCCTTGGGAGCGTGGAGCTTGTGGCCGGAAAGGGAGAGCATGTCGATATTCTGCTCCTTCACGTCAATGGGCACGTTGCCCACGGCCTGCACCGCGTCGGTGTGGAACAGCACCCCGTGCTTCTTGCAGATGGCGCCGATCTCCGGAATGGGCTGAAGGGTGCCGATCTCATTGTTGGCGTACATAATGGTCACCAGGCCCGTCTCCTCGGTGATGGCGGCCTCCAGCTCCTGGGGTCGGACAATGCCGTTTTCGTGGACAGGCAGGTAGGTGACAGTGAAGCCCTCCTTTTCCAATGCCTGGCAGGTGTGCAGCACCGCGTGGTGCTCGAAAGCGGAAGTGATAATATGGGTCTTGCCCTTTTTCTTCATGGCGTGGGCCGCGCCCTTAATGGCCCAGTTGTCGCTTTCGGTGCCGCAGCTGGTAAAGTAGATTTCCCGGGGCTGGGCGCCCAGGCAGCGGGCCACGGCCTCGCGGGCCTCTTCCAGGGGCTTTTTGGCCTCTTGGCCCAGGGAGTACAGGCTGGAGGGGTTGCCATACACTTCCTTATAAAAGGGCAGCATGGCCTCCAGCACCTGGGGAGCGACAGCGGTGGTGGCGGCGTTGTCCGCGTAAACCTTTCTGCTCATGTGTGTTCATCCTTTCTATCTGTCACGGGAAAGAGGACTTTCCCCTAGCGTTTGTGTGGAACGAGATAAATATACACCATTTTAGTATACATTTCAATACCCTGCGGGGGTGGCCGCGAAAAAAATTTCAAAAGCCCAGGGGCACCGGCGGAATAGGCCGCTGCCCCTGGGCCGAAACTAGGGGGAGAAAAGAAGCGCCCTTCCGCCCCGCTTGACAGGGAGAGGGCAAAACGCTACAATAATAACCAATAGGCTGGGGAAGGCTCCCCAGTGCGCAATGTCCCGCAGGGCGGGAAATCGTTTCTTTTGGCATCGCTGCGGCAGAAGCCGCATGTATTTTGATAGAGCGGAAACAAGGGCCGGGCCCAAGCAGCAGGGGCGCGCCGCGGCAGGCGGCTGCCCAAGAAGGGGAAGCGGAAAGGCTTCCCCAGCCCGGGAAAATAGCAAAGCGGGAAGGCCAGCGCCGGAGGACAGCTTTGTCCGGCGCTTATACGGCTGTTATCTTTTCCCGCCCCACAGGCTGCAGAAAGGCTGCTTGATGGGACTGCCGGCCCCCTTTCACGAAAGCAAAAGAAGATGTAGGAGAAAAAGAGAAGAAAGACCACGTTTAAGGAGGAACAGCAGGTGGCAGAAAAGGAAAGAAAGAATAACCGCACACGCCGCGGCATGGCGGCAGAGAAGGGGTCACGCCAGCAGGACCAGGTCCTGAGCGGGGCGCAGGAGGCGCCCAAGATTGGAAAGATTGCAGGCCCCAAGAAGGCAGAGCGCAGCAGCCAGCGCACCCGCGGCAAGGCCGCGGAAAAGAAGGGCGAGCCCAAACGGGCAGAGGCGAAAAAGCAGGAGAGCAAGCCGGCGGAAAAGGCTGCTGGCAGAAAAAAGGCAGAAAGTGCCCGCAAGCCCTCCAGCCGGGGGGGCAGAAGGTCCCAGAAGCCCGTGCTGAGCCAGACCGCCGCCCAGGTGGAGGCCCTGCGAGCCCAGCAGGCGGCCCAGGAAAAGCAGGCCGCCAAGCGCGGCCGGGGCAGGCCCCGGAAGTCCCAGAAGCCGGCTGTCAAGGTGTACTTCCTGGGCGGGCTCAATGAGATCGGAAAAAACTTTACTGTGTATGAATGCCAGGGGGACATGGTCATCGTGGACTGCGGCCTCTCCTTCCCCGATGAGGATATGCCCGGCGTGGACAGCGTGATCCCCGATTTCACCTTTGTGGAGAAGAATTGGGACCGCATCCGGGGCGTGGTGATCACCCACGGCCATGAGGACCACATCGGCGCGGTGCCCTACCTTTTGAAGAAGCTGAACGTGCCTGTGTACGGCACGGCTTTGACCATTGGCCTGATTGAGGGCAAGCTGAAGGAGCACAATCTGAACAGCTCCGCCAAGCTCCATGTAACCCCGGCGGGCTCCCACATCCAGCTGGGCTGCATGGACGTGGAGCTTATCCATGTGAACCACTCCATCGCGGACGCGGTGGCGCTGGCCATTCACAGCCCGGCGGGGACCATCATCCACACCGGCGACTTTAAAATTGACATGACTCCCGCCGAGGGCGGCATGATCGACCTGGCCCGCTTTGCCGAGCTGGGCAAGGAGGGGGTGCTGGCCCTGCTGGCGGACTCTACCAACGCGGAGCGCCCCGGCTTTACCCAGACCGAGCAGACTGTAAACAACTCTTTGGATTCTTTGTTTATGCGGGCCGAGGGCAAGCGGATTATTGTGGCCACCTTTGCCTCTTCCATCAGCCGGGTGCAGATGATCATTAACTGCGCCGTCAAGTACGGCCGCAAGGTGGCCCTCTCCGGCCGGAGCATGGTCAATGTCATGGGCATCGCTACAGAGCTGGGATATCTCCATGTGCCCGACGGAGTGTTGATGGATTTGAACATGATCAACCGCTATGAGCCCGGCCAGCTGGTGCTCATCACCACCGGCAGCCAGGGCGAGCCCATGTCCGCCTTGACCCGTATGGCCTTCTCCGACCACCGGCAGGTGGCCATCAACCCCAACGACTTCATCATCATCTCCGCCCGGCCCATCCCCGGAAATGAAAAGACGGTGGGCGCCGTGGTGGATGAGCTGCTCAAGCAGGACTGCACCGTTATCTACGAGAGCATGTACGAGGTCCACGTCTCCGGCCACGCCTGCCAGGAAGAGCTGAAGATGATGCAGGCCCTGACCAAGCCCAAGTACTTCATCCCGGTTCACGGCGAACAGAAGCACCTGCGCAAGCACGCGGGCCTTGCCATGGCCATGGGCATGCCCCGGGAGAATATCTTCATCGGAAACATTGGCAACGTGCTGGAGCTTCACGAGGACCACATGAAGCAGCTGGGAGACGTGCCCGCCGGCGATGTGCTGGTGGACGGCCTGGGCGTGGGCGATGTGGGAAGCATTGTGCTGCGGGACCGGAAGCACCTCTCGGAGGACGGCCTGATTGTGGCGGTGTGCTCCATCGACGCCCAGAGCGGCAAGGTGGTCTCCGGGCCGGATATCGTTTCCCGCGGGTTTGTTTACGTCCGCGAGTCCGAAGCCCTTATGGACGAAGCCCGGGATTTGGTGTATAATACTCTGGAGGAGTGCGCCAGAAACCGCGTGCGGGATTGGAGCGGCATGAAGCAGAGCATTAAGGACGAGCTCTCCCGTTTCCTGTACCAAAAGCCCCGCCGCAACCCCATGATCCTGCCCATTATCATGGAGGTGTAAGGGGGCCGCTCTCGGAAAAGTATGCCAGGTGAGGAAGTGAGCCGAAAGTGAGGCGGAAAAAGGTTTGGGTTGTTTCGCCCCTGTTTTATTTGATGGTGGGGGCCATGGCCCTCATGGCCCTTGCCATGTACCGGTACGACAAGATCCTCTGTGTGGTGGAGCTGACCGCCGCCGGTCTTTCTGGGGTGGCGGTGCTGGTCTCTGACCTGCTCTACCGCCGCAATATCTCCACAACGGTGAAAAGCGCCAAGCGGGTCCTTTCCGGAGAGGAAGAGGCCGCTTTTCAGGCCTTTGCCCTGCCGGTGGCCGTGGTGGCCCCCGCGGGGGATATTGTGTGGGTAAACGAGGCCTTCACCGGTTCTCTTTGCAGCGGGAAAAGCTGCCTGGGGGACAACATCCTCAAATATATCTACCCCAAGACCTTCCGCCAGGTGATGGGGGAGCGGGGCGCGGCGGTGTCTCATAACGGCCGGGAGTACACGGTGTACGGTTCCCGGGCCCAAGAGGGCTACCTCCTCTACTTTGTGGACGACACCTATTTTAAGGCTGTCAGCAAGGAGTACCGGGAGAAGCGGCCGGTGGTGTGCCTGGCCGCCTTCGACAACCGGGAGGAACTGGTGCGGGACAGCTATGGCGGGGACGATTCCCGCATCACCGGTGAAGTGGACCAGGTTATGCGCCAGTGGGTCATCCAGGAGATGGGCGGCTTTATCCGCCGCCTGGACAACCAGCGGTACCTGTTTGTGGTGGACGACGCCCACATTGAGATGGCCAAGCAGAAGCGCTTCCACGTGCTGGACGAGGTGCGCGAGATCCGCAGCGCCCGCAACAATATGAGCGCCACCATCTCCATCGGCGTGGGCCGCGGGGCCAAGGACGTGGCCGAAAGCGAACGCTGGGCCCGCCAGGCTTTGGACATGGCCCTGGGACGGGGCGGCGACCAGGTGGCTGTCAAGCAGGAGGGGGACGCCTATGAGTTCTTCGGCGGCCTTTCCAAGGGCGTGGAGAAGCGGGATAAGGTCCGCACCCGGGTGATTGCCGCCACCCTCACCGACCATGTAAAGGCCAGCGACCAGGTGTTTGTCATGGGCCACAAGAACTCGGACCTGGACAGTGTGGGCGCGGCCGTGGGCATGTGGGCCGCCATTCACAAGGGGCTGGAAAAGCCGGTGCACATTGTCATCAACCGCAACCAAACATTGGCCGGGCCCTTGGTGGAGATGACGGAGAAGGCTTACCCGGGAGAGCAGCTCTTTATCAGCCCCCTGGAGGCCCTGCAGTCCGCCACTGAGCGCTCCCTGCTTATTGTGGTGGACACCCACTCTGTGAACTTTGTGGAGAGCCGGGAGCTTTTGGACCGGATGTCCCGGGTGGTGGTGATTGACCACCACCGGCTGATGGTCTCTTTGATTAAAAATGCCCTGATCTTTTACCACGAGCCCTATGCCAGCTCCGCCTCGGAAATGGTGACAGAGCTGGCCCAGTACATCAAAGCGTCCTCCATCGACGCGGCGGATGCCCAGGCCCTTCTGGCGGGCATCATGCTGGATACCAAGAATTTTGTCCTAAAGACCGGTGTGCGCACTTTTGAGGCCTCCGCCTACCTGCGGCGGCGGGGGGCGGACACCGTGGCAGTAAAGAAGCTCTTCTCCGACTCTTTGGATACCTACAAGCAAAAGGCGCAGCTGGTTTCCGGGGCGGAGATCTACAAGGGCTGTGCCATTGCCACCTCCAACTGGGATCATGGGGACCAGCGTATTGCGGCGGCCCAGGCAGCGGATGAGCTGTTGTCCATCATGGGGGTGAACGCCTCCTTTGTGCTGTACCGTTCCGGCGGGGACGTGAATATCTCCGCCCGCAGCCTGGGAGACGTGAATGTGCAGGTTATCTTAGAGGAGTTCGGCGGCGGCGGCCACTTCACCATGGCTGGCGCCCAGATTAAAAACATCACTGTGGGAGACGCCCGCCGGGCCCTCATCCGAGAGCTGGATGACAAGCTGGACCAGACCACGGTGCAGGGGTGAGCGAAACGCCGCCTGCGCCGCAATTGAAAGAATCCATGCGGCGGAAAGCCGCTTGCTGAAAGGAAGGGATCAGCCATGAAAGTGGTGCTGTTGCAAGATGTGAAGTCCATTGGGAAAAAGGGAGAGCTGGTAAACGTCTCCGACGGATATGCCCGCAACTTCCTTCTGCCCCGAAAGCTGGCCAAGGAGGCCAACGCCCAGGCCATGAACGAGCTGAAAAACGCCGAGGCAGCCCGGGAATACAAGATTAAGACCGAGACGGAGAACGCCCAGAAGAACGCCTCCGCCCTCTCCGGCAAGACGCTGAAGATCTACGCCAAGCCCGGCCAGGGTGGGAAAATCTTCGGGTCGGTGACAGCCAAGGAGCTGGCCGAGGAGATCAAGCGCCAGTTCGGCATCGAGGTGGACAAGCGGAAGGTGGTCCTCTCTATGGACATCAAGGCCTTTGGCACCTACAATTTCGATGTGAAGTTTTACGCGGGCATCACCGCCACCATGAGCGTGGCTGTCTGCGAGAAAGACTGAGACACAGCGCCCTTCCCGCCCAGGGAGGGGCTTTGGCCTTTTCCGGCGGGTGCCGGGAGGGCTGGAAGTTTGGAAAGGCGGTGGATGAAACATGGATAACGGGATGGACGGGATGCTGGACACCCAGGCCCAGCCGGGAGCGGAGATGCCTTTCAGCCTAGAGGCGGAGCAGTCTGTGCTGGGGGCCATTCTGCTGGAGCCCTCCTGCCTTTCCACAGTGGTGGACCTGCTGCCCGGCCCCCAGTATTTCTATGCGGTGAACAACCGCATGATCTACGGGGCCATGCTGGACATGTTCACTTTAGGGCTGCCGGTGGACTTTGTCACCGTGCTGGAGCAGCTTAAGGAGAACAGGAATTTCGACGAGGCCACCGGCAAGGTGTACTTGACCCAGCTGGCCCAGCTGGTGCCCTCCATTTCCCATGTGGAGAGCTATGCCAAGATCGTCCGGGACAAGTACGACCTGCGCACCCTGATGCAGGCCGCCCGGAACATCCTCAGCGACGCCAGCGCGGGGGAGCAGGACGCCTCTCTGCTGCTGGATTCCGCCGAGCAGCGCATTTACGATATCCGCCGGGGCAAGAGCACCCAGGGCCTGCAGTCCGTGCGGGAGATCCTGCTGGAGACCTTCGACCGGCTGGACAAGCTCAACTCCGTGGACAAGGAAAAGTACCGGGGCCTGCCCACGGGCATCAAGGAGCTGGACAACACCATCACCGGCCTGAACCGTTCGGACTTGATCGTCCTGGCGGCCCGGCCCGGCGTGGGCAAGACCAGCTTTGGCCTGAACATCGCCCGGCATGTGTCGGTCACCGCCGGCCGGCGGGTGGCTTTCTTTTCCCTGGAAATGGGCCGGGAACAGCTGGCCTCCCGCCTGCTGGCCAGCGAGGCCCTGGTGGAGGGCACCAAGCTCCGCTCCGGCGACCTGACCGATGGGGAGTGGTCCCGCCTGGTGGAGGCCGGGGACATCCTGCGCCGGGCCAATCTCTACTTTGACGACACCCCCGGCCTGACGGTGCCGGAGATGAAGGGCAAGCTCCGCCGCCTGGACTATGTGGACCTGGTGGTGGTGGACTACTTACAGCTGATGACCGGCACCCGGAAGACCGACAACCGGGTCAACGAGATCTCGGAGATCACCCGGAATCTGAAGGTGATGGCCAAGGAGCTGAACGTGCCGGTGATCGCCCTCTCCCAGCTGCGCCGCGCCACGGACCGCACCAAGGACCGCCGCCCCGGCCTCTCGGAGCTGCGGGATTCCGGCTCTATCGAGCAGGACGCGGATATCGTCATCTTCCTCCACCGGCCCTACTACAACATCACCAGCGAGGGCGGGGAGATTACAGAGGACGTGGACCGGAACGCCGCCACCATCATGGTGGCCAAGAACCGCCACGGCGAGGTGAAGGACATCGACGTCCACTGGCAGGGCGAGTACATGCGCTTCACCTCCCTGGAGCACATCCGCCATGAGTGAGCTGCTGGCCGCGGCGGACCTTTCCGGCCTGCCCCCCCGGGGGCGGGTGGTGGTGGGCTTTTCCGGCGGGGCGGACTCCACCGCCCTGGCCCACTGGCTTCTGGGAAAGGTGGAGCCCTCCCGGCTGGTGCTGGCCCATGTAAACCACTGCCTGCGGGGAGAGGCCTCCCAGCGGGACGAAGAGGCCGCCCGGCAGTTTGCCCGGCGGTTCGGGCTGGCCTTCCAGGTCCATCGGGAGGACGTGGCCGCCCTGGCCAGAGAGCGGGGCCAGGGGGTGGAGGAGTGCGGCCGCCAGGTGCGGTACCGTTTTTTCCAGTCCCTGGCGCCGGGGGAGGAGGACCGCATCCTCACCGCCCACAACGCCGGCGACAACGCGGAGACCGTGCTGCTGCACCTGTGCAGGGGGACCTCCCTGCCGGGGCTGCTGGGCATTCCTTACGCCCGGGGGAAGGTTCTCCGGCCCCTGCTGCGGGTGCCCCGGGAGGAGATCGAGGCCTATTGCCGGGAGCAGGGGCTCTCCTATGTGACGGACGAGAGCAACTTCTCCCTGGAGTACGCCCGGAACCGGATGCGTTTGCAAGTGGTTCCGGCGCTGCGCCAGCTGAACCCCGCCTTCCTGGCGGCGGTCTCCCGGATGACGGAGACCCTGTCCCAGGACTGCGAGTATCTGGAAAGGGAGGCCCGCGCCCTGCTGGAGCGCTGCCGGGGCCCCTGGGGCCTAGAGGCCGCTCCCCTGGCCCAGGCCCATCCGGCCCTTTCCAGCCGGGCTCTGCGGCTGTGGTGTGAGGGGCAGGGCTGTACCTCCCTGGAAAAGGTCCATGTGGAGGCCCTGCTCCATTGCCTGGGGGCGGGGGGAGAGGCGGATTTGCCCGGAGGATTCCGGGCCTGCTGCTCCCAGGGAGTGCTTTCGCTCCAGCGCGGGAACCCCAGCGCCAGAGGCTTCTCTCTGGCGGTGGGGCTGGGGGAGACGTCCCTCCCCTGCGGGAAAGTGCTGCTGCTGGAGGAAAAAATCCTGGAAAACCAGGAGGGAAAGCCAAAAATTCACAATTTGTTGTTCAAAAACGCTTTGGACTGTGCTATAATTACAACCACTTTGGTAGCCCGCTCCCGGCGGGCGGGGGACCGTTTTTCCCCGGCTGGGCGGGGGGTGTCCAAGGGCCTGAAACAGCTGTTTCAGGAAAACAGGGTTCCAGTGCCCCAGCGGGGGCGGGCGGTGCTGCTGGAATGCGGCGGCCGGCTTGCCTTTTGCGAAGGGGTGGGCCCCGCAGAGGGCTTTCAGGTGACAGAGCGCACCCGGCGCGCCCTGGTGGTGCGCTTGCGGGAGGCGGAAGAAGGCCCCACGGCGCTTTGAGGGAATGGATTTGGGGAAAGGAATGGGAAAATTATGAGTGAGAATATGCTGCAGGACATCCAGGAGGTACTGTTTACAGAAGAGCAGATTGCCAAAATGGTGGAACGCGTGGGGGCAGAGATCTCCCGAGACTACAAGGACAAAAACCTTCTGCTGGTCAGCGTGCTGAAGGGCTCTGTGGTGTTTATGGCCGACCTGATGCGGGCCATCACCATCCCCGCGCGCATTGACTTTATGGCCACCTCCAGCTATGGATCGGGTGTGAAGACCTCTGGGGTGGTCAAGATCCTGAAGGACTTGGACCTGGAGCTTTCCGGCTATGACATCCTCATGGTGGAGGATATCCTGGACAGCGGCAAAACCTTGAGCTACCTGACAGAGCTGCTCCAGTCCCGCGGGCCGAAGAGCATTCGGGTGTGCACCCTGTTTGACAAGCCCGAGCGCCGGGAGGTAGAGGTGGAGGCCACCTATGTGGGCTCTCAAATCCCCGACGCCTTCATTGTGGGGTATGGGCTGGATTTTGACGAAAAATACCGCAACCTGCCCTTCGTGGGTGTGCTTAAGCCCTGCGTTTACGAATGACCAGCGGCCCTTCCATGGACAAGAACCGCTACCCCGCCGCGGCAGGCGCTTAAAAGCGCCCTGGCCTGTGCATTCTATAAGGGAGCATAGGCGGGAAGCGGATCAGAGTTTTTAGAGCTAATAGGAGGACACATCTTTGGACGGAAATCAAAGAAAGCTACGAAACCTGCTGCTGTATATCGGCATCCCGGTGGTGGTGCTGTTCATCATCATCCTTCTGTTTAACAACAGGGTGCCCCAAACGGCCGCCTATAAGTATTCGGACATTCTGGATTACTTTCAAAGCCAAGAGGTCACCGGCTACCGGCTGAACCTGGGCACGGGAGACATGGCAATCCAGCTGGAAAGCGGCGAGACCATCGGCTATCAGCTGCCCAGCGTGGACCTGTTCTACATGGATGTGCGGGATTCCATCCAGCAGTATAACGAGGAGCATCCCGACAGCAAAATGGTGCAGGATATCATCCGCCCCCAGGAAACCAGCTGGCTGATCAGCCTGCTGCCCACACTGATTATGTTCGCGGTGCTCATCATCTTCTGGGTGGTTATGATGCGAAGGCTGGGAAGCAGCATGGGCGGCGACAAGCAGATGAATTTTGGCAAGGCCAAGATCAAGCAGATGAGCGACGAGAAGCGCAAGACCACCTTTGCCGATGTGGCCGGCGCCGATGAGGAAAAGGAAGAGCTGCGGGAGATTGTGGAGTTTTTGAAGAACCCCTCGAAGTACAATTCCCTGGGCGCCCGAATCCCCAAGGGTGTGCTGCTGGTGGGCCCTCCCGGCACCGGTAAGACATTGCTGGCCCGGGCCGTGGCCGGAGAGGCCGGGGTGCCCTTCTTCTCCATCTCCGGCTCTGACTTTGTGGAGATGTTTGTGGGCGTGGGCGCCTCCCGCGTGCGGGACCTGTTCGACAAGGCCAAGAAGAACCACCCCTGCATCATCTTCATTGACGAAATCGACGCCGTGGGCCGCCAGAGAGGCGCCGGCCTGGGCGGCGGGCACGACGAGCGCGAGCAGACCCTGAACCAGCTGCTGGTGGAGATGGACGGCTTTGGCGCCAACGAGGGCGTCATTATGATTGCCGCCACCAACCGCCCCGACATTCTGGACCCCGCTTTGATGCGTCCCGGCCGGTTTGACCGCCAGGTGATGGTGGGCTATCCCGACATCAAGGGCCGTGAGGAAATTCTGCGGGTCCACGCCAAGGGCAAGCCCTTGGCCCCGGACGTGGTGCTCTCCACCATTGCCAAGTCCACCGCGGGCTTTACCGGCGCGGATTTGGAGAACCTCCTCAACGAGGCCGCCCTGCTGGCCGCCCGGAAAAACCACCGGGCCATCACCATGGAGGAGATTGAGGAGGCCACCATCAAGGTGGTGGTGGGCACGGAGAAGAAGAGCCGCGTTATGAGCGAGAAGGAGAAGAAGCTCACCGCTTATCACGAGGCGGGCCACGCCCTTGCCACCTATTACTGCAAGACCCAGGACCCTGTGCACCAAATTTCCATCATTCCCCGGGGCATGGCAGGGGGCTACACCATGCACCTGCCCACCGAGGACCGCAGCTACAAGAGCCGGGATGAAATGCGGGAAGAGCTGGTGGTGCTGCTGGGCGGCCGTGTGGCCGAGGCTTTGGTGCTGGATGACATCTCCACCGGCGCCAGCAACGACATCGAGCGGGCCACCAAGATCGCCCGGGCCATGGTCACCAAGTACGGCATGAGCGAGAAGCTGGGCCCCATCACCTATGGCAGCGACGACTCCAATCCCTTCCTGGGCAAGGAGATGGGCCACATCAGCAACTACTCGGAGCAGACCGCCTCTGAGATCGACGAGGAGATCCAGAGCATCATCTCCACTGCCTATCAGAAGACCGAGCAGATCCTGCGGGACCACATCGACGAGCTCCACCGGCTGGCCGGAGTGCTCTACGAGAAGGAGAAGATCGACGGTGTGGAGTTCCAGCAGGTGATGGACGGCAACCTGCTGCCCAGCGGGATGGCCGCCCAGGCCCTGGGCCAAGAGCCCCAGGCTGCCCTGCCCCAGGACGGCGGGGACGCGGACCAGTCCCAAGAGGACGCCGGCGCGCCGGAGCAGGATTGATTTTTAGAAAGCATCATGCAACCAAGGGAAGGCCCTTCTTCCCTTGGTTGCTGTTTGTAAGCGAGCAAAGCGAACGAGCTTGACAGGGAACTAGGAGGACCTATGGCAAAAAAGCAAACCTATGGCAACGAGAGCATCACCAGCTTGAAGGGAGCGGACCGCGTGCGGCTGCGCCCGGCGGTGATCTTTGGCTCAGACGGCATCGACGGCTGCCAGCACTCCATCTTCGAGATCCTCTCCAACTCCATCGACGAGGCCCGCCAGGGCTATGGCAAGGAGATCACCATTACACGGTTTCTGGACCACTCCGTCCAGGTGGAGGACCACGGCCGGGGCATCCCGGTGGACTACAACCAGAAGGAGCAGCGCTTCAACTGGGAGCTGGTGTTCTGCGAGCTGTACGCCGGCGGCAAGTACAACAACGACGCCGGGGAAAGCTACGAGTACTCCCTGGGCTTAAACGGCCTGGGCCTGTGCTCCACCCAGTACGCCTCCGAGTATATGGACGTGGATATCCGCCGGGACGGCTGCCGCTACACCCTGCACTTTGAGCACGGGGAAAACGTGGGCGGTCTGCACAAGGAGCCCTACGCCAAAAAGGGCACCGGGTCCCTCATCAAGTGGAAGCCGGACCTGCAGGTGTTCACCGATATCGACGTGAGCCTGGAGTATTACCAGGACATTTTGAAGCGCCAGGCGGTGGTCAACGCGGGCGTCACCTTCCACCTGAAAAACGAGGTGGCCCCGGGCAAATTTGAGACCACGGACTTTTACTATGAGAACGGCATTTTGGACCACGCCAAAGAGCTCTGCGGGGAGGACGCCCTCACCCCCGTGCAGTTCTGGCAGAGTGAGAAAAAGGTGCGGGACCGGGCGGACATGGCCCTGTACAACGTGAAAATCAACGTGGCGGCAGCCTTCTCCAACCGGGTGCACTGCACGGAGTACTACCACAACTCCTCCTGGCTGGAGCACGGAGGCGCCCCGGACAAGGCGGTGCGCAACGCCTTTGTCTACCAGATCGACGCCTATCTGAAGCAGAACAACAAGTACAACAAGAATGAGAGCAAGATCACCTTTCAGGACGTGGAGGACTGCCTGGTGATTGTCATTTCCTCCTTTTCCAACCAGACCTCCTATGAGAACCAGACGAAGAAGGCCATCACCAACAAGGGCATCCAGGAGGCTATGGTGGAGATGCTCCGCCACAACCTGGAGGTCTACTTTATCGAGAACCCCCTGGACGCGGAGAAGATCGCCGGCCAGGTGCTGGTGAACAAGCGCAGCCGGGAGGACGCGGAAAAGACCCGCCTGAACTTAAAGGGCAAGCTCACCGCCAAAATGGACATCACCGGCCGGGTGGCAAAGTTTGTGGACTGCCGCAGCAAGGACGTGGGGGAGCGGGAGCTCTTTATCGTGGAGGGCGACTCCGCCCTGGGCTCAGTCAAGCAGGCCCGGGACCCCAACTACCAGGCGGTGATGCCCATTCGGGGCAAGATTTTGAACTGCCTGAAAGCCGACTACGACAAGATCTTCAAAAGCGAGATCATCACGGACCTGATTAAGGTGCTGGGCTGCGGGGTGCAGGTGAAGAGCAAGGCCAACAAGTCTATTGGAGCCTTTGACATGAACGCCCTGCGCTGGAGCAAGATCATCCTCTGCACAGATGCCGACGTGGACGGCTTCCACATCCGCACCATGCTGCTGACCATGCTCTACCGCCTGACCCCGGACCTGATTGAGAACAACAAGGTGTTCATCGCCGAGTCCCCCCTGTATGAGATCACCAGCAAGGACAGGACCTACTTTGCCTACAACGAGCGGGAAAAGGACCAGTTTTTAGGGGAGCTGGCGGGGCAGAAGTACACCATCCAGCGCAGCAAGGGCCTGGGCGAGAACGACCCGGACATGATGAACCTGACCACCATGAACCCCAAGACCCGGCGGCTTATCCAGGTAAAGCCCGGGGACATCCAGCAGGCGGCCCAGATGTTCGACGTGCTGCTGGGGGACAACCTCACCGGCCGGAAGGACTACATCGCCCAGCACGGCAGCGAGTATTTGGATGACTTGGACGTGTCCTGAGGAAAGGAGGGGAACCGGTTATGCCAAGAAAAAAACAGCAGCCCCAGCGGGAGAAGCCCGCTAAGATGCAGGGGTTTATCGCCGGGGCGGGGGAGATCGTCCAGCAGGACATCAGCGACACCCTGCGGCAGAACTTCATGCCCTATGCCATGAGCGTCATCATGTCCCGGGCCATCCCGGAGATCGACGGCTTTAAGCCCTCCCACCGCAAGCTGCTTTACACCATGTATAAAATGGGGCTTTTGGGCTCTGCCCGGACCAAGAGCGCCAACATTGTGGGCCAGACCATGAAGCTGAACCCCCACGGGGACGCCGCCATCTATGACACGATGGTGCGCCTCTCCCGGGGGTACGAGGCCCTTTTGCACCCCTATGTGGACTCCAAGGGCAACTTCGGCAAGTTTTACTCCCGAGATATGGCCTGGGCGGCCTCCCGGTACACAGAGGCCCGCCTGGACCCCATCTGCCGGGAGCTGTTCCAGGATATCGACAAGGACACGGTGGACTTTGTGGACAACTACGACAGCACCATGAAGGAGCCCACCCTGCTGCCCGCCACCTTCCCCAGCGTGCTGGTCAACGCCAACACGGGCATCGCCGTGGGCATGGCCAGCAACATCTGCCCCTTCAACCTGCAGGAGGTGTGCCGCACCACCATCGCCCTGATCCGGGACCCCCAGGCGGACCTGTTCGCCACCATGCAGGCCCCGGACTTCCCTGGCGGCGGCCAGATCCTCTTCGACCGGGAGCAGATGGGGAAGGTCTACGAGACCGGCCGGGGCAGCTTTCGGGTGCGCAGCCGCTATTCCTATGACAAGGGCCAGAACTGCATCGACGTGACCCAGATTCCGCCCACCACCACCATCGAGGTGATTGTGGAGCGGGTCATCGACCTGGTGAAGCAGGGCAAGGTGAAGGAGATTGCCGACATCCGGGACGAGACCGGTTTGGACGGCCTGAAAATCACCATTGACCTGAAGCGGGGCACCGACCCGGACAAGCTGATGCAGAAGCTGTTTAAGCTCACCACCCTGGAGGACAGCTTTGCCTGCAACTTCAACGTGCTCATTGGGGGCGTGCCCCGGGTGCTGGGGGTGCGGGAGCTTTTGGAGGAGTGGACTGCCTTCCGGGTGGAGTGCGTCCGCCGCCGCACCTATTACGATTTGCAGAAGAAGCGGGAGAAGCTCCACCTCTTGCAGGGCCTGGAGCTGATTTTGCTGGACATCGACAAGGCCATCCGCATCGTCCGGGAGACGGAGGAGGAGGCCGAGGTGGTGCCCAACCTGATGATCGGCTTCGGCATCGACGAGACCCAGGCCGAGTATGTGGCGGAGATCAAGCTGCGCCACCTGAACCGGGAGTACATCCTCAAGCGAACCCAGGAGATTGCCCAGCTGGAGGAGGACATTGCCCGGCTGGAGGGCATTTTGGCCTCTAAGGCCAAGGTCAAGTCCATCATCGTGGGAGAGCTGGAGGCCGTGGCCCAGAAGTACGGCCAGCCCCGGCGCTCCATGATTCTCTACGCCGACGAGGTGGAGGAGGCCCAGGTGGAGGAACAGGTGCCCGACTATCCCGTGCACCTGTTCTTCACCAAGGAGGGGTACTTTAAGAAGATCACCCCCCAGTCCCTGCGGATGAGCGGGGAGCAGAAGCTAAAAGAGGGGGACGAGATCACCCAGCAGCTGGAGGAGCAGAACACGGCAGAACTGCTGTTCTTCTCCGACAGGAGCCAGGTCTACAAGCTGAAGGCCGCGGACTTTGCCGACACCAAGGCCAGCGTTCTGGGCGAGTACATCCCCGCCCGGGCCCAGATGGACGAGGGGGAGAGCGCGGTGTACATGGCCGTTACCCACCAGTATGAGGGCTTCATGCTGTTCTTCTTTGAGAACGGCAAGGTGGCCAAGGTGGAGATGAGCGCCTATCAGACCAAGCAGAACCGGAAGAAGCTGTTAAACGCCTACAGCGACAAGTCGCCCCTGGCGGCGGCCCTGTATGTGAAGGAGGACCGGGAGGTGCTGCTGACCGCCTCCTCCGGCCGGATGCTGCTGTTCCACACGGGGCTCATCGCCCCCAAGACCACCAAGAACACCCAGGGCGTCCAGGCCATGAACCTGAAAAAGGGCCAGCGGCTGATGAGCGCCCGCCTTTACGAAGAGGGCATGCTGCAAAACCCCAACCGGTACAAGAAGAGCCTGCCCGCCCTGGGGGCCCTGCCGGAAGCCGGTGAGAACGCCGGGGAACAGCTGAAGCTGTCTTAAAGACAGGGAAAGGCGGACCGGCGCCCTTCTCCCAGGGTGAGGGCAGCGGTTGAACCCGCCCGGTCTTTATGGTATAATAGAACGAATCTGCGGGAGAGGAGGCAGGCAGGTGCGCATTTTGGGCATTGACCCCGGCTACGCCATTGTGGGCTACGGCGTCATCCAGGCGGCGGGCGGCAGCTACCGCCCGGTGGAGTACGGGGCCATCACCACTCCCGCGGGGGCGGACTTTGGCCAGCGGCTTCTGGAAATCTACCAGGGCATGGAAGAGCTGCTGAGGCGCCTTTGCCCAGAGGCCGCCGCCGTGGAGAAGCTGTACTTTTCCAACAACAAGACCACGGGCATTGGCGTGGCAGAGGCCCGGGGGGTCATTTTGCTCTCTCTGGCCCAGCACGGGGTGCCCCTGTACGAGTACACTCCCATGCAGGTGAAGCAGGCTGTGACCGGCTATGGCAAGGCTTTAAAGCCCCAGGTGCAGGAGATGACCCGGCGGCTGCTCCACCTGCCCCGCGTGCCCAAGCCAGACGACACCGCCGACGCCCTGGCTTTGGCCATTTGTCACGGCCAGGCAGCGGGCAGTCCTCTGCGGCGGGTGCTGCTGGAACGGGACCGCAAACCCGACCAAGTGATTTAGGCGGGTGACCCCGCGGGACAAGACGCGAACGCCGGTGCGTGACCGCACGGGACAAGTCGCGAACGCCGCTTTAGGGCGGCGGAGCTGGGTGAGGGCCGCTG
>OLRD01000550.1_pt1 | contig 30047 bp, 24 predicted proteins | sample 1672051 | NCBI WGS metagenome assembly OLRD01 (sample SAMEA3136640, study PRJEB25190) | human gut metagenome | biome: human gut; feature: human-associated habitat; material: faeces | place: Austria | collected 2013 | reverse complement strand
GGTACGAGGAAACCACCCGCCGGACGGGGCTGCACCGGCGTCCCAAAGGGCGGTATCTTCTGGCCTATTACCAGGGACCCTGGCAGGGACTTCCCGCCAAGTACGAGGCCATTCTGGCCTATGCCCGGGACCACGAGCTGACCCTGACCGGTTTCGCCTATGAAAAGGGCGTCAATGAGCTGGTGATCCAGCAGGACGAGGACTATATCACCCAAATCGAGATCCCCGTTCAGGACCCCTGCTCCGACGGGTCCTCCCCCCGCTCCCACCGAACCACATAGGACCCCAGCACCTGCCGGCAGGGAATGGCCGCCGCGTTTTCCGGGGAGAGGGCGCGCTTTTCATACGTCTTCCGGGGAGCTGTTGCAAAGGCGGGTAGGGTTTTCCCCTGGCTGGCGCCCTGGGCGTCCCCCGGAGAAAACTGCCAAGCAAAGACACAGTCACAAAATTCCTTGTGGCTGTTTCCAGGCTGGCTGGGCCGAAAAGACAGGGTCTCCCCCAGAAAGAAGCACCCCTCGTTGTCCCGTTCCGCAGGGCACCCGCCCTCCACCCCAACCGCCGCAAAGGAGATAGTGAGAAAGGGGGCGGCGAAGGTGACGGTTTTTCCCTCTCGGGCATAGGACAGCTCCGCCGTCCGGCTGTCCCAGTGCCCCACATTCAGCCAGCCCCGTTTCCCATGCCCCTCCACAGGGGTATTCAGCTCCAGATAGGCTGTCTCTTCCGGTCCCCGCCGGATTTCACCGTTGATCCGCAGCACAGGCCGCAGGGAGACAAATCCCGCCGGCAGCAGGGCACGGAGCCGGTCCTGTTCCACCTCATAGGCCATGACATACTGTTCTACCTGCATTGCACGCGCTCTCCTTTCGTTTGCTCTGTGACGACCTCCTATGGGGCGGCCCCTTCCCGTCCGCCCGGTCTTGCAATTCCGGCCGCACTTCGATATGATAGAATCTCAAGAATCTCAGAAGAGACCATTCACGTTCATAGGAGGATAAAACCATGCTGTTTCTCTGTTATTCCCGGTGTTCCACCTGCAAAAAGGCCCAGAAATGGCTGGATGAACAGGGCATCGCCTACACCCAGCGGGACATCAAGGAGGACAACCCCACCCTGCAGGAGCTGGAAACCTGGCACCAGGCCAGCGCCCTGCCCCTGAAAAAATTCTTCAACACCAGCGGCCAGCTCTACCGCGCCCTGTCCCTGTCGAAAAAGCTGCCGGACATGACCCAGGCGGAGCAGTACGCCCTGCTGGCCTCCGATGGCATGCTGGTCAAGCGCCCGATTCTGGTAACGGAGGACGCGGTTCTGGTGGGATTCAGGCAGGCGGAGTGGGACGCCTTGCTTTCCAAATAAAAAACATAAAAAAGGGGGAGGCCTCAGGAGACGGCATCATGGCCGTGCTCCGGGGCTTCCCCTGCTCTTTAGTCGTCAAAGCTCATCTGTTCAAATTGCTCCCGGGAGATCAGCACCTGGCGGGGCTTGGCGCCGGCGGCGGAGCTGATTACACCACGGCGGGTCATTTCGTCAATCAACCGTCCGGCACGGGCGTAGCCAATGCGCAGACGGCGCTGGAGCATGGAAATGGAGGTTTGCCCGTCCATGATGGCCATTTCGATGGCTTCGGACAGGAGCGGGTCCACACCCTCCGTAGTGTTGCCTGCATCCACGATATCCGCGCCGCCGTCCTCTTCTGCGCCGCTGCGCTCCAGGGTTTCCAACACATCGGGATCGTAATCCGCGTGGCTGTGCTGGCGAATGAAGTCGGTCACCCGGTTTACCTCGCTGTCGGTGAGGAAGCAGCCCTGTACACGAATGGGGGTGAATTCCCCATTGGGCAGGTAGAGCATGTCGCCGTACCCGAGCAGCTTCTCTGCGCCGTTACGGTCCAGGATGGTGCGGCTGTCCACATTGCTGGATACCTTAAAGGCAATGCGGCTGGGAATGTTGGCCTTAATCAGTCCGGTAATCACGTCCACAGAGGGGCGCTGGGTGGCAACCACCAGGTGGATGCCCGCGGCCCGGGCCAGCTGTGCCAGGCGGCAGATGTACTCTTCCACCTCTTTCTTGCAGCTCATCATCAGGTCGGCCAGCTCGTCAATCACGATCAGAATGCGGGGCATGGGCTGCTCGCCCTCCTCCAGCGCCGCGTTGTATCCGGTGATTTCCCGCACGCCCCGGTCGGTGAACTTTTGGTAACGCTCCATCATTTCCGTTACCGCCCAGCTCAGGGCGCCTGCCGCCTTGTGGGGGTCGCTGACCACGGGGATGAGCAGATGAGGGATGCCGTTGTAACATTGCAGCTCAACCACCTTGGGGTCCACCAAAATCATGCGCACCTGTTCGGGGGAAGAACGGAAGAGAATGGAGTTGATCATGGCGTTCACGCACACGGATTTACCGCTGCCTGTGGCACCGGCAATCAGCAGGTGAGGCATGCGCGCCAGATCGCATACGATGGGCAAGCCGGCAATATCCTTGCCCAGTGCCACCCCCAGGGGAGAGGAAAGCTCCTTCATCTCCCGGGTTTCCAGCACTTCCCGCAGGGTGACGGGCGTGACGGTCTTGTTGGGAACCTCCACCCCTACCAGGGACTTGCCGGGGATGGGCGCTTCAATACGGACGGATTTCACCTCCATGTTCATGGCGATGTTCCGGTCCAGCTCCGTGACCTTGTTTACCTTGATGCCTGCGGCCATTTCCAGCTCAAAGCGGGAGATGGCGGGGCCGTGGGTTACGTGGCGCACCCGGGCGGGAATCTTGAAGGACTTGAGGGTCTCTTCCAGGCGCTGGGAGCGGAAAGCATCCTCCTCCTGGCCGGCAGGATTCGGCGGCGCAGGGGTTTTTAATAGCGCCAGGCTGGGGTACACATAGGGGATGGGAGCAGGCGCCGCTTCAGCGGGCGCGGCCTCCATCCCCTCCCGTCGAGGGGGCAGCTTAAGCTCAGGATCCCAAACCTCCTGCGGACGCTTCTCCTGCTGGAGAACCGGTACACGCATGGTGGCTGAGGTTGCAGGCGCATCCTGCTGGAAACGGCCCTGCAGGCGCGTTTCCTGCTGCTGCACCGTGGGCTGCGTGGCCTGGCCTACAGGAGGCTGCGGCGGCTCCACCTGGGCCACAGGGGCCAGGTAAGGCTCCTGCGGAATGGCCTCCGTGGTTGCCTGCTGCATGGCATGAAGGCGATGGGTAATGGGCGCCTCGGCCACGGGCTCGGGCGCGGGCTGGGAAGGCACGGAAGCAGCATCATTTGCCGCAGGGGGCTGCCAGGGGGTAGGCTCCCAGGGGGCTTCCTCCTCCTCAGGGGCAACCGGCGGCCACGCAGACTCCTGCACGGGCGTAGCGTCGGGCGCATCGGCCGCGGCGCGGTCCGCCTTTCGGCCGAATATCTTGGACTTTTTGGGCCGCTTGCCTTCTGCGTTGACGGTATTCAGCTGGCGCTGATCCGCATATTCCTCGTAAAGATATCCCCCCTGCATGGGCGCATAATCCACCTGATAGGGTTCCTGGGGAGCGAAGCCGCCGGTATACACCGGCTCCTGGCGGGCAGTGCCTGGATACTCCCTCCCATTGCTGGGCTGGCCCTGCGGATAATAGCCGCCGGTGGGGGAGAGAGGCTGCGTGCCCTGCCCATATCCCGGCCAGGACGGCTGCATGGGGGAGGAGGTGCCGGCAGCCTGCTGCGCGGGAGGATATTGGCCGGTCTGGATGGGTACCGCCGGTTGCCGGGCGGCCTGCTGCCGGGCAACCTCCTGCTGGCGCAGATAGTTCAGCTCACGCTGGGTCAGCATTCGCTGCTGTTCCTGCTGCTCCTGCTTATGCTGCTGGTTTTGATGGCGCAGCTTGGCAATCAGCCCCTTCATGTCCAAATGGAAGAGCAGTATGGCGCAGCCGATCAGCGCCAGTATGCTGACGATTACACCCCCCACAATGCCCAGCGCTTTCCATAGTGGCCAGCTGAGCAGCATGCCCAGCAATCCGCCACCCATGCGGCTGCTTGCCCCGGCGTTGTAGGCCTGCCCCAGGAAGGCCTCATAGGCATCCGGAGCAGAAATGTAGCTCTTCGTCAGGTTCATTTGCCGGATGTAGCCCATCAGCGAAGTAGCCGGGGAACCGGTGGTGGAAAGAAGGTTCACCAGGTTCAGCGCCAGCAGGTACATGAGTACGGCCAAACTCCATGCGCGCAGGGAGGGCTTCACCCGCGTGGACAGAATCACCAGTACACCGCCCCAAATGGGGATAACCGGCAGCAAAAAGGCCAGACTTCCTGCCAGTCCATAGCAGATTTGCCGGGTACCCGCAAAAACGGCTCCGCTCATGGACAGAGCCACGGATAGAAAAATCAATACGCCCAGGGCGACCAACGTCAGCCCTAGCAAATAGCGGATCAATAGCTGGTCGCTGCTCCACTGGGGCTGAGTTTTTTTCTTTTGCGCTTTTTTCTGTGCCGCCATGGGTGTGTGTCCCTCCTGCAAGGTTTATTGCGTTACGAATATGCTTTGCAAAATGCCGTTGGCATCTGCGTGGAGGCGAAGCTGATGCTCGCCAATGTTATAGTAATCGCTGGTGCCAACATCCAAATAATAGGAATAGGCGTCGTCCTCGTTGATGTCCACGGAGGCATCCGGTTCACCCAGGACGGCACGCCATTCCGCTTGGGTGGTTACATCCGTACACAGGCCGTAGAAGTTGGCACGGTCTGTGCGGATACCTTGCACCACACTGTGGTCCCAGGTTTCCAGCAGCGCGTCGGTGAGCACATAAGCCCCGCGGAATGCATCATCCTCCAGGTGGAAGAACCGTCCCCCGGGGAAGTAATCCGGGTCCAGGCGCAAGGGATAACGTTCAATCAACGCGGTGAGCTGTTCGCCTACCACGGCGGGGATACCAGGAATTTGTCCGGCTTCCACAGCAGCGCGGATCTTTTCAGCGCTTTGCGCGTTCAAGGTGAGGGCTTCCTCAGCGCCCAAGCGGGTGAGCACCGTACCTTCGCCCAGCTTCAGCAGATCCCGCAGCTCCGTATACAGCAGGGTAATTTTCCCGGCCTTGCCGCTGAGGGTGGTAAAGCGATCCAGGTCGTAATAAAAGGTAATCCCCACTTGGCTCAGTGCGAAAGTCTCCGGCAGGGGAGCCAGCTGCCCCGCTTCCAGGTGTGCAGACAACTCCGGGGCCACCTGCTGTTCCATGTAATCCAGGATAGCCTGACGTGCCGCTGCTTCATCTGTGAACAGATCGGCCAGGGTGATGACTTCGCCGGTGGTTAGATCCAGGTTTACCGTGGACCACTGATGGGTGAATCCGCTGTCACGCAACGCACCCTGGGCAGAAAATGCAACGCTGAGCACGTCCCCGGCCAGCAGCGCTTCATAGGTTTGCGTTAGTCCCACAGAATCGGCGCTCAGGCTCTGCAACCGGGTAATGCGTGCCTCCACGTCACCCGCCGCGAGAATGGCGGCATTGGCCTGCTGCTGGTATACAGCGTCGCTCATGCCGGTTACCTGCGGATAGCTGACGCTGCCGGCAGCCGCGTCCACCTGCTGGTGGAGCAGCGAGGGAACTTCTTCCCCCAGTGCGGATGGAATACACAGCAGCGACAGCATCAGCAGTATGGCGAACATTTGCCTGCATTTCATCATGTCGAATACCTCCATTGAGATTTTATTGTACAACATTTAACGTATGAAGGCAAGCAAACCGTGCCGTACCGTGGGCGGGGCCAGCGGAAATGCGTCCGCCTTGCCGCGTGAAATGGCTGCCGCAGAGACGAAAAAACGCTCCTTTCCATGGGAGGCCGTCCCCCATGGAAAGGAACATTCAGATGCCGCTCTCTGTGAATGGTCATGGAATGGTCACTGGGGCGTTACAGTTCCAGGCAGGCTGCGCCTTCGGGGCGAATATCCAGCACCTGGCATTTATGCGTACCGAATACGCCCTCCATCTCTTCGATGAAGCCCGGCAATTCAGTCATGGGGACGAAATTCAGCGTCGTGCCAGCAAATCCACCTCCATGAATGCGCCATGCGCCCTTTCCCTGCAGGCGCTCCTCCGCTAGGCACAGCGCCAGGGAGAGAGACTGATCGTCCGGGCGGGCATACACATTTTGCAGATACATGAAGCTGGAACGTCCGCTGGCAATAATGGACTCAAAGAAGGCGGGCAGATCGTCCCGGTACAGCGCCTCCGCTTCCTGCACCACGCGCTTGTTCTCCTGGAAAAAATGGATAGCGCGCATAATGGCGCGGTCGGATACCTTGCTGCGCAAGCGGGGAAGCTCCTGGGTGATCTGTTCCGGACGGACCCGGCGCAGGCATTCTTCGTCAAAGCAGGCCGCCACTTGCTTCATTTCCCTGGGAATGGCCGCATAGTCATCCGTCAGATCCGCATGGCTACCGCCGGTATTCACCACGGCCAGGGCATAGCCCTTCTTGGAGAAATCATAGTTCAGGGGGCGCACCACAGGATCGTCCGTCTTGAAGTCAATGAACACCAGGCCGCCCGCCGCGGAAGCCATCTGATCCAACAGGCCGCTGGGCTTGCCAAAGTGCACGTTTTCCGCATACTGGGATATCTGGGCCCGAAGCTTGTAGTCAATGGACCAGCCGTTGTACAGCTTGTCCAGAATAGCGCAGGTAAGCACTTCAAAGGCGGCTGAGGAGCTTAAACCGCTGCCGGAAGATACGTTGGACGTAACCACCGCGTCAAAGCCACCAATTTTGTAGCCAAGCTGCTGCATGCGCTCGGCTACGCCGCGGATCAAAGCAGCGGTGGTGCCTTTTTCGGCAGGCTGCGGGGTGAGCTCGGAAAGATCCAGCACCAGGGCCGGGTAACCATCGCTATGCAGGTGGACGGTCATATCCTTGCGGGCGGAAACGGCGGAAACCGTGTCCAGGTTCACAGCGGCTGCCAATACTTTGCCACGGTTGTGATCCGTATGGTTACCGCCAATCTCTGTACGGCCCGGCGCACTGATCAGAAAAACGGGGCCATCGCCACTGTTAAAAGTTTCTTCATGACGCTTGAGCAGGGAGATGTAGCGTGCGGTCTGCTCCACAAGCATCCCATCGCGGTTGCCGTACAGGCGACTTAGCTGTTCCATCACGGGGGCCGTCTTCAATTTACGGATCATGCTTGCGTATTGATTCATATGCTTCTCTCCATCCTTTTGAAATGATTTTTACTTATGGCAGGCGTCATGCTTCTGAAGTGAAGCCGGACAAGGGATCAATCCACGGCTTTTTGCCAGATCGTTAACATTTCCTGAAGATGCAGGTTTTCCAGCTGCGACGTATACGCGGACCAGCTGCTATCGTCCAGGGGAATGTCCCCGGTTACAAAGCGAATCATGGCCGTTTCGGAGTAACTGCCCAGTTCCAGCTGAATCTCATTAACGCGGGCCTGATCCTCCGCGGAGAGATATACCATGGGGTAGGGCAGAACCGTGTAGGTCTTTAGCTCCTGCATGGCGGAAACCATGCGCTGGGTGTCGCTGCTGTCATAGGAGAGCTGCAATTCCACCGGGTAATATCCGGGGGTATTGGCTCCATCGGCGATGGTAGCGTCGGCCAGAACGGAGCTGGCAACGGTTTCAATGTCATCGATCCAGTACCAGGTGCCGTCCGCGTTAATGGTGTATTCCACACCCTCCAGGCCCGACTGTGCCAGCCGGCTACCCTCGACACTGTACAGATAGTCCACCCACCGCAGCATGGTTTCAGGGTCCTGGCAGGCACTGGTCAGGGCAAAGGAGCCCGGCACCACATCGCCCAGCAAATCACGGTAAATCTGCTGACCCTGATATTCCAGGGGAGGCAGAAGCACATATTCATCCAGCGCGGAAGCGGGCACCAGATTCAGCGGCGTGGGGCCGAAGAAAACGCCATAGGTCATCACCGCGTCACTGTCGGTAATCTGGCGCAGGGTATCCATGGTGGTAAATCCGTCGTGATCCAGCAGCTCTTCCTCCCACAGCTCATGCAGCCATGTTAGGAAGGCGCGGTTCTCATCGGTGTTGAGCGTGGTTTGCACCTGCCCCTGGTCGTCCAGATATACACCATAGTCATTGCTGACCAGACCAAAGGCGTGCCCCAGGAAGCGCAGATCCCACATGCCCATATAGGAAAGCGGAATTTCGTCCTGCTTTCCATTGCGATTGGGGTCCTGGGTCTTGAAAGCGCGGAGCACCTCCGCCAGGGACTCGGCGTCCGTGGGCATGTCCAGGCCCAAGGTGTCCAGCCAGGTCTGGTTGATCCACATGGCATTGTTGTTCTGCAGGGGATTCAGCGTCGGCAAGGCGGGAATGGACCCATCCGGCAGCGTAATGGCTGCTTCCCAGTCGGGATGCTCCGCCAGCAATGCCGACAAATTCGGCATGCAGCTTTCGATATAAGGCCGAAGGTCCAGGAGCTGGCCCGCCTCATAATAACGCAGGATTTCTTCCGTGCTCAGCTCAGCCTTGAACAGCACCTCCGGCAGCTCACCACTGGCGAACATGCTTTCTTTTTTCTGCTGCCACTCGCTGTACTCGGTGGACTGATCAAAGGTAAAGTGTACACCTGTTTTTTCTTCCATTCTTTGGAAGAAAAGGTTGTCTTCCCACACATGTCCTACGCTGCTGTCATCATAACCAGCCATGGTGAAGCTTTCCTGCGCCATGGCTGGCACTGCGAATAAGAGCATGCATAAAAGCAAAAGCCACGCAATGCCTCTTTGCATCCGCCGGCCTCCCCTCGTGTTTATATCTATTGCTACATTATAGACCACTTTCACGACTTTGACCAGTCCCCTCCGAAACTTTTTTCGTGATGCAGAAATTGGCACAAATGCCTGCCCATGCCGCTTCCGGCAAGGATTCTCTGCACTTTCCACGGCGCAAAAGGGAAGGATAGCCTTGCAAAAGTACGAAAAAAAGTTCACGGGAGGATGCGCATGGGTAAGAAGGAACATCCGGGCAAGCGGCATGTGGGCCGCTGGATACTGGCAACGCTGGCGTTGGCCGTGATAGGCGTTGCGGTGGCAGGCTACTTTTATTTTGATGTAGCCTCCTGGCAGCGCCTGGACCCTGTGCGCCTGCAATCCCTGGCCCAGACCGGTAGCATTTTCGATAAGGACGGGCAGTTTGTTACCCGCCTGGTGGGAAGCGAGAACAGGACCCTGGTGGCCCTGGAGGACTTGCCCGATCATGTGGTGAACGCCTTCCTGGCGGCGGAGGACTTGCGGTTCTACAAGCATCCCGGTTTTGACCTGGTGCGCATTGGCGGAGCGCTGGTGAGCAACCTGCGGTCCGGCGGTTTTTCCCAGGGCGCCAGTACCATTACCCAGCAGCTGGTGAAACTCAGCCACCTGAGCAGCCAGAAAACCATCGCCCGTAAACTGGAGGAAGTATGGCTCGCCCTGCAGCTGGAACATCAGTTTTCCAAGGATGAGATTCTGGAAATGTATCTGAATTATATCTACTTTGACAGCGGTGCCTATGGGGTGCAGGCGGCAGCGCAGACTACCTTTGGGGTGGATGCCTGGGATCTGACACCTGCCCAGGCGGCGGCCCTGGCCGCGGCAATCAAGGCGCCCGCCAGCTTTAGCCTCGCCTCCGCGCCGGAGGCAAACCTGGAGCGGCGGACGTACATTCTGGGCGTTATGCGGGATGAAGGAATGCTTACCCAAGAAGCATATGACCAAGCGGTGGCACAGGAATTGACCCCCCTGGAGGATGCTGCGCCCAAAACGGCCTATGGCTGGTTTGTGGACGCCGTACTGGACGAGGCGGAACTCCAGCTGGATGTGAGCGCCGAAACGCTCCTGGCTGGCGGATATCAGATTTACACCACCCTGGACCCGGAGATGCAGGCTGCCCTGGAACAACAGTATAGCCGGGACATCTTCCCTGCCAACGCCAGCGACGGCACGCCCGTGCAGTCCGCCTCGGCCTGCGTGGACAATGCCACCGGCGCGGTACGTGCCTGCGTTGGCGGACGCAGCTATGATACCCGGCGGGGCCTCAACCGTGCCACGCAACTGCGCCGGCAGCCGGGCTCGGCCCTGAAACCCCTGGTGGTGTATGCTCCGGCCATTCAGACCTATGGCTATACGCCGGCCAGCGTACTCCAGGACGAGCCCACCAATTTCGGTGGCTATACGCCCCGGAACAGCGGCTATGCCTATTATGGGCCGGTGACCATCCGCACGGCGCTGAAAAACAGCTTGAACGTGTGCGCGGTGGCACTGCTGAACCAGATCGGCATTCAGGCAGGCATGGATTATCTCAGCAGCGTGGGTATTCCCCTGGATGCCAGGGATGGAAACCTCTCCCTGGCGTTGGGCTCCATGACCTACGGCGTTTCCCCGGTGATCCTGGCTGCGGCGTACAGCCCCTTTGCCAATGGCGGGGTGTACCATGAACCCTACTTTATTGAAAAAATCACCGACCTGGACGGGCGGATCATCTATCAGCATCAGGATAGCGGTACCCGGGTTCTCTCGGCACAGTCTGCGTACCTGATGACCGATATGCTCCGCACCGTGACCACCTCGGGCACCGGTGCCAAGCTGTCCGGGGCGGGGGTACAGGTGGCGGGGAAAACCGGCACCGTGAACATGACCGGTGGTGGCAACCGGGACGTTTGGATGGCGGCTTATACCGCGGAAGTGTCCATGGCCACCTGGATGGGCTTTGACAATCCCGATAGCAGCCACCGCCTGGCCGGGTGGATCAGCGGCGGCGACTATCCTGCCGCCCTATGCCGGGACTTTTTCAAGAGCTGGTATAGCAGCCGGGAAAAGCCAACCTTCGCCCGCCCGGAGGGATTGGTCACTGCGGAAATTGACAAGAAATCCATTGAATGGCGAGGGCAGGCCATGCTGGCCTCGGACCTGACGCCCAGCGCATACCGTATCAGCGAAATCTTTGCGGCGGGTACGCAACCTACCCAGTACAGCGACGTATGGAGCGCACCTCGTTCCGCAAAGTCCTTTACCGTTACGCATAACGAGGACGGCTATCCGCTCCTGGTCATTGAAGCCGGGGACAACGCCGTGTATCGGGTTCAGCGGGACGCGGCCGGGGAGAGCTTTGTGCTCACGGAACTGTATGGCTCCACCGGCGAAACCCTGTACTATACCGATACCCGGGCGCAACCGGGCGTAACCTACACGTACCGGGTGATCCCCGTGCACGCGGAGCTGCTGCAAAACGGTATTCTGCTGGAAGGCGTGCAGAGCGTGCAGGTCGCCCGGGCGGCACTGCCCCAGACGGAGGGTATGCTGGAACGGTTTTGGAACGGCCTCTTTGGCAGCAGCACCAAGGAGGAGGAAACTGCCCTCTCCATTTTCACGCCCTGAAGGCACGCGAACGCTCAGCGTGTACCCAAAGTGTAAACTACACCCCGCCTAGAAGGAATGGATGCTGCAAGCAATATCAACAAACCGCGAAACTGGCAAAGCCGTCTTGTGCCCAGGAACGTAGCACAGGCAGCTTCCCTCCCGAGGCTTTGGGCCGTCTTAGCGCATCAGCGCTGGCGCCGCTGCCGGGGGCTGATGGACGCGTCCTCGGCGGCGGGCGCGGCGCGCACCTCTCCCAGAATGGAGAAGGCCGAGCCGTGGCAGGGGCATTCCCAGCGCTGCGCCTGAGGGAAATAGCGCAGGCGGCAGCCCATGTGCGTGCACTTGGGCATGTCTCGGTGAAAGACCATGGCGGCCATGGCGCCCGCTTCCCGCAGGGCACCCGGGAGCATCACGGCAAATTTCTTGGCATAGCTGCGGTGAGGCAGGAAAAAACGCGCTTCGGGCTGTGAACGCCCCAGAATGTTCCGGCAGAGCAAGCGGGCCGCCAGATAGCTGCCGGTCAGGCCCCAGCCGCTCAAGCCCGTGGCAACCAGCAGGTGACTGTCGCGCTTCTCCAAGGGGCCAACCAGGGGCATGCCGTCCCGGCTGTAAACGTCCTGCCGCACCCAGCTGCCGGTCAAGCGTGCGTCGGGAAAAAACTGCCGCCATGCTTTGGTAAACGCATCCGCCTGGGTGCGCAGGCACTTGCTGCCGGTGATGCCCAAATCCCCGACCACCAGCGCGCCGCCGGGAACGGGGCGCAGGGTAACGCCTTCGCTGCGGTATTCCAGATAGCTCCCCGTAAAGGTGGGCGTGCCTTCCAGTATCGCCAGCATGGCGGTGCGCTGCTCCAGCATGGCCAGTAGGGGCAGCTGCTTCATATGAATAGGTGTGCCCGTGCAAAGAACAATGATCTGCGCCCTGAGGCTGCCCGAGCGGGTGAGGACCAGCTGTGGCTCCAGGGAAGTCACCGGGGAATTGGTAAAAATGGCGCAGCCCCCTTCCGACGCCTGGGCAGCCAAGGCATGCAGATATGCCAACGGTTCCAGCAGCGCCTGGCGTTCCAGGCGGATCGCAGCGTAGCTGGGGACAGGACAGTCGCCGTGATCCGTTTCCCAGGCAACGGGCAGCCCAATGCTCTGCTCCAGCCGTAGCAAACTTTCCACGGCAGGGACCTGATCGGGCGCAAGCGCGGAGACGTGCACCGTCTGGGAAGCCAGACCCATCGGGGTGCCCGTTCCCTTGGCCAGGGCGACAACGCCCTTCACCGCATCCCGCTGCATTTCGCACAGCAGCTGCGCGGCTTCGTGCCCTTGGGCACGCATGACACGCTCATAGGTTTCCTCCAGCTGCGCGGTAACCTTGCCCGTACAGCCTGATGCAGCGCCGCAGCCCAGGGTTTTGGCTTCCACCAGCGCGGTATGTACCCCTTGCCGCGTGAGCATCCATGCCAGCGTTACCCCCACCAGACCGCCTCCCACGATGGCCACGTCACATTTCTGCTGGCCCCGCAGAACCGGGTATTGCGCTTCGGGAACTTCCTGCCAATATTTTTCCTCCATCTTCCATCCCTCCCAGAACAGTATGCACCGCTTCTGGAAAAATAAGCCCCCTTCGTACATGTTTGCATGTGCTTTCCGCTCCGTACATAGGCTGTGGCAGGAGGCGATCCTGTGCAGAAACGGAAAACGTGCTTTGCCGCGCTGGAATTGTGCGGCGCGATGATTGGCGCGGGCTTTGCCACGGGGCGGGAAGTGGCAGCTTTTTTCAGCCGGTTCGGCTTGTGGAGCTGGCTGGGTATCGCGGCCGGGACGGGGACGATTGCGCTATTGGGGGGCGCGCTGGCTTCCGGCTGTGCACGGCGGAGCAAAAAAAAACTGGCGGAGTGCTTTCCCGGCGCGCTGGGGTGGCTGCCCCAGGGCGCTTTTTTGCTGCTGCTTTTTACCACGGGCGGAGCTATGACAGCAGGCGCGGCGGAGCTTGCAAAATTGACGATACCCCTGCATGGGGCGGAATGGCTGGGCGGTGTGGGCACCATGGCCCTGTGCTGGCTGCTGTCCCGGGGAAAAATTCCGGCGCTGACCGTGCTCTCCGGTTTGCTGATGGTGGTCTTGACCGTGCTCATGGGGCTGTGCTGGCTGCTTCCTGTGGAGCAGAGCTTTTCCCTGCGGGTAGTTTCAGCGGTTCCACCAGGGCTGGAGGCGTGCGCTCGGGGGATTTGCTGGGGCGGATTCAACCTGGCCTTTGCCGCGCCGCTGATCTGCCGCCGGGCGGAACTTTCCCGTGCCCCGGTCTGGGCCGCAGCGCTGCTGGCGCTTTTGCTGACGCTGGGGAACGGATTGCTGCTGCGTTTCCCTGCCCTATGGCATCATCCCCTGCCCATGGTTGCGCTTTTTTCTGCCCTGGGGAAACCTGGCTTCGTCCTGGGCGCCACGGCGCTGTATCTGGCCATCCTTACCACGCTGCTTGCCGTTTTCCAGGGGCTGCGGGAGATGCTTCCGCCCGGGCTGGCGTGGCGGGAGGGGGTGACGCTTGCGGGCGTAGGGGGCATTGCCATGGCCGGCTTTCAGGGAATTGTGGGGGTAGGCTATCTCCTGCTGGGGGCGTTGTGCCTGTGCATTCTTGGGGCTGTGGCCTTGAGCCGCTAGCCTCAGCCACGGGAAAGAAGCGGGAAAAGAAAAATCCGCCCTTTTCGTTCCCGTGGTTTTGTTGTATAATACAAATCGTAATGCCATGCAAAGAGGGCTGAAGTATGCAATATCGCGCAAACTACCGGGAAATCGACCTGGATGCACTGCGGCATAACGTGCGCCAGCTCCGTAAGGCAACCGCGAAGGATGCCCGCCTGATGGCGGTGGTAAAATCTGACGCCTATGGCCATGGAATGGTACAGGTTGCCCGGGCAGCGCTGTCGGCCGGGGCCGAGGCACTGGCGGTGGCGCTGGTGGAGGAGGGAGAAACCCTCCGGCAGGCGGGCGTGGATGCGCCTGTCCTGGTGCTGGGCGCCACCAGTCCGCGAGAGGCGCAGGGAGGCGTGGCGCTGGGGCTGACGCTTACCGTGTGCGATCCCGCCATGGTAAAGAGCGTGGGTGCGGCATGCCGTGCCCAGAACCGGGAAGCCAGCGTACACTTGAAGCTGGACACCGGCATGGGCCGTATCGGTGCGCGGAATGCTGCGGAGGTGCAGGATGTACTGGCAGCGCTGGAGGATGAACCTCTGGTGCATCTGACCGGCGCCTTCACCCACTTTGCCGACGCAGACGGAGCGGATGCGGCGTTTACCCAGGAGCAATTTCAGCGGTTCGAGGCGTTGACAGCCCTGCTGCCGCGGGGCATCGTGCGCCACGCGGCCAACAGCGCGGCCATTCATCGCTATGCGGCAACGCACCTGGACATGGTCCGCATGGGAATCTCCATGTATGGTTATGCTCCTGTGCCCGAGTCGCTGCCGCTGTTGCCGGTTATGCGCTGGTATACGGAGGTTACCTATGTGAAGGAGCTCTCTGCCGGGGACACGGTTAGCTATGGCCGTACCTTCCGGGCGGACAAGCCCATGCGGGTGGCCACCGTAGCCGTGGGCTATGGTGATGGCTATCACCGGGCCATTTCCGGCAGGGGCGCGGTACTCATCGGTGGAAAGCGCGCACCCATTCTGGGGCGCGTGTGCATGGATCAGCTCATGGCCGATGTGACGCACATTCCCGGGGTAAAGGCCGGGGATCAGGTGGTGCTGCTGGGGGAGCAGGGTGGTGAACGCATTACTGCCGAGGAGCTGGCGTCCTGGGCGGGTACCATCAGCTATGAAGTCCTTCTGGCCCCCACCAGCCGTGTGCCCAGGGTGTGGCTCCATGAAGAATGAGGAAAAGGCCGCCCTGCGCCGGCAACTGCGCAGTCTTCGGCCGGAGCGGGGAACCATTGCCCGAGAGAGTTCCTTGATCTGTGAACGCCTGCTGGGTTGGCCGGCATACCGTCAGGCCACGTACTTGGCAGCTTATATGGCCATGGGCCACGAAGCAGACGTTACGCCGCTGCTGCATTATGCCCTTGCCCAGCACAAGAAGCTGCTTCTGCCCCGAATTGCGGATGGGGAGATGCGCTTTTACAGGGTCACGGACCTGGATACGCTGGTTGCCGGCACTTTCGGCATACGTGAACCTGCGCAAGACGCCCCGGAGGCTGCCCTGGAGGAGGCGCAGCTGATCCTGACGCCCCTGGAAGCGGTGGATGGCCGGGGATGCCGCCTGGGTAAGGGCGGCGGCTATTATGACCGGGCGCTGCGGACACGAAAGGGCGTGGCATTGGGCGTGGCGCTATGCTATCAGGTAGTGGAACGGGTTCCCACCACGGACTGGGACGAGCCCCTGGACGGATGGGTGACGGCCCGGGAAATTCATATTTTGACAAAAGCGAGGTAACGCCGTTATGGAGAACAAGAAGACCAAGAAAAAACCAAAGATCGTAAAGAAACCTTTTCTGACGGGCTCGCCGGTGGACGGTACTACGGCCAAGGCGGCGCTTACCTTTTTTGGCGGCATGCTGCTGATGCTGCTGGCCTATTTGCTGCTGTGTTCCATGATGCTGTGGGACAGCCTGTTCCTGCGGATTGTCACCAATGGTCTGGTCATGGTGGCTGTGTATGCGCTGTTCTTCCTGAGCGGCATGTCCAAGGGAGCAACGGCGGTGAACAGTGGGGAAATCATGTACCAGCGCAAGGCTGAGGGAAAACCTGTGGACGCCGGGGATCTGAAGGCCTGCTACCACCCCTTGAAAGGGTTTGTGACCGGCCTGCTGGGCTCGCTGCCATTTTTCCTGTGCGCACTGGTGCTGGCGGTTATCGCGCAGCAGCAGTTTTATGGCCTTAGCGCGCTGCCCAACTGGCTGGAGCCCTATACCCGCCGCAGTGATATCGGCAATGCGCTTGCCTATTACAGCGTAACTGATCCCATGGGCGTGGAGAGCGTGCTGCGGCTGATTGTTCGCGCGATGATGATGCCGTTGGTAAGCATTGTGGGGACGTCGGATTCAGCGGCCCTGCTGACGCTGGAGCGCTTGAGCCCGCTGGTGGCGCTGATCCCCGCGGTATTCCATGGAATCGGCTATACCCGTGGCGTGCAGGCGCGCACCCAGGTGCATTCCAGCATTGCCGCGGCCAACCGCAAATACAAGCGCAAGGAAAAGAAAAAGCAGCAGCGCCGTGCCCGTGGGCCGGAGCAGCTGAACTGACGCGGAGGAAAGAGGCATGCGTATCATAGCGGGGGAAGCCCGCTCCCGGACCATCCTGGCGCCGGAGGGACGGGACACACGCCCAACCCTGGACCGGGTGCGGGAAAACCTGTTCAATATTTTGCAATGGCAATGTCCTGGGGCGCGGGTGCTGGATCTCTTTGCGGGAAGCGGCGCCCTGGCGCTGGAGGCGCTCAGCCGCGGCGCGGCGGAAGCTGTGCTGGCGGACTGCGATGCCCGGGCTGTGCGGGTGGAGCGCCAGAACGTGGAAGCCCTGGGCTTTTCACAGCGCGCCCGGGTGCTTCAGGCGGACTGGCGGGAGACGGTGCGCAAATTATCCGCGGAAGGCCGGAGCTTTCAGCTGGTATTTCTGGACCCGCCTTATGCCATGGAAGACTTGACGGCTGTTTTTGAGGCGTTGCGTACAGGCGGCTTGATTGATGCGGACTCCTTGGTGATTGTGGAGCACCAGGCTGGGCATCCACCCCAGGTGGGGGAAGGCTTCCTGATGGTCGATCAGCGAAAATACGGCTATGCGGGCATTCATATGTTCCGCATGAAAGGGGAAGCGTAAGGAATGGAGCGGATCTGCGTTTATCCCGGCAGCTTTGACCCCGTGACCGTGGGGCATATGGACATTATCCGGCGCAGCGCGGCGCTCTTTGACCGGGTGATTGTGGCAGTGCTGCATAATCCGGCCAAGCGGGGCTGCTTTGCCCTGGAGGATCGCTTGGCGATGATACGGGATGCCTGCGCCGCCATTCCCCAGGTGCAGGTGGACAGCTTTGACGGGCTGTTGGTTGATTACTGCCGGAAATGCGGTGCGCAGGTGGTGGTCCGCGGGCTCCGGGCGGTCAGCGACTTTGAAAGCGAGTTCCAGATGGCGCAGGTCAATCACCAGATTTTGCCCACGGTGGAAACACTGTTCATGATGACCTTGCCGGAGCACGCATACATCAGCTCTTCTGTGGTGCGGGAACTGGCGGCCTTTGATGGGGATTTTGCGCCGTTTTTACCCGCGGAGGTTGTCCCCAGGGTACGGGCATTCTTTGCCAACAGGCATGTGGAGTAAAAGGAGGCAGAGGACATGGCGTCCAGGCAGAACCGGTCGGAAGTTGCGCTTTGCATCAACTTGGTGCATGAGCTACAGGAATTGATTATCGGCAGCCGCCGTGCTTTTATCAGCGGCAATGCATGCGTGGTGGATCGCCAGAGCATGCTGGACAAGCTCAATGAACTGGAGCATAGCTTGCCCGAGGCGGTCCGTCAGGCGCATGAGAGCCTGAAAACCCTGGACGCCCATCAGGAGCAGGTGGAGGAGGAATGCCGCGTAAAGGTGAACGAGGCAAACCAAAAGGCCCAGCAGATTCTGGCCTCCGCCAAGAAAACCGAGGAGGAAGCCCAGCAGAAGGCGGCCAGCGTGGCATCCGCCGCCGCCGCTGCCGCGGCGGAGAATCAGCGCAAGAGCGAGGAGGAAGCCAAGTCCTGCGTGGAGGCCGGACGGGCAGAAGCCATGCGTATCGTGGAAGAGGCGCAGCGGCATGCGGCCGCCCTGGTTTCCAAGGAGGAGATTGTGCGCCGTGCCCGCGTGGAAGTGAAGGAAATGCAGGAGAATGCGCAGGCGCAGCTGGCCAACGTGCGCAGAAACACCTTTGACTATCTGGATAACCTCATGGCGCAGGCGGATCAAGCCATGGCGGGGCTTATCAACGATCTTCGCATGGAGCGCAACGAGTTGAACGCGCAGCGGTAAAAAAGGTCGAAAAAAATAGCGAAATGTTCATCTCAAGTTCAAATCATGTTCACATTTCTTCGATATAGTGTACTTGCAATCAGGAAGGCAAGCCACCGGCCCCCTGAGAGCAATCTCCTTTTTCCCGACATTCCTTCGGGAATGTCACCTCCCTATCCTCCATACAAGCAAAGGCCATGGAAGCGGCTTCAACCACCGTTTCCATGGCCTTTGTGATGTGTGGAGTTTTCTTTATTTGCGTAACAGCGATGCCGTGAGCGGATATTCGCCCACCAGGCTGCCCAGCAATGCGGAAATGCGATTGCTTCCCTGTGCCACCGCGCCCAGCCACAGCGCAAGACCACGATCCATGGCCGGGGCCAGACCACCGGACATCAACGCGGAGGCAGCACGGATAAAGCGCTTCATGTCGGCAAGCATTCCGCCAGTCAGGATGCCCACCGGTTCCAATGCCGTAACGATGGGCTGGAGGCAACCATCCACCTCCGCCTCCGTGGCACCGGACTGGGCAGCGAATGCATCCAGGGTGGCCGCACTAATGGGAGGCAGTACGCAGGCGATCTTGGTGCCGTCATATACGGGGAGCTGTGGCAAATACCAAAGCGGCCAGGGGGACATCTCCCATGCGGAAGAACGGCAGAAATATGCCGCATTCTTGCCCAGCAGGATAGTATGCAGGGGCCGCTCCAAAGCAGGAAGCAACAGCGGTGAGATAACCGCAGCCGGGGTAGCGCCCGCCGGTGGGGTAGAGAGTACCGGATGCTGATCCGCATTCTCCTGTACTTTTAGACCGGAGGACCAACCACAGGAAGCAAAACAAGTGTGCAAAAATTCCACGGCTGGTGCAAACTGCGGGCAAATAACGCCAAAGCGCGGAAAACAGGCCAGCAATGTTAGCAGGGTAACGGCATCCTCCTGGGCCAAGGGACAACCGGCATCGTTCAGCCCCTGGATCAGCCGCTGAAGCAGCGCTTCCGGCGTTACCGTTTCGCCGGGAACGGGGCAAAGCCGCAGTGGCGTACCACTCATGGGGGCGGTGAGCTGCGCCTTGGCCATGGCCTCCGCCAGGGTTTGCGGGAGTTCTTCCTGCTGTAAATGATCCACCTGGGCCTGCAGGGCATCCCGCTGCGCGGTAAGCGCCGTCAGCTGTTGCTGCAACGCTTCCGCGGATGCGCGGCGAGCGCTTTCCTCGCGCTCCAGCGCTTCCAGATCCTGCGCCTTTTGCGTGCGCAGCTGTTCCAGCTGCGTCTTGCGGAACTGCTCTAGGTCTGCCTTGGCCTTGTCCAGCTCCACCAGCGCGGAAAGGCGTTCCGCCTCCAGATCCTGTAACCGGGCGGTGAGCACAGCTTGCAGGGGCGTTTCGCCGCTGGCGTTTTCCCCCACGCGCAGGGCGGTAAGGCGTTGCCCCATGCCGGGCAGAGAAAGCACGTGATCCAGCAGCTGCTGCTGTGCCTCCGGTAGCTTCCAGGCCTGCGTAAGGCAACGGCAGGCCTCTTCCACGGGATTTTCCACCGGGTGCAGCGTCGCCCCCGCGGGAAGCGAAGCCGCCGGCGGTTCATAGCGTGCGGCACGCCATTGGGCAGAGACCACTTCCTGCAGCTGATTCTTGGGCTTGGGCGTTGCGGCGCGGAAACTGCTGCGCATCAACGGCGTGCCGGAGAGCTGCGCGCTGGGTACCGGCCGCGGTGCTACCGGCCGATGGGCAGGGGCAGCCAGCAGGTTTGCGCCTGCGCTCAGGGGCTGCGCAATGTCGGAAAGCTGCGCGTCAAAGTCTTTGCTTTCATCCAGAATGTGCAATTTACAGCCGATAGCCAGCGGTTCTTCCTTCGCCTCAGCATGGGCGGCCACTTCACTGGCAGGAGCGGCCTGCGGCAGACAGAAAAGTGTGCGGGTAACCCCATCGGGACACTCCAGGGTATACAACGTGCCCTCCGCCGGGGCCGCGGGGGTTACCTCTTTCACCTGGTCACGGTTTACGGGGCCATACAGCGTATCTCCGTCCCTTAGGTAGAACAGCGGCGTTATCGCTTGCTTGGCCAATTCGCTGGCCTGCTCCGCGGTACCGTCCAGCACGTGAAAAAAGCTGTGGTTGGGCAAGGGCTGGACAGCGTCGGAGAAGAGAATGTATTGGTTCCTTTCGCCCTTGGCTGGGTTATAATTTTTGTTGGTCCGGATTTTGTTGGCTTCCTCAGTGGTGTGCGTCAGATCCATGACGCAATAGGAGCCAAGGGTACGCATGCGGTCCTTGAAATGGTATTGCTCAGCACGGTCCGGTACAATTCGCAGGGCTCCTTCGTCGGCCCAGGCGGCTTGGGCCTCTTGTCGAATATCTCCTGATGTTGCCAACAAAGGCTTTACGCGAAAATAAGCGCGCTGAGTGTTGTCTTCTTCGAGATACGAAAAAATGAGCTCTTGATAAACGTTCATACAGGCCGCCTCCAGCAGATGAAATATTCCACATAAACGGAAAGAAGGGAAATATTGCGTATTGGCATTTTATCAATTTTTTCTAATCACGTCAAGAGATATCCCCCTCGTTGGTTTCCATAAAATTGGTAGAAAGGGCGAAATTTTCGCTCTGAAATCGGTTGAATTCAACGGGGAAATTTACAAAATAGGCGTTCTTTTATAACGGAACCGGGCCCCTGCACCATGAAAAAATTTCTATAAAATCAGGATTTTTACAGAAAAAAGAAAAAATAAACAAAGAAAAAGCAAAGCCAGTATGTCTTTTTGATGCTTTTGCTTTACCGGCAGGATGCACCGTTTGCTTTTCCAGGAAAAAAGGTATGAGATTTCGCCATGGGGGCAAGATAGGGCTTGAACCTATCCTTGAATGCTCGGGAGGCTGCAATGTCGACTGGAATGCTGGTGTTAACGGTAGTGGCCGTTCTGGTCTTTTTCGGTGTTGCACAGCGTGTGCTGGACCGCATGCGATTGACGGACCGGCAAGCGCTGCTGCTGGTGGCGGCCATGTTTGTGGGCACGCTGTTGCCCAATGTGGAACTGGGCCAGGTGTCGCTGAACTTGGGCGGCGCGGTGATTCCGCTGGGGGTATGCATCTATCTTCTTTTCACCTGTGGAGACGGAAAAGAAGTGGGCCGGACGCTGGTGGGTACGGTATTGACGGCGGCCGCCGTTTATGCCCTATCTGTATTTTTACCGGATGAGCCGGAGCAGATGTGGATTGATCCCAATCTGCTTTATGGCGTCAGCGGAGGCCTTATTGCCTACGTCCTTGGCCGCAGCCGCCGGGGCGCATTCATCTGTGGCGTGGTGGGCGTGATGCTGGCGGATGTGGTGAACGCGCTGGTGCTGTGGAGCCAGGGTATTCAACAGCGCCTGACGCTGGGCGGTGCGGGACTGGTGGACAGCGTGGTGATCAGCGGTATTTTGGCAGTGCTGCTGGCGGAGGCCGTGGGTGAAATTCTGGAACGAATTCAGCGGGGGAAAAAGCCGGACCCACATCCCACCACCGGGAAGGAGCGAGCACAATGAAAAAAATATGGGCAGTGGCGTTGCTGGCACTGGCGTGCCTGACGTTTACGGCTGCATCGTCCGCGGAGGAACAAGAATGGCAGCTTTTTACGCCGGAGGGTACCTATCTGACAGCTGTGGGAGAGGAGCCGGAAATCGGGGATATATATATCGCAGGAGATAACCGGCAATATGAGGTAACCCAGGTTACCCAGGGCCGGGCGGAAGCGAAGTATACCGGCATGTTTGAACTGCCGGATGTTTCCTGGCTGGATATGGCATCGGCGATGCCGGTAAGCGCCTTGGGGGACCGGCGGCTGCTGGCGCTGTACTGCACGCATTCCGACGAAAGCTATTCCCCTTCCGACGGCACATACAGCGATGAGGAACGCGGATCCATCTATGAGATAGCCCACGCGCTGGCGGACGCCCTGGAGGAGAAAGGCGCCGAGACGGAGGTTTCCGATGAGCTGCATCATCCCCATGATGCCGGGGCATACAGGCGGAGCCGGCAGACGGCTGTGCAGCTGCTGAAAAGCGGACCCGACGCGATCTTTGATATTCATCGGGACGGCATCAAGGACCCTGACGAATATGCTGTGACCATCGGCAGCAAAGAGGCAAGCAAGATCCGCATCCTGGTGGGGCGCGGCAATCAGAACATGGAGAGCAACAAGGACTTTGCCGCCATGGTGAAGGCGGTGGCGGACAAGGTCTATCCGGGGCTCATCAAGGACATCTATATGGGGAAAGGGGCGTATAATCAGGACCTTTATCCCCGGGCGCTGCTATTTGAGTGCGGAACCTATACCCTATCCAAGGAGCGTGTCCTGACCTCCATGCCCATGCTGGGCGATGTGGTGTACCGGGCCATATACGGCGGCATTGTCGGTTCTGCGGGCGCTTCGGATGCCAGCCAAAGCAGCAATGCTGCGGCCATTAAAGGCGGGGCCACGGAGGGTGCCGCGCAGAGCGACGCGGGGGCAGGCACGGGCATTGCGTGGGTTGTGGGCATCCTGGTGGTTGGGCTGGTGGTTTACGGTTTTCTGGCCACGGGCAGCGGCAAGGGAATGATGCATAAGGTGGGCCGCAATGTCAACGAAATGACCGGGGGCCTCCTGGGGAAAAAACCGGATGGAAAAGATGGAGAAGGCACAACGTGAGCGTGTATAAAAATATCCCCGGCAGCAATACGGCTGCCGTGGATATTTTTTTGTTTATTTCAGTGCAGCGCCCAGGAAGGACACGAACAGGGGATGCGCCTTATTGGGCCGGGAAATGAATTCAGGATGATAAATTACACCCACATAGAAGGGATGATCCTGCATTTCAAACACCTCGGGGAAATGGCCTTCCGCGCTGAAGCCGGTGAAGCGCAGGCCCTTTTCCGTAAGCGTATCCGTAATGGAGACGTCCACCTCATAGCGGTTCCCGTGGCGCTCGGAAATTTCATCCGCACCATAGATATCCCGCACCAGGCCGGGGTGAAGCAGCACGGTTTGCCGCCCCATACGTGCGGCCTGACGGCTGTCGTTCACCGTCACCCGCTCCTGGGGAATCCGCACCACGGGGTGGGCGGTAAGGGGGTCCACCTCGGTGGAATTTGCGTCGCTGATGCCCAGCAGATCCCGCACCGCGGCCACCACGCTCAGCTGCATGCCGTAGCCAATGGCGAAGAAGGGGATCTTGTGGGTGCGCGCGTAGGAAGCTGCGGCCACAATGCCTTCCGCGCCACGGTCGCCATAGCCGCCAGGAGCGATGATGCCGTCATAGCCCTGCAGCTGGCCTTCCGCATTGGCGGAGGAAATCTCCTCACTGCTTAACCAGGAGAGCTTCACTTCCACATGATGGGCGATGGCAGCATGCGTAAGCGCTTCAGCAACGGACAGATAGGCATCGTGAAGCTCCACATACTTGCCGACCAGGGCAATTTTCACCGTCCGGGTGGGTGTGAGGTAGCGCTGGGCAATCTCTTTCCAGTCGCTCAGATCCACATGGTCGGGCTGGAGATGCAGTTCCCGGCAAACGATGTCCGCCAGGCCCTCTTTTTCCAGCATCAGGGGAACTTCATACAGGGTAGGAGCGTCTGCGTTTTGCACCACGTTGCCGGTCTTTACGTTGCAGAAAAGGGCAATCTTGTCCTTGGCTTCTGTAGTGATGGGAATTTCCGTGCGGCACACGATCACGTCGGGCTGGATGCCGATGGAGCGCAGGGCCTTGACGCTGTGCTGGGTGGGCTTGGTTTTCATTTCACCGGCCACGGAAATGTAGGGCAGCAGTGTCACGTGGATAAAGCAGGTATCATGGGGACCCAGCTCCCACTTGAGCTGACGGATGGCCTCCAGATAGGGGGAGGATTCCATGTCACCCACCGTGCCGCCGATTTCGATGATGGCAATATCCGCGCCGCTGTTCTCGGCAGCCGCACGGATGCGGGCCTTGATTTCGTTGGTTACATGGGGAATCACTTGAACCGTGCCACCCTTGTAATCCCCACGCAGTTCCTTTTCCATGATGCGCTTGTGGATTTTGCCCGTGGTCACGCTGGCTTCGCCCCGCAGGTTTTCATCAATGAAGCGCTCATAGTGGCCCAGGTCCAGGTCGGCGGCAACGCCGTCGTCGGTGATAAAGGCTTCACCGTGCTGAAGCGGGCTGAGCAGGCCGGGATCTACGTTGTAGTAGGGATCGCACTTTTGCATGGAAATCTTGTAGCCGCGGGCTTTCAGCAAACGGCCCAGGGAGGCCGCGGTGATCCCCTTACCCAGGGAGGAGACTACGCCGCCGGTTACGAAAACGTACTTCGCTGACATGATAACGCTCCTTTGCCTTTGGTAAACGTGCAATACAAACCAACTCCCATTGTAAGAGTCGGGAGTGCCCCTTGTCAAGGGGAAAAATGCCCTTTTTTATTGGATTTTCCCGCTGGGCGTGGAAGCGCAGAAAGCTTTTCCCAAGGTTTGAATTCATGGGCGGAACGTGATACAATAAAACACGTTCTATATGCCCAGCAATCGGGCCTGGAGGTACATAAGGTATGTGTGAGCATAAACAGTCCAAGCATGGCCCGGCGTGGCATACGGCGCTGCTGATGCTTTTGGATGCGTTTCTAACCGTCGCGGCCATGATGATGGCGCTGCAAATCTATTATGACATGGAGGCGCCGCAGGCCCATATTGTGCATGTGTGGCACATCGCACCCATACTGGCGGTGCTTACGGTGGGATTTTTTTATGCGGTGGGGCTGTACAAAACCCTCATGCGCTATGCCAGCGTGGAGGCATTGGTGCAGATTGCCACGGGCGCACTGCTGGCATCCGGCACTACCTACCTTTTTTCGCTGGTGTGCTATACCATTCAAAGTGAACCGAATGTGTTTCTGATGCCGCGGCCAGTATACCTGGTGCATTGGTTGCTGCTGCTGTTGCTGGTGGGCGGCAGCCGGTTCAGCCTGCGCATCATTGGGCAGGGAGGCGTGGGCATTTTACCCAGACGCCGCAGCCGGGGAAAGCGCGTTATGGTGGTGGGTGCCGGCTGGGCCGGGGCCCAGGTGATTCGTGAGATCCAGGCAGGGCGCTATGGCGACTGCACCGCGGTGCTGGCTGTGGACGATAACGAAGCCAAGCGCGGGGCGGCCCTGGGGCGCGTACCCGTGCTGATGGACACCCACAAGGTAGGGGAGTATGTCCAGCAATATCGGGTGGATGAGATTATCATTGCCATTGCCACCCCCAATGGCGACCTCTCGGAGCTGATTCACCGCTGCATTGATACGGGCTGCCACGTGCGCATGGTTTCCACCCTGCGGGATGTGAACACCGGCGCGCCTGCCCTGGGCCGCGTGCGGGAGGTGAACATCGGCGATCTGCTGGGCCGGGCGGAAAAACACCTGGACATGACGGAAGTAGAAGCGTATTTTGCCGGGAAGCGGGTGCTGGTTACCGGCGGTGGCGGTTCCATTGGTTCGGAACTTTGCCGGCAGATCATGAGCTTTACCCCGGCTAAGCTGGTGCTGTACGACATCAGCGAAAACTACATTTATGATTTGTTTTTTGAACTTCAGGAAAAATATGGTGCGTTGACCCGCAATACCGTGGAGCTTCGGGTGGGCTCCATACGGGATAAGGCTACCCTTGACCGTATCTTTTCCGAATTTCAGCCGGAGATCGTGATCCATGCGGCGGCGCATAAGCACGTTCCCCTGATGGAGGACAGCCCCGAACAGGCTGTTATCAACAACGTGTTTGGCACGCTGAATGTGGCACAGTGCTCCCTGGAGCATGGGGTAAAACGCTTTGTGATGATCTCCACGGATAAGGCCGTTAACCCCACCAATATTATGGGTGCCTCCAAACGCATGGCGGAGATTATCATTGAGGCGCTTCAGGCACGGGGGAAAACCCAGTTTACCGCTGTGCGCTTTGGCAACGTGCTGGGCTCCAACGGCAGTGTGGTGCCACTGTTTGAGCGGCAGATTCGCGCGGGCGGCCCGGTTACGCTGACCCATCCGGACATCATCCGGTACTTCATGACCATCCCGGAGGCGGCCAGCCTGGTGCTGCAGGCCGCGTCCATCGCCAAGGGCGGGGAACTGTTTGTGCTGGATATGGGCAAACCGGTAAAGATCCGCGAGCTGGCCGAGCGCATGATCCAGCTCTACGCCCCGCACGACGGCCGCAAGGTGGAGATCGTATACGTGGGCCTGCGCCCGGGCGAGAAGCTCTACGAGGAGCTGCTGCTCGCGGGCGAGGGCATCGCCAAGACGGAGAGCGAAAAGATTTTCGTGGCCAAGCCCGAGCTGGTGGACAAGCCCACGCTGGACGCCATGCTGGCCCGCCTGAAGCGCTGCCTGGACGAGGGCGGCGATATGCTGGCCTGCCTGCATGAGCTGGTGCCCACCTTCAAGGAGGCCGATCAGGTCAACAGCGCCCGCACCGCTGCTGCCGGGCAGGCCGCCGCCGTATGACCCCGCATGAATCCCTGATGCGGCTGGCGCTGGAGGAGGCCGGGGCCGCCTTCCGCGAGGGCGAGGTGCCCGTGGGCGCGGTCGTGGCGAAGGACGGCCGGCCCGTGGCCCGCGCGCACAACCTGCGCGAGCAGACCGGCGACCCCACCGCCCATGCCGAGCTGCTGGCCATCCGCGAGGCGGCGCGCGTATTGGGCGCGCGGCGGCTGACCGGCTGCACCCTGTATGTGACGCTGGAGCCCTGCCCCATGTGCGCCGGGGCCATGGTGATGGCCTGCCTGGACCGCTGCTATTTCGGTGCGCGCGACGCGCGTCAGGGCTGCTGCGAAAGCGTGTACGCCCTGCCCGGCGATCCCGCGTTCTATCACCGGCTGCCCTGCGTGGGCGGGCTGATGGAGGAGGAGGCCGCCGCCCTTCTCAGGCGCTTTTTTCAGGCCCGCCGCTCTACCGAAGAAGGAGGAACCCCATGACCATCGACACCATCGTGACCGATCTGGACGATACCCTGCTGGACGGCAGCGGCCAGCTGAGCGCCTATACCATCGAGGTGATGGCCGAGGTCAAGCGCCGCGGCATCCGCCTGATTCCCTGCAGCGGCCGCACGCACGCCAGCATGTATCCCTTTCTGGCGAAGCTGGATACGGGTCTGCCCTACATCGGGGGCAACGGGTCGGAGATCGTGGGGGCGGATCACCGCCTGATCGAGCAGCTGACGCTGGATGTGGAGCTGGCGCGCGAGATCTGCGCCTTCCTTGAGCAAAACGGGCTGTACGTGCAGGTCTACACCGACGAGGCCTTCTACTATTCCGCCGAGTGCGACATCGCCCGCCGCTACAAGCAGTCCTCCGGGATGAAGGGCGTGGCCGTGGGCGACCTGTGCGCGTTCCTCAGCTTCGCCACGCCCAAGGTGCTCAGCGTGGGCGAGCCGGAGGACGTGCTTCGCCTGATGCCTCTGGCCAACGAGCGTTTTCTGGGCCGGGCCACCTTCACCATGAGCAAGCCCTATTTTCTGGAGGCCGAGCCGCCGGGAGCCACCAAGGGCGAGGCGCTTTTGCGCCTGGCAGACCGCATCGGCATCGTGCCGGAGCGCACCGTGGCCTTTGGCGACAGCCTCAACGACAGGAGCCTTTTGGCCTTCACCCCCAACAGCGTGGCCATGGCCAACGCCATCCCCGAGCTGCACCAGGCGGCGGCCTACGTCTGCCGCCCCAACACGGAGGACGGCGTGGCCCGCTTCGTGGCGGAGCACATCCTGTAAGGAGGCGCCGGAATGATCGACCTGGAGGACTTTCGCACCAAGCTGGGCCTGGAGCTGCTCGGCCCCACGACCAAAAAGCAGCTGGACATCAACGTGACCGACATCAACCGCCCCGGCATGCAGTTCTGCGGATTTTACGAATACTTTGCCCACGAGCGCGTGCAGGTGATCGGCAAGGTGGAGATGACGTACCTGGAGTCGCTGGAATCGCGCATGCGCCGCCCCGTGCTGGAAAAGTACATGAGCTATCCCATCCCCTGCATCATCACCTGCTGGGGCATGACCCCTCCGCGCGACCTGCTGGAGATCGCCCGCGCGCATGACATCCCGGTGTTTCAGAGCAAGCTCAAAACCACCAAGTTTTCGTTGCAGGCCATCATGTACTTAAACCGCGTGCTGGCCCCGCACATCACCCGCCACGGCGTGCTGGTGGACGTCTACGGCGTGGGCATTCTGCTCACGGGCGAAAGCGGCGTGGGCAAGAGCGAGGCCGCGCTGGAGCTGGTCAAGCGCGGGCATCAGCTGGCCGCCGACGACGTGGTGGACATCTGCCGCGTGGCCGACGACCGCCTCATCGGCGAATCGCCGGAGATGGTGCGCCACTTCATGGAGATCCGCGGCATCGGCATCATCGACATCCGCGCCATGTACGGCGTGGGATCGGTCATCGTCAGCAAGTCTATCGACATGGTCATCCACATGGAAAAGTGGGACTCCTCCAAGGAATACGACCGCCTGGGCCTCACGGAGGAAACCGTGACCATTCTGGGCGTGAAGGTGCCCTACCAGACCATGCCCGTCCGGCCGGGGCGCAACCTGGCCATCATCATCGAGGTGGCCGCGCGCAACCTCAGCCTCAAGCGCATGGGCTACAGCGCCGCGCATGAGCTGGACCGCCGCCTCAACGAGCTGATCGCGCAGAATTCCGGAAATCATACCTGAGACAACAGGGAGGCTTTTCTATGGTCTATATCGGCATTGATCTGGGCGGCACCGGCATCAAGATCGGCGTGGTGGACGAAAGCGGCGCCATTCTCTCCCAGGGCGAAACCCCCACGCTGGCGGGCCGCCCCTACGAGGACATCATCGCGGACATGGGCCGCTGCATGCTGGATGTGATGGCGCGCGGCGGCTTTGAGGAAAAGGACATCGCCTCCATCGGCGTGGGCATCCCCGGCGTGGCCGATGAAAAGACGGGCCACGTGATCTTCTGCACCAACCTGGGATGGAGCGACGTGCCGCTGCGCACCGAGCTGCAAAAGTACCTCAACAAGCCCGTCTACATCGACAACGACGCCACCGTGGCCGGCTTTGCCGAGAGCATCTGCGGCGTGAGCGCGGGCTGCCATTCCAGCGTGTTCATGACGCTGGGCACGGGCGTGGGCGGCGGCATCGTGATCGGCGGCCGGCCGTGGAGCGGCTTTCACGGCGTGGGCAGCGAGATCGGCCACATCCCCATGGACATCGGCGGCGAGCCCTGCTCCTGCGGCAACTACGGCTGCCTGGAGCGCTACTGCAGCGCCACGGCGGTCATCCGCATGGGCAAGCAGATGGTGCTGCAGCACCCCGACAGCCTCATGTACGACCTGTGCGGCGGCGACGTGAGCAAGCTGACGGCCAAGATGGTCTTTGACGCGGCCAAGGAGCTGGACGACGTGGCCATGAAGGTCTTTAACCACTACGTGGACTATCTGTGCAAGGCCATCTACACCATCATCGCCTTCCTGGACCCGGAGATGATCGTGCTGGGCGGAGGCATCAGCAAATCGGGCGACTTTTTGCTAAACGCCGTGCGCGAGCGCATCCCCCGCTACCTTTTGTTCAAAACGCTCCCCTACTCGCGCGTGGAGATCGCGCGGCTGGGCGCGGACGCGGGCATGATCGGCGCGGCCATGCTGGGCCGCCACGCCTGAGGGCTTATCGGGACAGACCGCCGACTGAACCTGCTTTCTGGCGGAAAAGGCCGGCGCGGCCGGGCTTTCCTGTCAAAAACCCATTTAAGAGGTTTGGAGGGCCGCAGCCCTCCAAGTGAAATCCGAATCCAGCGACATGTGCGGTGGATT
>OLRD01000546.1_pt1 | contig 30248 bp, 22 predicted proteins | sample 1672051 | NCBI WGS metagenome assembly OLRD01 (sample SAMEA3136640, study PRJEB25190) | human gut metagenome | biome: human gut; feature: human-associated habitat; material: faeces | place: Austria | collected 2013 | reverse complement strand
GGAATCCGATGGATTCCCGGCTCACGCTATTTACGGGGAAAATTCGTTTCGTTCTTGCTGGCGTCGTTTCTTGTTTTTTTACTTCGCCTGTCCAAAAGTCTCATTCAGCTCATCCAGCGCGGGCTGAACAATGTACGCGTTCTCTTCAATTACCTTTTTCCAGTTCTCTTCCAGGTCGCCCTCCGCCACAATCAGGTTCGCAACCAGGCTCTGATAATCAATGGCAGTCAAGGCCGTCTGGGCATCGCTGCTGAAGCCGTAGCTTTCCCAATCACGCTCCAGAATGCTGTTGTCGGTCAGGCGGCTGAGCTTGGCCTCGTAAACAGTATTCAGCTGGTTGGCATAGAACAGGGACTCCTCGCTGGCGTCCGCGGGCTCGGGGTTAAAGCCATTGTCGTCACCGCAGGCGCCCAGCAGCGTGTAAATGGGCCAGAAGTTGGAGTCACTCATGCGGCGGTACTTGGTGGTGTCATAAAGCGCATACTTCTTGCCATCTGCATCAAAGTCCCAGTCGATGTAGCGCATACCGTTGCAGCGCAGGTCAGCACCGTTGTCGGACACCATGAAGTCCACAATGTCCATGTACCGCTCGAATACTTCGGGGTCAATATCCGCAGAGAAGTAGGTAGCGCCCCAGAAGTTGTCATTGGCATAGTCGTGGTAGTAACCGTCTTCGCCAATGATTGCCGCCTGATGCCATGCGGATTCATCCAGCTTGAGGTCGTTCAGGAAGCCATCGCGCACCGTGCCGCATACGCTACCGGGATTCACCACCGCAGCGGCCACGCCGGAAACGCGGAAGGTATTCAGGGCATCGCCTTCGCTGTACACATAGAATTCGGGGCTAATCAGGCCCTCGTCATAGGCCTGCTTCATCAGCTTCAGGCCTTCCAGCGTCTGCTCATCGGAGAAGCCCCAGACATATTCGCCCGCATCGTTCTTGTAGATACGCTCATACTGCGGATAGGTCGCGCGGATGAACAGATTGGCCAGGTAGCCGGTGTTGCCCGCCAAGGGAATCAGATTGGCGCCCACGTTGCCGGGATCCTGTTCCTTCACCAGGCGCGCATATTCCATGATTTCGCTGGCCGTATAGGCATCCTTGATCTCAAAGCCAACCGCATTGGCCCAGTCTTCGCGCAGGTAGACGGACTCGTGATTCACCACCACGTCGCCGGGATAATAGTGGTACATGACCACGCGGAAGAGCGAATAGGTGCCGCCGGTCTTTTCTTCCAGGGCTTGCGCAACGGGCACCAGGCTCTGGGTATAGGCAATGTTGGGCCAGCGCTCCTTCCAATCATCGGGCAAGCGGTAGAACAGCCCCTGATCGATGTAGGAGTTGATCTCGTTGATGTCAAAGCCATTCCAGCGCAGCACGTCGGGCACATCGCCGGAGTTAATCATCGTGCGGATCTTATCGTTGGCATTGCTGTCCGGGATGGCCAGGATGTCAAAGTCGTAGTTGAAGTGCTCGGTAAACCACTGGCTGCCGACGCTGCCCTGGTTGTAGTCCGCGGTGGCGTCCAGCATTTCGCTGGCGACCTCAATGGTCAGGTGCTTGTCGTAGGTCTTGCCGCTGGTGTCCAGGGTATCGGTGTACTCCTTGGCGCGGGCAATGTCCTCTTCCTTATAAACCACATCTTCCTTGTCCGCTGCCAGGGCGGATGCGCTGCTCAGCAGCATCAGGACGCTCAGGAACAGTGCCACGAGTTTCTTGGTTTTCATGGGGTTACCTCCTTATGAAATTATCTTGTTCTGCTCTTGCAAGCAGATAACAAACTTCGTCAGCCCTTCACTGCGCCAATCATAATTCCCTTCACAAAGAAGCGCTGCAGGAACGGAAACACGCACATGATCGGCAGCATGGTAACGACGATCGCCGCCATTTTGATGCCCATGGAAAAGGTTTTCAGGTGCGTAAGGGCGTCGGCAGAGGCGATGTTCCGCTGCTCCGCGCTCTGATACGTATTGATGATATTTTGCAGGATCAGCTGCAGGGGGTACATTTCCGTGCGGTTAATGTAGAGCATGGAGTTCCACCACTCGTTCCACTTATCCACCGTATAGAACAGCGCAATGGTCGCAATGATGGGTTTGGACAGCGGCAGCACGATGCGCAGCAGAATGGTGGTTTCCGACGCGCCGTCCAGCCGTGCGGATTCCAGCAAAGACACGGGCAGGGAACGGATAAAGTTGGTGACCAGCACGGCGTAATACGTGCTCATCAAGCAAGAGAGGACCACCGACCACCGAGTGTTCATCAGCCCCAGGCTCCGAATCAGCAGGAAGCTGGGCACCATGCCGCCGCTGAAAAGCATGGTAATCAGCACAAAGATGTACAGCAGCTTACGTCCCGGGAAAGCCGGCCGGCTGAGCACATAGCCCAGGGAAAAGGTCATGAACATGCTCACAGGCAATGCCACGGCAATGTGAAAAAGCGTATTGCCATAGCCCACCAGAATATTGCCCGTTTCCAGCAGCGTGCGGTAGGCTTCCAATGTAGGCGCATGGGGATAGAATACAAAGGGCGTTTTGAAGTACTCCGCTTCTGTTACAAAGGAAATCATAATCGCATTGTAAAAGGGGAGCACTACCAAGAGCCCCAGTATGGACAGCACAATGCCCAGTACCACATCCATGGGGGATAACCCATTATGTTTATAGCCACCCTTGCGACGCAACATTTACTTGATTCCTCCCATCAATCCCACGCCGCCGAAGCGTTCGGCCTGCTTGTTGGTGAACAGCAGCAGCAGCATGTTAATCACGGAGCAGAACAGGCTGACCGCCGTGGAGAATCCATAATTGGGGGTCCGCTGGAAGGTGATGCGGTAGATATACATGTTCAGGGTTTCCGCAGCGGACGCAATCACGTCGTTTTGCAGGTTATAAATCTGGTCAAAGTGTCCGCCCATGATGCCGCCCATCTGCAACACCAGCATAATGGCAATGGTGGGCATCACGCCGGGAAGCGTAATGTGTATAATCCGCTGCAACCGCGTGGCGCCGTCGATCTCCGCCACCTCATACAGCTCCGGGTCCACGCCGCTGATGGCGGCAAGATAAATAATGGAGGACCAGCCTGCTTCTTTCCATATTTCACTGCAATACAGCAGCGGCCGGAAGAAGTCCTTATTGCCCAGGAAGCTCACTTTATCCATGCCCAGCCCGGCCATCAATCCATTGATAACGCCGTCAATGCTGAACAGGTTTTTGACTATGCTGCCAATAATAACCCAGGAGAGAAAATGCGGGAAGGTGAAAACCGTCTGCAAAATTTTCTTGTACCTGCCCAGGCGCAGCTCATTGAGCATCAGCGCCAGGAGAATCGGCGCCGGAAAGCACAAGAGCAGTTCCACCAGGTTGATCCACAGGGTAATCCCCACCGAGCGGGCAAAGGCGGGGTCCTGGAACAAGGACTCGAAGTGTGTCCACCCCACCCATGGGCTGCCCCATATGCCCAGCTTGGCCTTAAAGCTCTTAAAGGCGAGGGTTAATCCGCCCATGGGCATGTAGGAAAAAACAATATACCAGATTACAGCCGGTAGCGCCAGAAGGTAGATTTCCTTATTCTTGAAAATCTCCTTCCACAGGTTGCGTTTTTTTACGTATGGGGAAATCGCCCGTGTCTGTACTTTCAATTTCTTCGCCCCTCTCGTCTGGCTGTATGTACCATAACACGAGCATGGGTGCAAGGATTAGATAGAATCTTCTTGAAAACTTGGACAATCTTATGAATTGATACCCTGAAATACTGTTCATGGCGTTGACCTGGCAAATTAACAATGCTAAAATAGGCGTAAAATAGCGGAGGAGGCTTTTGCAGATGCCCAAGGTAATCCTGGTGGACGATGAAATCTGGACGATTCGCTGTCTGGAAAGTTTGCTGGCAGACTATCCCAATTATCACATAGCCGGCTCCTTTTCCGATGGTCAGGAGGCCCTGGACTTTCTGCGAAAAAACGCCTGCGATGTGGTTTTTACGGACTTGCGCATGGACCGCATGAGCGGGCGCAAGCTCATTTCCGTATGCGTGCAGGAAAAAATCCCCGTACGCATGGTGATTATCTCCGCGTACAGCGATTTTTCCGCCGCCCGGGAAGGCATCCGAAACGGTGTGATCGATTATCTTACCAAGCCCATTACCCGCAAGGACATGGCCGCGTTGATTCAGCGGCTGGATGCCACTTTTCTGGATGAGCACACTTCCCGGCGTTTGTCCCTGTGCCAGACCATTGAGCGGGCTTACCCGGAGTGCCGGGTACTCTGCTGCGGGCATATGGACTCCCCCTGCAAGCAAGCCATCAGCCTGCAGGAGGAGCGTCACTGTGCTGTGGGCATGGACCCCACCACGGAGGACGGCATGGCATTGGCCTACCTGTCCAACCCGGTGGGAAAGCCTCCGGAGATATTGCGCCATCTCCCGGGCGGCATTGGCATCAGCCGGGCCGAAAAAAGCTTTGCCAACCTCCCGGCCATGATCGCGGAAGCCAAGCAAAGCATGCAGCTGCATTTTCGGTTTTCCCTGGACGCGGAAACGGCGCAAATCCAGGCGTACATCCTGGAGCATTTGGCGAGTCCCTTAACCCTGAATGAGCTCGCGGAGCATTTCTTTGTAAATAAGGCATATCTGTGCAGCAGTTTCCGGGAGCATAGCGGCATGACGGTGATGAATTTTCTCAAGCATGTACGCATGCATTTGGCCGCTCAGGCGCTGCTGGACAGCAATAAACCCGTTCAGGAAATATCTGAACGGGTAGGGTATACCGACAGCGCGTATTTCTCCAGGGTGTTCAAAAAGACTTTTGGCACGTCCCCGGAGGGTTACCGCAAGGATGCCATACGCTCCACGGGTATCTGAATCTCCACACAGGTAAAGCAGCCTACGCGGGTGGTAATCCGCAAGCTGCTGCGCCCCGCATAGGCAATGCGCAAGCGGCGGGAAATATTGATCAGGGCAATATGCTCCCGATCCTCAAGGGGTCCCTGCATCTCCATACGCGCCAGCACCACGGACAATTTCTCCTTCGTGATGCCTTTCCCATTGTCGGTAACGCGCACATGCAGCATGCCGCACGCCCGGTCAATCCAGGCCTGTACCGAAATGGTGCAGGGAACCTGTTTCTGGTAGTCATGGAAGCCATGTTGCAGGGCATTCTCCACCAGGGGCTGAAGCATCAGGCTCAATACGGAGCACCCCAGCGCCTCCTCCTCCACCTGCTGCAGCAGGCGGTATCTGTCCGGCATGCGGATTTGCAGGATGCGCATGTAACTGTCCAGGTGCTGCAATTCCTGCTCCAGCACCACGCGATCCGGCGCACGCAAGGCATATTGCATGCACTCCGAAAGCGCCGTGCTCAGCTGTTCCAGCGGTTCAATGCGATAGTGTACGGACATGCCCACCATGCTGTTGAGGGTATTGAACAGAAAGTGCGGGTTCATCTGGCTACGGTAGGCGAACATCTCCGCCTCCATCTTGTTATACTCCAGCTCGTGGATGCGCTCCATGTTCCGCATCTCTTGCTCCTGGCTCTGGGTCAATTTTTGCAGCATGTCATTGATGCCGTTTGCCAGCAGGTTCAGCTCCGCCACGTTGGAGGCATGGATGGTTGTCCGCTTGCTGGTAATCATGCACATATCCTGCACCATGGTCTTGATGGGCTTAACGATGCTTTGCCGCAAGAGGCTCATCAGCAGTGCCACCAGCACCAGGCATCCCGCCATACAAACCCACATGAACACGCTAAGGTTGTTGATTTCCCGCATCATCATCGAAACGGGTGCAATGCAGCCAAGGGTCAGGCCGTTGCCACTGGAAAGCGTTTCCATGCCGATCAGGTAATCATCCTGGCCAATGCGGATCGTGGCATCATCCCCTGCCTGTTGGCCGGACGCTGCCAGCTCCAATGCCTGGGTCTGCTCCGTTGATAGTTCCGCGCTGGAGGCAATTACCTGGCCCTGATAGAGCAATACCTCGGCAATGGCCTGACTGGCTGGTGATGCATCATGAAAAAGTTGTCCCACATCGATCAGTACCCCGCAGGTGAGCACGTCGGCCTCATTCATCAGGCTGATGGGCGTGATAATGCCAATGGGCGCATAATAAATGCAGTGACGGGGTGCTTCACTGTTTTCCGTGCGAAACATATCGGTAAAGCCGGCCTGTTTGCGCTCCCCCGCCCACAGGTCACGGTTCAGGATGTTCGCCTGGAAGTAGCGCAGGTTCCCATTTCCGGACTCGATAAACACGCCATCGTTGTTGCCCACATAAATGGCCTGTACCCCCGGCACCGTTTTGGAAACGGTGGAAAAGAACTGGCGCACCGTCTTGTAGCTGCTTACGCGCTCCTGGGAGGTCATTTGTGCAAAGTATTTCTGCACACCTTCGGAATATCCCACATTCTGGGCCAGTGCAGCAATGTTTTCAAAGCGTCGTTCAAAGCTGTTGGTATACTGCTGCGTCTGCAAGGTAAAGTTCTCCTTGGCCTGCTCCAGGGACATCCCGTAAAACACCTGGTATACGCCCAACAGCAGGCAGGTAAGCAGCAGCATGGGAATCAGCACAATAATGACAATGCGTCCATAAATCGAATACGACCTGTGCGAAAACATCCGTCTTCTCCTCTTTTGCAGGCTCAAACTGTGAGGCCATTATACCCTACCGCCTGTCCACCGTCAACCGAGCCTCCCGCTGTAACCGCTCCCCCGCGGAAATCCCTGATGATTATCCAAGTTTCCAAAACGATTCTATCTGCCTCCTTGGACGGGTTTGTGATACCATACGTTTATCCGTCATCACAAACGCGCATAGCGTAAACACATGATTTGCAAGGAGGACCTGGACAATGATGCACGCAAGCATTACCCTGGACAAGGCATACGCCATCGGTCAGATTGATCCCCGCATCTATGGTTCCTTCGTCGAGCACATGGGCCGCACCGTATATGGCGGCATTTATGAGCCCGGCCACCCCACCGCGGACGCCCAGGGTTTCCGGCAGGATGTGCTGGAGAAGGTGCGCAACCTGGGCGTAACCACCGTGCGTTACCCCGGCGGCAACTTCGTATCCGGCTTTAACTGGGAGGACTCCGTGGGCCCCAACCGCCCCAAGCGATTGGATCTTGCCTGGACGTCCACAGAGACCAACGAGGTGGGCCTGCATGAATTTTGCGACTGGTGCCACAAGGCCAATATCTCCCCCATGTATTGCATCAACCTGGGTACCCGCGGCCCGGAGCAGGCACGGGATGTGATCGAGTATGCCAACCATCCCAGCGGCAGCAAGTTTTCGGACATGCGCATTGCCAACGGGCAAAAGGACCCGCTGAACATCCACTTGTGGTGCCTGGGCAATGAAATGGACGGTCCCTGGCAAATTGGCCGCAAGACACCCGTGGAATATGCCCGCATCGCCAACGAATCCGCCAAGCTGATGAAGTGGGTAGACCCTTCCATTGAGCTGGTGGCCTGCGGTTCCTCCGGTTTCGGCATGTCCACCTTTGGAGAATGGGAGTGGGCCGTGCTGGACGAATGCTATGACAATATTGACTATATTTCCCTGCACCGCTACTACGGTCACCCCACCAACAGCACCGAGGATTTCCTGGCGCAAACCATGGACATGGATGATTTCATCCGCTCCGTCATTGCCCTTTGCGACGCTGTGAAGGGCAAGAAGCATGCCCGCAAGTTCATTCATCTCTCCTTTGATGAGTGGAACCTGTGCTACCACAGCGGCGAGCAGGACAACGGCAAAAAGCCCGAGCGCTGGGGGCGCGCCCCGGCCCTGGTGGAGGACGTCTACAACTTTGAGGATGCGCTGCTCACCGGTTCGATTCTCATCACGTTCCTGCGCCACGCTGATCGCGTGAAGATCGCCTGCCTGGCGCAGTTGGTGAACGTCATCGCGCCCATCCTGACCCGCGACGGCGGCGGATGCTGGGCGCAAACCACCTATTATCCCTTCCAGCACATGTCCCGCTATGCCCGTGGTACTTCCCTGCTTGCGGCGGTGGACAGCCCCTGCTACGATTGCAAGGACTATGAAAAGGTGCCTTACCTGGACGCCGCCGCCACCCGGGAGGAGGACGGCACGGTAACGGTTTTCTGCGTCAACCGCCACCAGCGGGAGGATTTTACCCTGGATGTTGACCTGCACGGCATGGGCGACCTGCGCGTGGGCGAGCATATCCTGCTCCACCATGATGACGTGAAGGCCGCCAACACGGAAGACGCTCCCTATACCGTCTATCCCACCCAGGGCCCCGGCGGCATGGTGGACGGTGAAAAGGCTACCCTGCGCATTCCCGCCCTCAGCTGGAATGTAATCCGTTTCGTACCCGTGGAAAAATAATCACAGTGAAAGGAAGGTCCAGCATCATGAAGCTCTACCGCCGCACCCCCGAAGACCCTGCCCCCCTGGCCCAGGCAGATCCTTACCTCATCAAGGCAAGGGATGGCAGGTATTATCTGTATGCCACAGCCGGTCAAGTATACAGCAGCGACCACCTGCTGGAAGGCTGGCGCTATGAGGGTATCCGGCTGCATATGCCCGGGCAGGCGGAATGCTGGGCCCCCTCGGTGCTGGAGCTGGACGGTACCTATTACATGTACTACTCCAGCCTGCCGCAAGGGTCCACCGACCCGCACGATCAGCAGCTTCGTCTGGCCGTGGCCAGCCATCCCGCGGGCCCCTTCACCTACGTGAAGGATCTGCTCCCCCCTTTTTCCATTGATCCCCATGTGGTGCAAACGCCCTCCGGGCTGTACATTTTCTACTGCAATAACGCCTATGAAGGCGAGCGCGCCGGCACCCGTATCTTCTGTGACAGGATGGCCGCGCCCGATCAGCTGGAGGGGCATCCCCAGTGCGTGGTGGAACCCACCCTGGACGAAGAGATTTTTATGCGCGACCGTTTCCGTCCGGGCCAGCACTGGCACACCATTGAGGGCGCGTTCTACTTCTTTCATCAGGGCTACCACTACCTGATGTACTCCGGCGCCTGCTATCAAAACCCCACCTATTTTATCGGCTACTGTACGGCGCATGCTCCGCAGGAGGCTGATCTGCGCACGCTTCCGTGGCAGAAGTTTCCCGATGCGCACACCTATCTGCCGCTCATGAAGAAAAATGCGTTTATGGAAGGCATGGGACACAACAGCGTGCTCTTTGACGGCGGCAAGTGTTACATCATTTACCATGGCCGGGATCTTTCAGATGCCCAGAACCCTGTCGACACCCGTTGCGCCCGCATAGACGAAATGCATGTGGGCCAGGGGCGGCTTTCCGTAACCCCTACCCCCTGACGCTTCATCAAGAAAGGAGAAGGGCTCCATGCTCAAGCAACCACAACTGCGCTTTTTTTCCAAGGGGGAGATTGAACCCCAAGGCTGGCTGAAACGCCAGCTGCGTATTCAGGCAGACGGCCTGAGCGGCCACCTGGATAAAATCTGGCCCGACGTAAGTGACAGCCGCTGGATTGGCGGCAACCGCGACGGCTGGGAGCGCGTGCCTTACTGGCTGGATGGCTTTGTCCCCCTGGCCTATTTGCTCCGGGACGAAGACCTGATCGCCCGGGCAAAGTATTACATTGATAGCATTCTGGCCCGCCAGTGCGAGGATGGTTGGCTCTGCCCCTGCCCGCCTGAGGAGCGGCATACCTATGACCTTTGGTCCGGCATCCTCATTGCCAAAGTGCTGGCCATGTATGCGGACCTGAGCGGAGACGGGCGCGTGGAAGAGGCGCTGTATCGCTTTTTTGATAATCTTTGGGTATTTACCCGCGCCAATACGCTGCATGACTGGGCCTCTCTGCGCTGGTTCGAGACGCTGATTCCCCTGTATTGGCTGTATGAGCGCCGTCCGGAGGACTGGATGCTTCGCCTGGCCCGGCGGCTTCAGCAGCAGGGGTATGATTTTGAGCGTCTCTTCCATCCCTATGAGGATCAGCAACCCCAGCGCGTATGGACCTATTCCACCCATGTGGTGAATCTGGCCATGGCCATTAAGCAGGGGGCCTTGGTCTCCCGTATGGATGGCAGCGATCCCGAAGCCTTTGCCCGGCACATGTTGCAGGAGCTGTTCCACTACCATGGCATGGCAGTGGGGCATTTCACCGGCGACGAGTGCGTCATGGGCGACAGCCCTGTGCAGGGCGCTGAACTGTGCAGCATTGTGGAAGCCATGTATTCCTACGAGCAGCTGCTGTCCATCTCCGGTGACCCGGTCTGGGGAGACTATCTGGAGCGGCTGGCCTTTAATGCCCTGCCTGCCACCATCAGTGCCGATATGTGGACGCACCAGTACGACCAGCAGACCAATCAGGTGCAATGCGCGCTGCTGCCCAAGGATCACGTGATTTTCGGCACCAATGGCCCGGACAGCCACCTCTTCGGGCTGGAGCCCAACTTTGGCTGCTGTACGGCCAACTTTAACCAGGGATGGCCCAAGTTTGCCCTTGCCACCTTCCTGCGCTCCGAAAAAGGCATTGTTTCCGCGGCCCTGGCCCCGGCTTCTGTGCACACGGTGATAGACGGCCACGCAGTAACCTGCACCCTGGAGACGGAGTATCCCTTCCGCAATACGCTTCGCTATCGGATTGTAACCGATGGCCCCGTATCCTTTGAGCTCAAGCTCCGCATCCCCGGCTGCGCCAAGTCCGCCACGGTCAATGGCACGGTGGCCCAGTCCGGAACGTTTTTTGTGATGGACCAGGTCTGGTCCGGCGCCACGGAGATTGTGGTGGCCCTGGAGTTTGCCTGCACGACCGTTACCCGGCCCCGAAAGATGCAGGTGCTCTGGCACGGCCCGCTGCTGTACAGCGTGGCCATTGACGAGCGCTGGGAGAAGCTGGAATACACCCGGGACGGCGTGGAGCGCAAGTTCCCCTACTGTGACTACGAGATTTATCCCCAGTCCCCCTGGAACTACGGTTTTACCTCGGACACGCACTTTGCCGTGAAGGAGAACCCCGTGAGTGAAACACCGTTCTCCACCCAGCAGCCGCCCATGGAGATCACCGCCATGCTGGCCCCTGTGGATTGGCCGCTGGTGGACGGCGTCGCCGCCATGGAGCCCCGTTCCCGCAAGGCACAGGGCGAACCCCGGCCCGTAAGGATGATTCCCTATGGCTGTGCCCGTCTGCGGATGACGGAAATGCCCACCGTAGAGTAATTGCATTTTTTCCAAGCAAGCCTGCCCTGTCCGGTCGTTGCGGCCGAAGGGCAGGCTTGTTTTTTATTTGCGGAAAATGCAGGCGCGCCATCCGAAGGGAAATTCCGATTGCGTAGCGAAGATGTTTTTCCAACCTTTTGCACGCGCTCCACATCTAATAGGTGTCATGACACAAGCAAGTCCCCTTCGAAGAGGTGTGCACGCAATGATGGACGAACGGTATTTTACGCAGAAACTTCTGGACAGCGAGGCAATGCTCTACCGCATTGCCTGCACGCTGCTGCGCAATGAGGAGGACCGCCGGGACGCGCTCCAGGAAACAGCGCTAAAGGCCTGGCGGGCCAGGGGACAGCTGCGTAATGAGCAATACTTCACCACCTGGCTGGTTCGCATATTGATGAACGAATGCCGCAGCCTGTCCCGTAAAGGGGCCCGTTGCGTCCCATTGGCTCAGCTGCCTGAACCGCAGGCACCGGCGCAGGACAATGATTTGCGGTTGCTGCTGGATGCCTTGCCGGAAAAGCAGCGGGTGCCACTGGTGCTGCATTACCTGGAAGGCTTTTCCCTGGAGGAAATCGCCCGGGTCATGCGCATTCCCGTGGGAACCGCAAAATACCGTTTGCATCAGGCGAGAAAAGCTTTGCGCGTAGAACTGAGCGGAGAGGAGGGAGCGCAATGATGACTGAGCGGGAATTCCAGGAAAGGCTTCACCAGCTGACTCAGCCCATTCCCCAGGAAACCCATCGCGCTTTCCTGCGCGCCGCCTGCGGAAAGGATGAACGCATCGTGAAAAGGAAGCTCTCAACAAGCCTTATTCTGGCGCTGGTACTGATTTTCCTGACTACCGCGCTTGCCTTTGCCATGACCAACGGCTTTGGCATCCTGGACTACAACGCAACCCAGAAGGACAACGATGCCTACGTGGGCCATATTTTGGGTATCCATGAATCCTACGAAAACAACTACGTATCCATGCAGGTCAACGAAGCGGTGTTTGACGGCGTCAGCTTTTCCCTGACCATGAACATCAGCCACCGTGACGGCGCGGACCCGGTCTATATCATTCCGCATCTCCTGGCGGAGTCTGCGGACGGACAAGCCCTGGAGACAGACGTGGAAGGCTCTCGGGGTGGCAACTGGCACAGCGGCTTCTTTGTGCCCAGCCGCGATCCCACCACGGTGGATGATGGCTGCTATGGCGTGGACGTGGCGCTCATCACCGATAGCCCTGACGGGGAATCCGTCATCCTGGATACCCAGCAAGACGCCGTCACCTGGCAGGTGCGGTTCTCCATTCTCCACCCGGAATACCCCATCGTCGCCTCCTCCCTTCCCGACGACCCCAGCCTCAGCAGCCAGGAGCGCATGGATGCGGAGGCGGCCTGGATGGAAAGTTTTGCAGCAGCCTACCGTCAGCAGATCATCCAGACAGATGGCTACGGTGAATTGGTGGAGTACGCTTGCAGTCTCCCCCATGAAGGGATGGACGAGGAGACCTGGGCCATGCTTTCCATGGAGGAGCAGCTTCTTTCCAGCGGCGCCTTCACCCTGGTGGATACCGTGGAAGTCAGCTTCACCACCGGAGAGAACAGCATCATGTCCGCCGCAAGCCCGCAGGTCTTTGACCTGGGCGATGGCTGGCAGCTGGAGGTGCAGCGTGTATCCGCTACCTTTGCCCGCTGTGATCTTGCCTTCCTGGTCCGCCGCCAGGCCGCGGACGGCAAAACCGCGCTGGACTACTACCATGCGGATGCCGGCTGGCGCTTCGCGGTGCTGGCGGGCGGAAGTCCGGAAACATTCCGTGCGGGAAGCCTGTTCCCGGAATACAGGGACCAGCAGCCCACCGGTAACCTGCTATACAGCCTTACCCTGGAAACCGGCGGCTTGCCACAGTCCCTGAGCCTGTTGCCGGAATACAGTGAGCAGCTCGGCGAATCTGAGTTTTGGATGGAAGCCATCTCCCCGCTTACGCCCGAGCAGGATGCCCATCTGCTGCATCTCTCTTTGTCGTGATGTTTGCCCATGGAAAGCAGGCTGTTTTCCTTCGCCACCATGTATTGAAAGCGTGGCAAAAGCCGCCTTTCCAGGAAGCAAACCCGCGAAGCCGGTAGAGCCGGTTTACCTGAATCCAGTCAGCAGGGCTACGGCCCCCGCGACGTTTCCCGAAGGCTTTGAAAGCCTGTGGCCATGGCCCCTCATGGAGCCATGGCTTTTTGCTGCCCAATTTTTACATGCAGTACCATTTTCTGCGGTCATTCAAAAGGAGGTTGCCCTGAAGCTGTCGAATTGCTAGCTAGTTAGCTAAGCAAAATGATCCGGAAACTTCATGGTTCCTTGTTCCTGCGTGTCACCGAAGATACGTTTTTCCAGCGAATATCCGTACGGGCGCCGGAATAGTCCATCTATCCTTGCGTTTATAAAGGAGGAGAAAATCCATGAAATTCACCCGCCTGCTCTGCAATGGCATGGAGCAACCCCTGGGCTATGATTTTCACCACCCATGCCTGACCTGGGTTGTTGCCTCCCCTCACCGTGACGATGGTCAGGTTGCTTACCGCCTGGAGGTAGCCCTGGAGCCGTCCTTTGCCGCAACGGTCTATGACAGCGGCCGCACGACATCGGACCAGACCGCGCAAGTGCCCTTGCCCCTGGACCTGAACCCCTGCACCCGCTACTATTGGCGGGTGACAGTGTGGAGCCGCGGGGAAGCCACCCCTGCCACCAGTCCTGTCACCTGGTTTGAAACCGCGCGCTACGCCCTGCCCTGGACAGGACGCTTTATCACAAGCCGGTTTGATTTACCTCAGCTGCGCCGCCGGTTTACCCTGCATGCGCCTGTGCGCCGCGCCCGGCTGTATGCCTGCGGCGTAGGTTTGTACAAAATGTTTCTGAACGGTGCACCCGTAAGCGCGGAAGAGCTTGCGCCCGGCTTCTGTGCCTACGATTGCTGGCTGCCCTATCAGACCTATGACGTGACAGCTCAGCTGCGCTCAGGGGAAAACATACTGGGCGCCTGGCTGGGCAACGGTTATTACAAGGGCCGGGTCAGCTGGCCCGGTATGGAGGAACGCCGTTGCATCTACGGAGATGAAAATGCCCTGATTGCCGAGCTCGCCGTGGAGCTGGAAAATGGTGAAACCCTGCTGATTCCCACCGACGAACGCTGGGAGGCCTCCCCCAGCCCCTTTGTGCGGGCAGAGATCTATGACGGCGAGGTTTTCGACAGCCGCCTGTGGGACCGTTCCTGGACGCTTTCCGCAGGGGAAAAAGCCTGGGAGGGCGTCCGCCTTGCAAAGCTGGACACGTCGCTGCTCCAGGCACGGAAGAATCTGCCTGTCCAGGTGATGGGGACTTTCCGTCCCACGCTGCTGCATGCCCCCAATGGAGATACTTTGCTGGACTTCGGGCAAAACGCCAGCGGCCGTATCCGCGTCCGTGGCCAGTGGCCCGCGGGCACGGAGATCCGCCTGCAAACGGGCGAGGTACTGGATAAGGATGGCAACCTGTACCGGGAGAACCTGCGTACCGCCCTTTCCGAGCAGGTTTACATCTGCGACGGCCAGCCCTGTGACTACGCCCCCACCTTTACCTTCTTTGGTTTCCGCTATGCCCGGGTGCTTGGTCTGGACACGGTGGACCCCGAATGCTTCACCATGGAGGTCCTCTATTCCGCCATGGAGCAAACCGGCCAGTTCAGTTGCTCCGATCCCATGGTAAACCGGCTTTTCCTCAACGCCCTGTGGGGACAAAAGTCCAACTTTGTGGATAATCCCACGGACTGCCCCCAGCGGGACGAACGCATGGGCTGGACGGGGGACGCGCAGGTATTTGCGCCCACAGCCTGCCTGAACATGAATGCCCAGCAGTTTTTCCACAAGTACCTCTATGACCTGGCCTGCGAACAAAAAAAGACCGGTTTCGTGCCGGTGACCGTACCCAATATCCTGTTCAAAACCAACATGTGGGGCATTCCCACCACGGGCTGGAGCGATGCCGCGGTGCTGATTCCCTGGACGCTGTACCTGCACTATGGGGATTTGGACATCCTGGCTCAGCAGTACGAAAGCATGACCGCCTGGGTGGACTACATGACCGCTCAGGACAAGGATGGCACGCACCTGTACGGTGGTTTCCACCTGGGCGACTGGCTGGCCCAGGACACCAAGGACCCCAACAATCTTTTCGGTCTTACGCCCACCGGGCTCATCGCCACCGCCTTCTATGCCTACTCCGCCACGCTTACCGGATACGCCGCGCACCTGCTGGGCAAGGAAGAAGATGCCCGTGCCTATGCGCAACTGGCCGCCCAGGTCCGGGAAGCCTTCCGCCGGGAGTATGTCTCCCCCAGCGGCCGGGTCATTTCTGAAACGCAGACGGCCTATGTCATCGCGCTGATGATGGACATGCTCACCCCTGAACAGCGGAACACCGCCATTGAGCACCTGGCGGAGCGCCTGCGTATCGACCACGTTATGCTGACCACCGGCTTCCTGGGCACTCCCTATATTTGCCCGGTGCTTTCCGCCTGCGGTCTGAACGAGTATGCCTATACCTTACTGCTGCAAAAGGAATGCCCCAGCTGGCTTTTCGAAGTCTCCATGGGCGCAACCACCGTGTGGGAGCGCTGGAATTCCATGCGTGCCGACCATAGCTTTGGTCCGGTGTCCATGAATTCCTTCAACCACTATGCTTTCGGCTCCGTGGCCCAGTGGCTCTATGAATATGTGGCAGGCATCCGCCCCCTGCCGGAAGGCGCCGGTTTCCGCCGCTTCCGCCTGGAGCCCATGCCCAACAGCCTGCTGGCGCACGCCGAAGCCTCCCTCCAATCCCCCCAAGGAATGATCAGCAGCCGCTGGGCCCTGGTAGGAGAAAAGCTGGAGCTTACCTTTGAGGTGCCCTTTGGCGCCTGCGCGGAAATTGTCCTCCCGGATGCGGGCGGTGCCGCCGTGCTGGAGAATGGCGAACCCCTGCCGCCCACGGAGGCGCCCCTGGTCCGCGGAAGCGGGCGCTGGACCTACAGCTACGTTCCCAATGGCGCCACCATTCACCGCCGGGTTCCCGGCGAGCAGCGTCCGCCCTATTGAGCTCTTGACGCCTGCTATGGCAAGTTGTACACTAAAATTGACAGTTTTTACCGCACCACAGATGGACATGCACAGCATTCGCCCGGAAAGGATGGTTTCATGCATCAGGATGACCTCCGTTTGGTTCAGGTAACCCCCAGTCCCCGGCAGCTCCGGCAACAGCATATGGAGCTGTATGCCTTTGTTCATTTCACCGTCAATACCTTCACCGGCCGGGAATGGGGAGACGGAACGGAACCCGAGGCTTGCTTCAATCCTACCGCCTTTGATGCCGATCAATGGGTGGATACCCTGCGCGCAGCGCACATGAAGGGGCTGATTCTCACCTGCAAGCATCACGATGGTTTCTGCCTGTGGCCCAGTCAATATACCAACCATACGGTGGCACGCAGCCCCTTCCGTGCAGGCAAGGGGGACGTGGTACGGGAAGTGGCGGATGCCTGCCGCAGGGGTGGTATACGCTTTGGCATCTATCTCTCCCCCTGGGATCGGAACTGCGCGCTGTACGGCCAAGGCAAGGCCTATGACGATTACTTTGTAGCCCAGCTGACGGAGCTGTTGACCCAATACGGGGACATCTTCTGCGTATGGTTTGACGGTGCCTGCGGCGAGGGCCCCAATGGCAAAAAGCAGCGCTACGACTGGCCGCGCTACTACGAGACCATCCGCCGGTTGCAGCCGGACGCCTGCATTTCTGTCTGTGGGCCGGACATCCGCTGGTGCGGCAATGAGGCTGGCGACACCCGGGAAGCGGAGTGGAACGTGGTTCCCCGGCGCACCATGGATACGGAAAAGATCGCGAAGGACAGCCAGCAAAGCGACGACGACGCCTTCCGCCAGCGCACCATTCGCGCCCAGGATCGGGACCTGGGCAGCCGGGAATTGCTTGCCACGGAACCGGAGCTGATCTGGTACCCCGCGGAGGTGAATACCTCCATCCGCCCAGGCTGGTTTTACCACGAGGAGGAGGACACGCAGGTGCGTCCCCTGGACGAACTGATCCGCATCTATGAGCGTTCCGTGGGCGGAAACGCCATGTTCCTGCTGAATATCCCTCCGGACCGGCGCGGCCTTTTCCATGAAGCCGATGTGCAGCGGCTTCACGAGTTTGGCGCATACCTGGAGCAAGCCTACGGCAACAACCTGTTGCAACGCGGTGCCTCGCTGGCCTGTACCCAGGCAGCGCCGGGGCACCCCATTCAGGCGGTCCTCCAGGAAGGGGACGAGACGTATTTCCGTACCCCCGACGGGGTGACCCAGGCGGAGATCATCCTGCGCTGGCCCCAGGAGCAATCCATCCGGCGGGTGGTCCTGCGCGAAAACCTGCTGGAGAGCCAACGCATTGAGCAGTACGCCCTGGACATGGAAACGCCCCAGGGCTGGCGGGAAATTGCCCGGGGCCGTGTGGTGGGCAACAAGCGCATTATAGATACCCACGGTATACGCACTGCCGCCCTGCGCCTGCGTATTCTGGACGCCCGAGTGTCCCTCACCTTAAGTTTTCTGGGCGTATACAGTTGAACAAGAATATAGCCCCTGGCCGCATCAGCAGCCAGGGGCCCTTTTGCTTTTATGCCGCTTTACAGCACAATTTCTCCCGGGCGGTAGCCATGGGGAAGCTCTTCCTCCTCCAGGAAGGGAAACGTTTCGTCCTCCAGCACCGGCAGGAAGGCCGCGAAGGGAATGCGGTCAAATTCGCAGCCGTAGCTGCTCTGCCCAAACCAGCCGCCTTCCTTGGCGCGCAGGTTCAGGTCCCGGGCAAACTTGGTATCATTGGAGCAGTCATGGACAACCATGGGCCATTTTTCCTCCGCCGCCTGGCGCATGAGCGTCAGGGTCAGCTCCCGGCTCCAGATGGGAGATACATAGCCCAGCCGGGCCATATAGAGGTTTTCCCCCGCATAGTTGTCGATATTGTTGGCATTGAGATGCAGCTCGGCACAGTTCATGAAGTCAATGCCTGTGGCAAGGATGGCCGCTTTCTTTTTCAGAAAGGTTTCGTACAGTTCCGGCGTCATGGGCGTCTCGATGCCCACCTGGGGAATGTACCGCTTTGCCAGCGCCATGTTGGCAATCACCCGGTCGGAGCAGTTGGTAGCGCCCAGGTTGAAGCGGAGCTCGTCCAGCCCGGCCTCCCCCAGAGCGCGGAGATTTTCCTCCGTGGCCAGGGTACCATTGGTATACATGTGTTGATGAATGCCCGCCTGGTGGAAGGTACGAATCACCCCGTAATATTTTTCAATCTCCATGAAAGGCTCCAGATACACGTAGGAAACCCCCGTGGGCTTTTTATGGATGGAAAACAGCAGGGGCAGGTCCCGCTCATAATACTTGGTACCGCCGATTTCCCACAGTCCCTCCCCAATGGGCTCAATGGCATCCAACTGGCCATAGTCGTAGCAGAACTTGCACTGGGCATTGCAGCGGTTGGTTTTGCGAATGGCGCTCAAGCCCGTGCCCATCAGGCAGGAGAGGCATCCCTTGGGGAACCGCTTCTCCTCCCCCACATATAGCGTCCGGCCCCGCAGATCCTTCAGGCCGGGGATGTTTGCCTTCAACACCGCCCGGCGCTGTTCCACCGCGGCCTCAATCTGCGCCATCACTGCGTATGCAATCTCCTGCTGGCGCACCAGCAGGGGTTCTTCCTCGGGCAGTTGGGCAAAAAAGCTGAACCAAGTGAGGGCATCCTTCTTGGAAATTTTCATAGGTACTCCTTTCCGCATGAAAAAAGCGCGGCGCAGGGCCGCCTTCAGGCGTGTTCCTTTGCCGTGTCAGAATTGTTTGCGGCTGTCCAGCAGCAGTGTCACCGGGCCGTCATTGACCAGGGAAACCTCCATGTGCGTGCGGAAGCGTCCCGTTTCCACATGGACCCCCTGGGCGCGCCAGCTCTCCACCAGGCGCTCGTAGAGGGCGTTGGCCTCCTCGGGGCGGGCTGCTTCAATAAAGCTGGGCCGGCGTCCACCCCGGGCATCTCCGTACAGGGTAAACTGGCTCACCGCCAGGATCGCCCCGCCGATGTCCAGGACACTCCGATTCATTTTTCCCGCCTCATCCTCAAAGATGCGCAGGTGCGGGGCTTTTTCCGCCATGTAGCGCAGATCTTTTTCCGTGTCGTCCTCCCGCACACCAATGAGGATCATCAGCCCCGGTCCAATTTTTCCGGTTACCTCTCCCGCCACCGTAACGGCAGCTTCCTTTACCCGCTGTACCACGCAACGCATGCTTTTTACCCCGCTGATCTATATACTTCGATAATGTCCTGCCGCTTTTGCAGCTGGCGGATCACCCGGTCCACCTGCTCCCGGCTGGAGACGGAAAGGGTCATGCCGATCACCGAAATTCCCTTTTTATCATCCACCTTGGCGCTCACGGCCCGAATGGGCACATTGAGTTCGCCGATATACATGGCCAGCTCACCCAGCAGGCTCACATGGTCATAGGCGATCACCTGAATGGAGGCTTCGAACTGTCCGCTGCTTTCCTCCGCCCAGGAAACGTGCACCCTGCGCTCCGGTTCGCCATTCTGCGCGTTCACACAATCGGCCTTGTGTATGGTGACGCCCCGTCCCCGGGTGATATAGCCCACGATGTCATCCCCAGGTACCGGGTTGCAGCAGTGGCCAAAGCGCACCTGGATGCCCTCCAGCCCTTCCATGATGATGCCCTGGGTCGCCTTGGGGCGCTGCTGCTGATGCTGCTCCTGGGTGGGGAGCTCCTCCAGGTTTTGCTTGGGGGTAGGCGCTTCGTGCAGGCGCTGCTCCTCCAGCAGGCGTGTAACCACATAAATGGAGGCCAGGCCGCCATAGCCCACGGCGGCATACAGGTCGTTCAGCTCCTGGAAGCCATACTTCTTCAGCATGCCCTCGTAATATTCCGGCTTGGACAGGTTGGATAGCTGCGCTCCCCGGCGCTTGCATTCCTTTTCCACCATATCCTTGCCGCGCTCGATATTTTCGTCCCGGCGTTCGTTTTTGAAAAACTGGCGTATCTTGGCCTTGGCCTGGGGCGTTTTGCAGATTTTTAGCCAGTCCATGCTGGGGCCCTTGGAGGAGGAAGATGTAATGATCTCCACCCGGTCGCCGGTTTCCAGCACGGTGTCAATGGGCACAATCTTGCCGTTGACCTTTGCCCCCACGCAGGAGTTGCCCACGGCGCTGTGAATCTGGTATGCAAAGTCCAGGGGAGTGGCGCCCTTGGTCATGGAGACCACGTCGCCCTTGGGGGTAAAGAGGAATACTTCCTCGGCAAACAGGTCCGTTTTCAGGGTATCCAGGAATTCCTTCCCGTCCCGTGTATCGCTCTGCCAGTCCAGGATCTGCCGCAGCCAATAGAGCTTGTTGTCCAGGTCATTGCCCTTCTGCTCGCCTTCCTTGTAGCGCCAGTGGGCCGCAATGCCATACTCGGCCACCCGGTGCATTTCCCAAGTGCGAATCTGCACCTCGAAGGGAAAGGGCATTTTCCGTCCGCCCACTACCGTAGTGTGCAGACTTTGGTACATGTTGGCCTTGGGTACGGAAATATAGTCCTTGAACCGGCCGGGTATCTGATTCCACAGGGTATGGACAATGCCCAGCACCGCGTAGCAGTCCGGCACCGTATCCACCAGCACGCGGATGGCAATGAGGTCATAGATCTGCTCAAAGGGCTTGTTTTGCAGCACCATCTTCCGGTAAATGGAATAAAAGTGCTTGGGCCGCCCGTCGATGTCGTAGCGGATATGCTGCTCATCCAGCTTGGCGGAAAGCTCCTCGATAACCATGCGAATGTTTTCCTGGCGTTCCGCCCGCTTCAGGCCAACCTTCTGCACCAGGTTCTGGTACCCCACCGGATCAATGTAGCGCAGGGACAGGTCCTCCAGCTCCTGCTTGATGGCATACACGCCCAGCCGGTGCGCCAGCGGCGCATAAATATCAAGGGTTTCCCGGGCAATGGCCACCTGCCGGGCTTCCTTTTGATATTTCAGGGTACGCATGTTATGCAGGCGGTCCGCCAGCTTGATGAGCACCACGCGGATGTCCTTGCTCATGGCCAGGATCATCTTGCGCAGGCTCTCGGCCTGGGCCTCCTCCCGGTCGGCAAAGTCCAGCTTGTTCAGCTTGGTCACGCCGTCCACCAGCCGGGCAACCTCCTGCCCGAACTCCCGCTGGATGGTTTCCAGGGTAATATTTTCGCAGTCCTCCACCGTATCGTGCAGTAAGCCCGCCGCAATGGTAGGTGCGTCGATCATCAGTTCCGTCAGGATGCTGGCCACAAAGCAGGGGTGCGTGAAGTATGGCTCGCCGCTCTTGCGCTTCTGCCCGGCGTGGGCCTCCTCCGCAAAGCGGTAGGCCTTTTCCACCAGCTTGTAACTGTCCCCAGGGTGATATTTCTGTACCCGGGCCAGCATCTGGTCCAGGGGCATGGCTTCGTAGGTTGTGTAGCTCATCAGCATCCTCCTTTCCGAAAAACTGCTCAGGCGCGCATGCGCAAGTAACGAATCAGGGAACTATCCGCCATGGCACATTTCACCGGCGGCAGCATCCGCAGGGTAAAGGGTGAAAGGCGGAATTCCACCAGGCGAACCTGCGCAAAGGCAGTCAGCCCCACCAGCGTCTGCTCCACGGTCAGCCCGCTGCCACGGGCCAGCTCCACAAGAGAGCTTCCGCCGCCCCGGCGCAGCGTCCGGTACAGCTCCCGCAGGGGTTCATCCTCCAGTGCCAGGGAGCCCATCAGGTCCGTCATGGCCGCGGGCACGCGCAGCACATGAAGCTCGGCACGCGGGCATTGCCGCCCCAGCCATTCCAGCTCCCCGGGCACCGCGCATCCATCCAGCAGCACCACATGCCGCCATTGATCCCCCAGGCCCTGCATTTCCGGGGCGCACAGCAGGGCATTGAAGGGCCGCGGATCCTCCACACGCCCGGTCCACACGTCCGTTTCCCCGGGGAATTCCCCCACAAACGCCCGGGCGGTCGCCGGCAAGTGTGCCAGGCAAAGCACCCCCTGTCCCTCCCGGAGGAGGCGCTTTACCGTTGCCTGGGTCTGCGGGCGTGGGCACGCTGATAATCTTGTTACATTCTCCGCCAAATGGGTCATTTCCTGCAAAAGCGCCTCGAAAAACCGTTCTTCCGAGGGTAAGGGGGAGGCGCCCGCTGCCGGTTGCAGCGCCTTCACCTGGAGCTGCGCCGTGGTACGGTCCCGCCAGGTATTTTTTTCCGGGGTAAAGAGTACATCCACCCGGGTCAATCCCCGGTCCGCTTCCTCCCCCATGGAAAAGGCGATGCCGTCCCTTAGGGCCGCGCCTTCAGCCAGGCTGAGCTTCAGGTGCTGGCCCTGGGTGCCCACCTTCCGCGCCTGCTGCACCGAGGCATCCCGGGTGAGAAACACCGGGGAGGGATTGCCGTAACCCGTGGGCTGGAGCAGCTCCAGCTGCTCAATGAGGGCAAGGTCCACCTGCTCCAGGGACAGGGGCAAGTCGTATTCCTTTTCAGGAATGAAGCAATGGGGATCGCAGTTTTCCGCAATGGCCAGGGAAAGCCGGCGTTTGAGCTCCGGCACCAGCGCCGCGTCCATGGTTAGCCCCGCCGCCTGTTCATGGCCGCCAAAGCGCTGGAACAGGTCCTTGCATTGGGTGAGCATGGCGTGGATGTTCACCCCGGGAATGGACCGGCAGGAGCCCACCGCCGTATCGCCGCTACGGCTCAGCACCACCGTGGGCCAGTGGTATCTTTCGCAAATGCGCCCCGCCGCCAGCCCTATAACGCCGCTGTTCCAGCCTTCACCCATCACCACAATGGCCTTGTCCCTGGAAAAATCCACCTCCCGGCGGATTGCATCCAGCGCCTGCTGGGTTATCTCCTGCTCCAGGGCTTGGCGCGTGCGGTTGTTTTCCTCCAGATGCGCGGCGATACGCTCCGCCTCCTGGTCATCCGTGGCCGTGAGCAGCCGGACACCCTGGGCCGCGTCCTCCAGCCTGCCGCCGGCATTGAGGCGCGGCGCCAGGCGAAAACCCACATGGCCTGTATTCACCGGCGGAGTTACGCCGCTGACCAGCATCAGCGCACGCAATCCGGGCCGCTCCGTCCGTGCCATGGCTTCCAGGCCCAGCTTGACAATGACGCGGTTCTCGTCCACCAGGGGCACGATGTCGGCCACTGTGGCCAGGGCGGCCAGCTCCAGGCGTTTCTGTACGCCCTCCATGCCCTGGAGCGCCTGGCAGATCTTCAGCGCCACCCCGGCGCCACACAGCCGCCGGAAGGGATAATCCCCCAGCAGGGGATTGAGCACTGCATCCGCGGGGGAAGGCGTATCCGCCAGCTGATGGTGGTCGCTGACGATCACCGTCATACCCAGCATCTGGGCCAGGCGCACCTCCTGATGATTGGTAATCCCGCAGTCCACGGTAATCAGCAGACGGTGCTCCCGGGCAATTTCCCGCACCGCGTCACAGTTAAGGCCATAGCCTTCCCCATGGCGGCTGGGAATATACGTATCCACCAGCGCGCCTTCCTCCCGTAGGGTTTCCAGGAGAATGGAGGTGGCGCATACGCCGTCCACGTCATAGTCCCCATAGATTACCATGGGCTGCTTTTCCGCAATAGCCCGGCGGATCAGCGTAACCGCCCGGTCCATATCCTGCATCATCAAGGGGGAATGCAGCTGTTCCAGCGCCGGATGCAGAAAGCGTTGGGCTTTTTCCGGCGTATCCATGCCCCGGGTACGCAGCAGTGTGGAAAGCCACGGGGGATAGTCCCCCACCGGCCTGCTTTCCTCCCCTCCCCGCCGCACAAAACGCAGCATGCCTTTTCCCCCTTTTTTCATGCACTGCAATGTCTGGAGTATAACACGTTTCGGCAGCAAATGACAAGCCGCCTTGCCCCCCTGCCGCCCCTGTGCTATGATAAAATTACCGTAAAACAATAGCAAGGAGGCGCGTTTCATGAAACGGCTGACGGTCTTTGTCCTGCTCCTGTGCCTGCTGCATACCACCGCTGTGGGGGAAACGGCGGAACCCATGCTCTCCTATCAGAGCGAAACCCTGCGCTTTACCGTGGAGAGCTTATGCTACGAAGGTGCGGAATGCTACCTTACCCGGATATGGATGGCTGACCCCGGCCAACAGATCCGCAAAGCCACCGCCACCTGGGAGCAGGACCTGCGCTATCCCTCGGAGATGGCAGAGGACATCCCCGGGGCGGCGCTGTGCATCAATGGCAGTGGCTATGTAAGCCCTGTATTTCCCGGCATTCCTGATGATTATCCTGGGGACAGTCCCGACTATTACTATACGCCCCTGGGCTCCCTAACCGTCACCGACGGGCAGGTGTTCCGCAACCTGGAAGGGGTGGCCTATTACGGCCTGACCTTGGAAGCGGACGGCCTACACCTGTATAACGGGGCGGAAAACGCCCGGGTGCTTGCCGCGAATCCCATGCAAACCTGGTCCTTCTATACCCGCTGCCCCCTGGTGATGGACCACGAAAGCATACTGGACACAACATGGAGCTTTGCCCAGGCTCGGGCCATGCGCACGGTGATTGCCCGGGAGGACAGCGGCGAATACCTGATCCTTACGGTAACCAATCGGACCAGTCCCGGCCTGACCCTGCTTCAGGTAGTAACCTTTCTGCAAAACCGCTATGATCCGCTCTGGGTATACAACCTGGATGGCGGTCCATCCGCCGCGCTGCTGGCCCGTGAAGCGGATTCAGAGGCGTTGCAGGTGCTCTTTGGCAATGCCTCCCGGGATGCGGATGTGATGGCCTTTGTGGAGCTGCCCTAAGAAAGAAGAAGGCTTTGCCCGCATCAGCGGCACAAAGCCTTCTTTTCTTTGCACGCTTAATGGCTTCCGCAGCTGTGCCCGCCACACCCATGTTCGCCGCAGGTATGGCCTTCTCCATGGGAGCCGCAGTCATGACCATCCTCATGGTGATGGTCGCAGGTGGCGCCCTGGGCAGCGTTCAGCTTGCCGGCCAGCAGCGCCAGCACCGCCGCATCCGCGCTGCCACGCACACCTGCATAGAGCTTGATACCGGCCTCCGCCAGCGCGCTTTGCGCACCTCCGCCAATGCCACCGCAGATCAGCGCCTCCACGCCGTTGGCACGCAAAAATTCAGCCAATGCCCCATGGCCGCTGCCCTGGGTGTCTACCACCTGGGTGGAAAGAATCTTGCCATTCTCCGTGTCAAACAATTTGAACTGGGCCGTGTGCCCAAAATGCTGAAACACCTCGCCGTTTTCATAGGTGGCTGCAATACGCATAACCGAATCCTTCCTTTCCTGTAACACAAGAGACGCATGCCGGGCCCTGCGCCGCGCGCATCCTCCGCAGGGGCATTGGGCCGACCATTCCGGACAGAGCCGGTAGGCTCCCCCGCCGATTACCAGGGGTCTGCCCTCCACCAGCATGCGGCTGACCTTCCGCCGGGCGGAGGCATAAATGCTCTGAACGGTGGTCCGGGCAATGCCCATGGTCTGCGCGCATTCCGCCTGGGTGTAGCCTTCCAGATCCATCAACCGCAGGGTCTCGTATTCCTCCACCGTCAGCTGGATCTCTTCACTGGACACCGGCGTTTCCGGCTGAAAACGCCGGCAAGCCGGCATGCAGCAGACCTTCCGTTCCTGTCTGGGGCGCGCCATGGCATTTCCTCCTCTTGTTGCGATTCAGTATAGCGCAGTTATTGACATATGTCAATAACTGTGCCTAAGAAAAACGGAGCGGGTCCGTCAAGGATTCTCCGCTCCGAAAAAGGACGGATCAGCCCAGGAGCATCCGGTCGTTGACAATGCCCGATCCACTGGCCTTTTCAAACATCATCAGCAGATCCTCCACCTGCAGGTGGGATTTGGTTTCTCGGTCAATATCCAGGATCACCCGTCCCTCATGCATCATCACCGTGCGGTTGCCGTAGTGGAGGGCATCCCGCATGTTGTGGGTAACCATCATGGCGGTGAGCTGCTGCTCATCCACCATCTTTTGGGTAAGGTGCAGCACGTTCTCCGCTGTTTTGGGGTCCAGGGCTGCGGTATGCTCATCCAGCAGGAGTACCTTGGGCCGCTTTAGGGTGGCCATGAGCAGCGTCAACGCCTGCCGCTGGCCCCCGGAGAGGAGACCCACCTTGCTGCTCATGCGGGATTCAAGTCCCAGTCCCAGGGTGCTCAGAGCTTTTCTGTATTCCTCCCGTTCGGCATTGGAAATCCCCCAGCGCAAGGTGCGCTTCTGTCCCCGGCGGCGGGCCAGGGCCAGGTTCTCCTCAATGCTCATGGTGGCGGCGGTACCCGTCATGGGGTCCTGGAATACGCGCCCCAGATAAATGGCCCGCTTGTACTCGGGCAGGCGGGTAACGTCCACTCCCCCCAGCTCAATGGTACCGGCATCCACCAGGAAGGTGCCCGCCACAGCATTGAGCAGGGTGGATTTGCCGGCGCCATTTCCCCCGATTACCGTCACAAAGTCGCCGGGGCGCAGATGCAGTTCCACGTCCACCAGGGCAGTTTTTTCCGTAATCGTTCCGGGATTAAAGGTCTTGGCTATATGATTGATCTTAAGCATGCGCCTTGCCTCCCTTGCTGAAGTAGCGGCCCTTCCAGTAGGGGATGGCCAGGAACAGCGCCACAACCACGGCCGTAAGCATCTTCAGGTCATTGGTGTTCAGTCCCAGCCACAGCACCACCTGGATCACCAGGTAGTAAATCACCGCGCCAATAGATACCGCCAGCAGCTTCAAGGCAAAATTATGAAATACCTTGGCAAAGACCACCTCGCCAATGATGACCGCCGCCAGGCCAATCACGATAGCACCCCGGCCCATGCTCACATCGCTGAAGCCCTGATACTGGGTCAGCAACGCACCAGAAAGAGCCACCAGGCCATTGGAGAGCATGAGGCCCACCACCTTGCGCGTGCCGGTGTTGATGCCCTGCGCCCGGGCCATGTTGGCATTGGCGCCGGTGGCGCGCATGCTGCATCCATACTCCGTACCGAAAAACCAGTACAGCAGCCCGATTACCACCACGGTAAAGATCAGCAGCAAAAAGATGGGATTGTTCAGGGCCAGCTCCCGGGCATTTCGGGCGCTGACCACCAGGTTGTACTTGGATACGCTCAGGGCCACATTGGCCTTGTTCTCCATGATGCGCAGGTTAATGGAATACAGGGCCAGCTGGGTCAATATGCCGGCCAGGATAGCCGGTATGCCCATCAATGTATGCAGCAGGCCCGTAACAAGCCCCGCCAGCATGCCCGCCAGCACCGCCACCAGCATGGCCACCCAGACATCGCAGCCCCCAATAATGAGCATGGCTGCCACAGCCCCGCCGGTGGCAATGGAACCGTCCACGGTCAGGTCCGCCACATCCAGGATTTTATAAGTGATATACACGCCCACCGCCATAATGCCCCAGATAATCCCCTGGGACACCGCGCCGGGCAGCGCATTCAGTAGCTTCGCAATCTCCAAGAAACAGCAGCCTCCTCATCTTTCGGTCCATCCATGCACGAAAGCGACGCCATGAGAGGGATGCCCCGTTCTCATGGCGCCGCGCAGTTACGTTGCCGTGTGGCAAAGCCTACCGCCCCCATGCGATGGCACGCACCGGGCGGAGGGCCCTCCTCGCCGGTGATTTACTCGGCGATGGCCTCGTAGTCCTCCGGGATCGTCAGTCCCAGCTCCGCCGCATTGGCGGCATTGTACTTCTTGGTGAACTGGGGCGCGGATTGAATGGGCATGGTGGTAATGTCGGCGCCATTGACCAGAATCTCGTAGGCCATTTCACCAGTGGTGTAGCCGATATCGTAGTAGCTGATGGTCAGGGTAGCCACGCCACAGCCCTTGCAGATGCCCTCCTCGCCGGCCACCACGGGCACCTTGGCAGGAAGAACCACATTGGCGATGGTCTCGGTATAGGAAGCCGCCGTGTTATCCGTGGGGATGTAGATCACGTCGCACTCCGTGGCCAGCTGCGCCACGGAAGCGATATCGTTGGAATCGGTGAAGGCATATTCCTCGCACGTATACCCCATCTCAGTGAGATAGCCCTTGATAATATTAACCTGGTACAGGGAGTTGGCCTCCGCGGAGCAATAGAGCAGGCCCACGGTCTTGGCCTCGGGGAACAGCTCCTGAATCATGGCCGCCTGTCCATCCAGGGGCGCCAGGTCGCTGGTACCGGAGACGTTGATGCCCGTCACGCCCGTAAATTCGCTCATGCCCAAGGCCGTGGCATAGTCGGTGATGGACGTGCCGAGGATCGGGATATCCGCGGTGGCGGAAACCGCCGCCTGAAGCGCCGCAGTAGCGTTGCCCAGGATCAGATCCACATCTTCGGAAACGAAGGTATTCACGATAGTAGCGCAGTTCACCGCATCGCCGGATGCATTCTGTTCTTCAAAAGTTACCTTATCACCCAGCTTCTCGGTCAAGGCATCCTTAAAGCCCTGGGTTGCTTGATCCAAGGCGGGATGCTGCATCAGCTGGCAGATACCAATCACATAGGTGTCTTCCTCCGCCATGGCGGACACGCAGCACATCGCCAGGCAGAGCGCCAGCATCAGGGCAAAGATTTTTTTCATTGGAATTTCCTCCTTCAATACTACTTGCGCAGGGGAAAGCCCGCGCATCTACAACGAGCAGTTTAGACCATTTCCGGCATGGATGTCAACCATGGCAGAAATAAAGCACAGAAAGAATACAGATTTACGGCTCGTAGCAGGCCAAAACCTCCATGGCCACCGTGCCCCTGGTTTTTCGCGTATCCATGGCCTTTTTCTCCAGGTACCGGTGCGCCTGCTGTTCGGTCATGCCACGATATTGAATCAAGGCGCACTTGGCCCGATCCACCAGACGCATTTCTTCCAGCTTTTTCTCCAGGCGCATGTTTTCCCGGCGCAGGGCGGTCAGGCGGCTGCGCGCTGCCATGGCAAAGCGAAGCGCCTGGTCAAACAGCAGCCTGGGTACCGGCTTGGGCACCACCATAACGCCGCTTTCCTCCACCCGGGCTGCCACCGCGTCCGCCAGCTCCGCCTTTACCAGCAGCAGCACCGCCGCCATGGTGCGTCCGGCAGCCTCCATGGCCAGCTCCAGTCCGCTCTCGTCGCCCAGGGGCGTATTGATGATCAGCAGCGACCATTCCCCTTCTCCCAGGGCGCGGCGCGTTTCACCGCCACTGTGGCACAGTTTACAGCATTCCCAGCTGCCGGGAGCCGCCAGAGTTTGCAATAGCTCCCGGCTTTTTTCCGTACCGCCTGCCAGCAGTACACGTTCCCCCATGATGCCATCTCCTTCCGTGGGCTCCGTCCGCGAAGGGTCAAATTGCCCGCAGATGCTGGGCAAAGACGGTCTTGGGGTCGCCTTGGAAGCGTTCCCACAGGCGGCGCTTCTCCGCCAAATATTTTTCCAGCATGGCCTGGGGAAGCGTCTCCCGCAAAAAGTCACTCTGTTCGGCCAGGACAATGGCTTCGCCCAAGTCCCGGGGCAACTGGCCCGTCTCGGTCAGGGCTGGCGGCAGGGGTGTCTCCTGGGCAATGCCCTCCAGGGCCGCTGCCAGGATCACCGTAAAGGCCAGGTAGGGGTTGCAGGAGGGGTCGGGGGAGCGCAGCTCCACCCGGGTGCCCTGGCCCCGGCTGGCGGGGATGCGGATGAGGGCGGAGCGGTTGGAGGCCGACCAGGCCAGGTAGCAGGGGGCCTCGTAGCCGGGCACCAGCCGCTTGTAGGAGTTGACCAGGGGGTTGGTCACCGCCGCCATGCCCTTCACGTGGGCCAGCAGACCGGCGATGAAGCTGTACGCCTCTTTGGACAGGCCGCGGGGATCGTCGGGGTCGTAGAAGGCGTTTTTGCCGTTGCGGAACAGGGACATGTTGGTGTGCATACCGGAGCCCGCTATCCCGAAGATCGGCTTGGGCATGAAGGTGGCGTGGAGGCCGTTGCGCTGGGCCAGGGTCTTGACCGCCAGCTTAAAGGTCATGATGTTGTCGGCGGCGTGGAGGGCCTCGGCGTACTTGAAGTCGATT
>OLRD01000524.1_pt1 | contig 30949 bp, 22 predicted proteins | sample 1672051 | NCBI WGS metagenome assembly OLRD01 (sample SAMEA3136640, study PRJEB25190) | human gut metagenome | biome: human gut; feature: human-associated habitat; material: faeces | place: Austria | collected 2013 | reverse complement strand
TGAAGGCAGTTTTGCCGGAGTTTACCAGTGGGACGAGAAAAGAAACAGGAGACCGCAGATAAGATCGTCAGCCATGCGGTCACTATGCTTGTTTTAAGCGGCGTTCTATTGTGCCTTATATGCATCTTGTTTGCTCCTGGGATTGTCCAGCTTTTTGGGGCAACGGAGACGGCTTTTCAGGATTCTTTAATATATACACGAACGGTTGCCTGGGGATTGCCATTTTTAATGCTTTGTACGGCCCTGACGGCCGTTATTCGTGCGGACGGTAATCCGAAATATACGATGAAGTGTATGATGACCGGGGCCGTCATCAACATTGTATTGGACTGGCTTTTTATATTTCCTTTTTCCATGGGAGTGTTTGGCGCGGCTCTGGCCACGGTGTTGTCCAAGGCGGTACCCGCGGGGATTGCCTTCTGCCTGCTGCGCAGGCCGGGCCAGGATATCCGCCTGCAGGCGGCCTCCATGCGCCCGGAGCGGGATAAGCTCATGGCCATTCTGCGCATCGGGTTGCCCACCGCCCTGGGCGGAAGCACCATGCAGCTGGGCTTCCTCCTCATGAGCCGCAGTGTTTACGTGTATGGGGTCAACGCCATGGCCGCTTATGGCATTGGTAACAAAGTGAACGGTCTTATTTCCTTGCCATCCAATGCCATCGGCTCGGCTGTGGGCACCATCGTGGGGCAAAACATGGGCGCAAAGCAGCCGGAACGTGCCGCCAAGGGATACCGCCTGGCCATGTACTGCGCCATTGGATTTCTTTTCGTAGGCGGGCAGCTGCTGGCCCTGCGCTCTGTTTCCCAGGCCATTGTCAGCATCTTTGCCTCGGATGCCGACGTCATCGCCATGGCGGCAGATTTTCTCAGCCTGATGGCGGCCTGGTGCTGGACCAATGGGATCTATAACGCAACCTCCGGCCTGTTCCAGGGCGCCGGGCACACGGAAGTCACCATGGCGGTGGATGCTTCCCGGCTGTGGGTGTTTCGCTTTGCCACACTGTATTTCTGCCAGAACCTGCTTCACATGGGCGTGGAGAGCGTTTGGTACTCCGTGGTCATCAGCAATGGCATCAGCTCCGCCATATTGCTGGGACTGTATTTCTCCGGACTGTGGCGCAAAAGCCGTTTCAAAACGGATGCTTAAGGGCTGGCGGCAATGCCGTCATATCCCTGGGTTTTGGGATCGGTGGAACGTTTCAGCTCCACGGAAAGCCGTCCATTTCTTAGGGCAAACCGCATATCCATGCCACAGGGCGCATCGCCGATGAGATGGCAACGCACCCGAAGCATGTTTGCCCCCACCATGCCTGCGCTGACCAGGCATGGTTCATTGTAGCGCGCAAAAACACCCTGGCGCACTTGTCCAAACGTATCCCACAGGAAGGTATCCTCCCCGCCGGCGTTCCAGCGAAGCGTCAACGCTCCCGGGCGCATATCCACCTCCGCCAGGCCCAGTTCATTGGGACCCATCCCATAGCGCGGGGCGAAGTTCCATGGCAGCTCCTTCCGGCAGGGAACGCCGCCCACCCGCAAGGCCGCCAGTTTCCGCTCCAGCCGCTGGGCATCGCCGTCGTGCTCCGTTCCCGGGGCAGCGACGATCTCCTCAAAAAAGGCGTCATAGATCCGCTGTACGCCATAAGGGTCCAGCCGGGTATCGGCAATGGTGCATAGCAGCAGCCCTTCCGCCGGACAGGCCACAGCCAGTTGGCCGCCCATGCCATACATGGCCCATCCGCGCCGGGTACGCCAGTACTGCCATCCATAGCCAAACCGCTCCTCCGGGTTCCCCTGGACGGTGGTATCCACCTGTTTTGCCGTGGCACTGCGCAGGAATGACTCCGGCAGCAACCCACGCCCGCCGTCCATGACCAGCTGCGCCGTTTTTCCCAGGTCACGCAGGGACATAATCAGCCCCGTTCCCCCCTGGGGTACGCCGGAAGGATCGGTCAGCCACCGTTTGGGATCCGTGGCGCCGATGGGATGAAAAATCCTTTCCTCCAGCAATTCCAGCAGCCCCTGTCCGCTCACGCGCTGGCAGAGCGCTCCCAGAACCTGGGTGCAGGACGTATCGTAGTGAAACAGCGTCCCCGGCTCATGGGTGCAATCCCCGCGAAAGAAGGTTGCCGCCCAGTCCCGGTCCACCCCCTCCCGGTACGTGGTGCGCCGGTAGCATGTGGTCATGCGCAGCATATCCTCAATGGTCATGCGCAGCAGCCGTGGGTCTGGCGCCGCAGGCAACACCTCGGGAAAGAAGTCCACAATGTGATCCGTCAGGCGCAGCCTCCCCTCCCCCAGAAGCAGTCCCAGGGCCAGCGCCACCATGCTCTTGCTGACGGAATACATCCGATGGGGTTGCCCCTTGGCAAAGGGCGCATAATAGCCCTCCGCCCTGATTTCGCCATCCTGCCGCAGTTCGAAGCCGTGAAGGCACACGTCTTCCCGCTCCAGGCGTTCCACAAAGCGCAGCATGGCTTCCGATGAGATCCGTTCCATTTGCTCACCCCTCCGTGTACGTTATGTCCGCAAATTGCGCCTCCGCCTGACGCACCGCGTACATGCCGATCATGGCGCCGGTAAACCGCTTGCCCAAGGATACGCCCTCATCGCTCAGGTACGTGGCACGCTCTACCAGGGAGACCGGCGTATCCCCTTCCCCCGCGTACAGCCGGCGCGTCAATCCGTCACACTTTACCCCCAACCACAGCCCTTGCCCCGCCTGTACAGGGCACGGACCCAGGTCCTGTTCCCGGCACTCCAGGCCTATTTGCTCCCGCTGCCATAGCCGCATTCCGTTCTCCCTATGGCGGATGCCCAGGGCCAGAAAGGAATGCTCATCATAGTAGCAGACAATCCCCGCTTCACCCCGCCGCGGAACCGTCACCGTGGCCGCAAAGCTGCAACGGAAGGCCGTTTGCCGCCGCACCTGCAGGCTGCGGCAGGAAACTTCCGTAAGATCGCTGTCCCCTGCCCGCAGGATTAACCGCTCCCCGCACCAGTGCACCGTTCCCGGCTGAGGCGGACGCGGCGTAAGCCAGTCCACCGACCCATGCACGGGAGCATCCGGCAAGGGTTTGCGCTGCAGCACGCTGGGGCCCCGGCCGTGGTTGAGCAGCGGCCAGCCGTCCGCCGTCCATTGGATGGGATCCAGGGCCGTTTCCCGGCCCAGGAGCGTCCACTGGCCCTCCAGCGCCCGGCCGCAGAGGTACACCAGGTACCACCGTCCGTCCGGGGTGCTCACCGGTTTGGCATGGCCGCAGCGCTGAATCAGCGCCCGTTCATCCCACTGCCGCAGCACAGGCCCATAGGGGCTGGGTTCATAGGGTCCATGCAGATTTCTGGAGCGTGCCACGGTTTCCCGGTGGCCCATGCCGGTACCGCCCTCCGCCAGGAAGAGGTAGTACCACCCATCTTTCTTGAGCAGGTGTGGCCCTTCCGGTGCACGCTTGCAGCTGCCGTAGTACAGCAGCGTGGTTTCGCTGAGCCGGCGGGTTGCCTGGGCATCCACTTCAAAAATGCGCGCTCCCCGGTTGAGCAGCATATAGTGCCGCCCGTCCGTATCATGGAACAGGGAAGGGTCAATACCGTCCTCTTCAAAAAACACCGGTTCCGAGTACGGACCCTCCGGGCGCTGAGCGGTCACCACCATCTGCCGCCGGCATACTTCGCCGCCGTCGTTCAGGCGCAGGGTCGCGCAGATATAGAATCTGCCCTCGGCATAGGAAATGTCCGGGGCCCAATAGCCGCGCCCGCCTTCCAGGCCCTCCAGGTTGGCCCATTCCGGCCGGGTGATGGCGTGGCCAATTACCTCCCAATGCACCAGGTCCCGGGAATGGGAAACAGGAATGCAGGGGAAGTACACAAAGGTGGAGTTGACCATATAATAGTCTTCGCCCACCCGGCAAATGGAAGGGTCGGGGTACATGCCGCTTCGGATGGGGTTGCGGTACATGGCTTCCCAGGGGGCGCCCACCACCGCCGCAAAGTATGCTTCCAGCTGTTTCCATCCGCCCTGATGGGCCAGGTCATAGGGGGTTATCAGCTCCAGGTCTCCCCGCAAGGGGTCCATGCCGCCCCGCTCCACCAGATAGCGGCATTTTTCCACGTTTCCGCTTTCCGCCGCGTAGTGAAGCATATCCCGGCCGCTTTCATCCACGGCATTCAGGTTCACCTTGGTGCCGTATTCCACCAGCAGCCGGAGCATTGCCAGGCTCCCCTCCCGGGCCGCCCAGTGGCTCAGGGGTTCCCCCGCCAGAGTTGCCGTTTCCACCAGCCCCGGCCACAGGGCCAGCGCCCGGCGGACCTCCGCTACGTTGTCCTCCCGGATGATACGCATAAGCTGCGCCGTATCCATGTTCCTCACTCCTACGTAAAAAAGAGGGGGACGGATGGCCGCCTCCCCCTTGCGTTCTCTGCTATGCACGTTCGCGCATCCATTGACAGGCTTCGTCGGAAAGCAGCGCCGCGTAAGCGCCGCCCAGGGCCTGCAATCCCTCTGCCACCAGGCCGGCAAAGGCCAGGGCACCCGCCGGTTGCAGGTGGGTGTTGTCCTCCAAGCCATCGGGATAGTGGCTAAAACGTCCCGCAGGCAGGTTCATGTACAGCTGCTTTGCGTCCTCACCCATGCGGTCCACCAGCTTCTCGCTTTCCGCGGTCAGGTCAATCAGCGGCACGCACAGTTCCCGGGCCAGCTCACGCATGGCGGCAGCATAAGGGCTGTGGGAATACTTTGCCTGGGGATCGCGGTAGCAGCGGCGGGTCAGGGGAGTAATCAGCACGGGATATGCGCCCTTCTCCCGGGCCGCCTTCACAAACACCGCCAGGTATCCCCGGAACGTATCCTCCGGAGACGTATAGCGCGCCGGGTCCTCCGCCTTTTCGTCGTTATGCCCAAACTGGATGAACAGAAAGTCCCCCGGCTGCATCCGTTCCCGGATGGTTTCCAGGCGCCCTTCCTCCAGGAAGGACCTGGTGCTGCGGCCGTTTTCGGCGTGGTTCTCCACCCGTACCTCCAGCCGCCGCACAAAGCGTCCAAACACCTGCCCCATGCCCGTCTGCGGATAGGTCAGGATGCTGTTTTCCTTTACCGTGGAATCCCCCGCCCAATAGATGGTGGTCATAGGCTGTATTACTCCTTCACCGCGCCGATGTTGATGCCCTTGACAAAGTACTTTTGCAGGAATGGATATAGCACCATAAAGGGCAGTATGGCCACGATCACAGCGGCGTTCTGCACGGTGTTTTCCGTGGCGCCGCCCATCGCGGTGGGCAGGTTGGACCCCATCATCATGGAACGCAGCTTCATCTGGAAATTATACAGAGTCGATTTGGTAATGTAAAGCTTGTAGTTGGTGTAATCATTCCAGTAGGCCACGGCAAACATCAGCCCGATGGATGCCAGCGCGGCCTTGGACAAAGGCAGGGCAATGCGCAGGAAGGTCTGCATGGGGGTACATCCGTCCAGCGTGGCGCTTTCAAACAGGCTTTGCGGAATGCCCTCAAAAAAGTTGCGCATAAGCACCAGGTTGTACACGTTGATAGCCGGCAGCAGGATCACCGACCACAGGGTGTTGGTCAGTCCCAGCTTTCGCATCACGATATAGCTGGGAATCATGCCACCGGAGAAGATCATCGTGAACAGCAGCAGTCCCGCAAACAGTCCCCGCCCGGGCATGTCAAACTGAATGAGCACATAGGCGCCCAGGGTGGAAAGCAGCAGCCCCAGGAAAGTACCGGAAACCGTGGTGATCACGCTGTTGATCAGCGGCGTTACCAGGGACGGGTTGGTCAATACGGTTTCGTATCCATCCCAGCCAAAGCGGTCCGGCAATAGTTTCATACCATAGCCGGTGGTCAAGTCAAAGGAGTCCACCAGCACCTTCCACAGCGGTACCAGGATCAGCAGGCAGATGATGGTAAACAGCAAGCCGTTAATCAGAGGGAAGACGGAGATTTTCCTGATGTGCCTGCGCCGGGCGGGCAGGGAGGTTTTCGTCTGTGCATGTTCCATGGTTTCAGCCTCCTTACACAATGCCGCGTCCGCGGACCTTTTTACTGGCGTAATTGCAAATGAGCATCAGCGCCATACCCACCAGGGAGCGGAACAAGCCAATGGCCGTGGTATACCCATAGTCGGGAATGCCGCCGCTGTTAAAGGTCTGATAATAGACGTAGGTCTGCAGCACCTGGGACACGTCCATGACCGCGTCGTTCTGCAATACAAATACGCTTTCGAACAGATTCATGATCTTGGCCAGGTTCAGGATCAGCACGGTGATGATGGTGTTGGCCAGCGCCGGCAGGGTCACATACCACATTTTCTTCCACCGGCCCGCCCCGTCAATGGACGCAGCCTCGTAGATGCCCGGGTCGATGCTCGTCAGCGTTGCCATGAAGATAATGGTTCCCCAGCCTGTATCATGCCATATATTGATGACATAATAGGCGGATTTCCACCACTGGGAGCTTCCCAGGAAATAAATGCCCTCATCCACGATGCCCAGACTAATGAGAACCTGGTTTACCAGGCCGGCCGTAGCCGGGGACAGGATCAACTGAAAAACCGAAGCCGTCACCACCCAGGACATAAAGTGCGGCAGATAGATGATGGTCTGCGCCAGCTTTTTGCCATGGATATTCTGCATTTCATTGAGCAGCAGGGACAGTACTACGGAAAAAGTCGTCGTCAGAAGCAGCTTGACCACGCTCAGTTCCAGCGTGTTCTGGAAGGCATTCCAGAAATTCGGCATGGCAAACAGCCGCTCAAAATTCGCCAGCCCGACCCATACAGGGTCCTTGATGATGGTGTACTTCGTAAAGGAATAATAGATGCCGAACATGGGCAAATAGTGGAACACGACCAGGAACGCCAGTACCGGCAGAAACAGCACGTAAAAGCCGGCGTATTTTTTCATGCGGGGAAGCACGGGTTTCTTTTGCTGCTTGAGGTTCACAGCGCCGTCCATGCAATGACCTCCCTTACAAAAATGAATAGCTAACTTACGGAATCAGGCAGGGGCGGTGATGCCGCCCCTGCCCGTTGGCTTTCAGGCCATTGCGGCTCCGGCTGCAAACTTAGTTCGCGGCGTTCAGGCTCTCCACAATAGCATCGGACCAAGCCTGACCCTCGTTGGCAAAGCGGGTCATGGCATCTTCATAGGTCATCTCACCCATGGCCACCTTGGCAATGAGCTCATTCTTGAGGGTAGTCAGGTCGCCGTTGTAGGTGCTCATGGCGTCGGTGCTGGGCACGATGGCCGCAGGACGGCAGTTCGCCGCAAAGATTTCCGCGGATTCCAGGTTTTCAGGCTGGATAATCTCGTCGATGGGGTCGTCGTAGCCCTCGGCAAAGGAAGCCAGGGAGCTCACGGGGTCGGTGTGGTGCTTGGTGTAGGCGGTGCCGGGAATTTCAAGGCTCTCCAGCATGTGGAACTGCCCGTCTTCATAGGTCACGCCCAGCACGGTGCCAGCCTTGCGGCTCCAGTGCACGTCTTCCACGCCATAGGTCCACAGGAACTGCATGTCGCCGCCATCCAGGATGGTATCAATGAAGTACTTGAACACGCCCTCGGGATTCTCGCAGGTGGAGGAGATGGCCCACACAGGCGGCGTACGGTCAAAGTAACCAGGCGCGCCTTCCAGGGGAGCCAGGGCAATCAGCTCGCCATCGTGGCCGTTGTTCACCAGGTTGTTCTTCAGGTTGGTAGCCCAGGTGCCGGACCAGTAGGTGAAAATGCCGGTGGTATCGTCATAGAACTTGTTCCGGCAGTCGTTGGTGCCGTTGGTCAGGGTGGTGGGGTCAATCCAGCCCTTGCTGTAGCCTTCGGCCAGGCGGGCCAGCGCAGCCTCCATGGCAGGCTCGGTGAAGCCGTCCACCCACACGCCTTCTTCATTCTGGTAGAAGGAGGGATACGCATCCTGATAGAACTCAGGCAGGTAGTTCACAAAGGGGGCTTCCACGCCAATGAAGCCAGCGGCGGTCAGCGCGTAGGTATCCTTGGCGCCGTCGCCATCGGGGTCCTGGTTTACAAAGGCGTCGCACATGGCAGCGTATTCATCCCAGGTGGTGGGAGCTTCCATGCCCACGGCATCCAGCCAGGCCTTCTTTACATAGGTAACGCAGCCGCCGCCACGGGCATCCGCAAAGCCGTACAGCCGTCCGCCAATCTTCAGCCCTTCGATGACATCATCGCCGGTGAAGCGGCCGCTGTTCTTGGTGGCGCTGTTCTCCCAGGCGTCGGTCATGTCCCACAGCACGCCTTCGGAGGCATAGGCTGCATAATAGGTGGAAGAAAGGATCATTACATCGGGCCATTCGCCGGAAGCAATCTGCTGCTGCAGCACATCGTAGTAGGCGTCATGGTCAGGCTGAATGATTTCCAGCTCAATGCCGGAAAGCTCTTCCCAGCGCTCAATGAACTTATCCTGGGCATTGGATTCGGTGAACACGGTACCATCCACAAAGATGGTGATCTTCTCGGGTTTCGCAACTTCTTCCGCGCTGGCGGGCAGGACCACCAGACCCATGCACAATGCCAGTGTCAGTACGATTGCCAACAGTTTCTTCATTGGGTTCCGTCCTTTCTTTTTGCGGGATGCCGTTCCGTTGCCACATCCCTTCGTTGGCATCACTTTACCATGTGCAAGCGTCTTCTGGCAAGAAACATCTCTTGCAAACATGGGCCTTTTGCTGCTAAGCGCCGGCTGTCAAACAGTCAAAAATTGTACGTTCTATCCATTTGCCCTTGAAAAATAAGGTATTTCTGCTACAATAAGCATATCGAAGCTGCGCGGAACGTCCGTTGCGTCCTGATGCATTTCTCTATGAAGCGAGTGTGATCCATATGCTGCGTAAGCTATCCTTAAGTGAAAGAAGGCGTTCTCCCCTGGCGTCGCGCTTTGCCGTGAGCTACTGCTGCTTTCTTTTGGTCTGCCTGGCCCTGGGCGTTGCGCTCTATGCCAGTTCCACCCACAATGCCCGGGAGAATTTCTGGCAGCAGGAAGCAACGCAGCTGGAGACAAACGTCGCTTCCATGGGAAATCATTTTTCACTCATGAACGGATACGCTCGCCATCTGCTCACGGACTCCACCTTCATCCGCTTTTCCAATATGAGCAGCATGGAAGAACCCAACTATATCTATACAGCCTATGAAGTGATGCAGGATCTCTCCTCCAAGCTGTTCAGCCTTATGAATCTGCCGCTGATGGAAAGCCCCATTTACCTTTCCTCCTCAGGCAATGTCATCTCTGCCAGCCAGTTTACCCCCGCCGAACATATTACAGCAGCTACCGTGCCTATCAGAAAAATGCCTACCAGGACTGGCTGCAGGTTCTGCAAAATGCCGAAGCGCCGGGGCGCTTTTTCAGCGTAGCCCCCTTTGGGGGTGAATCCTCCATCATCTGCTACGCGCTGGACATCAACAGTCTCTCCTCGCGCAAAGTACCCGCGGTGGTATGGTTTGAGCTGAACGCTTCCGCGCTCCGCGTTCTCTTTGAGATGGACGAAAACCCCGGCTCCCGGGTGGTTATCCAGGACAGGACTGGCCGCAATCAGCTTCTACTGGCGGAAAATCAGGTCATTCCCCTTTTGCAGGCGGAGAGCGCAGCCCTAACAGGCGAGGATGCTGCCCTATTGCAGGCCATGACCAGCGCTGCCTATGACCCTAACGGTACCGCTACCTATGAGGACATGCGCCTTTTCCGCCGGGAGGATCGCAATGGTTGGGTGTATTACGCGGCGCTCCCCACCGCCATGTGCACCGCAGCGCTGGGCAATTTTGATCTTCCGTTTTTGGCTATCTTTATTCTGGGATTATTGGGCGGTCTGGCACTGGTGGTGCTGCTGGTGCGGCAAAACATGCGCCCGGTGCATCAGCTGAGCGATCAGCTGGTCCAGGCGGAGGGCGACCGCGCACGGTTGCAGCTGGAAATTGAGCAGCAGCGGCCCCTCCTTTGCGCTTCCTACGTGCGCAAGGTGCTTTCCGGACACGTGGCCTCCAATGAAGAATTTGCCTATATGATGCAGTTTCTCCACCTGGAACCGCCGCTGAAATATTATGTGCTCTACTGCATTGCCAACCGGCAGGACAGCGTGCTCGGCGACCCCATGAATGAATACGACATACTGTGCGAGCACCTGACCGAATACCTGTCGGGAAAGCATCCGCTTTATTTCTACACCACCCTGTCCCGCAGCTTTGTGGTGCTGGTGGCCTATGATACGAGCGCGGAGGACCCCCTCATGGATCTGCAATCGCGGATTGTACGCATGCACGAGGATCTGTCCGTCAATCACGACCTGTGGTTCTATGCAGGCGTGGGCAAGGGTACCGAATCCCCGCAGCTGTTGTGGGAGGCCTACGAGCAGTCCCGGCAGGCGGCCCGGTATACCACCAAGCATCATATCTTCCTGCCCTACGAGATGATCCGCAAGGATACGGAGAGCTGGTATTACCCCATCGAGCTCTCCGCCAAGCTGCAGCACTTTATTACCACAGGCAACAAGCAGCAGGTGGTGGAGCTGCTGTCCATGATCCGCCAGGAAAACGTGGAAGAGCGTTCCTTGTCCGTGACGCTGCTGAACTTCCTGCTCTCCGACCTGAAAAACACCCTGCTCAAGGCACGCTTTCAAATCACCCCGCCCCAAAGTGATGAGGAGCGTGAACGGTTGGCCGTATTGGATCAGCGCCTGTCCGAGCAGGCAACCTTTCCCCTGCTGGAAAGCTGCGCCATGCTCCTGTGCGATTTCTTCACCCGCTCTGCCGTGCCCGCCGACCCCATTCCCGAAGTGGAACGTTACCTGATGGAAAATTTCACAGATCCTTCCCTATGCCTGACCAAGCTGTCCGACCGCTTTAATATTTCCGAAAGTTACCTTTCCCACCTGTTCAAGGACAAAACCGGTCAAAACTTCTCCGTATACTTGGAGAACCTGCGCCTGAACGAGGCCGTGCGCCGGCTCAAGCAAGGCCACTGCAATCTCACAGAGCTTGCCATGGAACTGGGCTACAACAACGCCACCACTTTCCGCCGCGCCTTCAAAAAGCGCTACGGCATGACCCCCAGTGAAATGAAAGGTTAATGGACGCGCCGATTTTATTCAAAAAGGAGAACTGGTGATGCGTTCCACACAACCACTGGTTTACCCTACGCAGGCAGAGCGCTGGAGCCCCATGGAATTATGTCTCCAGGGGCCGTCCCAAGGCAATCCCTTTATGGAACAATCTGTCACCGCTGTCTTTCGCTGCTCCAATGAAGAAGTTACGGTTTCGGGGTTTTATGATGGGGATGGCGTATACCGCGTGCGCTTTATGCCCTCCTTCCAGGGGACGTATAGCTTCACGGTAACTTCCACGTTTTCTCAACCGCTGGAAGGCACCTTCCAGGTAACCCCTGCCACCGGGCAAAATCACGGTATGGTTCGTGTGGCCAACACCTGGCATCTGGCCTACGAGGACGGCACACCCTATTACTCCGTGGGCACCACTTGCTATGTGTGGCCCTGGCAGAATGACGCCATCATTGCCCAGACGCTGGAAACCCTCAAAAACAGCGCCTTCAATAAAATCCGCTTCTGTGTGTTTCCCAAGCATTATGACTATAACCTGCGCGAGCCCCGCTCCTATCCCTATGAAGGCACCCCCATGGACGCCTCCGTGCTCACCTCTGAAAACTTCCACCAGTACACCGGCAAGACAGAGGGAAACCATTGGGATTTCTTTCGCTTTCATCCCGCGCACTTCCGTCACCTGGACCGGTGTATGGAGGCATTGCTGCGTCTGGGCATTCAAGCCGACCTGATCCTGTTCCACCCCTATGACCGCTGGGGATTTTCCTCCATGACCCGCGCGCAGGATCTGTTCTACGTCCGCTACATGGCCGCCCGTTACAGTGCCTACCGGAATGTATGGTGGTCCCTGGCCAATGAATATGATTTGATGCCTGCCAAGGAGCTGGCCGACTGGGAGGCCATTGCGGATACCATCTGCCAAAGCGACCCTTACCGGCATTTGCGCTCCATTCACAGCTGCGCCCATTTTTATGATTACAGCCGCCCCTGGGTAACCCATTGCAGCATACAGCGGCAGGATCTATACAAGTCTGCCGAGCTAGTAGAAACCTGGCGGGAAAGCTACCGCAAACCTGTCATACTCGACGAAATCTGCTATGAGGGCGATATTCAGCACGGTTGGGGCAACATCAGCGGCCAGGAGCTGGTACGCCGCTTCTGGGAAGCAGCGGTGCGGGGCGGATATGCCGGTCACGGAGAGACCTTCTTGCACCATGAGGGCATCCTGTGGTGGTCCCATGGCGGCAAGTTGTACGGGGAAAGCCCCAGCCGCTTCCGTTTCCTGTATGAAGTTCTCCGGCAAACCCCAGGCATTGGCCTGCGCCCCTATCGCGCCAGTTGGGATGAAGTGTGCGCCGTCCCCCAGGAAGCCGCCTATCAAGGCACCTATTATCTGCACTATTACAGCTTCATGCGTCCTTCCTTCCGGGATTTCGCGCTGGACGAGAACAGCCGTTATGAAGTGCATGTACTGGATACCTGGGAAATGACCGATACCTGCGCGGGAATATTCAGCGGCACTTTCCGGATTGCCCTGCCTGCCAAGCCCTACATGGCCATCCAAATCAAGCGGCTTTCCGCACCTGGAGCTTAAGACTGCGTACTGGTGCCTCATTTCTACGAAAAAAGGAGCATGCCCGGCCATCTTGCCGCGCATGCTCCTTTTTTGTATTACCTGATCCATTGACGTGCCACTGGGTTGCTCCAGGCATGATGTCCCTGGGCATCCGTCAGCTGCACACGGATGAAGCTTTCCCGGTCGGTCAGCTCATAGGTGGCTTCGGTGAGCGCATGTCCCACCTGGCTTCGGTTGGGTGTCCAGGGCACATTGCTGCAAAATACAATGCTCTCCACCGGTGAGCAGCTTACCCGTACCATACGCCCGGTGATCTCCACCTGGTGAAATGCCGGCCCCTGGGTAGCGTAGTACCGTCCCGCTGCCAGCGCCTCCAGGATGCCCGTCACGGATTTCTCCTTCGCCTGAACCATGTTCCAACCCTTGGCAAATTCCTGTTCGTAATAGTGGGTATCGTCGTTAGCCATCAGGGGCAGCACCGCGCCCTGTGATGCCGCCACATCCAGCAGCGAGGAAGAATCCGCCCGGTCCGCATTGTAAGGCAGGGTGGATACGGAATTCCACACCTCCGCCGCTGCCAGACCCCGCAGGGAGGCAATCAGCTCCGGCGTGTTCAGCGACCAGGCCGGGTGGTTCAGCACCGCCAAGCCTCCGCAGGCATGGATAAGGTCAATGCCCTCCTGTACCGTCCCCCGGGGCATGCAGCGCTGCTCAATCTCCTGGCTGACCCCCAAACCCAATAGGTGCACCCACTGGTTGGACAGCACATAATCCAACTCAATGCCCGGAATTGCCACCAAGCCTTCCGGCGCATGGGCAACGCTGGTCACCTTCCGGTGATCCGTCAGTGCAAGAAAATCATACCCCGCGTCCCGATAGGCCGCCATGGATTCCTCCGGCGTTTTGTGTCCATCGCTTTGGGTGGTATGTGTATGCAGATTGCCACGATAAAAGGGACAATCTTCCAGAAACAGCTTCACGCCGCGCACTCCCCTTTCATCATCAGTCAAAGCAGGTCATAATGGTAAGAATTTCCTTGTCCGTTTCCCGCATGCCTTCCTTGCCCAGCAGGCCCACATTGCGTATGGTCTCCTCCACACCCCGGGATACAATACCGTCGCCGCCATCGAAGTGCTGGCCACGGATGTGCATTTCATATCCCAGGATGCCCGCATCCACCGCCGCTGCAATCTTTGCCGCACAGGAAGCCTTGGCTCCATCGCATACAATGCCGGAGGTAACCGCCAGGGCATTGATGATTGTATGGCTCACCGCATCCAGCCCGCCTCCGTTCAGGTAGGCAATGCCTGCCCCCGCCGCTGCGCCGGCGCTTACCGCGCCGCAGTAGGCGGACAATGCGCCGATGCCCGTTTTTTCATGAATCGCCAGCAGGTTGGAAAGCGTCAGCGCCCGATAAAGCTTTTCCTGGGATGCGCCCAGTTCCTTGGCGTACTCAATGACGGGCAAGGAGGTGGTCATTCCCTGATTGCCACTGCCCGAATTGATAATCACCGGCAGTTCGCAGCCATTCATACGCGCGTCCGATCCCGCGGCAGCCCGCGCCTTGGCCCGGGTCCGTATATCCCGGCCGTAGGCATCCAGCAGCACCTTGCCGATGTTCGCGCCATAGTTTCCCCGCAGGCCCTCGTCCGACACCACGGTATTGTAGGCAATTTGCCTGTCCAATATGTCGCGGACGTCCTCCAGATCCACGGTATCCGCAAAGTCGCAGATGCCCGCCACGGATAACAGACCGTAGTCTACGCTGCCCTCCGCGGGATGCTCGTCCAATGGCTTGTCCAGCAGCACCTGCCCATCACAGGCGAGATACACCACGTTGATGTGGTGATGCACGATACGTGCCTCCGCCTGCCGCGTGCCCTGAAATACCCTCACCCGGATATCCAGCACCAAATCGCTATCTGCGGGAGTAACCTGAAAGCTGGTGCGCTCCATATAGGGGCCCAAGGCTTCCTTCTGTTCCTGCGTTACCTGTGAAAGCGCCTCCAGCTCCCTGGAGGCGTCGCCAGCCAGTACACCAATGGCCGCAGCGGCCTCAATGCCCTTGCGTCCATCTGTATTGGGCACAATCACGCTCTTCACATTCTTGATGATATTGCCGCTGGCCTCCACCTCCACCCGGTCAGGCAGCGTGCCCAGGAGTTCCCGGGCCTTTGCCGCACAGTAAGCCAGCGCCACCGGTTCCGTGCAGCCCATGGCAGGCACCAATTCCCGGCGCAGAATCTCCAGATAGGTCAGGTACCTTTGTTCTCCTCTTTCCATAACTTCTCCGCTCCTTTTGTACCACGCAGCATGTCAGGCTTATCGAAGCGTACGGCGCAAGCCCTTGGGATAGTGGTTTTTCATACGCCCATTGGACACTTTTCCCCACCCCAGGGGGAGTCCTTCAAAGGTGGGCAGAACATATCCCGTGCCTTCCGCCGGGAGTTCCTCCCCTGCCTGGTATGCCATGGCTTCCTCCTGGGTAAGCGCCACGCGTGGACATTCCGGCGGCTGCACAGACAGTGCCCAGGCATGGTCGGGAAAAAACAGCTTGCCCCTCACCTGCCCCAGGTGAAGCCCCGCCCGCAGCACGCGGATACCCCGCAGCGCCGGACACGCCTCCGGTAGGGATACCAGTGTTTCTCCCAGCATGTGCACCCGGACCGGATGCTCCCCGCAGGCAAATGCCTGCAACGCCCGCACGCGCACTGCATCGGCTTGTGGCAGGCCTGACGATGTAGCACAGGTTTCCACGTCTTCCCCTTGCCTTACCAGCAGCGCCAGGAAATGCCCCTCTCCCCGTACCCGATGGGGGAAAAGCGTTGCCATGCCTGCTGTGCCGTCCACGCCAGGGAGCTGAAACGGGCACACAGAAAAATCGCTGTGCTCCGTAAGAAACCAGGATATATTTTCTTCGTTTTCCATGGTGTTCAACGTGCAGGTGGAATACACCATCCGTCCACCGGGCCGCACCAGCCGCGCCGCTGCCGCCAGAATTTCCCGCTGACGCTTGGCGCAGCCGGCTGGTGCCTCGGGAGACCATTCCTCCCGGGTTTCTGGATGCCGCCGGAACATACCTTCCCCCGAGCACGGAGCATCCACCAGCACAGCGTCAAAGTACGCAGGCCACTGTGCCGCCAGCTGGTCCGGATAGGCCGATACCGCCAGCGCATTGGTAGCGCCCATGCGCTCCAGATTCCTGGAAAGCACAGCCGCGCGCTTGGGTACAGGCTCATTGCTCACCAGCAAGCCTTTCCCGCCCAGGTGCGCCGCAATCTGCGTGGACTTTCCCCCCGGGGCAGCGCATAAATCCAGCACACGTTCTCCAGGCTGGGGATTCAGCGCCGCCACCGGCGCCATGGCGCTGGGTTCCTGCAAATACCATCCTCCGGCCTCATGCAGCACCATGGTTCCCGCGTCGCTCTCCATGACCAGGTACCGCGCCGCCGGTTCCCAGGGGATCTGCTCGCCCACACCTGCGGGCCACGCCGCAGGAGGGACCAGCTTTCCAGGCTGAAAGCGTATCCCCCGGCAATAAGGTTCCTCATAGGAACGCAAAAAAGCTGGCAGCTCGTCCTTCAGCCGGGCTGCCATGCGTTCCACAAAGGCCTGTGGTAACTGTGCACTCATGCGTCCTCCATCCATTCCGGGGCCATGTATCGCACCATGGGCATGGGATTGGGCAATTCCGCGCACTGGGCCAGAATTTCTGCCATGGCACAGGTTTCCACCCGGTCCACCCCGCAGATTTCCGCCGCCCTTGCAACCACCTGATGCCCCTGGCGGAGCATTTCCGGTGTGGTTTCTCCTGCCAGATTTGTGTTGTTGATGATGCTGTCGATTTGCAACCTTCCCCGGGCCGCAATGCGCTGGGCCAGCTCCGCCACATCCTCCGCCGTTTGGGTGAGCGGGCGCATGCAGTTCACCACCAGCGCCACGTGGGTCTGTTCACGGTACTTGGCAAAGGACGGTGCATAGCGCCCCAGGGCCGCCGCCCCCGTATCATCGCCCCCCGCGTCAAAAATCACATGATCGCAGGGAAGCTCAAACACGCTCTGAATTTCCGCAGGTAGCGCCGGAATATCCACCGTGGAAAGCGCGAAGGTCGGCATCAACACACGGATGCCCGCCTCACGCAGCATGTCTGCCTTCTCTCCGCTGCGAAAATAAGGATTGACAATGTCCAAATCCACCAGCGTAGTGCTTTTCTTGGCCGCAAACTCCAGCGCCCGGTTCAGGGCAAGCTCCGTTTTTCCACTGCCATAATTGCCCACCAGCACCAGAAAACGCTTTTCCATCAGCTCCAACGGTGTTTAACCTCCTGCTGCGTATCGCTTCCCGCCGGCGGCTGCCATCCCGGCGGATAAACCGGCTCATGGTAAGCCTGGTGCTTATCCACCGCCGGAGCGGGTGGTGTGTAATGATAATCCATTTCATCCTCGTCATCACGAAGGCCCAGACCTCGCAAGGGATTGGTAACCCGCTGCAACACGTTGGCCGGGCGTCTATCCTCCCGTTCCACGGGGAGCTGCTCCTCCGGCGCCTCCACGACCTCCGCTACCGGCGGCTCATAGACCGCTGCCGGCGCCTGGGGATAATCCTCCAGGCCGGTCAAGTCCGGCGCTGCCGCCGGACGTTCCTGGGGCACATATAGATTTTTTGCGGCGCGTGGCCTCCGGTAGGACCGGCCAAGCTCCCCAAACTGCACCGGTTGCTGAACCGGCCGGGCAAAGCGGTGATAGTAACTTTCGTCCTGGGTGGTATATTGTTCCTGTGTCGCAGGGACCGGCCCCGCCTGGGGAGCCATCACTTCCCCCTGCGGCGGCTCATAGTCCTGGGCGATGCGGGCCGTGCCGTCGGGATAAACCCAGGCCCGGGCCGTATGCTGCGCCGGCGTAGCGCGAGGATGTTCCCTCCGGGGCGCTTCCGGCATGGGCTGCGGTGTCTGCTCCTCCTCCATCCAGGCATCTGCCTCCTGCCCTTTGCCACGGATTCGCCGGAAGAAGCTGGCCCATACCTGGAACGGCCGCCAGCGTATCACATAAATGATCGCATCCACCACAATGCCTATCAGACACAGTATCAGCGTCAGCGCCTTCCAGTTTTCACCAATCCAGGCCAGCATGCCGCCGCCCTCGCCGCTGCTGAGGATATTCCAAAACTCGTTCACCGCCGTGCGGAGCCACCCCAGCAGCACACTAAAAACGGAATTGGCAAAGCTGCCCATGTCGCCCTCCTAGCATTGCGATTATTTCTTGGTGATCTCCACCTGTACCGTTCTGGGCACAACCTCCACGTCAAAGGCCACATCGTCGCTGCTGTTCACCTTGCAAATGATGGGCAGCTCATAGGTGCCCGCCGTCAATCCCGTAGCGTCGCAGCTCAGGGACAGATCCGCGCTTCGCAGGCCTTCCACCCACAGCTGTGGTCCGGTAATGGTAACGCTGGCGCGGTTCTGTGCCAGAGATGATTCATAGTCGCTCCCCGTACCTTCCACAGACAGCTTCAAATCCTCAAAGGTCCTGGACTGGATCACCGGACCGATTTCCACCGCCACCGTCACCGTATCGCTGCTCAAATAAGCGAGCTCCGATGGGCGGCGCACGCGGATCAACTCGGTCAAGGATTCGCTGGCACCCGTCACATCCACATAGCTGTCCGCGTACAGCGTATCCAGTACATCCAGGTTTGCGGACCAGCCTGCCGCCGTAATGGTTGCCGGGGTCACCGTAACCGTCTTGATTTCATATCCCGTGGCGGGCTCACCCCTGGTCAATCCCAGGGTACTCATATCAATTTCACGCATAGCGTACAGATACTGCTCAGCAATGACGCTGTCCACCAGCACCGATTCGCTGGTGATCTCCAGCAAGTCGCTCTGAATGACTTCTCCATCGCTGTCCAACAGCTGGAAAGGCACGGACGTGCGCATGAGTCCCTCCCTGGCAGGCAGGGTGCTCAAATCCAGGATCGCTTCCGCGCGAACCACGCGATCCACCAGCGACCGCGGACCACTGACAGTTACCTGCGGCGGATCCAGGGAAGGCGCGGCAGCATAGAAACCGTCCGGCGCTTCCCCCACCGTCACCACGGATACGGGAATACGGTACCGGGTGATGTATTCTTCTACTTCAATCTCCACGGTTTCGGGAGAAATTTCAATAACGCTTCCCCAGGTGGAGCTGCTGGTCGTCAGCACCTTCACTTCCTGGACGCCTGTCTCCTGAATGCGGGTGAGGTCGATGCGGGCGTTATAGTTGCTTGCCGAAGCGTTTGCATACTGCATTTGCGGCACTTCCACGCGCAACTTTGCGTCCTGGGTAACCGCGTCCAAATCGCTCACCACAATAAGGCCGTTGCGCTTGATGGTATCTTCGCCGCTAACCGAAATCGTAACGCCCGTGAATACCTTCTCGCGGGTCAGGGTGGGGTCCTGCGTAATCAATCCAGACCAAAGTACAATGGCAATCACCAAGGATAGCAGCCTGAACGGCCACTGGTGAAGGAAGAAGCGTGCCACCACATGCAGCAGTCCGCGCCATCCGCTTTCATTTTTCTTTTCTCCGGTATTCTTGTCCGGCCGTACTTCCGTGTTCTTCTCCGGTGCCTTGTTCATCTTGCCGCCTCCTTTCCGCGCTTACGCCCCAGCAGCGAAGCCAACCGGTGGGTATGCGGCTGCGCATAGATGCCCTCCAGGATCTCGCGCAGGGATTTCGTGTCCAGGTGGCGAGTCAGCCGTCCGCCGCGCGCCATGGACATAATCCCCGTTTCCTCGGAGACGATAAGCACAATGGCGTCCGTGGTTTCGCTGATACCGATGGCGGCCCGGTGGCGGGTACCCAGCTCGCGGCTGATGCCACGGCCTTCCGTCAGGGTCAGGATGCAGGCGCCCGCCACCACGCGCGTCCCGCGGATCACCACGGCGCCGTCATGGAGCGGTGTATTGGGTTCAAAAATATTCTCCAGCAGTGGTGCGGAAATTCTCGCGTCCACGGCTGTTCCCGTTTCAATGACATCCTTTAGCCCGGTCTTTTGTTCAAATACGATCAGTGCACCCACGCGGCGACGGCTCAAGTCCGTCATGCATTGAATAATTTCATCAATAATGCGCGCCTGATCCTCGCCTTCGCCCGCGTGGCTGTTCTCGCGCACGGCGCCACGGCCCAGCTGCTCCAAGGCCTTGCGAATTTCCGGCTGAAACAGGATGACCAGCACCACCGCGCCATTGTTCACCACGCTCATCAGCAGCCAGTTCAGCGCTGTAAGGCCAAGCAAATCAGACACAAAGGTGGCAATCAGCAATACCACCAAGCCCTTAAGAACGGCGCTGGCCCGGGTTTGCCGGGTCATCATAAGCAGGAAATAAATGATTACCGTGACAATGAGTATATCAATTATATCGCTCAGTCCCGGCCGGTGAAACACATTCCACAACGCGGTCTGGATGGTATCCCATAGTGCTGTCAACCGACTTCGACCCCACTTTCGTATATAAACTCAGAAACTGGCAGTTTTTATTATACTACATTTTGGGCCAAGTATGAATCCCCCTCCGGGAGAAATTTTCGCATTTTTCCCATGAAAAAATACCTTGGTCCTCTTTTGCGCACAGCAATAGAACGCGCCATCTTCCTTTTTCCTTCAAGGCCAAAGAAAAAGTTCACGCTTTGTTCACCTTTGGGATGAAACCAAAATGGGAGAGAAGCCATTTTCGGCTTCCCTCCCGCAAATGTCCGCTTATACGCTCAGCTCCTGCTTTTCTCCCAGCAATTCCTTGTTTTCCTGAAGCAGTGGCGTGATGATCCCGGCCAGGTATTCCTCCACCTGCTCCTTGCTGCGGCCGATGAACTTCTCCGGCTGGAGAATGGCCTCAATTTCCTCCCGGGTTACCATGAACGCCGGGTCAGCGGCAATGCGCTCCACCAGGTCGTTCCTGCCACCTTCCTCCTTGACCACCCGGGCCGCGGCCTGGGAATGCACCCGGAGCTTCTCGTGCAGCTCCTGGCGGTTGCCGCCCTTTTTCACCGCGTCCATCATGATGTTTTCCGTGGCCATGAAGGGCAGCTCGTTCATCACCCGCTGACGGATGACCTTCTCGTACACCACCAGGCCGTCGCATACGTTGATGAGGATGTTCAGAATGGCGTCCACGCCCAGGAAGGCCTCCGCCACGGCAATGCGCTTGTTGGCGCTGTCGTCGAGGGTGCGCTCAAACCACTGGGTGCCCGCGGTAATAGCGGTGTTCAGGGTATCCACCATCACATAGCGGCTCAGGGAAGACACCCGCTCCGAGCGCATGGGATTGCGCTTGTAGGGCATGGCAGAGGAGCCAATCTGGCTCTTTTCGAAGGGCTCCTCCATCTCCTTGAAGTTTTGCAATAGACGCATGTCGTAGCTGAACTTGCTGGCGGACTGGGCAATGCCGCTCAGGGTGCTGACCACAAAGTAGTCCATCTTCCGGGAATAGGTCTGGCCGGAAACGGGCACCACCTTGGTAAAGCCCATGGCCTGGGCGATGTCCTGCTCCACGGCCTTGATCTTCGCGCTGTCCCCGGCAAAGAGCTCCATGAAGCTGGCCTGGGTGCCCGTAGTGCCCTTGCTGCCCAGCAGCGCCAGGGAATCCAGACGGTGCTCCACCTCCAGGTAATCCATGTACAACTCATTGAGCCACAGGGTGGCCCGTTTGCCCACGGTGGTGAGCTGGGCGGGCTGCAGATGCGTATAGGCCAGGCAGGGCAGACCCTTGTACTTTTCCGCAAATTTGGCCAGCAGCGCCATAACGTTCAGGAGCTTCCGGCGGACGATTTGCAGTCCCTCACGCATGAGGATCACATCCGTGTTGTCCCCCACGTAGCAGGAGGTGGCGCCCAAATGGATGATACCCGCCGCCTTGGGGCACTGGAGCCCGTAGGCGTATACATGGCTCATCACGTCGTGGCGGCATTCCCGCTCCCGGCGCTGGGCATCCTCGTAATTGATGTCGTCCTTGTGGGCTTCCAGCTCGGCGATCTGTTCGTCGGTGATTTCCAGGCCCTGCTTCTGCTCCGCCCGGGCCAAGGCAATCCACAGCCTGCGCCAGGTGCGGAACTTGTTGTCCTCAGAGAATACAAACTGCATCTCCTTGCTGGCATACCGGGTGGAAAAGGGGCTGATATAGCTATCGTGCGGCATAGATGATTCTCCTATATCTCTGCGTTATTACTTGAAGTAATCCACGCCGCCCTCAAACAGCGGCTGATACTTGTTGCCGGGCACGTTCATGTACAGGCCGTCCCCGCTGCGCTCCGTGTGCCCCATCTTGCCCAGCACCCGGCCGTCGGGAGAGGTAATGCCCTCGATGGCAAAGTAGCTGGCGTTGGGGTTGAAGCGGGCGTCCATGGAAGGTTCGCCTGCCAGGTTCACGTACTGGGTGGCGATCTGCCCGTTGGCGGCCAGGTCGCGGATCAGGCTTTCCGGCCCCACGAAGCGGCCTTCCCCGTGGGAAATGGCCACGGTATAGACCTCGTCCACCGCCGTGCGGCTGAGCCAGGGGCTCTTGTTGGAGGCAATTCGTGTGCGCACCAGCATGGACTGGTGGCGGCCGATCTCGTTAAAGGTCAGGGTGGGGCAGTTTTCGTCCGTGTCCACAATCCTTCCGAAGGGTACCAGACCCAGCTTGATCAGCGCCTGGAAACCGTTGCAGATGCCCAGCATCAGGCCATCGCGCTTTTCCAGCAGGTCGCTGACCGCGTCCTTCATCACGGGATTGCGGAAGAAGGCGGTGATGAACTTGGCGGAGCCGTCAGGCTCGTCGCCGCCGCTGAAGCCGCCGGGCAGCACGATCATCTGGCTGCGGGCGATGATCTCCCGCGCCTTTTCGAGGCTGGCGGTGATATCCGCAGGTGTCAAGTTGTTCAAGACCAGGATCTCCGCCGCGCCGCCGGCACGCTCCACCGCCCGGGCGGTGTCATATTCACAGTTGGTGCCCGGGAACACGGGAATGAAAGCCAGGGGCTTCACATGCTTCACCGCCGGGGCCACGCGCTTTTCCGCGGCATAGGAGAATTTCTCCGTGGTTTCGCCGCTATGGCCGCGGTAGGCGAACACCTTGTCCAGCTTGCCCTCGTACATCTCCTGCAGGGTGGCCATATCGAGGCTTTCCCCGCCGCGGACGAAAGTATACTCCTCCGTGGTCTGGGCCACGGGCACGCCCAGCTGGCAGTCCTCCGTGCATTCCATGAGCAGAGAGCCAAACTGCCAGGCAAAGGGATCAGCCTCGTAGCTGTCCAGCATATGCACGCCCAAGCGATTGCCCAGGGCCATCTTGAACAGGCCCTCGGCCACGCCGCCCAGTCCCAGCGCCCAGGCGGAAAGCACCTTGCCCTCGGCCATAGCCGCCAGCACCTTGTCCCAATTTGCCTTGAGCGCGGCGGTGTCGTGGGCGTCGCAGGCCACCAGACGCACCGTATGGCCCGCGCCCTTGAACTCGGGAGAGATCATCCGGTTATTTTCCCCGGGCGCCACCGCGAAGGACACCAGCGTGGGCGGCACATCCATGTGCTCAAAGGTGCCGGACATGCTGTCCTTGCCGCCGATGGCCGCAATCTGCAAATCCATCTGGGCATCGAAGGCGCCCAGCAGCGCCGCGAAGGGCTGGCCCCAGCGGTTGGGGTCGGAGGTCATGCGCTCAAAATATTCCTGGAAGGTCAGATAAGCCCGACGGTAGTCGAAGCCCGCGGCCACCAGCTTGCTCACGGATTCAATCACGGCCAGGTACGCGCCCTCGTAGGGGCTCTGCTCCATCACCTGGGGATGGAAACCCCAGGCCATGCCCGTCACGGTATTGGTGGTGCCGTGCAGCACGGGAATCTTTGCCACCATGGTCTGGCTGGGGGTCAGCTGGTGCGCGCCGCCGAAAGGCATCATCACCGTACCCGCGCCAATGGTGGAGTCGAAGCGCTCGCTGAGGCCCTTCTTGGAGCAGATGTTCAGGTCGGAAACCATGTTTTCCAGCTGCCGGCCAAAGCTCTTGCCGGGGAAGCTCACCTGGCGCACCTTGTCGTCGGCCACGCGCACCCGGGTATGCTTTTCCGCGCCGTTGCTGTTGAGGAATTCACGGGACAGGTCCACGATGGTGTTCCCCTTCCAGCGCATGCGCAGCCGGGGTTCCGCGGTCACCTGGGCCACCACGGTAGCTTCCAGGTTTTCATCGTGGGCCGCCGCCAGGAAGGCGTCCACATCCTCGGGCGCCAGCACCACGGCCATGCGCTCCTGGCTTTCGGAGATGGCCAGCTCGGTGCCGTCCAGGCCCTCATATTTCTTAGGCACCTGGTTCAGGTCGATCTGAAGGCCGGGGGCCAGCTCGCCGATGGCCACGCACACGCCGCCCGCGCCAAAGTCGTTGCAGCGCTTGATGAGGGTGGAGACGCCGGGGTCCCGGAACAGGCGCTGGAGCTTCCGCTCGGTGGGGGGGTTGCCCTTCTGCACCTCGGCGCCGCAGACCTCCACGCTCTTTTCCGTGTGGGCCTTGCTGGAGCCGGTGGCCCCGCCGATGCCGTCACGGCCGGTGGCGCCGCCCAGCAGCACGATCACATCCCCAGGGACGGGCTCCTCCCGGCGGACATTGGCCTTGGGAGAGGCGCCGATGACTGCGCCGATCTCCATGCGCTTGGCAACGTAGCCGGGGTCGTACAGCTCGGTGACCTGTCCGGTGGCCAGGCCGATCTGGTTGCCGTAGGAGGAATACCCCGCGGCAGCGCCCGTGGTGATCTTCCGGCTGGGCAGCTTGCCATGGAGGGTCTTTTCAAAGGGGACGGTGGGGTCGCCGCTGCCGGTGACCCGCATGGCCTGGTACACATAGGCCCGGCCGGAGAGGGGGTCCCGGATGGCGCCGCCCAGGCAGGTGGCAGCCCCGCCGAAGGGCTCGATCTCCGTGGGGTGGTTGTGGGTCTCGTTCTTGAACTGGATGAGCCAGGTCTCGGTCTTGCCGTCGATGGTGACGGGGGCCTCGATGGAGCAGGCGTTGATCTCATCGCTCACATCCAGGTCGGGCACCAGGCCCTTTTTCCGCAGGTACTTGCCGCCGATGGTGGCCATGTCCATCAAGGACACGGGCTTGTCCTTGCCCTGGTACAGTTCCTCCCGCAGGGAGAGGTAATCCCGCAGGGCCTTCTCCACGGCCTCGCTGAGGGCGCCCTTCTCCACGTCGATTTTGTTCAGGCGGGTGAGGAAGGTGGTGTGGCGGCAGTGGTCGCTCCAATAGGTGTCGATAACCCGCAGCTCGGTGACGGTGGGGTCCCGGTGCTCCTCATCCCGGAAGTAGTCCCGGCAGAACTCCAGGTCAGAGAGGGTCATGGCAAAACCCATGGAGTTGAAGTACGCCTGCATCTGGGCCCCGTCCCAGCTGGTAAAACCGGTGACACGGGCCACGTCCGCAGGGACCTCGGCCTGCAGCTCCAGGCTTTCTGGCTTTTCCTGAGAGGCTTCCCGGCTTTCCACCGGGTTGATGAGATACCCTTTGACCTTCTCAAACTCCTGGTCCGAAATCCGGCCCTTCAAGCCAATGACCTTGGCGGTGAGCACGGCGGGGCGCTCCCCCTGGGTCAGCAGCTGCACACACTGGGCGGCAGAGTCCGCCCGCTGGTCATACTGGCCGGGAAGATACTCCATGGCGAACACCTTGTATTCCGCCGGAAGCCGGAACTCCTCCCCATAGACCGCGTCCATGGTGGGCTCGGAGAGGATGGTGCGGGCCGCAGCGGCGAACTGCTCCCTGCTGAGGCCCGAGACATCGTACCGGTTGAGGATACGCACCTCCTCCAGCCCCTGAACGCCCAGGTTGCCCTTCAAATCAGCCAGCATGTGCTGGGCCTCGATGTTAAAGCCCTGTTTTTTCTCAACAAATACCCGTGTGACCATGTATTCCACCTTTCCGGCCCCCACAGCCAGGGGACCTCAGAACTTTTCCCACGCGCCGGCCCCCCCGCCAGAGCGGCAGCGGAGCGCCGGGACACTCGTTTGGGACGGCGCAAAAAACTGGCCGCCTTGTCCACTTCATTGTAACACAAGGGGCCAGTTTAATAAAGCTCTAATTCCAAGTTTTCTCGTTCTTGCGCTTTTGCACAATTCCCCGGGAAGATGTGAAACATCTCTGCCACGGGAAGTTTGTCACAGCTTTCTGTTTTTCCGCAGCTTGCGCAGCTCCTGGGGAGAAACGCTGCCCATATCGCCAATGGAGAGGGCCACGCTGTGCTTGATGGGCTTCCACTCGATGTTGCCGAACACCGCCACCAGCATGGCGATGCCAAAGGAGAACACAAAGAAGGGGAAGGTGAAGGAATAGGCGATCTTCTTCCCACGGGAGCAGCGAATGCGACTGCCCTCCGTCAGCAAAGTCACCGCCCCCAAAAAGTACATGGTGGCGTAGGAGTTCACCACCGACACCAGCACCGAGGCGAAGAAAATGTCCATCTGGCTGCGGGCCGAGGTGATGCCCACAACAAACATCGCCGCGTTGAGCACAAGGCTGATGACGGTCAGCACCACCGCAGGGATGGTGCACATCAGCATGTCGAAGCAAGCGAAGCTTCCGTCGCAGAGCATGGTCTTGACCATGCTGCCGCCCCGCTTGGCCACCACCTGCAGATAGCCCTTTACCCACCGGGACCTCTGAATGATGGACTGCTTGAAGCTCTGGGGCTGCTCATCGTAGACCATGGCGTCGTGGCAATAGGCAATCCGGATGCCCCGGGCCACCAGGTCGGCGGTGAACTCCAGGTCTTCTGTAAGGAGGAAATATTCCCAGCCCCCCAGCTCATCCAGCAGGTCCTGGGCGAAGAGGAAGCCTGTGCCGGACACGGCGCAGCTGGTGCCCAGGTAGTCCCGGGGGCGGTTCAGGTACTCGGACTCCCGCAAAAACCAGATGCCATAGCCCGCGGTGATCCAGTTGTCCCCAAAGTTTTTGGTGTTGCGGTAGCCGGTTACGGCCCGGTTCCCGTTGGAGAACACCTTGTTCATCTCCGTGACGTAGTGGGGGTCCAGCAGGTTGTCCGCGTCGAAGACGAAGTAGCCGTCGTAGCGCTCCTGGGGGAAGTCCTCCCGAATGTGCTCCAGCAGGAAGGCCAGGGCGTAGCCCTTGCCCACCTGCATCTTGTTCTGCCGCTCAAACACCCGCGCGCCATGCTCTCTGGCAATGGAGGCTGTGCCGTCGGTGCAGTTGTCCGCCACCACATAAATGTCCAGCAAATCCTGGGGATAGTCCTGCTGCCGGATGCTCTCCAGCAGCTGGGCGATGACGGCGCTCTCGTTGCGGGCGGCGATGAGCACCGCGTACCGGCACAGTTTGCGCGCCGTGAAGGTCCGCCGCTTGCGCAGCAGCCGCGCGCCCAGAAACACCGCCTGATAGCAGTAGCATGCCGCGAACAAAGCCGCCAGAAGAAAATTGATTGCAGATAAGGCTTCCATAAAAATCTCCTTTCCCCCGCACCCTCTGAAGAAGCCGGGAAGAACGCTTATATGCCATGGAGCCTTCTGCTCCATTTGACGCAAGCCTGTTACAGGTGCCCGGAGAGCGCTGCCCCTTCAGCATATCGCAGGGTGTTCAACACTTTTTCAACCGGGCGTCCTCTTTCCCTTTATTTTAGCACACCTAAAGCATATTGTGAACAAATTAAGTACAACGCGATGATTTTCTTAAGATTTTATTAACACGCCCCTTTTTTCAAAAAAATTTTGGCAAAATTTGATTTTGGGCTTGCATTTTCTCCCAGAATCGTGTAAACTAATCAAGCACCAAAAAATTGGGCGCTTAGCTCAGCTGGCTAGAGCACCTGCTTGACGTGCAGGGGGTCAGCGGTTCAAGTCCGTTAGCGCCCACCACAATTTTTAGGCAATAAGGTTATTCGGATACCCTATCTGGATAGCCTTATTGGTCTAAAATTTATGATAATTTCGCAACGGAGAGGGCAGTTTCTTGCACAGGTGCCTTTCCCATGTGTGTTATAAAGTGTGTTATCGCTGGTTTCTGCGATTATCTCTTTGTGTATGCGCTCAAACACGAGGCTTGAGCGCAGCTACAAGGAGATAAACTCCTTAGTTTGTTGGGTCAGCGCAGGTCACAGATTACATTCTCCTCTGGTTGGGAGTGGCGGCTGACAGTTGTCCAAGCCGTTGGTACGTCCACCAGGTATTAAACAGGCTTATGGCCTTACCCATCTCCATCAGGCAACGTGGTGCTGACACGTTGGCTCGCTCGCACGGGGACCGTGGTTCTGGCATAACTCTTCAGTGAGACTTTGTATTCTATCTGTGCTGCTATTCGGTTGTTGGTGCGTAGGGGGTCGGCTGTCCGGCCCACCACGCATATCTAGCTTACAGACGGCTGTGAACCGTCAAGGCATCAAAAAAAGACTAATGGATAGTAGACGCTACTTCCAAAAGTCCTTGAAATCCTGCTAACTTCATGGTATGATTATATTAAATCAAAACCATGATTTAGGCAAAAAATTCTCCGGGAATCTTGGAAGATAGTCTCAATATCTTCTGAGATGAGAGTCCTTGGTGGGGTCCCACCCCCATCAGAGACTCGTAGGAGCTTTTTTTGTTGTCTTTATATACCCTTATTGTACTCCTTTTTCCCCTGTTTGTCAATCAGAATTAGTAGTTTTGCCGCCTAATTGGGGCGGTTTTTTTATTTTTCAACGGTAGATGCAGAACAGTGAAAACCGGAACCAGTTCCGGTTTTCACTTCCTTTCCCCCTTGGCTTTAGACACTGAGAATTTTTCTTTCCTTTTCCTGCCATATACGCTATACTTGGGATATAGAAAAAATCCGGTGAAAAGAGGACAGCATGAACCCTACTACTTCTCCCATTGCTGCGGTGGAAAAAGCTGAATATCAAAACAGCACCTATGAAATCGTCTCAAGGGTAGCCTACCTCATAGGCGTTCCAAAACGTATCTTTGAAAATGAGCATGAGCCGCCGCAGACTTCCATTTACCGGCAGCTTGACGTGGATAAGAACGCCAGAATAGTGCGGAACCTCTGCATAGCCCGCACGGCCATCGAACGCAATTATAAGGCAATCAACGAGACAATGAAGGACGGCCTTTACACCATGTATTCCATGCCGGAAGCTGTCCCTACGGAGTGCATTTCCCAGCTTGCCGAAGATGGAGTCCGGTTTATCAAGAGCAGCAGCACAAAACTCTTCCAGCACATTGTGGAAATCAACCGGCTTCTCTCTGACCGCATCAACAACGTGCGTTCTCTCTTCCCCCTATGGCTGAATTGGGAGTACATCCGGGACCTCTTTCTAATGCCGGATGGATTCACGGAAGAAGGCACACGAGATGCCGCCAAACGGTTTTACACCAACATGAGCTGCTACCCTTACCAAATGTTCATTAACTGGTATCCCGTGGATGAGGGAAATATTCTCTATAACGACAAGAAGTTTGTCACCTTGCTGTACCACTGGAACGGGGACCGTTTTACGGAGTACAGCAAAGTTTCCGATGTCAGTCACGTCGTGAAAGGGACCATATATGACTTCATCACGGAGGCGCAGAAAATAATCCTACTGGTGGATTGCGAAAACGCAGACCCCTACAAACTCTCCGTCACCCTCCGGGGCTTGGACGGGGACAGCATCGCAAAAATCGAAAAAATACTCCTGTTCGACGATATTCACACCACCTCAGCCTGGGGTGTCCTGGAACAGTTTGTTTCCATCCCTGTGGAGCGCATCCTGGTAGAACGCATAAAGGCAAACAAATCGCAAGTGGATATGCAGCTTGCAAGCCGGGCGTTCCGTGAATTTTACGAAAACCATGTGGATTCCTACATTTTAGTCTCCAGCGACTCAGACTATTGGGCCTTAATCAACAACCTTCCCCGTGCCAATTTCCTCGTCATGGTAGAACGGGAAAAATGTGGCCCTGATTTAAAACACGCTTTGGCTGAGTCTGGGATTTTCTACTGCTATCTGGATGACTTCTACTCTGGCAGTGCTGAAAGCCTAAAGCTCACTACGTTATTCCGGGAATTGTACAAGTATTTAGACCGCTCTGTCCATGTGAACATCAACCGCATGATGGATGAAGTGCTGTGGGCCACCCGCATCACGATGACCGACGCAGAGAAAAAGCAATTTATCCGTAAACATTTGCGAAACATGACACTTGCGATTGACGAAGAAGGCAATGTTAGTTTGGAGCTGAAAAAATAGAAAAAGAATGGCCTCACTTGCGGGGCCATTCTCTTTTTAACCGGAACCAGTTCCGGTTTTCTTTCATCCACAACAGATTCTTGCCGAAAGAATCTTAATGTGTACGTTTATGTTTATTGCTCTGGGTGACCGCCGATAAAAGCATCATCTGGTCCGCCAAATGCCCCTTGTCCGCCGACACATACCGGTTCAATGTGAAGGCAACATTGGAATGGCCGATGATGACCGATAGGCTTTTAGGGTCGGCCCCTCGTTCTACCATCCTGGTTGCGAAGCTGTGCCGCAAAATATGTGGAGTCACATGACGGATGTGGGCCAATTTTGCTGCTTTATTGCATATCCGGCGAAGACGGGATTTATCCATTGGCTCACCATGGACCGCAAAAATGAAGGGAGATAACTCCGCACTTTCTCTTTGTGACAAGTATAATAACATCATGTGTACTTCCGGGATTATCGGCACATCTCGTACCCCGTTCACCGTCTTGCTCTTCCTGATATGCAGCACATTTCGCCTTCTATCCCAGTCATACCATGTGAGAAACCGCAGTTCATCCCTGCGAAGTCCTGTTAGCAGGAACGTCATAAGGGCAAACTGGTCCACCACAGGCAGGGTGGCAGCAGCCTCCTCAAACTTATCTTGCTCCTCTTGCGAAAGTGCCTCTACGACCTTCACGGAGGCATATTTGGGCAATTTCACAGACCGAACCGGGTTCCATTCACAGAGGTGATTGTCAATGGCAGCATCAAACGCCTTGCTGTAAAGAGTTTTCATGTGTTGCAAGGTGCTTTTCGCATACTTTCGGCCCATATCATTGAGTGCCTGCTGGAAATCAATCGGCTTCAGTTCCTTCAACAGCAGTTCTTCAAACGCCGGGTAATGCACCTTCATCCGTCTTCGGGCATCTTTGTACAGTTCGACGGTCCTTTCCGCCATATCTCCTGTGTATACAAGAAACCAGCGGTCTAACCACTCTCCTACTTTCATTTCGTCCATGACAGCAGAAACCTCCATCAGTTTATTCCTGGGTGTAACCTAGGTTTCTCTATTTTATCTGCGTTCCAGCCATTTCTGTAAAGCATTCTTGATTTT
>OLRD01000518.1_pt1 | contig 31254 bp, 25 predicted proteins | sample 1672051 | NCBI WGS metagenome assembly OLRD01 (sample SAMEA3136640, study PRJEB25190) | human gut metagenome | biome: human gut; feature: human-associated habitat; material: faeces | place: Austria | collected 2013 | reverse complement strand
AGCTGCCGCTCAGCAAGAACGAGTATCGCATTTTGTGGACGCTTCTAAAGGAGAAGGGCAAAATCGTCAGCCGCGAGAAGCTGATGGAGGCGCTGTGGCAGACGGACAGCTTTGTCGATGAGAACACGCTTTCGGTCAACATGGCGCGCCTGCGCAAAAAGCTGGATGGCGCGGGTCTTGCGGGCTTTATTGCCACGCGCGTCGGCGCGGGCTATCTGGTGGAATAATAGATATGCGGTTATTTTTACAGTATCTGCGCGGAAAAACGGGGAAGATCGCCGCATTTTTCCTGTTCGCGGTCATTTTTATCGTCTCGTTTGCGCTGTACCACCTGCCGCTGGCGGCGGTGTGGTATCCGTCGGCGCTGTGTGTCATTCTGGGGCTTGCGGTTCTGCTGCTGGATTTCCGGCGGGTCAAAGCGCGGCATGAGACGCTGCGGCTGATCCTTTGCCAGCTGCCCACGCTTCCCGAGACGCTCCCGGCTGCGCATTCCATCCCAGAGGAGGCTTACCGCGCGCTGGTGCAGGCGCTGTGTGCGCAGCAGCAGGCGCTCGAAACGCGCATGAATGCGCAGTATCAGGACATGCTTGACTATTACACGCTCTGGGCGCACCAGATCAAAACACCCATCGCCTCCATGCGGCTGCAGCTTCAGCAGGAGGATACGCCGCAGGCAAGGCAGCTTTTGCAGGAACTTTCCCGCGCCGAGCAGTATGTCGAAATGGTTATGGTCTATCTGCGGCTGAACGGCGGCAGCGATCTTGTCCTGCGCGAATGTGAACTCGATACGATTGTCCGCCGCGCCGTGCGCCGGTTCGCGGGTGAGTTCATCGGGAGAAAATTGAAGCTGTGCTATGAGCCGCTGAACGCATCGTGCGTGACGGACGAAAAATGGCTGCTGTTCGTGGTGGAGCAGGTTTTATCCAACGCGCTCAAGTATACGTGCACAGGCAGCAGATGCCCGGAAAAAAGGCGCTGCTGGCAATTTCGAACGGCAAGTCGACCCGAGCAAACGGCTATCTGGCCGCCACGGAGGAACAGCTCCGGCTGGCAGGGATCGAAAGCGTGGTATTCGACCGGATCGAAGCGAACCCCTTGAAATCCACCGTCATGGCCGGAGCGGCAGCGGCACGGGAGCACGGGTGCGACATGATCGTCGCATTGGGAGGCGGCAGCGTCATGGACGCCGCGAAGGCCATAGCCCTGATGGCATCCAACGACGGCGACCTGTGGGACTACGTTTTCGGCGGGACGGGCAAAGAACAGCAGGCCGGACACGCACCGTTGCCGCTCATCGCCATAACCACGACGGCAGGAACCGGGTCGGAAGTCGACCCGTGGGGAGTCGTAACCAACGAACAAACCCATGAAAAGATCGGCGTCGAAGCCGGATTTCCCGTACTGGCCGTAGTCGATCCGAAGCTGATGCTCACCGTGCCGCCGAAATTCACGGCATACCAGGGGTTCGACGCATTGTTCCACAGCGTGGAGAGTTACATTTCGAAATTCGCCAACCTCGCAAGCGACATGTACGCACTGACCGCCATCGAGCATATCGCCCGCAACCTGCCGCGCGCCGTGGCCAATGGCGACGATCTCGAAGCTCGGACCCGCGTGGCCTTCGGCAACACCCTTTCCGGCGTGGTGATGTGCCTGAGCGCCACGACCAGCCAGCACTCGATGGAACACGCCATGTCGGCCTACCACCAGGATCTGCCCCACGGCGCCGGGCTGATCATGCTCAGCAGGGCTTACTTCTCGTTCTTCATCGACCGGCACGTCTGCAACGAGCGTTTCGTACGGATGGCCCGTGCAATGGGGATGGAGCAGGCCGCACAGCCCGGGGATTTCATCACGGCGCTCACCCGCTTGCAACAGGCATGCGGCGTCGCCGACCTGAGGATGTCCGACTACGGCATCACCCCCGGAGAGTTACAGCAAATGACGTTCAACGCATTCGACACAATGCCCGGACTGTTCGAATCAGACCGGCACAGGCTGAGCATCGACGAATGCACAGCCATCTACCGAGCCGCCTATAAATAACCCGAAAAAACGACACGATCATGAAACGACCATTAATTCTGACAACAGCCATACTTATGATACTCGGCACGAACACATCCGTCGCACAGGGCGATGCAGACAATTTCTACAAAAGCAATTCGGTAAACACCGAGAAAGTATCCTTTTCCAACCAATACAAAATGAAAGTAGGCGCCCGGCTCTTCCTGCCCAAGGAGCTGGAGGAAGGGCGAAAATACCCCGCCGTCATCGTCGGGCACCCGATGGGCGCAGTCAAGGAACAGAGCGCCGGTCTGTACGCCACGAAACTGGCCGAATGCGGGTTCGTCACGCTGGCACTCGACCTCTCCTTCTGGGGTGAAAGCGACGGAGAACCGCGCAATGCCGTCCTGCCGGATGTCTATTCGGAGGACTTCAGCGCGGCGGTGGATTTCCTCGGCACCCGCCCCTTTGTCGACCGGGAACGTATCGGCGTTGTCGGGATCTGCGGCAGCGGCAGCTTCGCCATCAGCGCTGCGAAGATCGACCCCCGCCTGAAAGCCATCGCAACGGTCAGCATGTACGACATGGGGGCAGCCAGCCGCAACGGGCTGAAACACGCCCTGTCGCCCGGAGAGCGCAAACGGATCATCGCCCAGGCTGCCGAACAGCGTTATGCCGAATTCCTGGGCGGGGAACCCCTTTACACCGGCGGCACAGTACACGAACTGACGGCCGAATCCACGCCGATCGAGCGCGAATTCTACGAATTTTACCGTACGCCGCGCGGGGAGTTCACCCCAGACGGGGCCACGCCGCGCACGACTACGCACCCCACACTGACCAGCAACGTGAAATTCATGAACTTCTACCCCTTCGCCGACATCGAGACCATCTCGCCGCGGCCGCTGCTCTTCATCGCAGGTGAGAATGCCCATTCGCGGGAGTTCAGCGAGAACGCCTACCGCCTGGCTGCCGAGCCGAAAGAGCTTTACCTCGTGCCGGATGCAGGGCATGTCGACCTCTACGACCGGACAGGCCTGATCCCGTTCGGGAAACTGGAAACATTCTTCAGGGCTGCGCTGAAATAATCCCGCTGCGCGGGCAACAGTCCCGGAAGCACACCGGGATGCCGCACCTGTCCGGCGCCCGCGTACCCGGGATCGACCAACCTGTAAAACCAATAAAGAACGACTATGAAAAAATTATTGTTACTGCCCCTCATGCTGCTATCGCTGGTACTGCCGGCGGCATGCGGGGAATCGGGCGACGACCCCGCCCCTTCCGGAGGGCACCCCGGTCAACCGGAGACGCCCGGCGGAAACGAGGGCGGCGACCCGGGCGAAACATCGCTGAAAATCGGCATCACGGTCGGCAGCCGCACGATTACCGCCACGATGGAGGACAATGCCGCCGCACGGGATTTCCTTTCGCGCCTGCCGCTGGAGGTGACGTTGTCGGATTACAGCAACGCCGAGAAAATATTTTATCCCTCGCCGGCGCTAACGACCTCCAAGGTCGCACGCGGCTGCACCCCTGCACCGGGCGACATCACGATCTATGTCCCGTGGGGCAATGTGGCCATATTCTACAAAAACGGGTCGAGGAGCAACGACCTGATCCGAATCGGGCGCATCGACGGCAACGGAATCGAAGCCCTCAGCATCCCCGGCTCGCTTAGCGTCCGCATCGAAAGACAACGACGGGAAACACCGGAAAACAATAGCGAACAAAATCCGACATGACGGAGCGGAAGAAGCAGTCGTCGTATGGCTTTGCAGCCCCGGAGCGAGCTACATTACGGGCCAGGCAATAACCGTCGACGGCGGATATACGGCCATGTAAATTCAAACTAAAAAACAAGAACGATGCAGATAAAAAACGCCACCTACGGAGGCGAACGCCCGCTGTTCGCCTCGCACGGCCTGCGCATGGAGCACGTAACCATACAGGCCGGCGAATCGGCACTCAAGGAGTGCTCGGACATCGAAGCCGTCGATTGCCGTTTCGAAGGCAAATACCCGTTCTGGCACGTCGACGGGTTCGTCGTCCGGAACTGCCTCTTCACCGAGGGCGCACGCGCGGCGCTGTGGTATTCGCGCAACCTTACGATGAGCGACACGCTAGTCAAAGCCCCCAAGATGTTCCGCGAGATGGACGGCATCCGGCTGGAGAACGTACGGTTGCCTTTTGCGCAGGAAACGCTCTGGCACTGCCGCAACGTGCGGCTGCGCAACGTGCGGGTCGACAAGGGCGATTATATCTTCATGCACGGCGAAAACATCCGCATAGAGGATTACGCGCAACGGGGCAACTATTCGTTCCAATACTGCCGCAACGTGGTGATCCGCAACGCCGTCATCAACTCGAAGGACGCTTTCTGGAACACCGAGGACGTGACGGTCTACGACTCCGAGATCAACGGCGAGTACCTGGGCTGGCACTCGAAGCGGCTGCGGCTGGTCAACTGCAAAATATCGGGCACCCAGCCTCTGTGTTACGCCACGGATCTCGTACTGGAAAACTGTACGATGGCCGACGACTGCGACCTGGCGTTCGAATACTCGACATTGCAGGCCGCCATAGACGGCCCCGTCCGCAGCGTGAAGAACCCCCGCAGCGGTTCGGTCACGGCCGAAAGCTACGGGGAGGTCATCCTCGACGGGAATGTCAAGGCACCGGGCGACTGCCGTATCGCAACGTGGGACAAACAAAGCAACTGCGCATAGCTGGAATGCGATTTCGATGCCGGGAAACGGAGCATCGGGCATTTTTTTTGTAAATTCGGAACAAAACAATAACGCCATGAAAAAGATATGGGCCTATATTCTCCCGACAGCGCTGTGTTTCGTTCTCGGGGGACTTGCCGGATGGTTGCAGCAAGACGCGATCGAGGAATGGTATCCGCTGCTCGACAAACCGACGCTGACACCGCCCAATGCGGTTTTTCCGATCGCATGGAGCATCATCTATCTCTGCATGGGTATCTCGGGCGGGCTGGTACTGACCTCCGAAGCCCCCGCCCGTAAAAGTGCGGTGAGGCTATGGTTCCTCCAGTTAGGGTGCAATTTCCTGTGGAGCATACTCTTCTTCGTCTGCCGCAGCCCCCTGCTGGGCATGGCGGACATCGTGGTGCTCGACGTCCTGGTGATTCTCTATCTCGTCCGCAGTGCAAACGTACGCGCCGCTGCCGCATGGCTCTTCGTCCCTTACCTCTGCTGGATCCTTTTCGCCACCTACCTCAACGCCTATATTCTCGTTGCGAACGGGACGGGGCTGTAAACCGGGGAAAGGCGCGATGTGCAGCAGGACGAAGATTTGAAAAATCCCCGGGAAGGAAACTCCCGGGGATTCGACGGCGTATCACATAAGGCGGCTATTCCAGCAACGGCAACCTGCCCAGCATATCCCTGAGCCGGATCGCCGTACGGGGCATCGGCTCGGCGACCGTAAGGCCCACCAGCTCCTTTTCAGCCGCAATATCGTTTATCACGCGGATGACCGCCTCTATTTTCATCCCGTCGGGATCGGTGCCGACCGCCGCAACGATCTCCGCCGGGTCGAGCACGTCCATATCGAAATGAACCACCACCTTCGACGCCCCGCACGATTTCAGCCAGGCCCGGAGCGCATCGCTGTCCGCAGCCACCTCTTCGGGGGTGAGATGCTTTATCCCGTACTGATGCTGGCGGGCCTTGATCTCGCCCCGCTCCCAGTTGCGCAACCCTACGAACAGGATTTTCGACGGGTCGAATGCGGCGGGCAGTTCCGCCACGATCTTCGCATCGCCGTGCCCCATGCAGGCCGTCACGGCCATGGCATGGTAGCCGGGATAGGGATCGCCCGGAAGCGTGATGTCGGGATGGGCGTCGATCCATACCATCGCCACGTCGCCGCCGTATTTCGCGGCAAGGTAGGTGAACGGCACCACGCTCACGGAGCAATCCCCGCCCAGGGTCACGATCCTGCCGGGATCGCTCGCCCGCAGCATCTCCAGCGCGGCTTTCGTCTGCCGGAGAATGACGTTGCGGTCGAGTACACCGTCCGTCACCCTGCGTTCCCCGATCTGGGTGGAGACGGGAACGGTGAGCGTTTCCTGCCCGCCGCAGGGAGCCAGGAAGTCGAGCAGCTGCGCCCCGAGGTAATATCCCCGTGCGGCATCGTCGGGATCCTTTACCTCGGGCACCATCGCCGCGACATTGCCACCCTGCCATTGCGGGTAGATCAGGCGGATCGTAGATGTATTTGTTTTCATAACTTCGCTGTTTGTCGATACTTTTTGCTGCACTCCGCCAGAAACCACTCCGCCGGCCAGCACGCCGGGCAACAAAAATCCTTTCATAGCGGGTTCGTCCCTTTTGCAGGACATGCAAAAATACGAAATGCCTCCGGGAGATGCAAGTACGTGCAAATTATTCGTATATCGATAAATTTACGGGATAGACAAATTGCGGAAATACGGCTGGCAGTTATTCGGGAAGCGTTATTTTTGCACAAAACCGATCTCTGCTGGAAGCCGCGCACAGGAGTAACGCATTTTACCCGGGCAGATCCCTACCGATACGGAAATTCTACGCCCTCCCGATTGCGAGGCCGGGCGATTTTTTTTTGTGATTTGTATAACAATCAAAAAAAATAATTACCTTTACGCCGTTATGGTTCCTGCCCGGTATGCCGGACAGGATGAAAAGGGAATCCGGTGAAAATCCGGAACAGTACTCGCTGCTGTAAGTCCCCTCCTTCGGGAGAAGTTGTTTATCGTACTCTTTGCCACTGGTTTAGACTGGGAAGGCGCGATAAACGGGACGAGTCAGAAGACCTGCCTTAACGATTGATTTGCACCCGCGGGTTTCGGGTTGGAATCGAATGGTACGGTCGTCGTTATCGCAACGCACTCCCTCCCCGATTTGATTTTCAGCAGTTTCCTGTCGTGCAATCACCCGCGTGATTCGAATGACAATGGGAATAATTCATAACAGACAGGGTTATACAACGGGAGAGGCTAATCCGCGCCCCGTCCGGATCTCCTGTTCATCCTCTACGCTTGCCGCAGGCCGTCGCCTGTCGGCAGGCGTTTTTTATCCCCCGGAAATCAAACCGATTAATAATTAAAATCTGAAAAGCATGAAACAACTATTTACCCTTTTGGCAATAACCCTGTTCGGTGCTGCGACATGGAGCTGCTCGTACGACGACGACGATCTGTGGAAGGAGATCGACGGGATCAAGACCCAACTCGCGGAACTCAACAAAGAGGTTTCGGCGCTGCAAACGCTTGTGGATGCCCTGCGCCAAAGCAAGACGATCTCCGATGTGACCCAGACGGACACCGGATACACCATCACGTTCAACGACAACACCTCCGTTTCGATTGCCGACGGCAAGAACGGTACGAATGCCCCGGAGGTCGGTATCGACCTCTTCGAGGGAGGCTACTACTGGACGATCGGCGGCAAGGGCAACTGGCTGACCGATGCGGACGGCCACAAAATCCCGGTAGCTGGCAAAGATGGTTCGAAACCCGAAATGGCCGTCGATGCCGACGGTTACTGGATTGTGGACGGAGCGCGCATCAAAGATGCGGCCGGCAACGACGTAAAAGCGACGGGAAGCAACGGAAAAGACGGGGATTCGTTCTTCAAATCGGTCAGCGACGGCGACGATGCCGTAACGTTCACTCTGACCGACGGCACGGAAATCGTCATTCCAAAAACTTCGGTGTCCTCATTCTGTTTTGTACAGCCCGACGACGGCCGTTCGTACTTCGTATTCGACTTCGGCAAGAAAAAGACGCTGACGCTGAATACGACGGATGTGGAAACCGCCGACTTCATGAATATTCCCGAAGGGTGGAAGGCGTCGCTGAACCTTGCGAAAAATAGCGTAACCGTGCAGGCTCCGGCGGCTTCGGATGCAGCTTACTCAGGTGGCATCATCACGCTGATCGGGATCGATAAAAAAGGGAATACGGTCTTTGCCTCGGCCGACGTGTGCGCTTCGGTGGACTACACGGACAAGGACGGTACGTTCGTGGTCTGCGAAGGCAATATGACTTCAGTAAACGGTATGCTGGTCTACTACGACAAGGCCGGCAAGGAGTATCGGGAGGTATTCGAGCAGGCCAACGGCGGATTGGAGATCGGCAACGTCGTACAGGATATGTTCATGGCCAACGGAAAAATCTACCTGTTAACCCAGAACGGCGACCGCATGGGCGGCGCAGGCCGTTTCGTTGTGTGCGATGCCCGGACGATGCGCATGGAATTCGCCGACCCGCTGGTATTTAAAACCCCCGAAGACAAAGACACATGGCCTCAGCATCTGGTCGTTGTAAGTGCAACGAAAGCCTATATTCAATATTCCGATTCAAGTATGGAAAGCACTTCGGGCATAGTCGCCCTGACCCTCGGTGAAAATTCGGTGCAAATCGGCGCGACCCTCGAAGGCACGTTCGGAGCCTTTACTTCGGTGGGCGCGATCAAAACCCGCATGGTCTATTCACGGGGTAAGATTTATGCGGGATGCGGACACAGCGTCGTTATCATCAATGCCGAAAGCGGAACGGTGGAAAAGCGGCTGACCTATGAGGGCCGGCAAGTAAAAGGCATCGTCAAAGGTGTCGACGGCAATATCTATTTCGCCCTTGCCGGAACCTATTCCGGCACGAGCCCGAATATGGGAACCCTGACCTCCGATCCGATGATCGTTGGCATCGATCACTCTGGCACGGTCGTTTCGGAAAAAGAACTTTCCGGAGGTGTTCGATTCCCGATCGCAACATGGTCTCCGGCTATCGGCATGTGCGCCAGTTTCACCGATCCTTATCTCTATTTTGTGGATACCGATGCTTTCAACGCCACGAGCGCAACGCGGTACAATTACCAGACGCAGACCGTCGATTACAAATATCTATCTGGAAATGAAACGATTTACGGCATTATGGGGCAGCATCCGACAACCAATGTGTTGTGGGTCGGCAAGTCGAGCTACGTCGATTCGAATATCTACACCTATGACGTGAGCGGAACTTCCGCCTCGGAAATCAACCATTTTTACTATCCCACGCAGAAAGGTGCCAGCCCGGCCGGGATCGATTTCGTCTACCGTTTCTCCGAAGCGTATATTAACAAATAAAGCATAAAGAGATGAAAAAACTGTTATCCTGTTTATTTGCTGCGTTGTTCGTGTTGTCGTCCTGCAACAAAGACGATGTGATCGAGGTCGATTCGCAGACGGCCCCCCGTATCACGCTCGACAGCGAGAATGCGGTTTACACCATCAAATCAGGCCGGGAACTGACGATCAGCCCCACTTATGAAAACGCGGACAAGGCACTCTATGTGTGGAAAATCGACGGAAAAGTCGTCGGCACGCAACCCGCCCTTACGGTGTGCGAACAAACCGTAGGCGAGTTGTTCGTGCTCCTCCAAGTGTCGAATCGCTACGGCACGGCCTCCGAGGAGCTGCGTGTGGATGTGGTAGAACTGGAAATCCCGACAATCAGCCTGCCGGTTCCCGAAAAAGGGTATACGATTCTGGTCGGCAGTCCTCTGACGCTGAAACCCTCCGTAATCGACACCTCGATCCCCACGACCTGCACATGGAGCGTGAACGGCAAAGAAGTTTCCTCCGAAAAGGAATTTACATTCGACACGTCCGAAGCCGGAGATTATACGCTCGAATTCGCCACCCGCAATGAGGACGGCGAGGACAGCAAGGAATTCGGGGTAAAAGTCTGCACGATCGACGAAATGCCGTTCGGCTGGACATTCGATCAGACGGTCTTCAACCTATCCGCCGGCCGCCGCATCCGTCTGATGCCTTTCGACATTACCAATGCGTTCGATGCCAGTTATACCTGGTCGGTAAACGGCAAACAGGTGCAACAGTCCTCCGATCCGGTATATATTTTCTCCGAATCGGCCGAAGGAACGTACACGGTCAAAGTCGAAATGAAAAACTCATATCTGACGGTTCCTCAGGAATTGACCGTCAATGTCTGCCCCGCAGAAGGCCGATACTACCGTGCCGGATCTCCGGCAAGCAGCAAGGATTGGAACAAGGTCTACGAGTTCCTTGCCGCTCCCGGACAATTCGTCAACGAACGTTATGACGTGACGACGATGGACGCAGCGTGCGCCTATGCCGAGTCCCAGATGAAACTCAACACCTATGTGTCGCTGGGAGCTTTCGGCGGCTATCTGGTAGTCGGCTTCGACCACAGCATTGAAAATGACGGCGGCTACAACATCGGCGTTTCGGGCAACTCGTTCGACGGTTCATCCGAACCGGGCATCGTATGGGTCATGCAGGACGAAAACGGCGACGGACTGCCGAACGACACATGGTACGAACTGAAAGGCTCCGAATACGGTAAGCCTGAAACGACACAGGATTATGCCGTGACCTATTACCGTCCACGCGCTGCCGGCATGGAGGTGCAGTGGACGGACAACAAGGGTGCGAGCGGTTCCGTCGATTACCTTTCGCAATTCCATACGCAGGACTACTATTATCCGGCATGGGTCGAGGCTGACAGCTACACGCTGCGCGGCACTTGCCTCAAGGCCAACAATTACGACCAGTCGGGCAACGGTTCCTACTGGGTCAATCCGGCTTACGACTGGGGCTACGCGGACAACTTCAGCCCGATCGACCGTCTGACCGACGATCCGAACTCCGGAGCGGGCGTCAACGCCAACCATTTCCGGATTTCCGACGCCGTCACTTTCGACGGCAAGCCCGCCGGCCTCAAATACATCGACTTTGTCAAGGTACAGACCGGCATTCAGGCAAAAAGCGGCTGGCTGGGCGAAATTTCGACCGAAGTGTTCGGCGTATTCGATTACAACATGACCAAAAAGAAATAATACGATGAGAAAAATACTGATTCTGGCCGCAGCGGTTTTCGCGTTCTGCGGCTGCAACGACAAAGAGGAGAACCAGCCCTTTGCCGGCATCGACAACCACATCACTTCGTTCGCGCTCACCGCCAAGGACGGAACGGTATACCGCGCCGCACTCGTCGGCGACGAAATCGTGGTTTCCATTCCCCGCAATGTGTCGCTCGAAGGTGCTACTGCTGACTACGAACTTTGCGAGCAGGCGATCCTGTACCCCGATCCGGCGAGGATCACCGACTGGGACAACGAACACCGTTTCCGCGTCATGGCCTATAACCAGACCCTGCGCGACTACGCCTACTCGGTCAAGCGTAACGACGTTACGGCCGGCAGCGTCGCACTGCCGACACAGGCCGATGTCGAAGCGTTCGCCGCAACGGGTGCGACGGTGATCGAGGGAAACCTCACGATCGGCGATTTTTCGGCCTGCGACGATCCCGTGACCGACCTTGCGCCGTTAGCCGGACTGACCGACGTGCGCTACAACATCGTCGTAGGCAACTCATTCGCCGGGGAAAAACTCTCCGGGCTCGAAAACCTGCGTTCGGCAGGCGGTCTGGTGTTGGGAACGGCCACCACGCCGCTTACGACCGCCCAGGATTTCGACGTGGTACTGCCCGCCCTCGAATCGCTCGGACAGCTCTCGGTAAACGGCAATACGGTCGCCAAACTCGACCTGCCGAAACTCGTATCGACGGGGACGGTCTATATCAATGCAGCCAAACTCTCCGTTTTCAATGTTCCGGCGCTGAAGGAGTGTACGGGCGATCTGACGATCCTCTCCGGCACAAATGCCTCGACCGGCAACAAGGCCCTGGCCGCACTCGGACTCTCGTCGCTCGAAAAAGTAACGGGTTCGCTGTCGCTCCAGTATCTCAGCGAATTGCAGTTATTGGAACTCCCGAAGATCGCCTCCATCGGCGGCAACTGCACGCTGACTTACCTGACACAGCTCAAAGTACTCAATATGCCGGAACTGGTGCATCTGGGCGGTGCATTTACCTGGAACTACCTGACGGCAGCGACCACATTCGCAATGCCGAAAGTTCCTTCGCTGGCCTCGTTCTCGCTCTCGGACAGTAGCTCTGCAGCCATGCTTTCCAGCATCGACCTCTCGTCGCTCGAAAAGGTACGTGCGGATTTTAAGATCGACACGAAATTTTCAAGCGACCGGCTCGAACTGCCCGCGCTCGAAACCATCGGAGGACAGTTCTGCCTGCGCTACCTTTCTCTGATCGAAACACTCTCCATCCCCCGGCTCACGGCCTGCGAAAACATCTATTTTTACCAGTTGAACCTGCTGCCGTCGCTCGACCTGTCGGGCGTGGAGTCGCTCCCGAAGGTCGAACTGATCGCCTGTTACAAACTGGCGAAGGTCAGGGTTCGGAAAAATGCGCTGGGCGATCTGTCGCTGAACGGCGGTTCGAGAGCGTGCGACTTCACCGCACTCGAAGGCGCTGAAACCATCTCGGGAAAACTCAGCGTTTCCAATTATACGCAGAACGACCTGATTACCTTCCCCGGCATTAAATCCATCGGTACCTATTCGCAGTCGGGCGGCAAAGCCAACGGCCAGACAACTGTTTCATTTCCCGATCTGGAGCAAGTCGGAACTTTCCAGATGAGCAGTTGTTCGTACCTCAAAAAACTCAGCGCCCCGAAACTTACCGAGGTGACGGACAAGTGGGACACGAGCTATATGCAGTATGTGGATGAAGGCGATCTCGAATTACCCTTGCTGCGCAAGATCGGGGTATTCAAATTCTGGGGCGGAACCTACTCCGGTGCGGCCAGCCAAATGAAGCTGACAGGCATGGCCGATTTCGCGGGCGTCACTGAAATCGGTTCGGTAGATATCAAATACTGGGGCAAGATGACCGATTTCTCCGGGCTGAAAAATGCGCTGCCGTCACTTTCGGCCGACAAGTGGAATGTCTCGGGCAACGGTTATAATCCGACCTGGGAGCAAATAACCGCCGGGGAGTATGTCAAGCCGTAGGATGAACCGCTTTATATTCATCGTCGCAGGCTGTTGTTCGGTTCTCACCGGCTGTATGAAGTGGGACTACGATCTCGGTCGGGAGATCGCAGTCCGCCCCGAGGTGGGACACGGGCTGTTCATCACCAACGAGGGGAATTTCCAATACGGCAATGCCACGCTCTCGTTCTACGACACGCAAACCCGTAAGATCGACAACGAGGTGTTCTTCCGCGCCAACGATCAGAAGCTGGGCGACGTGGCACAGTCGATGACGATGTACGGCGGCTTGGGCTGGATCGTCGTGAATAATTCGCATGTGATCTTTGCCATCGACCCCGTGACCTTCAAAGAAGTCGGGCGCATCACGAACCTCACCTCCCCGCGCTATATCCATTTTTTGTCGGACGAAAAAGCCTATGTCACACAGATCTGGGACAACCGCATTTTCATCGTCAATCCCAAACGGTTCGAGATTACGGGATACATCGACTGCCCGGGTATGACGATGGAAACCGGTTCGACCGAACAGATGGTGCAATACGGCAAATACGTCTACGTGAACTGCTGGTCTTATCAGAACCGGCTGCTGAAGATCGACACCGAAACGGACAAGGTGGTCGACGAGCTGGTCGTCGGCATCCAGCCCACGTCGCTGGTGATGGATAAGTACGACAAGATGTGGACGATCACCGACGGCGGTTATGAGGGCAGTCCCTACGGGCACGAGGCCCCCTCGCTCTACCGTATCGACGCCGCAACTTTCAGGATCGAAAAACAGTTCAAATTCAAATTCGGCGACTGGCCCTCGGAGGTGCAGCTCAACGGCGGACGCGACACGCTCTACTTCATCAACAACGATATCTGGCGGATGCCGGTGGTGGCCGATCACGTCCCCGTGCGGCCGTTCCTCAAATACAAGCAGACGAAATTCTACGGCCTGTCCATCGACCCCAACACGTCGGAAGTATACGTGGCCGACGCCATCGACTACCAACAGAAGGGGATCGTCTACCGCTATTCGCCCGAAGGAGAGTTGCTCGACGAATTCCGGGTGGGAATTATTCCGGGGGCTTTTTGTTGGTATTAAACCGATACGCAATATGAAGAAACCAATACTTCTGTTTATCGGTTTGTGCCTCGCCGCAACAATCACTGCACAAGAAAAACCGGCCGGCAACGGCTGGTGGAACAACAACCCCTCGCTGGTGATGCCCATTCGTGAGGTCGGTGTTACAGGAATTCGTCCGATGAAAGAGATCGGCGTACAAAAAACACAACTGGACACCCTCGTCCTGCACGAGAACATCGCCCTGTCGATGGCCGACGTGCTGACGTTCAATACGGCAATCTTCATCAAACAGTACGGCCGGGCCACGCTTTCTACCGTGGCATTTCGCGGTACGGCGGCATCGCACACGCAGGTGATGTGGAACGGCATGCGTATCAACTCCCCGATGCTGGGCATGACCGATTTTTCGATGATCCCGTCCTATTTCGTGGACGACGCGACGCTGCTGCACGGCACCTCGTCGCTCAACGTCGTGGGCGGCGGTCTGGGCGGGGCGATCACACTGGCGACCAAACCCGCCGATACACACGGATTCAAAATGCAGTATACACAGGGAATCGGCTCGTTCTGGACGACGGACGAATTTCTGCGGCTGACCTACGGCGACGACCATTGGCAGACCTCGACGCGCGTGGTCTACTCCTCGTCGCCCAACGAATTCAAGTACCGCAACCGCGACAAGAACGAAAATGTCTACGACGACGATAAAAATATTATCGACACCTACCACCCCATCGAAACCCACCGTGACGGCGATTTTCATGACTTTCACGCCTTGCAGGAGGTCTATTACAATACCGGCAAGGGCGACCGTTTCGGGCTGAACGCCTGGTTTCTCACCTCCAAGCGCGGCCTTTCACAAACGACCGTCGATTACGGCGATCCGAAGGATATTCTGCACCAGCAGCGCGAACGCACCCTGCGCAGCGTACTCTCGTGGGATCATCTGCGTCCTACATACAAGGTCGGAGCAAAAGCCGGTTACATCCACACATGGCTCGGCTACGATTACGCCCGTGACAAAGGTAACGGCGAATGGGCCTACATGATTACTTCGCGCAGCAAGGTAAACACGCTTTTCGCATCGGGCAACAGCGAATTTTACGTCGGCAAAAAATGGCTTTTCTCGGCCGACATTGCCCTGCACCAGCATTTCGCGAAAAATCAGGATCGCAACATCATCACCCAGCAGGGCGACAAGGCGGTGGTCGGTTACGACAAAGCCCGCACGGAACTATCTGCTTATATGACTGCCAAGTGGACGCCTACCGAACGGCTGGGCCTCTCGCTGGCGTTGCGAGAGGATATGTACGGCAAGGATTGGACGCCGCTCATTCCGGCATTCTATGCCGATTACATGCTCTCGAAAGCCGGAAACGTCCGGGCCAAGGCATCCATTTCGCGCAACTACCGTTTCCCCACGCTCAATGACCTTTACTTCCAGCCGGGCGGCAATCCCGACCTGCAGCCCGAACACGGCTTCACCTACGACGGCGGCGTATCGTTTGCCTTCGCCAAAGAGGGTCGGTACGCGGTTCACGGCGAGGCGACGTGGTTCGATTCCTACATCGACGACTGGATTCTGTGGATACCGCTGGGAGGCAAGCAGGATTTCTGGACGCCGAAGAACCTCAAAAAAGTACATGCCTACGGAGTGGAATTGAAGGCGGGCTTCGACCGAACCTGGAACCGTGACTGGCAAGTCGGTGCCGACGGCAATTTTTCGTGGACGCCCTCGATCAACGAGAGCGAGCCGATGAGCAAGGGCGACGAGTCCATCGGCAAACAACTGGTCTATGTACCGGAGTTCTCGGCGTCGGTAACGGCGCGGCTGGCATGGAAAAGCTGGCGGCTGCTCTACAAATGGTGTTGGTATAGCGAACGCTTCACCATGTCGAGCAACGACTACACGATCTCGGGATATGTACCTCCGTATCTTATGAGCGACATGTCGGTCGAAAAACTTTTCGCCGTACCCTGGGCTGATTTTTCCGTGAAGATCGCGGTCAAAAACCTGTTTAACGAGGAGTATCTTTCGGTGCTGGCTCGTCCCATGCCACGCTTGAATTTCGAGATTTTCCTCGACATACGCCCCAAGTGGGGTAAAAAAAGATAACTCTGCGGCGGCGGGCCTTTTGGTCGCGGTGAACCATTGCAAACATTTCTGCATTTGAATCCCGCCGCCGTTCGTTTACAATCTGTTCGCGGGAACCGGAATAATAGAGATTAGTAGCACGTTGTCTGCCATAACAACGCAATACTCCGGTTTCCGCAGACAGATTTTGCTGATTTTGTATTTTGAAAAAATAGAAAATCTTTACAGCAAACAGAGAAAGGGTCAATGCCCAATTCATGGCAAATAAAAAACGCCCATGATTTGATTATTAAATCATGGGCGTATTAAAAAAGTACCCGGAGCCGGGGTCGAACCGGCACGACATTGCTGTCATTGGTGTTTGAGACCAACGCGTCTACCGATTCCGCCATCCGGGCAAGCCTCTTCCGTAGAATCGGGAGGGCAAAGATAGTCGATTCTTCGCAATTTTCAAAAAATCCGGTTATTTTTCAAAGAAAGCCTTGATTTTTTTCGCCTTGGCGGGGCCGACCAGCGCTGTCAACTCCTCGAACGGTGCCGCCTTGACCTTGGCCACGGTGCGGAAATGTTGCAGCAGCGTACGGACGGTCTTGTCACCGATGCCTTCGATCTGTTCCAGTTCGCTATGGATAAAGGCCTTACTGCGTTTCTGACGGTGGAATGAGACGGCGAAACGGTGCACCTCTTCCTGGATGTGCGCCAGAAAGTGGAAAAGGGGCGAAGTGGGACGGATGCCGACCAGGACAGGCGGGAATCCGCAGAGCAACTCGGAGGTGCGGTGGCGGTCGTTCTTAGCCAGCCCGGCGACAGGTATGTCCAGCCCGAGATACTCCAGCACCTCGTGAATGACGCCCATCTGCCCCTTCCCGCCGTCAGCAATAATGAGATCGGGCAGCTCGGCCCCCTCCTCCTGCAGGCGGCTGTAACGCCGGAAGACGACCTCGCGCATCGAAGCGTAATCGTCGGGGCCCTCCACGGTCTTGATGTTGAAATGGCGGTAGTCCTTGCGCGCGGGTTTTCCGTCGCGGAACACCACGCACGAGGCTACCGGATGGGCCCCCTGCAGATTGGAGTTGTCGAAGCATTCGATGTGCCGCGGCTGGCGGTCGAGGCGCAATTCCTTTTGCAGGGCATTCATCAACCGCTCGGTATATCGTTCGGGATTCTTGATTTCCAGGTTCTTGAGCTGCTCGGCGCGATAGATACGGGCGCTCTTCTGCGAGAATTCGAGCAGTTCGAGCTTTTCGCCGCGCTTGGGCACCGTGAAGGTCACACCGTCGAACAGCAGCGTCGTCGAAGGCAGGAACGGTACGATGACCTCACGGGCCAGCGTCCCGGCAATATGCTCGACGACATGCTGGATGGCCAGCGTCAGCATGTCGCGTTCGTCGCCCCCGACACCCGTCTTGAGTTTCACGGTATAAACGCCCACGACCGACCCGTGGCGGATACGCACGAAATTGCAATAGGCCACATCGTCGTCCGGAAGCAGCGAAAAAACATCCACGTCGACGATCTTCGCACTGACGATCACCGACTTGCCCGCATAGTTGTCCAGCGCATCGAGGCGCTGCTTGTAGCGCTGCGCCAATTCGAATTTCAATTCCCCGGCAGCGCGCTGCATCTCCTGTTCGAGGTAGCTACGCACGGGGCGCAGGTCGCCCTTGAGCACCGCGACGACCATGTCGACGAGCCGGCCGTATTCCCCTTCGCCCTGCGCCCCGATGCAGGGGCCTTTGCAGTTGCCCAGGTGGTATTGCAGGCAGACCGTATATTTCCCCTTGGCGATCTGCTCGGGGGCGAGGTTGAGCTTGCAGGTACGCAAGGGAACCACCTCGCGGATGAAATCCAGCACGCTGTGCTGCATCACCACCGATCCGTAGGGGCCGAAGTACTGCGACCCGTCGCGGTTCAGTTGCCGCGTCGACTGCACGCGCGGGAAATGCTCGCGGCGCACCACGATCCAGGGATAGGTCTTATCGTCTTTGAGCAGGATATTGTACCGCGGCTGGAGGGTCTTGATGAGCGAGTTTTCCAGCAACAGGGCGTCGGTTTCGCTGTCCACGACGATATGGCGGATCTCGGCGATCTGCTTCACCAGCACGCGAACCTTGGGGCTGTGCTCCTTGCTCTGCACGAAATAGGATGAAACCCGCTTGCGCAGGCTCTTGGCCTTACCGACGTAGATGATCGTCCCCGAGCGGTCTACGAACTGGTAGACGCCCGGCGACTGCGGCAGCATCGCCACCTGCTCTCTGAGATTGTTTTTTTCGGTTCCCGCCATAGCGATAATCGCAGTGCAAATGTAGCAATTATTTCACAAAACGCGCCATCTCCTCCGGCATGCTTCCGGCGCACGCAGAGATGGCCGCATTTGACACACGCATAAACTAAAACGTCCGATTTTTTGTTTTATTCGTCGGAACGGCATATATTTGCGGCACATTGAAAACAAACCCAAACCCTATGAGAAAATTTTTACCTTTTCTCTTCGCCGCAGCACTCGCATCGTCCTGTATCGACAACGCTTACGACCTGTCGAACGTGAACACGGACGATGTCACCATCGGCGACGAGGACTCGGAATACCGGCTGCCGCTGGCCACGGTATACGTAAGTATGAGTGAACTGAACGAAGGAGGTGCGGACATCAAAACGCTCTTCGACGAAGCGGACATCTGGCTTCCCTCGCCCCTGCCCGGAAACGCCGCATACGTCGACCTGCGGGAACTCCAGAACACCCCGGAGACAATCACGCCGCTGCTCGATGCACTGATCGACCAGATGATGGACGACGATGCCAAGATCACCGCCGTCGCCGACCTGCTGGCGGAAAAATACCTCTCGACCTTCCTGCCCCTGCTCCCCCCGAATACGGATCCGGCAGATTTCAAACCGGTCTTCATCGAGGCGTTCCGCAATATGCCGATGCTGCACGACCGGCTTTCGGGCGAGGTCAAATCCCTGGCCGGCAGCTACCTGACAGAGCTCAAAGTCCAGGATGTAACCTACGACATCGGTAAGATCGACATCGGCGGCGACGTGGTGGACATGCTCTGCGAGAACCTCGACAGTGAAGGCACCCCCAACCCCAAAAACACGCTGCACCTCTACGGCAGCATCACGAGCGCCCTGCCCGTGAGCCTGCGGCTCGTGCCCTATTTCTCGCCTACGAACGTCCGGTTCGACGTAACGGTCGAACCCGGCAAAACGAACGAGATCAGGGAGACGCAACTTTTCGAAAGCGACCTGCGGCAGATCATCGAGGGTGCCGAGATCATCCTCCCCGTCTCGCTGGAGAAATACTATCCGGGCTACGATTTCACGTCCGATCAGCAAATCGTCATCACCCTGCGCCTGATCAAGCGCGGCGGCCTGAAGCTCAACCTCTAATCCGGCACAGAACATGAAAAAAATATACGCATTCCTATTCACGCTGCTGCTGGCATCCGGCGCCGCGGCACAGAACCCGACGGCCTATTTCATGGAGGGGTCTACCCTCCGCAGCCAGTTCAACCCGGCTTTCGCCCCCTTACGCGGCTATGTCAACATCCCCGGGCTGGGCGGACTGGACATCAACGTGAGCGGCAACCTCTCGATCGACAAAATACTCTATCCGCGCAACGGAAAACTCGTCACACTGCTCGACAGCTCCGTATCGACGGCCGACGCCCTTTCGGGACTCAAAGCCGACAACCTCCTGGGTCTCGACACGCGCGTAAACCTCATCGGGTTCGGCGCCTTCACCCGCAACCACAAGAATTTCTGGTCGTTCGACCTCAACGCCCGCGTCACGACCGACGCCACCCTGCCCTACTCGCTCTTCGACTTCCTGAAACGCGGCAATAGCGGCGACATCAGCGACATCGGCATCACGGCCGACAGCTATCTCGAAGCGGGTTTCAACTACTCTTTTCCGCTGCTCGACGACAAGTTATACATCGGTGTGCGGGCAAAATTCCTGATGGGCGTGGCACGTGCGCGGATGTATTTCACGCAATTCAACGTATCGCACAACGAGGAACGCTGGCTGATCAACGCCGCGGGCGGGCTGGACATCACGGCCGCAGGGCTCGACGTCAAGACCGAACTCAACGACCACGGCGAAGAGGTCTACAAGATGGACGACATCAGCCTCAAGCCCACCTCGCCCGCCGGCTACGGCTTCGCGGTCGACTTCGGAGCCACGTACGACATCCTGCCCAACCTGCAGGCATCGCTGGCGGTGAACGACCTGGGCTTCATCGGCTGGAGCAAGAACAAGAACGTAACGGGTTATTCGGCGAAGGAGCTATCCTTCACGGGCGTGACGGTCACCGAGGACGGCACCGAGTCGCCCGACTTCGACATCGACGTACTGGAGTTCCACAAGGGCGCGGCCAAGAGCGTATCGCGCATGCTGCGCGCCTCGATCAACGCCGGCCTCGAATACGAGGTATGGCGCCATAAGATCGGCATCGGCCTGTTGTATACGGCCCGCGTGTGGGAATACAAGACCCTGCACAACATCACCGGGTCGGTCAATTTCCACCCGATCCGCTGGTTTACCGTCACGGGCAGCTATTCGGTGATCGACAACCGCGGCGGCGCCGTGGGGCTGGCGCTGAACCTGAACCCCAGCTGGATCAATTTCTACCTTGCCACGGACATCGTCACGGCCAAGCATACGCCCCAGTTCATCCCCATCAAGCAGAGCGTGATGAACGTCACGCTGGGCATCGGCGTACCGATCGGCAGGCGCAGCCACCGTATCGCGGCCTATGTGTACGACAAGGATCGGCGGTAAACGAACGGGAAACCCGACCTTTTCAGGCCGGGTTTTTCTTATCAGGACGCCCGAAAATTCTGCCGAACCGGGCATAAAGACACTTGGAGTACGCAAAAAAGACAGCCTGCGGCAACAAACGCACCCTCCCTTTCCATATTTTAGGCGCACCCATACCATAATCGGGCAATGGCATTGGTTTATCGGAAACTTTATTTATCTTTGCAATATAGAGATTACGAAAGCATTTCTCAGGGGATGAACTTATTTCCCCGCCCCGGATGTTTTTGCGTTTAAATATTGCGACGGCCCCTCAAATCTGTGTGAAGTTGCGTCACTACTTTTGAATTCTTCAAAATCACGGGCCGTCGCAATCTTTTTATCCTCAAACAAAAATCATGCCATAGCCCATCCGATTTTCCTCGCCCCCAGTCTATCCCGCTTCGACGAGGCTACGCTCCAGTGCGGCACGCGTCGCCATGCGGCCGGCCTCGACAATTTCCCGGGCGCGGTAGAATTCAAAAATCCCGAAACGGTCGGCAGGCATCTCTATCAGCAGGTCGGGCTTGTAAAGCTTGCACATCAGGCGTGCGATATGCTGCTGCATGATCTCCGACGAGGCGGTAATCACCTTATAATAGTTCAGCGAAGCCTTGTTGCGGACGGCCATCTCCTCCGAGAACGGGGCGCTCACATCCACGGCGACCAGGACGTCGCCCGGTTCACGGCGCACCCGGTTCAACGGCAGCGGATTGACCGTACCGCCGTCGACCAGCACCTGGTTCCCCCGGCGTACGGGACGGAATACCGACGGGATGGAGATAGACGCCCGGATGGCATCGTACAAGCCTCCCCTGTCGAGCACGACTTCGCGCCCCGTCAGCAGGTCGGCGGCAACCGCGGCGAACGGCAGCGGCATCTTCTCGATCTTCACGTCGGGCACCAGCTCCTTCATGGCCCGCATCACGCGGTCGCCCTTGACGAGTCCCTCGGTGCTCAGCGCAAAATCGACCAGCCCGAAAACCTTATACTTGTCGAGCGTATACATCCACTCCTTGAAGGGTTCGAGATGCCCCGAGGCATACATGCCCCCGACCAACGCCCCCATCGAAGTGCCGGCCACAGCATGCACCTCGAATCCCTGACTCTCCAACTCCTCGATCGCCCCGATATGGGCAACACCACGCGCGCCGCCGCCCGCAAGCACCAGCGCAGCCCTTCTTTTTTTCATAAATTCATCTTGTTTATCCGCTCCCGGACTTTATCCCACGCATGGGTTCCGAACAGACAGCTTGCACGCATCGTGCCGCACATCCCGGCAAAACGCGACATCGGAATAACGAAACACAATTCGTCCGCACCGACCCACGGGCGCACCGAAGGATGGAACAGCCCCAGGAAACATCTGTGGCCGCCGTTACGGTTTTCCCGCACGGCCTGCGACACCACGGTACTGCATCCCGAGCCGAACGGCGCCGCAACGGCATCCGGGGCGTCGTTGTCGAACCCGGCCCATGTCACGAGCCCCGCCAAGACGTCTGGCGTAGCGAAGAATAGCACGCCTTCCGCCCCGTCGAACGTCCCCGCCGCATCCACACGCACGAACTCGAGCCACGCCTTCGGCCCCGGCCGCAGGTCGAGCGCAGCGATGAAGTCCAGCACCATTTCGGGCGTCTGCTTATAACGCTCCTTGAGCGAGACGAACTGCGGGACGAATTCCGGCATGGGGCTGAAACCCGTATAGAACTTGCCGCCCCCGCAACCGATATTCGAGGCGTTGAGCCCCACGGGCCGCCCGTCACGCGCCTCGGCCAACGCCTTGAAAAAACACCCGCCCGCCTTTGCGGCGGGGCGCAGCGGTTCGTCCGTATAGCGAAACAGCAGGGGCAGCTCCGGCACCGGGCCGAAAGCCTCGCGGAAAGCGGCGACAAATTCTCCTGTCTGCATGGCATTCATCCATTTGTAATTACATAATCCATAAATACGTCGTGCGGTTCGACGGGCAGTGCCCCGACCAGCTGGTGGGCGTAGCAGACCCCGACCTTCACGCCCCGGAACCCGGGCTGCGAGAGGTATTTGTCATAAAACCCGCGGCCGCGGCCCATGCGGGCACCGGCTTGCGTAAATGCCGTTCCAGGAACGACGATCAAATCTATTTCGGACGGTTCGCACGGCATTGCGTCCCCGTCCGGTTCGGCGATCCTGAAGGCCCCCGCACGGAGTGCCCCGGGCACGTAATCGAAGAACCGCATCGCGTCGCCCCCGACCCGGGGGACGACGATCCGCCTGGCGGAGCCCCACCGGGCAAGCGCCTCCTCCGTCTCGGGTTCGTCGGGCAGGGCACAGAAAAACGCCACGCACCGCGCCGTCCCGAAAGGCTCCGATTCCGCTACCCGGCGGAAGATCCGCCCGGATGCCGCGGCACGTTCTTCGGGGGAGAGGGACAGGTTCTGTTTTTTCATCGCCGCACGCAGCTCTTTTTTAGTCATAAAACCCTCCTTTTCGGCATAAAATTCCCGGCCGTTTCTATTGTTATTCTGCAAACAATGGCTATCTTTGCGTCCGGGAACACAAAACTTTAACAAATATAAACAAATTTAAATCATTATGAGCTGTTTTTTATCTAATTCCTCGCTCGGCAAGAAGTTGGTGATGAGCGTGACGGGGTGCTTCCTCGTGCTCTTTATCCTCTTCCACATGTCCATGAACATTGTGGCGATCATCTCGCCCGAGGCTTACAACATGATCTGCGCACTGCTGGGGGCCAACTGGTACGCGCTGGCCGGTACGCTCGTACTGGCGGCAGGCGTGGTCATCCACTTCATCTACGCCGTCATCCTGACGCTCGAAAACCGCAAGGCACGCGGTTCGCAGCGCTACGCCGTAACGGTCGTGGAACCGGGCGTCAAATGGGCTTCGAAAAACATGCTCGTACTGGGCTTCATCATCCTGGGCGGCCTGGCACTCCACCTGTTCAATTTCTGGGCTAAAATGCAGCTCGTCGAAATCATGGGCGGCCATGAGAATTCGCTGGGCTTCGGCGCAGCCGACGGCGCTTCGCTGATCGCCTACACCTTCTCGCAGTGGTATTACGTGGTGATCTACCTCGTGTGGTTCTTCGCCCTCTGGTTCCACCTCACGCACGGCGTATGGTCGATGTTCCAGACGGTAGGCTGGGCCAACGACACGTGGTATCCCCGCCTGAAATGCATCGCCAATATCGTAGCGACGATCATCTTCCTCGGCTTTGCCGCCGTGGTGGTGGTTTACTTCATCAAGAGCATCTGCCCCTGCTGCGCAGGCGCCTGCTAACCGATTATCCAGAACAATAAACACACAACAGATATGGCTTTTAAATTAGATGCTAAAATCCCTGCCGGCGCTCTCGCAGAAAAATGGAGCAACCACAAGGCAGCTATCAAGGTCGTAAGCCCCGCGAACAAGCGCAAGCTCGACATCATCATCGTCGGAACCGGCCTGGGCGGTGCTTCCGCAGCCGCTTCGCTCGGTGAACTCGGATATAACGTAAAAATATTCTGCATCCAGGATTCGCCCCGCCGCGCGCACTCGATCGCCGCACAGGGCGGTATCAACGCTGCGAAGAACTACCAGAACGACAACGACTCGGTATACCGCCTGTTCTACGATACGATCAAGGGCGGCGACTACCGTGCACGCGAAGCCAACGTATACCGCCTGGCGGAGGTTTCCAACCTCATCATCGACCAGTGCGTGGCCCAGGGCGTACCTTTCGCACGCGAATACGGCGGCCTGCTGGCCAACCGCTCGTTCGGCGGCGCACAGGTATCGCGCACGTTCTATGCCCGCGGCCAGACGGGCCAGCAGCTCCTGCTGGGCGCTTATTCGGTACTCAACAAGGAGATCGCAGCCGGCACGGTGAAAAGCTATCCGCGCCATGAAATGCTCGACATCGTCATCGAGGACGGCGAGGCAAAGGGTATCATCGCCCGCAACCTCGTCACCGGTGAGATCGAGCGCCACGGTGCACACGCCGTAGTGATCGCCACAGGCGGATACGGCAACGTATTCTTCCTTTCGACCAACGCCATGGCATCGAACGGTTCGGCCGCATTCCAGTGCTACCGCAAGGGCGCCGGCTTCGCCAACCCCTGCTTCACGCAAATCCACCCGACCTGCATCCCCGTACACGGCGACCAGCAGTCGAAGCTGACGCTCATGTCGGAGTCGCTGCGTAACGACGGCCGTATCTGGGTTCCCAAGAAACTCGAAGACGTGAAGGCCATCCGCTCGGGGGCCAAGAAACCGTCGGACATCGCCGAAGAAGACCGCGACTACTACCTGGAGCGCCGTTACCCGGCCTTCGGTAACCTCGTGCCGCGCGACGTGGCTTCGCGTGCCGCCAAGGAGCGCTGCGACGCAGGCTTCGGCGTGAACGAAACGGGGCTGGCCGTATTCCTCGACTTCAAGACCGCCATCGAGCGTCTGGGCAAGGACATCATCAAGCAACGCTACGGCAACCTGTTCGACATGTACGAGGAGATCACCGACGTGAGCCCCTACGAGCAGCCGATGCAGATCTTCCCGGCCGTGCACTATACCATGGGCGGCATCTGGGTCGACTACAACCTGATGACCACCATCCCCGGCCTGTATGCCATCGGCGAGGCCAACTTCTCCGACCACGGTGCCAACCGCCTCGGCGCCTCGGCGCTGATGCAGGGTCTGGCCGACGGTTATTTCGTACTGCCCTACACCATCGGCGACTACCTCTCGCACAAAATCCAGGCTCCGAAGGTGAAGACCGACACCAAGGCCTTCGACCAGGCTGAGAAGGAAGTCAAGGAGAAGATCGCCAAACTGCTCTCGATAGGCGGCAAGCAATCGGTAGACGATATTCACAAGAAACTCGGCCACATCATGTGGGAGAACGTCGGCATGGCCCGCACCAAGGAGTCGCTCGAAAAGGCGATCACCGAGATCCAGGCACTACGCAAGGAGTTCTGGAAGGACGTGAAGGTCGTAGGCAAGGAAAACGACTTCAACGTCGAGTTGGAAAAGGCGCTCCGCCTGGCCGATTTCCTGGAACTGGGCGAGCTGATGGCCCGCGACGCACTCAACCGCGAGGAGTCATGCGGCGGCCACTTCCGCACGGAGCACCAGACCGAGGAAGGCGAGGCCAAGCGCGACGACGAGCACTTCGTATATGCCGCCGTATGGGAGTACAAGGGCGAGGACGCAGCCCCCGAGCTGACGAAAGAACCGCTGAACTTCGAGTTCGTACACCCCGCACAGCGCAACTACAAAGACTAACCGTTTGACGTTGTAACACTTTAATAACAAATTGAAATTATGAATTTTACATTAAAGATATGGCGTCAAAAGGACGCTAAAGCAAAGGGTGGTTTCGAAACTTACAAAGTCGAAAACATCTCGGCCGACACCTCGTTCCTCGAGATGCTCGACATCCTCAACAATAACCTGATCCACGAGGGCAAGGAGCCCGTGGCATTCGACCACGACTGCCGCGAAGGTATCTGCGGCATGTGCTCGCTGCACATCGACGGCCATGCCCACGGCCCCAGCCAGGCGGTCACGACCTGCCAGATCTACATGCGCAAGTTCAAGGACGGTGCGACCATCACCATCGAGCCCTGGCGCTCGGCAGCGTTCCCCGTCATCAAAGACCTCGTGGTGAACCGTTCATCGTACGACCAGATCCTGCAGGCGGGAGGTTTCATCTCGGTACGCACCAACTCGGTGCCCGACGGCAACGCCATTCCGATTCCGAAGGCCGACGCAGACGAGTCGATGGACGCCGCCGCATGCGTAGGCTGCGGAGCCTGCGCCGCGACCTGCAAGAACGGTTCGGCCATGCTTTTCGTCGCAGCCCGCGTATCGTCGCTCGCCAAGCTGCCGCAGGGCCGCGTGGAGGGTGCACGCCGCGCCAAGGCGATGGTCGCCAAGATGGACGAACTGGGCTTCGGCAACTGCACCAACACGGGTGCCTGCCAGGCCGAGTGCCCCAAGTCGATCTCCATCGCGCACATCGCACGCCTGAACCGCGAATTCCTCTCGGCAAAATTCGAGGACTAAACGGACAGAAATACCGGTCTTACCGCTCAACGGAAATACCGGGCAGACAAAGGGGAGGGACAATGCAGTCCCTCCCCTTTTTTATTGTATCGTTATGCAGACTCCGCTTCCGGTTCTCAATATGCGCCCCGGCCATACCCGGCCGTCATCTCGCACCAATGCCGGACGCGGGAAGGCAGACGGTACCATTTTTGCGGCGACGGATGAAATACAAAACCGCAATGCCATGGAAAGAATTGTAGAATTTCCGACCGATCGCACCGTCATCTCCACCGAAAACAACGGGTTCGCAGGCGACGAACGCGACGAAACCCTGATCGACGAAAACCTCGTGGAAACCGAGATCCCGCTGGCGGACAGGATTCCGGGTGCCGTCCGGGAGACCGAAGAGGGCGACAGGCCGATCTATGACGAAGAAGGGTACCGGAACGATCCGGGCGGGGAGTAAAACGGAGCCGGCGAAGCCCCAGCCTTTATTGCGGGCGGATCGACGAAAGCCGCGCCACCTGCTTGAGGTCGAACTCGCCGTAGATGTTCACCACGACGGTTTCCTTCGCACCGTAGGTAATCATCACCAGCTCTGACTTGACCGACAGGGCCGTTTCCCGGATATAGAACTTCGTGGTCTGCCCGTCCTCCGTACCGGAGGTGACGGGCTGGAATTTCCGGTCGGCGGCGACGGCGGCCTCGGCATCGCGCACCAGCATCCCGCTGTCCCCGCCTTTGAGGGCAATGATACGGATATACTCAATGTCCTTCAGTAATACGGCAAGTCCTTTATCCCCCCTTTGCGCGGCCTGACGGCTCATCATCTGCATCATCTTCTGCTCCAGCAGCACGCTGGTAAATCCTTCGGAGGCATCGTACCGCCGGAAGAAATCGTCCACGGAGCTGCTCTGCGCCGATACAGACCGCGGCAGGAAGAGGCAAAGGGCAAATATCAATAACAATCGTTTCATGGATTCCGTGATTATAATTACATGAGCAGCGAAATGCCGAAACTCAGCGTATGGCACTCGGGGCCGCCCCCCTTCTTGAAAAGGGGCGTCACACCGTAACGGACGAAAACACCGACACCGCTATAGGAAACCGCACCGCCCACACCGAACTGATATGTCCGCAATCCCGAAAGCTCGTACTGCACCTTCGGCTTTTTATGCAGTGAAGTCAGCTCGATCCCGAAGTCGGAATACGCGATGGCCGACACCTGAAAATTTCTGAAAGGCTTGTAAATAAGCCTCAGAGGAATACCGAGCGACGAAGTGACGAACTTCGATTTGTCGGCCGGTTCGTCCAGCGCCACGGGCAGGAGGCGTCCATGTTCGTACCCAAGGCGGATGTGCGCATCGGAAAGCCGGTAATTATCCACGGCAAAATTCAAATCTGTGGCAAAATAGAATGTACGGTTGCGGTTCAGAGCAACCTGCACCTGTAAAACCGAGGCTGCGACATGGATTGAACTCCCCAGCTTCTGGTCGAGAAAACCCTTCTCTTCGGGGGCATAACCGTCGTAATCGACCCCAACCAGTTGCGAGAACCCGAATTCACCGCAGTTGAACAGATAGAGTTTCACACGCCCCGACCGGGTCACCACATCGGCGTACTCCGGTTCCGGGGCACGCCCCAGTGTAATCCCGAACCCGGCCACCTCGAGTATGACATTGCCCTCGCGGCCTGCTCCGCGCAGTGCCATCAGGTCGTTGCCCACCGTATCGATCCTCCGCAACGTATCGAGCCCCAGTGAATCGCGGTTCATCGCCATAACGGGCCGTTCGCAGGTTCCTCCCCGCTGCACACGGAGTTCTCCTTCGGTCTGCGCCGATACCAGCCGAGGCAAAAGCAGAATAAGTGCCAATAATAATCTTTTCATAGCCATTCCGTTTCAGGTTTTACAGCGAGAGCGAATAGGCAAACCCGAACGAGACCGTATGGCAGTCGGGGCCGGCATCATGCTTGAACAGCGGCGTGATACCGTAACGGGCATAAAGGCCGAACCCGCTGTATGCGACCGACGCACCCAGGCCGAACTGGTATGCCCGGAATCCGGACAAACTGTGCTTCTCCTTCGGTTTTTTATAGATGGCATCCGCCCCCAGCATGAAATCGGAATAGGCGACGGCCGTGATCCGGAGGCGTTTCACAGGCTCGTAGATCAACCGCACGGGAATACCGAGCGAGGAGGTAACCGCCTTAGACTTGTCGGCCGGTTCGTCCAGAGCTACCGGCACGAGGCGTCCGCCGATGTTGCCGAGGGTGATTCCCGAATCGGCAAGGCGAATGTTGTCGAGCGTGTATTGCAGGCCGAGGCCGAGGCTGAGCGTCCGGCTCCGGTTCAGCGACAGGCATATCTGCATGACCGAGAAACTGAAATGGAACGACGGGCCGAGTCGCTGGTCGAGGAACCCCGCCTCACCGGGGGCATAGCCGGAATAATCGACCCCGGTCAGCTGCGTAAAACCGAACTCCATATCGCTGAGCAGGTTGAGCCAAACCCGGGGCGATTTCACCTCCATCTTCTGCATCGGGGTATGCCCCAGCCGGAGGCCGAAGCCGGCGACTTCGAGCACCATGCTGCCGTCGCGTCCCCCGTCGCGCAGGGTCACCAGGCCGTTGTCTACCGTATCGATACGCCGCAGCGTGTCGATACCCAGCGAGTCGCGGTCGACGGTTTCGATGGTCACGGGTTTCCCGTCGGCACGGCGGAAACTAACCGAGTCGGCGTTCTGCGCCGCAACGGGTGAAAAGGCCAGGAGCAATACCCCCGCAAAAACAAACAGTTTCTTCATGACATATCATTTTAATCGTTCACAATCAATTCTTCGACCAGATGCTCAGGGTCGGCGAACTCGGAAAAACCCTGCAAATAGACCGTCGTCCGCATGGCGACGTCCTTGTCGTAGACCGCTTGCCCGTCGATGTAACAATAGGGGCGGCGCATGTACTCCACGCACAGAAAAAGGCCGAGCGCCACGACGGCCGCTGCCGCGATCCCGCACAGGCGCAGGAACCTCCGCTTCCTGCCGGGTCTATGCCCGAAGGCCTGCACCCGCTCGGGCAGGCATTCCCCGGCAAGTCCGTCCATGCCGCAGAACATCGCCCGGGCATAGCGCAAACCGGGATCCGTTTCCCCCTCCCGGAAATAAGCCTTCAGTTCCTGCTCTTCGGCATCGGTCGTCCGCGCCTCGAAATAGCGCTCCAACAACTTCTCAATCCGTTCTTTCCGCTCTTTCATCGTCCATCATTTTTTTCAGTATTCCCCTCAGTGCATTGCGGGCGCGGGAGAGGATCACGCGCACCTGGGCTTCGTCGCAAGCCACCATGCCGGCAATCTCACGGGTCGGATAACCCTCGATGTCCTTCAGGTACAACACCTCGCGCTGCCGCCTATCGCAACGGCAATCCTGACGGCGGCCATCGCGGGCGCAGCCGCGTGGGAACTGCTGCATACGGCGTGCAGGCAGCCGAAGCTTCTCTATGTGCCGACGATTTTGTGCGCGGCGCTCGTCGTGCTGGCCATCGTATTCGGAACGGCGATCACGGCGACGCTGATCTACGCGTTTTTCTATGTGATGTTCCTGTTTTACATGGCCGTCAGCACGCATGGGAAGGAAACCGCCATTCCGTTTGCGGACATCGCGGTCTGCGTCGTGGCGGGCTTCCTGTTCCCGGCGATGTACAGCTGCATCGGCCTGCTGCGCAATGTTTCCCCTGCGTTCGTGCTCATGCCGTTTGTGATCGCGTTTATCGGCGACAGCTTTTCCATGCTCGGCGGCATGGCCTTCGGCCATAAAAAATTCGCCCCGCATGTGAGTCCCAATAAGACGTGGGCGGGCTTTCTTGCCGGGCCGGTGGGCAGCGCGCTCGGCATGGTGCTGCTGGGGCTTGTCTCCAAATGGCTCTGGCAGATGGAGCTGCCGCTGTGGTATCTGGCCGTGATCGGCATCGCCGCCAATCTCTTCGGCCAGCTGGGCGATCTGTCCATGAGCCTCATTAAGCGCGAGGCCGGGATCAAGGACTACAGCCACATTTTCCTGACCCACGGCGGCGTGCTCGACCGGTTTGATTCGACGCTGTTCCTCGCGCCTGTCGTGTACGCGATGCTGTTTTTGCTGGAGAAGCTGGTATGACAAAGACGATCACGATTTTAGGCTCGACCGGCTCGATCGGGCGGCAGACGCTGTCTGTCGCGGATGAATTGGGATTGCGCGTCGCTGCGCTGACGGCGGAGCGCAATGTGGAGTTATTGGAAGCGCAGTGCCGCCAATACCGGCCGGAACTGGCCGTTCTGACGGACGAAGCCGCCGCGGAGGAATTAAAAGTCCGTCTGGCGGATATGAATATAAGGGTGCTCGCGGGCGCGGA
>OLRD01000514.1_pt1 | contig 31396 bp, 24 predicted proteins | sample 1672051 | NCBI WGS metagenome assembly OLRD01 (sample SAMEA3136640, study PRJEB25190) | human gut metagenome | biome: human gut; feature: human-associated habitat; material: faeces | place: Austria | collected 2013 | reverse complement strand
CGAGTTTATACGCCCCTTACAGGAAACCCTGCACGGCCGGCGCAGGGGGATGAAAATCCAAAACGGCTGACTGCACCGAAAACAGAGGCCGGAGGGGAAAGGGGCATGTGCGAAGTTTGAGTCTGTTTTTTATATCGTCTGTCCAAGCGCCTTCATAACGCCTTCCGTGAGGATCGTATGCACCAACGCGCCGAGCTCGTCCGCACTCAGCTCCTGATTGTTTTTCTGCCACTCACTTACCATGGATATGATTCCTGACAGGTAGAAATCAAGCGCATACACCGCATTGATATCATCGGTGGGAATATGAAATGCAGATATGATGACCGGCATGACCGCCTTCTTCAGCTTCACCGGAAATTTTGAGGAATGCTCGCTCGTCAGCAGTATCAAAGAATAATGTTCGTCACTTTTCTTCATATCCTCAAAGGCTTCCGTAAACATATTGGCGAAGTTTCCTTGGGAAATGGTATTGGAAATCCGTTCGCCGATACAGTTAATTACCTCTTCTTCTATTTGTTCAAGCAAATCATAAACATCCAGGAAATATTCATAGAAGGTTACACGGTTGTAGCCCGCCCTGCGGGTGAGCTCCGAAACGGTGATTTTTTCCACGGGCTTAGTCTTGTATATCTCGCAGAACGCTTCGATGAAGGCCTTTCTCGTTGCGCTCGCTGTAGGTGACAGCTTTACCATAATAATAACAATCTCCTTCTATTTTTACGACAGATCCGCACAAAGTGTAGGTTGTATTTTCCGTCGGGCAGAGTATATTATAAATTATACGACAGTTGTGGGAAAAATCCAAGCTGTTTCGTATATACAGAAAAACTACTGACATAACTCAATAACCATCAACGAAAGGAGATTCATTATGGAAACCATGAAAGCTATCGCAAAAAGGAAATCTACCAGGGCTTTTAATCCGGAAAAAGGGATCGCAAAAGCAGACCTTGACGCCATCCTTGCGGCAGGCTGTGCGGCTCCTGTGGGCGCAGGGGATTATTCTTCCCTTCATCTCACAATTATTCAGAGCAAAGAGATGCTGGATAAGATCAATAAAGCAGTACAGGCTGCCTTTAAAATGGACCGCGATGTTCTTTATGGAGCGCCTGTTCTTGTACTGGTATCCTCATCCGAACCTAAATTCCCCAACATTCAGTACGCCAATGTAGGCTGTGTCATGGAGAATATGCTGCTTGCCGCCACAGATCGGGGCGTGGACAATATCTATCTCTGGGGCGCTGCCAATGCGGTTGCCCAAATGCCTGAACTGCAGAAAGAACTTGGTATTCCTGAAGGATTTACTCCTATTTCCGGCGCGGCGCTGGGCTATGCGGCTGAAAGCAGCTCTGCAGAAAAGGAGCTGGGGATTACGCTGGCTGCCAATTATGTTTCGTGACCATAAATTCTTACCTGTACGCATTTGGAACGAATACCGGAAATGGCACAGGAACTGGGATGACTTATGCAGCCACTGCGGTCTGTGCTGTTATTCCCGTTCCGTTTCCCAGGGGAGAGAAGTTAACATAGACTTCTCCTCTCCCTGCGAATTTCTTGATGAAGAGACGAAATTATGCCGTGTTTTTGAAGACCGTTTCCGCCAATGTTCCACCTGCCAAAAGGTAAATCTGTTTCGCGCCCTGTTTCATCCCAGTCTTCCAACAAGCTGCGCGTATGCGAGAACGTTCCGGCTGTGGAGGAAAAACTGAGGTGTGGCAGCGGTAATTAACCTCGCAGCAGCAGACAGGCGGGCACGCCAATGTGCCTGTATGGTTCGCTGTACGCGGGAATCGACTGCTGTCATGGCGTCTGTCAAAGGAGGTTTCTTATGGATTTATATACACCTATATTCACCCGCGCTTCCACTCGTAAATTCGATCCCTCACCGCTTCCCGCCGATACCCTTTCCCAGTTTGAGGATTTTATCTCGCAAGTAAAGCCTTTGCTGCCCGATGTGAAGCTGGAACACAGGATTGTGAGCGGTAATGATGTCAAGGGAATGGCTCTTCCCAAAGCACCACACTTTCTGCTTATTTCCGGCAGAGAACATCCGCTGCGCAATACTGCGGCAGGCTTTCTTTATCAGCACGCAGAGCTGTGGCTGTATGCACACGGCTATGCCACACGCTGGCTTGGCGGCGTCAAACCAAAACAGCCAGACCCGAACCATATTATCGGGATGGCATTCGGCAAACCCACGGAACCTGCCGTGAGAAAGCCTGAGGATTTTAAGCGCAAACCGCTCAGTGAAATAGCAAGAGGAACCGATTCCCGGCTGGAGGCAGCAAGGCTTGCACCGTCCGGAATGAACGGACAGCCTTGGTATTATATTGCAGACGGCAACAAAATCCACGTCTGCTATAAACCGAGCCTGGGCGGACTGCTTGGTAAGATGTATAACCTCACCGATCTGGATGTCGGCATTTCGCTCTGTCATTTAGCCGTAGCTGGTGAACACGAAGGCAAATCGTTCCGTTTCACGGTAAATAAAACCGGCTTTCCTGCCCCGCCGGCCGGATTTGTTTATGTGGGGACAGTAGAATAATAAATATATTGATTGAATGAAGGCCACTATTTCCCTGACAGAAAACGCTGTCACTGCCCCGGTTTTACCATTCAGGATATGATTAAACTCAATCAATCAGGAGAGAAGAATGAATTATAAAATAAATCCCAGAAACGGTGACAAATTATCTGTTCTCGGCTACGGCTGTATGCGGTTCGGCGGAGACAGCCTGAGCAGCTCCTTCAGCGGTGCTTTTGATCCCAAAAAAGCGGAGCAGCTGATCAAATCGGCTGTCGAAAACGGCATTAATTATTTTGACACCGCCTATGTCTATGCGGGCAGCGAGGAAGTATTAGGCAAAACCCTGCAGAAATACGGCTTCCGCGACAAAGTATACATCGCCACAAAAATGCCGCTTATATTATGTCGGAACAAAAGTGATTTAGATAAGTATTTCGCCAAACATCTGGAACGGCTGCAGACGGACTATATTGACTATTACCTTCTCCATATGCTGACGGATATAAAAACCTGGAACACCCTCTGTGATTGGGGAATCAAAGAATGGGCTGCAGAAAAGAAGGCGGCCGGGCAGATCCGGGAGTTCGGTTTTTCTTTTCATGGGGCGCAGGACGAATTTCTGGCGCTACTTGATGCCTACGACTGGGATTTCTGCCAAATCCAGTATAACTATTCCGATGAAAACTATCAGGCCGGAGTGAAGGGACTGAAAAAGGCCGCCTCCAAGGGCATGCCTGTCATGATTATGGAACCGCTTCTGGGCGGTAAGCTGGCCGGGAAAAATCTGCCGAAGGAAGCGGCCGACTGCTTTAAAGCCGCCAATCCGGATATCTCCCCTGCGGCGTGGGCTTTCCGCTGTCTGTATAACCAGCCGGAGGTAACGGTAGTGTTAAGCGGAATGAATGAACAGGAACAGCTGGACGAAAACATCAAAATTGCGGAAAACGCGAAAGTAAACATGTTAACACCGGAAGAACTGGATACGTTCCGTAATGTGAAAAATATTTTCAACAATTCCTATAAAGTACATTGTACAGGCTGCCACTATTGTATGCCATGTCCGCATGGCGTGAATATTCCCGCCTGCTTCACCGCATATAATACACGCTATGCCATCAATAAAGGCCAGGCGAACCTGCAATACTGTATGAGCACCCTGCTGAACGATAAGCCGAGTTATGCGAGCCTGTGTAAAAAATGCGGCAAATGCGAAAAACACTGTCCGCAGAATATTCCCATAAGGGATACTCTGGAAGAAGTGGCAAAGGAATTTGAAACCTTCCGTTTTAAATTCATGCGGTTCGGAACCAAGTTTTTTGTCAGGAAAAAATAGAAAATATTCCAATAACAGATAAAAGCCAGGCGGCGCCGCCTGGCTTTTATCTGTCTGATTTCTTCTTTATTCTTCTTTTTTCCCATGAAAAAAGGCATAGATCTCTTCTGCTATATTCACCGGTATCTCATCAACCTCCGACAGCTGTGAAACCTCCGCATTCCGGATATCATCTATCGACTTAAAATGCCGCATCAGGGCCTTGCGCCTTGCAGGCCCAACGCCGGGAATATCATCCAGCACGGAACGCACCTGATCCTTGCTGCGCAGGGAACGGTGATATTCAATGGCAAAACGGTGGGCCTCATCCTGTATCCTGGTAATCAGCTTAAAGCCTTCTCCCCGGGTATCAATCGCTATTTCCTTATTCTGATAATACAATCCCCGCGTACGGTGATTATCATCCTTTACCATACCGCATACCGGTATTTCTATACGAAGCTCATCCAGGACCTGGCGTGCCACATTTACCTGCCCCTTACCGCCGTCCATAAGTATCAGATCCGGGAATTTGGTAAAGCTGCCGAATTCTTTTTCCAGCTGTTTTTCCTGAAGCTCCTTCGCTTCTTCCATTCCGTGAAGGAACCTTCTTGTCAGAACCTCCTTCATGCAGGCATAATCATCCGGCCCGCTGACCGTACGTATCTTGAACTTGCGGTAATCACTGCGTTTAGGCTTTCCTTTTTCATATACCACCATGGAGCCCACATTTTCAAATCCGCTGATATTGGAGATATCGAAGGCTTCCATCCTGCTGATTTCCGGAAGGGACAGCAAGCCGCATATTTCCTTCACCGCGCCTATGGTTCTTCCCTCTTCCCTCTTGATACGCTCCCTGTCCTTGCTGAGTACCAGCGCGGCATTGGTTGCCGCCAGTTCCACCAGCTTTTCCTTCGTTCCTTTTTTAGGCACCCGGATATGTACGCGGCTGCCCCTGCGGGATCCCAGCCACTGCTCCAGTACCTCCACATCCTCAATCTCCTCCTGAAGCATCAGCTCCTTGGGGACAAATGGTGTTCCGGCATAAAACTGTTTTACAAAATCAAGCAGGATCTGGGCGGAGCTGCTGTCCGCTACATGGGTCATATAAAAATGCTCCCTTCCGATCAGCTTGCCGTCCCGCACAAAAAACACCTGTACCACCGCATCATTATCATCCTTGGCAAGGGCGATAATATCCTTATCCTCGCCGTTGCTGTCCGTGATTTTCTGTTTCTGCGCCACCTGCTTCACACTGTTATACAGATCCCGGAATCGGATCGCTTCTTCAAAATCCAGATTTTCCGAAGCCTCCTCCATCTTCTGCTGCAAATCCGCAAGAATGGGCTTGAAATTGCCGTTCAGGAAATCCAGCGCTTTATCCACCTGTTCCCGGTATTCTTCCCTGGGTATTCCTCCCTGGCAGGGTGCGCTGCACTGGCCGATATGATAATTCAGGCAGGGCCTGTCCATGCCGCAGTCCCTCGGCAGCACCCGGCTGCATGTCCGCAGCTTATAAAGCTTATTGATCAGTTCAATCGTATCCTTTACCGCGGCCGCCGATGTAAAGGGCCCGAAATAACGGGATTTATCCTTTTTCATCTGCCGGGAAAACAGGACTCTTGGATAATCCTCCCCCGTGGTCACCTTTATATAAGGATAGGTTTTATCATCCTTAAGCATGGTATTGTAACGGGGGCTATGCTCCTTAATCAAATTATTTTCCAGAACCAGCGCTTCCAGTTCCGAATCGGTCACAATATACTCAAACCTGGCAATTTTAGTAACCATTTTTTCTATTTTGGGGCTTTTATTCGTGCTCTCCCGGAAATAAGAACGCACCCGGTTCCGCAGGCTGATGGCCTTCCCCACATAAATAATGGTATCCTCACTATCATGCATAATATAAACGCCGGGCTTTGGCGGAAGCTTCTTTAACTCTTCTTCAAAATCAAACATATTTATTCACTCCGATTGTCCTCCGTCCTGCTTGCGGAGGGATTATGTTTCGTTCCCGGTAAGGGATCATCTCCTCTGTATCCCTGGGGCCTGCGTTTTCCTGCCCGCTCCGGGACCCCGCCCTTTCCGCAGCCGGTTCCGGCCATGCAGAGGATCCTGTAAGGGGCGTATAAACTCGCCGGTCCTTAGGCTGCGTTCTTTGCAGCCTTAGTACCGCTGCGTGTTTATCCGAGCGAGAGCAAAAACGACTAAAAGTCGTTTCCCCTCTAAGGACCTCTGCATGGCCGGAGCCGGCAGCAAAGAGAAGGAAGTCCCGGGCCGAAAAGACAGGCTCAACGGGCGGAGTGGGGCTGAAATGTTACTGTTTTGTAACAGGTTTATCCATAGACAGGCCTGTGGCCTTACCGAATTGGCGCGCCCATTCCGGGGTACGGTAAAAAACAAGCGCTCCCTGACCGTTATCCCCCGTGACAAAAAAACGCTCCTGCGTATCCGTCTGTTCCAGAATACTGTTCAGCACACCCAGGATATCTCCGTCGATCCAGTCATACTGCATATCCATTGCCCAACTGTATGTCTGCCCGTCCAACTGAAAAGCAACGTTCACGCTGCCGGTCCCTTTTTCCCAGTCCACCTTATCCGTATCTTCCCTTATATCCTCTATACCGTCAAGAGGGCTTCCCGGCGCCAGTGCCAGCATTCCCTCCAAAACCTCAATATAATCGGTACTGATATCCCAGCCCTCAAAATCAAACCAGAACAGTTCCTGTGAATAGCCGTCAATATTCCAGTCTTCATCATAGGAGGGCGCGCCCATGCCGCTCAGAATCCATGTATAAGGATAGCCTTCCACATATGCACGCATCCTCTGTTCTTCCATAACGGAACGGGCAGACTCCACCGTTTCCTCCGGCACTTCCAGCCCCATGGATGAAAGTACTTTTACCTGCGTATCCAAAGGCACATATTCCGGATAATCTTCCGGCCGGAATTCCTCTTCCCAGCCCGGGACTGTTTCATATACGGGGTTTTCCAGGCTTTCCCGGATCAGGCGCGTATTTCTGTACAGCACGAACCCGGCAGCGCCCAGCACTACAAGCAGCATCAGGATACCGATCACTATGCCGAGCACCCAGCCCGGCCAGTATTTTGCGCGTTTCCCCGGAGTATAGACAAGGCCTTTGCTGCCGCACAAGGCGCACATGTCGGCCGCCTGCACGGCGCTCACCATGTTTTCCTTGGGAATGGGAATGAACTGTGTCCGGTTCCTTTTAAACAGGAAAAACAAATATTCCGTTTCCACAACCCAGCCGAAATCCTCCCAGGGCAGAAAGCTCTTGCTTCCGCCGCCAATCCTCTCAATAATGCCGTCTTCCATCAATTCGATTTCCCACGGGCCATAAATATCATTCTGCACATCTCCCGCCTTGAGGCGGCGGCGTATGCCCTGTTCCGGATTTCCCTTCCATTTTACCAAATTTGCGGAAAACAGAAGCACAAACAATATGACCGGAAACCATGCGTTGGGGTCGTCGGTAAAAAGGTACCAGCACAGCGTTCCCACAATAAAAATTACGGCATATATTCCTGTCACCAGCATCTGGCTGCGGGGAAATCCAAGGGTTCCCCCGTTAATCACCCCTATGGCCTCCCTGTATATCCATATCCATTTTTCCTGTTCCATAAAAAAGGAAAAACGAAACGTACCCGGCTGCTCCCCGGAAGACGCTGTTTGCTGTCCCGGATCCATTGCCTGTATCTCTCTTCCCATGGCATCCGGAAAAGGTGCATAATTGGCAGGATTACGGATCAGATTCAGAAACGCTTCCAGCTCCTGCTCATTTTCAAACACCCGCAGCGGCATGGGATACCATGCAAAACGTTTTTTTGCCTGGGGATATCCCAGCATGAGTATATTTCTTGTTTTCCGGATTGCGGTAATGCGGCTGCACGGTATTTCAGAATAGCCGAATGCACTGCACTTAAGCATCCCATCCTCCACCCACATGATGCGCCTTTCCAACAAATGTTCTTTTTTCAGGAAACGGCATGTACGCACCACATCAAAGGCAACTGCTGAAAGCAAAAAAATCAACAGGCGATCTGCTGTGCCTTTGCGGAAAAGCAAGGCTGGACGATCGCCGGCAGTTCTTCTGACGATAATATCAGCGGCATGAATTTCAGCCGCCGTGGGCTGGATACGCTCACAGCGGCGCTTCAGGTGAAACAGATCGATGCAGTCCTTGTGAAAGACCTGTCTAGGCTGGGCCGTCACCGAACCCAAACCGCATTGTTCATCGACTACCTGAGACAGCAGCAAGTGCGGGTTATCTCCGTGACAGAGGGTGTGGACACTTTCTGTGAGGAGGACGATCTTATGATCGGTGTCCGAGGCCTAATGAATGATTATTATGCCAAGGACATCGGAAAGAAGATTCGTGCGGGCTACCGGCAGAAGCAGAAAGAGGGGCTCGTGATCACGCCGCCCTTCGGCTACTGGAAAGATAGAAATACGAATCAGGTTTTGGTGCAGCCGGAAGCGGCGGAGACGGTACAACTTATCTACGCTCTGTACTTGCAGGGCTGCGGACAGAAAGAGATCGCCCGCAGGCTTAACAGTTTCGGACGCAAAACGCCTGCGCAGATCAGGGCGGAACGGCTCGGCTATGACAGCCAGAAGCCGCACAAAACCCGTGACGGCCAGTTTCTCTGGACGTATGCCAGCGTGAAAAACATTCTGGTGGAGGAGGCATATACCGGAATGCTGGTCAATCATCGCAGAGAATACCTCGGAGGAAAAGCGCGTGCCGTCAATGAAGCGGAATGGCTTCGTCACGAGAATTTCTATCCGGTCATCATTGAGCGAGCGGTCTGGCAGCAGGTTCAAACTCTGCTGAAGCAGCAGGCGCGTCCGGCGGTCAACAATCGTACAAAGCACCGCTACGCCGGGCTGCTGACCTGCCGAGAATGTGGGAATGCGTTCATTCCTATGATTCGCTGCTGGAACGGTAGCCGCCGTGTGGAATACGTCTGCCGGGGTTACCACCGGAACGGGAAAGGTTATTGCAGCTCTCACCGGATTCATGAAGAAGTTCTGGATAAAGCCGTCTGGGATTATACAGAAAAGCTGCGGGAACAATACGCAGCCGAACTGAAAAAGGTCACACAGCTACAGAAACAGTGGGCATTGAGGAAACCAGTCCTCGACGCCCACTGTTTGACTTTGCAGAAAGAAATTTTGAGATTGGAGCAGGAGATTGACGAACTGGTGATGGAAAAGATACAAACATAAATGCCATATGTTACATTTGTAGCAGCTTAAAATATAATCAGGTACCCCGTCCCAACGCTATGTTTTTTTTGAAGCATCTTGCCACTCTTTAAAACCAGTAAATAACTTAATTATCTCGTCTTCTGGCATAATTGATGTTGGAGCGGAGTTTGGGTTAATTATAGTGATTCGTTTTGGTATGGGATAAATGTCGATTTTATCCTCATATTCTTTGCCGTGCAGTGTATCAAACTTGTTTCGACACCAAGAAAAAAGTTGTTCTACCATAACATAGTCAGATTCTCTTGGTTGCATATGGTAACATACAAGTAACGGAGGCCGTGGTATGTTGCTAGCACGATCAGTTTTATACACTGCATTAACAGATGACAAATATGCAATGTAGGAACTATCGTTGATTAAGAAATGGATGGCTTGAATTATTTCGGGTTCGGCCAAACTCATATAGGTTTCCAAAATTTTTTCTCCGCGTTGAATCAAATCCTTGCTTTGATTCTCAATATATACAAACCAATTTTGTTTTGGAGAAATATTTGGATAACCATTGAGATTCAGTTTTACACTCATGGTAATTACATTCTCTGGATCAAAAAGCTCCTCTATGGTGATGTTAGTACGTATTTCAGTTGACTGCACATATACTTCCTGCCAAAAGCCAATTAGACGAGATGCAAATAATTGCACATCCCGATACATGGCCTTTTGAAGCGGGATGTCCTTGCTTTCTTTTTGCTTGTAAATAATCCTTTCGATAACTCCAATCGTAATGCCTGAAGAAATAAAGCCAGCAAGAAGGTTGAGGCATAAATCTGATATGTTTAAGGTGTCAGCAGTCAAGAGCCAGCCTATCCCAGCTAGCAGTGCAAATAATACGGTAATAAGTAAGGGGGTGTTTTGCTTGCATCCAGTTAGTATTTTTTGCATAAAACCTGATTCTGCCGTATGCTTGACTTCGTTCATCACATTATTGTCCATATGCAAATACCCCCCTGTTGCTTGTAATTATGAGAAAAGGCAAATCTCTAAATTTCGGAGACCTGCCTTGTGGTGGTGCGGGCATGGGGACTCGAACCCCAACGTATCGCTACACGAGAACCTAAATCTCGCATGTCTACCAATTCCATCATGCCCGCATATGAGCTGCATTTCCACATCAGCTGTTTTTAGTGTATCATGTTATGTGATTATATGCCAGAAAAACCTTCACTGAGGTGACATCACCTAAATCCATCGTGTCTGCCAATTCCACCACGGGCGCAGATATGAGCGGCAGGAAACCTGTCGCTATTTTATTGTCCTCTGATTTTTACACGGTGAGGAAACCGAGGCGGAGCGTAACGCTTGATCCGCAGGTATAAAAACAGGCGAGCCTGCTTTTACCGAAGAATGTCCGCGGCGAGGAACAATGGAAAAACATTCACCAAGGTGACGTCACCTAAATCTCGCATGTCTACCAATTCCATCACAGGCGCATATATGAGCGGCAGGGCTTCCTGTCGCTATTTTATTGCCCTCTGTTTTTACACGGCGAGGAACCGAGGCGGAGCGTAATGCTTGATCCGCGTTTATAAAAACAGGCGAGCCTGCTTTTACCGAAGAATGTCCACGGCGAGGATGGCGCAAAAACCTTTCACCAAGGTGACATCACCTAAATCCGGCGTGTCTGCCAATTCCACCACAGGCGCGGGCGGCAGCCGGGGGCGGCTGCCGCTTTATTGTAGCATATCCGCGTTTCGCTTGTCAATCGCGCAGCTGGCGGCTGGCGGCGTAGGCTTCGCGCAGCGCCTGCTCATACTGGCTGTCGTTGACGAGCAGCAGGACGCATTCGCCGCACTTGAGCAGCAGGTGCACCGGCACGCCGCCGGACTCGACCGCCTGCACAAGCGCGGGGACCGACGCCGTGCTGCGGCACAGCGCGGCGAGCACGCTCAGATTCTCCCGCAACGTGCAGCGCTTCGGCTGCAGCGTCTGCTGCGCCTGCTCCTGCAGGCGGTGCAGCGCCTCGGAGCCGGGTGCCATCGGCAAAATGGCCGCCGTCTCGCCGCAGACGCTCTGCAGGGAAAACGGCGCGATCTCCGCCTGGCGGCAAAGCGCCGCCAGCCCCTCCTCCGCGCCCGTCAGGCGCAGCAGGGCCAGCTGCCGCCGGCCGGCAAAGCAGATCTGCCGCACGCCGGGCTCAAGCTGGGTGCGGACAAGCGTGCCGGGGGTCTCCGGCTCGAGCGTGCTGCAGATGCGCAGCGGGATCTGCGCGCGCTGCACCGGCGCGACGGCGTCCTCATGCAAAACCTGCATGCCGATGCGCGAGAGCGTCTGCAGCTCCTCATAGCGCAGCTGCTCCACCTGCGCCGGGCGCTGCACGAGCGCGGGATCGGCCGCCAGCACGCCCGGCACATCCGTCCAGTTTTCGTACAGATCCGCGTGCAGCGCCGCCGCGGCCAGCGCACCGGTCACATCGGAGCCGCCGCGCGGGAGCGTATGGATCTGGCCGTCCGGCAGCGCGCCGTAGAACCCCGGCGTCACGATCTTCCGCCCGTCGGCGAGCGAGCCCAGCGCGGCATAGGACGCAGCCGGGCGCACGCGGCCCGCCGCGTCGAACAGCAGCCAGTCTTTCGCGTCGACGAAGTCGAAGCCCAGCAGGTCCGCCATCAGCCGCGCCGAGAGATATTCGCCCCGCGAGACGATCCAGTCCCGCGGCGTACGGCGGTCCATGGCGGCGTAGATCGCCTCGAGCTCCGCCTCAATGGGCAGCGTCAGCGCGCAGCCGTCGCGGATCTCGCGGTAGCGGTCGGCGACTCTGCGCCACAGGTCCCAGCAGCTCACCTCATACTGCAGGTGCGCATGGCAGAGATACAGAAGATCCGTGATCTTATGGTCGGCCGCGTGTCGCTTGCCCGCGGCCGACACCACGACCACCCGCCGCGCCGGGTCGGCCAGCACGATCTCGCGCACGCGCGCAAATCCCGCGCTGTCGCACAGCGACGAGCCGCCGAATTTGGTCACTTTCAGCATGAACTCCCCTCCTTCCGGGAATGATGACGTTCGGGGAGACCGGGCCGCGCTCGCAGCCGGCTCCCCTGTGCATCCTATGCCGCGGTGTCGAATTCTGTCCTGTCCGCAGGGGCGAAATTTTTCGGAAAACGGGAGCAAATTCTGCTTTACTTTTTCCATTTGGTATGCTATTCTAACGAGGTAGCGCCCTGCGCTTACGACCCGCTTCCCAGTTTCGGGACACTGCCTGCTCACACGCAGGTCTTCTGCCTGCCCGATACTTGGATCCCGGGAATATTTTGAAAGGTGGAAACACAACTATGATGCGCAAAGAAGAAAAGACTGCCATTATCGAGCAGTACGCGACCCACGCCGGCGATACCGGTTCTCCCGAGGTCCAGATTGCTGTCCTCACCGCCCGGATCAACACCCTGACCGAGCACCTGCGGGAACACAAGCAGGACAACCACTCCCGCCGCGGCCTTCTGATGATGGTCGGCAAGCGCAGAAGCCTTCTCGACTACCTCGCCAAGAAGGACATCAACCGCTATCGTGCAATCGTTGCAAAGCTCGGCCTGCGTAAGTAAGTCATAAGAAAGGGCGGTCGGGCGACCGCCCTTTTTTACATCAACCCATCCACATGCGTGGGTTCCATTTAGCAGTTGAAAGTAGCGTCTGCGGGCGGACGCCAGTTTCAAGTGCTAAACCTCCCACGCAGCAACACAAAGGAGGTTCTTTCATGATCACCCATAAGCAGTATCCGAATCACCACATTTTTGAGACCGAGATCGGCGGCCGTACCTTCACGGTCGAGACCGGCAAGGTCGCAGAGCTCTGCAACGCAGAGGCCATCTGCCGCTACGGCGATACCGTCGTGCTCGTGACCGCCGTCGCCTCTCCCCTGCCGAAGGCCGGCATCGACTACTTCCCGCTGACCATCGAGGTCGAAGAGCGGATGTACGCCGTCGGCCGCATCCCCGGCTCCTTCAACCGCCGCGAGGGCAAGCCCTCTGACCGCGGCGTGCTGATCTCCCGCCTCATTGACCGTCCGATGCGCCCCCTCTTTGACGAAGAGCTGCGCAACGACGTCGTTCTGACCAACACCATCCTCGCGCAGGACTATGACAACCCGGTCGAGATCGTCGCCTCCATCGGCTCCTCCCTCGTCATCGCCTACTCCGACATTCCTTGGAACGGCCCGACCGCAACCACCAATGTCTGCTATCTCGACGGCAAATATATCGTGAACCCGTCGCAGGACGAGCGCAACGCCTGCGAGTGCTTCGTGACCATCGCCTCGACCCACGAGAAGGTCGTCATGATCGAGACCGAGGCCAACGAGGTCAAGGAAGACATCCTCATGGAGTGCATCAAGCTGGCCCACGAGACCAACATGCACGTCGTTGAGTTCATCAATACCATCGTCGACGCCATCGGCAAGCCGAAGTTCACGTTCGAGAAGGCCGCCGTCAACCACGAAATGCTCGACGATCTGTGCGAGTACGGTCTGGACAAGATCGCCTACGCGCTCGACACCGACGACAAGAATGTCCGTGAAGCCCGCCTGACCGAGGCCGTCGTCGACTTCAAGGAGAAGTTCGGCGAGAAGTACGCCGACGACTGGGATGTGCAGATCGACGTCTGCCTCTACAAGATGCAGAAGAAGATCGTCAAGAAGTGGCTGCTCGAGGGCAAGCGCGTCGACGGCCGTACCCCGGACGAGATCCGTCCGCTGGACGCCGAGGTCGGCGTTCTGCCGCGCGTCCACGGCTCGGGCCTGTTCACCCGCGGCCAGACCCAGGTCCTCTCCGTCTGCACGCTGAACACGCTCTCCGCCGCGCAGAAGCTCGACACCATCTATGACGAGACCGAGCGCCGCTATATCCACCACTATAATATGCCGCAGTGGTCCACCGGCGAAGCCCGTGCGAGCCGCTCCACCTCCCGCCGCGAGATCGGCCACGGTGCGCTGGCTGAAAAGGCCCTGCTGCCCGTGATCCCGTCTGTCGACGAATTCCCGTATGCCATCCGCGTCGTCTCCGAGGTCGTCTCCTCCAACGGCTCGACCTCCCAGGCTTCCATCTGCGGCTCCACGCTGGCTCTGATGGACGCGGGCGTGCCCATCAAGCGCCCCGTCGCCGGCATTTCCTGCGGCCTCATCTCCGACAAGGAGACCGGCACCTGGCGGACCTTCACCGACATCCAGGGCGTCGAGGACTTCCACGGCGAGATGGACTTCAAGGTCGCCGGTACCACCGAAGGCGTCACCGCCATCCAGATGGACCTGAAGAACGACGGTCTGACCATGGAGATCATCGCCGACGCGCTCGAGCGCTGCCGCAAGGCCCGTCTTGAGATCCTCAACGAGATCATGATCCCCTGCATCGCCAAGCCGCGTGACCATGTCTCCGAGTTCGCGCCCAAGATGCTCACCATGAAGATCGACGTCGACAAGATCCGCGAGGTCATCGGCAAGGGCGGCTCCATGATCCAGAAGATCGTGGCAGAGTCCGGCGCGCAGGTCGACATCGACGACGACGGCACCATCCACATCGCTTCTCCCGACGCCGCCTCCTGCGACGCTGCCAAGAAGATGATCGACGACATCTGCTTCGTCCCCGAGGTCGGCAAGCTGTACTACGGCAAGGTCGTCCGCATCCTGCCGATCGGCGCGTTCGTAGAGCTCGCCCCGGGCAAGGACGGCATGATCCACATCTCCAAGCTGGAGAACCGCCGCGTCGAGAAGGTCGAAGACGTGCTGAACATCGGCGACATGACCTGGGTCAAGGTCACCGAGATCGACGAGAAGGGCCGCGTCAACCTCTCCCGCAAGGACGCCCTCAAGGAACTCGCCGCTGCCGCGGATAAGAAATAAGCATGATAAAAACCCCCGCTGGGCCCGAACAGGCCCCGCGGGGGTTTCTCGTTTTTCTGAGGCAGAAAGGCTCCCCTGGAAGGGGAGCCTTGGGGTCACGTTGCTGCCAGTACGAAGGTGATGAGCGTTGCGCAGATGGCGCAGGCGATCATTTCGTAGCGGAACTCCTGTCCGTCGTGGATGCGCTGGATGGCGCGGAAGGCGAAGATCGTGCCGATGAAGGCCGCGGCCAGCGCGAGGATCACGAAAAATAATCTCATCCGTCCAGTCTCCCGCCGCAGGCCGTGCAGAACCGTGCGCCCTCCGCCGTGACCGCCGCACCGCAATGCGGGCAGGTATTCGCATTTGTCTCCGCCGCAGGCGTCTGCGGGGCTTCCGGAGCCTCAGGCGCGGGTTCCGTCGTTTCCGGCGCTTCTTCCGGGGCAGGCTCCGTGGCGACCGGCGCGGCCGGCTGTGCGGGCTGTGTCTCGGGCGTATGGACCGGGGCCGGGATCACGGGCGGCACCGGAGCGGACGGCTGCTGCGGCGCAGCTGCGCGCCGGTTCTGGATCTCCACATAGAACGCCGCGCTCAGAATGCCGAAAAACAGCGGAGCCAGCAGGCTGTAGGCCAGATTGAACACGAAGCGCACGATCTTAAACAGCACGCCGAGGTACGGGATCGCACCGAGCAGCGACAGCACCGCGATCCCCACGATCCACGCGCCGGTCGCCAGCATGTCCGCGCCGAACATCTTGCCCTTGTAGCCCATGGTCTCGGTCTTCGAGACCTTGATGGCCTCAGTGGGCTTCACATCGTCGCGCGTCATGAGGATATAGGGCGTGAACCGGTATTCATACGCCCGGATGACGCCGAAGACGATGCCGACGACCGGGATCAGCGACCACAGGAAGATCCACAGATACATCCACGCCATACCACCGAGCACGTGCCAGATGCGCTCCTTGCGGAACGCGGAAAACAGATAGGCCGTCTTCGGCTCCAGCCCGGTGCGGTAGGTGTTGAGGTAGATCATCGCCATCGAAGCGTCCAGCAGCAGCGCCGCGCAGAACGCGACCGCCGGGACCCCGACAAAGCCGGCCTGCGCCGCAAGCAGCAGGACCCCTGCCAGCAGCGACAGCCCCCAGAGCCGGAACGGCCGCTTCATCAGAACGGAAAATGACTTTTGATACAGATCCTTGACCATGGAAAATTTCCTCCCTTTCGGTTTCTTCCATTCGTATTATCATTATAGAGTGTCCGAGACTTCGCTGTCAAGGCACGAAGCCCCGGCGTCTGTCTGTTCAGACGCCGGGGCGCGCATTTTGTTCCATTTACAGCTTCAGAAGCGCTTCGCCGGCCTTGTAGATATCGCCCGCGCCGACGGTCAGGATGATGTCGCCCGGCCGGGCGTTCGCCTGCAGGTAGGCCGTGACGCTCTGCAGGCTCGGGCAGTAGACCGAGCCCGGGATCTCCGCGGCCAGATCCGCGGAGCTGACGCCCACGGTGTTCTGCTCGCGCGCGGCGTAGATATCGGTCAGCACCGCCTGGTCGACCGTGCGCAGCTCGTCGACAAAGTCCTGAAACAGCGCGCGGGTCCGGGAATAGGTGTGCGGCTGGAAGGCGCAGATGACGCGCTGGTAGTGCATCAGGCGGACCGCCTGCAGCAGCGCGTGCAGCTCGTTGGGATGGTGGGCATAATCGTCATAGACATCCGCGCCGCGGTAGCTGCCCTTATACTCGAGCCTGCGGCCCGCGCCGTGGAAGCTGGCGAGCGCGGTCTTCGCATCCTCGCCGGAAATGCCGAATTTCCACGCTACCGCGCACGCAGCCAGCGCGTTCAGCGCGTTGTGGCGGCCGATGACGCCGAGGCGGACCTTCGCATACGGCTCGCCGCCGCAGATGACGTCAAACTCACTGAAATCCTCCGAGAAGTTCTTGCCGTACACGGTGTTCGACGCGTCGAAGCCGAACGACAGATACGGCAGACCCTGCAGCGTGTCGCGGGTGTTCTGGTCATCGCCGTTGGCGACGATCAGCCCGTCCTCCGGCACGAGCGAGGCGAACGTGCGGAACGAATGCTCCACATCGGCAAGATCCTTGAAAAAGTCCAGATGGTCGGCGTCGACATCGAGGATGACCGCGACCGTCGGGAAGAAATTCAGGAAGGAGTTGCAGTATTCGCAGCTCTCGAGGATGATGGTGTCGCCCTTGCCGACGCGGTGGCCCGCGCCGAGCAGCGGCAGAAAGCCGCCGATCATGATCGTCGGGTCCAGCCCGGCCTGCATGAAAATATGCGTGAGCATGGAGGTCGTCGTCGTCTTGCCGTGGGTACCGGCGACGCAGATGGCGTTTTTGTACGCCTGCATGATGTAGCCCCAGGCCTGGGCGCGCTCAAAGATGGGGATGCCTCTGGCGCGGGCAGCGGCGATCTCAGGGTTGTCGTTGTGCGCGGCAGCCGTGCGGATGAGGCAGTCGGCGCCCTCGATATTCTCGGCGCGGTGGCCGATCGAGACCTGGATGCCCTTGGCGATCAGCTCGTCCGTGGAGACGGAGGCGTTCATGTCCGAGCCGGAGATCTCCATCCCCATGCGCCGCAGCACCAGCCCCAGCGGGCGCATCGACACGCCGCCGATGCCGACCAGATGGCAGTGCTTCCCGGGCTGCAGATACTGCTCGATATGTTGACAGGAAGGATGTTCCATGTATGGTTCCTCCAAAAGATTTGAATTGCAAGCGCGCGCGATCGCGCGTATAATGAAACTGACAGCATTATATTATATACGGATTTCGGCAATAAAACAAGAAGTATTTCGGATTTCTGCGCGGAATGCGCGGAAGACGAAGGGGGGGGGATGAACATGCGGCCGGATGCGATCTTACAGACGCTGGAGCGTGCCGGGTTTGAGGCGCGGTACGTCGGCGGGTGCGTGCGCGACACGCTGCTGGGCCGCCCGGTCCATGACTGGGATATCGCCTCGCAGGCGCTGCCGGAGGACGTCCTGCGCCTGTTCCCCCGCTGCGTCCCCACCGGGCTGCAGCACGGCACGGTGACGGTCCTTCTGGACGGTACCAGCGCCGAGGTCACGACCTACCGTCTCGACGGCGCCTATCATGACAGCCGCCACCCGGACGGCGTGCGCTTCGTCCGCAGTCTCGCGGACGACCTGGCCCGCCGGGATTTTACCATCAACGCCATGGCCATGGACCTGTCCGGGACCATCACAGACCTTTTCGGCGGCCGGGAGGATCTCACCCGCGGCATCATCCGCTGCGTCGGCGACGCGGAAACGCGCTTCCGCGAGGACGCGCTGCGCATGCTGCGCGCCCGCCGCTTTGCCGCGCAGCTGGGCTTTGCGCTGGAGGCCGGGACCGAGGCGGCTATCGGCCGCTGCGCCAGGCTCTGCGCCGCCCTCTCCCGCGAGCGCGTGCGGGAGGAGGCGGAGAAGACCCTGCTGTCCGACCGGCCGGCGCTCTTCGGCCGGATGCTGGCCGACGGGCTGCTCGCCGCCTGCCTCGCGCCGCAGCGGGCGGATTTCTCCGCGCTCTCCGGTCTTCCCCGAACGCCGGAGGCCCGGTGGACCGGCGCGAAGCTCGCCTGCCCCGCACTGCAGCCGGAGGCGTTCCGCCTGCCCGCAAGGCTCTGCCGCCTGGTGACCCTCACCGCCGGGACCTGGCAGGAGGGCCGGACAGAGCTTGGCTGGAAGCGGCTCATCGCCGCGCATGGCTGGGAAACTGCCCGCCTGCAGGCGGACATGCAGCGCACCGACGCCGTGCGGCAGATCGAATCGCGCGGCGACTGCGTCACCCTGCGCCAGCTGGCCGTCACCGGCGCAGATCTCCCGCAGCTGCGTGGCCGGGACGTCGGCCGGATGCTGCAGCTGCTTCTAGCATATGTGCTGGAGCACCCCGCTGAGAACCAAAAAACGCGCCTCCTGACCCTCGCCCCGCAGCTTTGGCAGCGAGAATCCAAAAACAACAGTTGACTTTTGCCCTCCCCATCTGCTATAATAGTCCAGCAATGGAGGCTTAGCTCAGCTGGTTAGAGCGCTTGCTTCACACGCAAGAGGTCGACGGTTCGAGTCCGCCAGTCTCCACCAAAAAGAGAAGACACGCTTATGCGTGTCTTCTCTTTTTGGCGGAGTGCGGTCTGTGCAGCAGACCGCACTCCATTTTTTATAAGGGTTCACACGCCATTGGGGCTGGATTCTCCGCTCCGGCTTTCACAGCTCCCCGATGTACTCCAGCACGCATTCGCGGAGGCGGGAGATGCCGGGGGGGAACTGCTCGCGGGGGTGCAGACCCATGCCGAGCTCGCGGCTGACGCAGGGGCGGACCGGCAGGGTCTTGACGCCCGTGAGCTTGCCGCGGATCATCATCTCCGCCATCATCGAGATGCCGAGCCCCTTGCCGACCATGCGGATGACGGTCTCGTCGTCCACATAGCAGGGGCGGATGATGGGCTCGACGCCGTATTTCCGGAACGCCGCGCCGACGTCGATATCGAACCGGCCGTAGGGCATCAGAAATTCCTTGCCCGCAAAGGCCTCGATGGGGAAAAAGTCCCGCCCGTTTGTCGGATAGTCCGCGGGGACGATGGCGTACATCGCGTCGTCGTGCAGCGGCGTCCAGTCACAGGCGAAGCCGCTCTGGCGGGCGGCGAAGATCACGTCCGTCTGCCATTTTTCCAGCAGCTCAAACGGCTCGAGCTCATGGTCGACCGTCCGCAGGTCCACGTCGATATGCGGGCAGACGCGGCGGAAGCGGTACAGGATCTCCGGCATCCAGCGCATGGCGATGCTCGCGTAGGCCGCGACGCGGATGGTCCGGGTCGATTTTTCCGTGATGGCGGCGATGCGGTTCTCCAGCTTCGCGTTCGCGCGCAGAAATTCCCGGATGGCGGGCATCAGGGCCTCGCCTTCCTCGGTCAGGGCGATACCGCTGTGGTCGCGCCGCACGAGCGTCAGGCCGATCTCGCGCTCGAGACTGTCGACCAGGTGCGTCAGGCCCGACTGCGTATAGCCGACCACCTCCGACGCCTTGGAAAAGCTGCCGAGGTCGACAGCGGTCATCAGGATCTCCAGTTTTTTGCTGTCCATAGCTGACTCCTTCCGGATGGGGTATGACAGATGGTATTACGAATCGTCATATAACTATTATAATCCCGCGTTTCACTTTTGCAAGTATATCCTTTATAATCAGTTCATAAATAAAGGAGCTGATCGCTATGACTGTGAAAAAATTGACCATGCGGCAAAAAATTCTGGTGGCCGGGACGCTGTTCGGCATGTTCTTCGGCGCGGGCAACCTGATCTTCCCCGTCCATCTCGGCCAGCTGGCGGGCCAGAACGTCATCCCCGCCATCATCGGCTTTATCGTCACTGCCGTCGGCATCCCCATCTTCGGCGTGGCCGCCATCGGCATCACGCACTCCGATGGGCTGCAGACGCTCTCAAGCAAGGTCGGCAAGGGCTACGGCATTTTCTTCACCTGTCTTCTGTATCTGACCATCGGCCCGCTGTTCGCCATCCCCAGATGCGCGACCGTCTCTTTCACGACCGGCGTGGCGCCCATGCTGCTCGACCCGTCCAAAGAGTGGCTTGCGCTGCTCATTTTCTCGGCCATTTTCTTCGCGTTCGTCCTGTTCTTCTCGCTCCGCCCCGGCAAGATCACGGTCTGGATCGGCAAGATCATCAACCCTATCTTCCTTCTCTTCCTCGCCGTGCTCGTGATCGCCGCGCTCACCAATCCCGGCGCCTCGATCGCCGCGGTCGAGCCCGTGGAGGCTTACGCGACCGGGAGCAGTTCCTTCTTTTCCTCCTTTATTGAGGGCTACGGCACCATGGACGCCATCGCCGGTCTGGCCTTCGGCATCGTGGTCGTCGACGTCATCCGCCGCATGGGCGTGGACAATGACGACGCTGTTGCCGTCGACGTGCTGGGTTCCGGCGCGCTGACGGGCATCCTGATGGCCGTCATCTACATCGTGACCATCCTCATGGGCACGCAGTCGCGCGGGCTGTTTGAGATCTCCGACAACGGCGGCATCGCCCTGACGCAGATCGCGGGCCATTACTTCGGCGGCGTCGGCCAGATCATTCTTGCCGTCACCATCACCTTCGCCTGCCTCAAGACCTCTATCGGCCTCGTGACCTCCTGCTCCGAGACCTTTGTCAAGATGACGCACGGCAAGATCTCCTACAAGGCTTGGGCCATCCTCTTTACGCTGTTCTCCTTCGCGGTCTCCAATGTGGGTCTGAGCGCCATCATCGAGTATTCCATCCCCGTGCTCATGCTCATCTACCCGCCCGCGATCGCGCTGATCATCCTGGCCTTCATCGGAAAGTTCTTCCACCATGACAAGGCCGTCTATATCTCCGTCATGGCCTTCACCTGGGCCGCCGCGATCTTCGATTTCATGAAGACGCTGCCCGCAGGCGTGCAGAGTTCGCTGCATCTCGACCGGCTGGTCGCCTTTGCCCGGCAGTACCTGCCGCTGTTCGACCTGAACCTCGGCTGGCTCCTCCCCGCCTGCCTCGGCTTCGTTATCGGCCTCGTTATCCACTTCAGCGGCCGCAGCAAGATACGCTGAACACCAAAAACACCCCCGCCGGAGCTCATAGAGCCCCGGCGGGGGTGTTGTTTCCTATCCGTGCGGGGTTGAAGCTGCCCTCTTTCTGGGAGGCGGCTCGGCGAAGCCGGGGCGGCAATGTTAGCCTCTGCAGCTGCCGGTTATCTCCGGCGGCCATATTTTTCTCTTATGTGCGGACTTCATTTGCAGGGTTCAAAGGCTTCCTCGTGTAAAGAGGACTGGCCCGGCGAAGCCGAGACTGCGGGGCCATATCCGCTGCAGCGGAAAGAAAAAGGGCAGCGGCACTGGCCGATAGGGCCAGTGCCGCCGATGGAAAGGGATTGGGAATCTTTTATGCTCCAATGTCAGCCGCCATAGACGAGCCGCGGGATAAAGAGCGTGATCTGCGGGACGTAGGTAATCACGATCAATGCGATCAGGCTGATCGCCAGATACGGGAACACGCCGACGATGATATCCTTCATCTTTGCGCCCGTGACCGGCTGCGCGACAAACAGGTTGAGGCCGAAGGGCGGCGAGAACATGCCGATGGCAATGTTTGCGACCATCATGACGCCGAAATGCACCAGATCGATGCCCAATGATTCCGCGACCGGATAGAGCAGCGGCGCCAGAATGATCGTGGCGGACGATCCGTCAATGAACATACCTGCAATCAGGAACAGGACGTTGACCATCATCAGGAACATAAACGGAGAGAAATTCGCCTCGGCGATGAGCGTTGCGACCGTCTGCGGCACCTGACCGACCGTCAGGACCCAGCTGAAGATCGACGCCGTCGCCAGCATGACCATGACCTGTGCGCAGGCCTTGACCGAGTCGATGCAGGTTTTCCAAAGCTGTTTCAGGTCCATCTCGCGGTAGACGAGCATGCTGATGATGATGGCGTACAGAGCCGACACACCGGAAGCTTCCGTCGGCGTACAGACGCCGGAGTAAATGCCGCCCATGATGATGACCGGAACGCCGAGCGCCCAGGCCGCATCCTTCGTGGCTGCCCATTTTTCCCGGCCGGTACTCTTTTTGCCCTTGGGGATATTATATTTCTTGGCGTACCAGAGACAGTAGACGATATAGGCCAGGCCATAGATCAGGCCGGCGCCGATGCCGCCCATGAACAGCGCACCGACCGACGCGCCTGTGACCGTGCCGTAGACGATCATGTTGATCGACGGCGGGATCAGAATGGCGACAGAACCGGCCGCCGTGATCAGGCCCAGTGAAAACCGCTTCGGGTATTTTTCCTTGATCAGCTCCGGATACATCATGCTGCCCATCGCAACGACCGTCGCCGGAGACGAGCCGGAGACCGCGCCGAAGAACATGCAGGAGACCTCCGTCGTGACCGCCAGACTGCCGCGCGAGCTGCCGACCATGGTCTTAGCCCAGTTCATGATCCGCTTGGCGATACCGCCGTTTTTCATGACGTTCGCCGCGAAAATGAAGAACGGGACCGCCAGCAGCGAGAATTTATCCACACCGTTGATCAGACGCTGGGCAACACCCATCAGCGGAAGGTCGGAAAAACCGACCAGCGCGAGGACTGCAGACAGACCGAGGGCGACAAAGACGGGAGTTCCCAGAAACAGCAGCACAAAAAGCGCAATGAATAATGTTGCAATCATCTGTTTTCCTCCCTCACATCATACTGATGTCGATCTCGCCGTCATCCGTCTTGTCGATCGCCGGCTTTTCGTCCTGCCGGAGCTTCTGGATCGCGTCGATCAGGAAGCGGATGGCCGTCAGGCCGAAGCCGATGGGGATCGAGATATACAGAATCCACATGGGCATTTCCATAGCGGCGCTGACGCGGTTATTCGTGATGACCATGTCGGTCAGAGACCAGCCGTACCACGCGCAGAACACGCAGAAGCCGCAGGCCAGCAGCGACGAGAACGCATAGACATACTTTCTGCAGCCCTTGGGCAGCGCCTCGACCAGAATGTCGATGCCAACGTGGTTGCCGGACTTGGCGCACTGGCTGGAGCCCACAAAGGTGACCCAGATGATCGCATAGCGGATCGCTTCTTCCGCCCAGGTACTTGCGTTATGGAAGACCTTCCGCATGATGATGTTCCAGCCGAGCACCAGAAGCGACGCGATAAACAAAGAGCCTGTGATCGCGTTTTCAACATGCGTAAGCACCTTATCGATTTTATTCAGCATAGAACCTCCGAGCGCACAGGCGCTTTACTTTGCGCAGGCCGCAACGACCGCATCGAGCAGATCGCCGCCGATCTTGTCCCTGTATTCATCGTAGACAGACGCAGACGCGTCCTTGAACGCCTCGCGCTGCTCATCCGTCAGGGTATTGATGGCAATGCCGCTCGCGGCAATGTTGTCGTAGTAGCCCTGGTTCAGCTCGGCCATCTGGTCGCGGTGATACTGGACGCATTCCTTGCCGCAGTCCATCACGATCTGCTCCAGATCTTCGGGCAGACCATTCAAAAACGCGTCGGAGAAGGTCAGAACATAGGAGAGGTACGCGTGCTTGCTGATAGTCATGTACTTCTGGACCTCGTAGAAGCGCATATCCGAGATGGTCAGATACGGGTTTTCCTGGCCGTCGACGACGTTCTGCTGCAGGGAGGAATAGAGCTCGCTGAAATCAACGGGGACCGGGTTCGCGCCCCAGGCGGAATAGGTCGACATGATGAGCGGCGCTTCCATGGTGCGGATCTTCAGGCCCTTGAGATCATCCGGGCTTTCGATCGGGTGAATGTTGTTCGTGATGGCCTTGAAGCCGTTGCCGTAGAACGCGCAGCCGCGGATGCCGATATCGGGAAGACCAGCCATGACCTGCTCGCCGAGCTCTCCGTTCATGATCTCATACAGCGTATCCTCATCCGGGAACAGGAAGGGCATGTCCAGAATGTTCATGGTCTGGTCGAAGCCGCCGAATTTCGCCGTCGGCAGGAGCGTTGCCTCGATGGTGCCCATCTGCATGCCTTCGATCATTTCCTGCGCAGAGCCGAGCTGCTGGGCCGGATAGACCTCGACCTTGATGCGGCCGTCGGACTTCTCTTCGATCATCCGCTTGAGCTCCAGCGCAGAGAGCTGGTAGGCAGAGGTCGTGTTGGCGTCGTGTGCAAGCTTCAGCGTATAGGTCGCGCCGTCAGAAGCGGTGGCGTCCGTCTGCTCAGCCGTGGCCGGCTGTGCGGCGGTTTCTGTCGATGCTCTCTTATTTCCGCAGCCGGTCAGAACGGCCGTCAGCATGATACATGCAAGCAGCAATGCAAGGATTTTCTTCATAGTACGTCTTCCTCCATGTCTTTCTTTCGTCTGATATCGATGGTTTCCATATATGAAAATCGCACAGTATGGCGCAGGCAGCTGCCTGCCTGTGCCATGCTGTGTCAATGTCTTATCTCAGCGTGATCGCCTTGGCCGGGCAGAGCTGGGCGCAGAGGCCGCAGCCGTCGCACTTGCTCTTGTCGGCGGCGCAGACGTCGCCCTGCTTTTCGATCGCGCGATAGAAGCACGAACGCTTGCAGAGGCCGCAGCCTGTGCACTTGTCCGCGTCGATCTCGGCAAACAGCGGCGGCATTTCCGCCAGCTTCTCGACGGTGGTGATATCCTTAAGCGCGATGCCGCGGATCTCGTCGAAGGACTTATAGCCCTTCTGGTCCATCCAGGCGTCGAGATCCTTCAGGATCTTGGTGATCTGGCCGTAGCCGTTCCACATGACGGACGTGCAGAGCTGCACCGTCGTTGCGCCGAGCATGATATATTCCACCACGTCGCGGTAGCTGCCGACGCCGCCGACGCCGGACAGCGGGATGTCCACGTTGCGGGCGACTTCAGAGAGCTTGCGCATGATGATCGGGCGGATGGCCGGGCCGGTATAGCCGCCGTAGCTGCGCAGGTAGGGATGGCCGGTCTCGATATCGACGCCGGCGAAGGAACGGATGGAGTTGCTGATAGTCAGGCCGTCTGCGCCGGCCTCCTTGGCGACGGTGGCGACCTCGACGAGATCGCAGTCGTTGGGGGTCAGCTTGACCGTGAACGGGACCTTGGCGACGGACTTGCCGGCCTCGATCTGCCGCTTCAGCAAAGACGGGTTCTTGCCGATGTGCATGCCGACAGTGGACGCAGGCATGGGACAGGAGACGTTCAGCTCAAACAGGTCGACCATGCCGGTGTTCTGGATATCCTCGACCAGACGGGCCGTATCGTCGGGATCGGGCATGGCGAGGATGCTGATGTGCATGGTCGCGCCGCTCTTCTTGGCGATCTCGAGCTCACGGTCGATCCACACGTCGCGGGTCATGGTGGAGAACAGCTCCATGTTGACCTGGCCGATGGGCTTGCCGTTGTAGCGATGCAGGAACATTCTGCCGTTGCGCGGATGATCCGCCCAGTCCTGCTTGGGGCCGATGGTCTTGGGGATGACGCCGCCGATCCCGGCTTCGCCAGCCAGACGCATGGCTTCACCGTCCCAGCCGGGCGTGGCCGATGCGAGAACCAGAGGATTGCGGTAGTTGACGCCGCAGTAATTGACAGATAAATTGGCCATAAATGCCGCCTTTCCGGTCTGCCCGCAAAAGCCGCGGGCGGACTCTGTAGAGTAGATTCGGGTCTTCCGGTGTTTCTGTGTTGTTCTCGCAGCTGCACGTGAACATCTTACGCTAAAAATTATAGCACCGGCCTTTTTCGGCGTCATTGTTTCATCGATATAAGATTTCGTCAAATAATTTGTTTTAAACGCACAGTTTTTGAAAGTTCGGCCCGACTACCTGCATAAAAAGGCGGAGAAAAACCGCCGCGGTCTTATGCATGATCGGCAGGGAAAAGCGTCTTGAGCAGCAGGCACATCTGCAGGTCGAAGGCGTCGGCGCCGGCGGAGATACTGCTGCCGGTCAGCGATTCGATCTTGCGGATACGGTAGATGGCGGAGTTTTTATGGATGAAGAGCGTCTCGGCGGTCACGCGCAGATTGCGGTTGCAGCGAAAATAGCACTCGAGCGTATTGACGAGCTCCGTATTGTGCTCGCGGTCATAGTCGATCAGGGCCTTCATGTGCTCCTCGTAATAGCTCTGCATGGCAGAGGAATCCTTCAGTTCGTTCAAAAAGCGCAGCGCGCCGAGATTTTCGAAGAAGACGATGCCGTCTTCCTTTTCAAACTGCGGCAGCTTCGCGCAGGAAGCCGCGAGCGCTGCCTCCTGCTGGGCCGAGGGCGCGTCCTGCACCGCGGATTTGACCTGGCTGATGCCGATCTGAAAGCGCAGCTTCGGACAGAAATTCGCCAGCCGCCGCACAATGCTTCCGAGCACGCGCTGCAGCGCGGCCTTATCCTCCGTGTGTCGGATCGTGACGAGGCCGTAGACGCGCACGCTGCTGTTCATCAGCAGCGTCGGGTGCGGCCAGGCGGTCATCTCGGCATAGATGATGCTCTGGATACCGTCCTTGATGGTCTGGACCTCCGCTTCCGTGGAGGCCCGCATCTCGCTGCGGACGAAATGCTCGAACTCATCCGGGTCGATCGTAAAGACGGCGTAGGGCTTCTTGAGGTCGATGCCGAGCGAGAAACCGCGGCGGTAGAGCATCTGCTCGTCCGCGTAGCGCTTCATGAACACGTCTTCGAGCAGCTTTTCGCGGACCTTCTGCTCCTTATCGACGAGCGCACGCTCCTTCAGAAGCTCGATGGCGATCAGCGAGCTTGCGTGCTCGAACGCGATCACGTCCATATCCGGGATATGCCACTGCGTGCAGCTGAGCAGCAGGTAGGCGATCTTCTCCGTCTGCGCATAGATGGGCACGCAGAGCGCGTGCCGCTCGCCGAGGATCAGATTGCCGCACTGGTTCGGCTTCAGCTCCCGCAGCCGCCGCTGCCCGGCGCTCTGCTCGAAGAAATAGCGGATGAACTCCATCTGATCCTCATCGAGCTCCGCGTCGCCGTATTCCCCGACACATTTGGCCAGGATCTGCTTGCCGGAGGCCGAGAGGATCACGATCTCCTGTCCGGTCACGGAGTGGAGCGTCTCGCAGATGCCGTCGAGTCCCTCCTGGCGGACGATGGTCTGCATGAGCTGGGCATAGATGCTCTCCGTCCGGCGCAGGAGCATGAGCTGCCGGTTCGTCAGCTGCTCAAAGATCGGGACGATGCAGTTCATATAGGAGATATCCTCCGGCAGCGAGAACAGCGGCAGCTTCAGCCGCTCCGCCGCGTCGATCATTTCCCGGGGGACCGCCTGCAGATACTGCCCGGGCTTGACAAAGACGGCCGACACGCCCACGCGCTCGATGCGCTCCATGAACGCGCCCAGATCCTCCAGCTCACGGAAGGCATATCCGGCCGTGAACAGCACCTCGCCGCGCCGCAGCCAGCGCTCGACGTTCGGCACCTCCTGAATGTTGGCGGACGCGACCGTCCGCATCAGGCCGCTTTTTCCCGCAAGCAGCCTTGCCCGGGAGAGGGGGTAGAGCTTGATGATGTCCTGCACCAGAAGATCCATACGCGATCCGTCCTTTTCTGCGGCGCTTCGCCGTTTTTTCTTATTATAACAGAAAGCCTCTGGAAGAATCAGAAAATTCGATGTACCAAAGATACAAATGTTAAATTTAGTTTTTGTTTGAAACAGACAATGAAACCAAAAATCGGCCCTGCTATACTGACAGTGATACATGCCGTCCTTCGCGTATTTTCGATGAAAAGGAGCTTGCAACCATGAAAAAAGAGGCTGTCATGTCCTGGCTCAGAAGTCATGAGCAGGAGCAGATCGAATTTCTCCAGCAGATGATCCGCATCCCCAGCGTCACCGGCAATGAAGGCCCGATCCAGGAATTTATGGCCAAAACGCTGACGGAAATGGGCTTGGCGGTCGACTCGTTCGTTCCGTCTCTCGAGGAGCTGCAGAAGCACCCTGCATATGTCGCACCCGCGCAGCCCTATGAGGGCCGTCCGGATGTCGTCGGCACGCTGAAGGGCGCGGGCGGCGGCCGGTCGCTGCTGTTCAACGGCCACATCGACGTTATCCCCGAGGGCTCGCTCGACAACTGGCAGCATGACCCCTGGTCGGCCGATATCGCGGACGGCAAAATGTACGGCCGCGGCACCTCCGACATGAAATCCGGCGCCGCCGCCATGACGATGGCGATCCGCGCCATCCAGGCCTGCGGCATCCGGCTCAAGGGCGATCTGATCGTGGAATACGTCATGGACGAGGAGCTGACGGGCAACGGCACGCTGGCCTGCGTCATGAAGGGCTACAAGGCCGACGCCGGCATCTGCTGCGAGACCTCCAGCATGTGCGTCCAGCCCGGCTCGATCGGCCGGATCTGGTTCACCATCAACGTCAAGGGCAAGGCCGCCGGCATCCAGAAGCACCGCGAGGGCGTCAGCGGCATCGACCTCGGCTATCTCGTCTGCAAGGCTGTGGAGGAGTATGAGGCGCTGCGCATGAGTAAGATCTCGCACCCGCTCTACCCCGATATCCCGAGCTCCATCCCCTGTGCCATCGGCCAGTTTGACAGCGGCACCTATAACAGCGCCTTCCCCGACAGCTGCGTGCTCAAGGGCTCGATGGCGACCGTGCCGGGCGAGGATTCCAAGACCGTCAAGGCGGATTTCGTCCGCTTCATCACCGAGCGCGTCAGCGCCCAGAATCCCTGGTTCAAGGACTATCCGCCCGAGGTCATCTTCACCGGCTACTTTGCCGAGCCCTCCGAGATCCCCGTTGAGAGCCCCATCGTGCAGGAGCTGATCGGCCAGTTTAAAGACCAGATGGGCCGCGCGCCCACGATCAGCGGCCGTCAGGGCGCGGCAGACATCCGCCACATGAACATGTACGGCGACACGCCGACCGTCATCTTCGGGCCGGGCAGCACCGAGCAGATGCACGCCAACAATGAATGGGTCCGCGTACAGGACTATCTCGACTCCATCCGCATCCTCGCCGGCACCATCCTCGACTGGTGCGGCGTCGCAGAATAAGCGTTTCTCCCATCAAAAAAGCCGCCCCGGCCGGGAGCGGCTTTTTGATGAAAATCTACACTTGACTTTTCCCGCATTCTGTGCATTATTTTGTAGAGAGAAGATAAAAAGGAGGACGCTCATGAAACGTTCAGAGATCAACAAAGCGCTCAAGGAGCTCGAGGCCATGTGCCGGCAGGAGCATTGCTATCTGCCGCCGTTCTGCCACTTTACGCCTGAGGAATGGAAGACGAAGGGTCATGAATACGACGAGGTGCGCGACTGCATGCTCGGCTGGGACATCACGGACTACGGTCTCGGTGATTTCGACAAGGTTGGCTTCTCGCTCATCACCATCCGCAACGGCAATCGCGCCATGCAGGACAAGTATCCGAAGGTCTACGCCGAGAAGCTGCTCTACATGAAGGAAGGGCAGTATTCCCCAAACCATTTCCACTGGTACAAGACCGAGGACATCATCAACCGCGGCGGCGGCAACGTGCTCATCCGCGTCTACAACAGCCTGCCCGACGAGTCCATCGACCGCGAATCCGACGTGACCGTCCACTGTGACGGTCGGACATACACAGTTGCCGCCGGAACGCAAGTGCGGCTCACGCCGGGCGAGAGCATCCATATTCAGCAGTATATGTATCACGATTTCGAGGTCGAATCCGGCACAGGGCCTGTTCTGCTGGGCGAGGTCAGTCAGTGCAATGACGACAATACCGACAATCGTTTTAATCCACCGGTTGGACGCTTCCCGAAGATTGAGGAAGACGAAGCACCATATCGCCTGCTCTGCAATGAGTATCCAAAAATATAAAACGGAGGAATTATGAAAATTACAGAAGAATGGGTAAATGTTTCCCATAGTATTGGTGCGCCGTTTGGCGGCATCGGGACTGGCTATGGCGTGCTCGGAAAGTTCGGCTTTGTGCTGCCGAATTTCAATTCAACGCCGTGTGTAGGGAAGTACGACCGCTTTTTTGAACTTCCCAATTATGACTATCTCGACCTGCACGGAAATGACTGCAAAAACTTCCTGCACCTGCATATCAAGGATGACAAGCGAGAATATGCGTTCCAGAGCGAAGCGCTTGATGATACCGCAATTCCAGCTGATACCCTTACCTCGTATTCCTTCCTGCCGTTTGCAGAGCATGTGGCGGAATATAACAAGGCGGGCTTCCGCGTCGGCATGCTGGCCTATTCTCCGCTGATCGCATACGACGTTTCGGAATCCTCGATTCCGGCACTGTGCATGGAAATCTGCATTACAAACCAGTCTGATCGTGAGATGGCCTTGGAACTTTCATTTGCGCTTTCTGAGCAGCATGCAGACGGTGGTATGAAGGTAGGTTTCGCAGATGGAGGTACGGTCTGCAAGGTGCAGTTGAAGCCTGGCGAGCGGGCAGAAGTCCCTGCGATTCTCGCGTGGTATTATCCAGAATTCCAGACACCGTCTGCTGTTATGACGGAAATCTATCGCCGGTACTATACGCTGCGCTTTGACAGTGTGGATGCTGTCTGGCAGTATGCGGTGGATCACCGGGAACAGTGGAAGCAGAGAATGCTTCGCTGGCAGGCGTCCTTTGAATGCCCGGCTGAATTCAAGCGCCTCTGGTTCTCCTCTCTCGCTTCCGTTATTACATCCACCATGCTGAGCGCTGACCCCTATTTCTTTGAGATCGAATCGCCGCATCCTTACATGAACACAATGGACGTCACGATCTATAGTGCATGGCTCTATATGGTGAACTGGCCAGAAATCGAGAAAATGGATATGTACACATATCGGGAAGCGATTCCTGCCAGTGGAGAAGATCAGGGGCTTGTGTGGCATTCCCTGTGGACAGACCGTTCAGACTATGTTGAGGAGCCGTGCTATCTGACAAGAATTTACCGGGATTATCTCTGGTTCAACGACAAAAAATTCCTGAAGGATATGCAGCG
>OLRD01000502.1_pt1 | contig 31852 bp, 21 predicted proteins | sample 1672051 | NCBI WGS metagenome assembly OLRD01 (sample SAMEA3136640, study PRJEB25190) | human gut metagenome | biome: human gut; feature: human-associated habitat; material: faeces | place: Austria | collected 2013 | reverse complement strand
TGACCATGGAAGGCCGCTCAAACCTCAGGTGTTGCAACCACCACTAGAATCTGCCTTCAACTCACCGATTGTGCTATACACGCACAAGGCCGTGGCGGACGGGCTCGTGAACGGCGGACTTGTGACCAAGGACGATTCTGGCGCGTACCACATGGATATGGCCAAAGCCGTGGACGCGATGGTCGCCAACACAACATGGCCGACGTCGGATACACGGCAGGCTACGGGCAGTTCCGCATCGACTCGACCGATCCGGTGAAGTCGAACTCAGGCAACGAATACGCGGCGCTTCTTGCCACGGTGCTCAACGGCGGGCAGCCGGCCATGGTCGATTCGGTGGCGCGCGACGGCAAGACCATCGCCTCCATCTTCGCCAAATCCGGCTGGATGGAGACCTCTTCCGAGGATTCGTTCAACCAGTTCCTGACCTTGGGCGTGGGCTCCAAGCCGATGATGGTGGGCTACGAATCGCAGCTGCTTGATTTGGCCGTGAACCAGCCGGATGCGTTCAAGCAGATCAAGGACGACGTGGTCATCGTCTACCCGACGCCGACCGTGTGGAGCACCCACACGCTGATGGCCTTGGACGAGAAAAGGCGGCACACTGCTGAACCTGTTGAAAACACCGGCGGTGCAGAAGCTGGCGTGGGAGCGCCATGGCTTCCGCGCGGCCAACTTCGCCGGCACCGATTCGATCAGCCGATTCGGCGTGGCCGGCACGCTCGACCAGATCCCGGCCGTATCCGAACTGCCCAACAACGATGCCATGCAACACCTCATCACCACCCTTCCAATCCGCGCAAGCCAAACTCGTGGCCGACATCTCCATGTACGACACGATGTACACGCAGAACGCCCAGCAATACCGCGAGCTGAAAATGACCGTACTGGCCGGCAAGAAGGCGCTCGCCGACTTCAACGCCAACCAGCTGCCAGCGCTGGAGGCCGAGGCCGCCGCCAGTGGCGACGCCATGCAGGCGCAAGTGCTGAAGGACTTCAAGTCCAAGCTCGACCGTTTTGCCAAGCGACTCGACGACCTCGACCGCATCAGCGTGGTTACCTTGCAGACCGCGCCGCAGATCAAAATCATCCAGAACGCGGACCAGACCATCGTGGACAAGATCGACACCACCATCTCCACCACGATTCCGGTGTGGAAGAGTCAGATGGTGATCGCGCTGGGCCTGTCCAACCAGCGCAAGGCTCTCGACCTGCAGAACAAGGCCGACGAAGTGACCAACAAGCTGCTGGCGCGTAACGCGGCCGCCCTGCACAAGGGTGCAGTGGACGCGGAAAAGGCCAACCAGCGTTCCGTGGTGGAAATCGACACGCTGGAGAAGATCAACGCCGAACTCGTCGCCACCCTGAAGGAGACCGTGCAGATCCAGAAGGAAGGCAAGGCCAACCGCGAGGCCGCCCAGGTCAAGATGCGCCAAATCGAGTCCGACCTCAAAAACGCCTTGCTCGAAAACGCCCAGCAGATGTGAGCCGTTCGCGCGCCAGCATGCTCCCGTTGGCGGAGTTTGCGGGAACGTGCAACCATGCTCCCGTTGGCAGAGGTATATGAGTACGCCTACTGGTGTGCGTATATATGCTCCCGCTGGCGGGAGCTGGCAGCCGTAAGACTGGCTGAGGGTGGTCACGGCGCTCGGCTCGGCCGGCTTTACCGGCAGCCATTCCCGCCGCAATTTCTCTGTGGGCATAATCCCGGAATGATTGCCGCGCTCGGGAATTGGATGAAGTGAAGGTTAAAGGTTGAGAGCCCGGGAGGGTTCCGGAACCGGCCACGATAACCGCTGCTAGCCCCGCGATACGGGTTGGCGGCCGGCAGCCAAGCCGATTCTCTCCTAATCAAGGAGTACCGATTATGGCAATGTTTCCGGCTTTGATGAATGACACGATGTTCTCGGATCTGTTCGATGATCCGTTCTTTGAGGGTTGGCGCAACACGGACAACACGATGAGTGCCGTAATGCCCGCCAACATGATGACTACCGATGTGCGCGAGACCGACAAGGGTTACGACGTCGACATCGATATGCCTGGCTTTAAGAAGGAAGATATCAACCTTGAGCTCAACAACGGCTATCTGACCGTGTCCGCCTCGCGTTGCAGCGAGCATGAGGACAAGGCTCCGGCCGCTGAGGACGAGGCTTCCGACAGCAAGTGTGCTTGCGCGTCCGATTCGGGCAAGTGGCTGCGTCGCGAACGCTACATGGGCTCCTGCTCGCGTAGCTTCTACGTTGGCGAGGACGTGAAGGAGTCCGACATCCACGCCAGCTACCGGAACGGCACGCTGTGCATCCAGGTTCCGAAGATGCAGGCCCAGCCGCAAGTCGAGTCCAAGCACCAAATCGCGATTGAGGGCTGACGATACTTGATTCGTCCCGAAGTCCCGCTTCGAGTAGCTTTGCCCCCTCTGACGAGGGGGCTCCCGCGAAGCGGGGGGGGGAGAGATAAATCGTAACCAAACCATGCTTCCCACGCCGTCTGCCCTACGCTTTCAACGCCGACTAACCTGACAGACGGCGGGAAACATAGCCAATGCAAATGCCGGGTAGGGATTTACCCTACCCGGCATTTTGCTGTTTCAATCACCGAACCCCACCCTGTTCGCGCGCCGGTCGCGTGCCGTTCTGCCGCTGTACACATCCGATGGGTAGAGTGACTTCGAAACGATGCGAGAGAGGCGGACATATGGCGAACGGCGCACAGAACGCAAGCGGCACACCGGCACCGGCGGCAAGCCGTTCCGGCGGCCACGTCGTATCCGCGCGCGCCACGACCATCGGCCTGATGGCAATCCTGCTGTGGAGCTTCATGGCCGGCACCGTGCGCATCGTCTCCGAAAACTTCGGCGCCACGCTTGGCTCGGCCCTGATCTACACGGTCGGCGGCATCCTGCTGCTGATGTTCCGGCGCCCGGCCCCGATTCGCGAGTTCCCCAAGAAATACCTGATTATCGGCGGCCTGTTGTTCGTATTTTACGAATCGTCGATATCCCTCTCGCTGGGTCTGGCCTCTACCGACGCATCCTCGGTGGAAGTGAGCCTGGTCAACTATCTGTGGCCCACGATGATGGTGCTGCTGTCGGCGGGCGTATCCCATCGCAAGCACGCGGTCGTCAAGGTGCTGCCGGGCGCGATCGTGGCCACTGCCGGCGTGGTGTTGGCGGTCGGCGGTAATTCCGGGCTCGACTGGCATGCGGCCGTGCAGCATATCGCCGCCAACCCTTTGCCCTATGCGCTGGCGTTCGTGGGCGCGCTCGCTTGGTCGGTGTACGCGGTGTTCACGCCAGCCATGAGTCATGGGGTGGACGGCACTTCATTGTTCTTCCCCTGCGTGGCCGTGGCGTTGTGGATTATCCACTTCGCGTCCGGGCAGGGGTGGCCGGCCGAGCCGCCGAGTCTGGTCGCATGGCTGTTTGTGTTGATTGCCGCGGCGGCGATTGGCGGTGGTTATGCCTGCTGGGGCTATGGCATTCTGCATGGGTCTATGGAGCGGCTGGCTATTGCGTCCTATGCCACGCCGGTGCTGTCCACCGGGGCCAGTGCGGTGTTGCTGGGTTTGGCGCTGTCGCTGCCGTTTTGGTGTGGCGCGCTGCTGGTGGCCGTCGGATCGGTGCTTAATTACTTGGTCAGTGCGCGCAAATAGCGGGGTGGCTTTGCTCATGGGGCGGTAATAATCCCATGGGGCGGTAAAACCCTCATGGGGCGGTATCCCAAAATGACTTTATTCTGCGGTTTCACAATTTCTTCAAACCGCCCCATGGGCCTTTTACCGCCCCATGGATAAATTACCGCCCGATGGGCAGCAGCAACTTACTCGCCGCGGCGCTCGGACGGGCGGCGAATCGGGTCAAGCAGCGTATTCGGATCGGAGATGCCGAACATGCTGCGCCCGCCGGTGGATTCAGGGTGCTTGGCGAGAACGGCCAGCGAAATCGCCCCCGGAATCATAATGATCACCAAAAGGGCCGCCAATCCCCAGTTCACGAAGAATCCGAGCCCCAGTACGATGGCCACCACAACCACCACCGTGACGATAATCGTCAACAGTGCTCGACGTGGGTTGGTTTCCCTGGCCCAAGAGGTGCTGGCTGCGGGCTTTGCTGTTGAACTGGCCGCGGCGTTTGTGGCTGTTGTGCCATCAGCCGTGACGGTCGTGGGCCTTGCCGCCGCGCTCGTCGCGGGGCCAGTAGGGGCGTCAGACACGTTATCGGCGGCATTGCCGGTCGCTGCTGGACGTTGTTCGTTTGCGTGAGTCATATCCACCAGCATATTCCCTGCTTCCGGCTGAAGCTGGGACAAGCCTGCGCGCCGCTAATCCAGCGCCGACACTGGCCTTGAACTGCGGGCGCCAGACCGGATGTGAACAGGCGCTGAACGGAGTCTGGGGAAACTATGAGAACTCGCGACAATTTTTGTGAAATTGGGTGACGCTCTATGAATCGCGCGCTAGTGTTGCGTGAGCTTACAAGGCGAGGAGCCTGGAGCGCGGGGGGTGAAGGATGAAGAACTCCGTTTGGAAAACGTTCATGGAATTGTCTCTGGTCCGCGGAATCGTGCCACGGACCGTGTTCGGACTGACCGCGATCGCGGCAATCATACTGGTTATTGGACTGGCGCTGAGCAAGAGCAATAAGCGCGGCCGCCTGCACCCGCTGATTGTCTCGCTGATTGCCGCCGTGCTCGCCGGCGCGGCTGGAATGCTGGTTGCATGGCTGGTGTCCGACGTGTTTATGGTGTTCGGCGTATCGCTGGGCTGGCCGGTGATCTTCACCATCGCGGGCGGCATCGCCGGCGTCGGCTTCGTGATCGCCGCAGTCGTGACCATGCGCGGAGCCCGCCGTGTGCTGGCCATCGTGCTGGTGCCGCTGGTGCTGCTGTCCACCGCGCTCGGCGTGGACTCGATTTACGGCGAATACCAGACCATCGGCACCCTCGTCGGCTACACGCCGTACGCCTCGCTCGGCTCAATCGAGGTACACAAGGCCGCGATGAGCGTCAGCGACTGGCGTAGCAAGGCGCAGAAGGGCAGCCTGCCGTCCATGCCCAGCCAAGGCAAGGTGCTCACCGTCGACATTCCGAACGCCAAATCCAACTTCACGGCCCGCAAGGCGATGATCTACCTGCCGCCCGCCGCGCTGTCCGACCGTCCGCCGGCCTTGCCAGTGACGGAGCTGTTGGCCGGGCAGCCCGGTAGCCCCAGTCGCCTCATCGACGCCGGCAACATCGCCGCCACGATGAATGCGTACGCCGCCAAACATGACGGGCTCGCGCCGATCGTGCTCGTGCCCGACCAGAACGGCGAGGCCACGCACAACAGCCTGTGCGCCGACACCACGCAAGGCAACGCCGAAACCTACCTCACCACAGACGTGGTGAACTGGGCCAAGAAGATGCTGCCCGTGGCCAAGTCGGCCCGCATGTGGGCGATGGGTGGGTTCTCGCAAGGCGGCACCTGCACCACGCAGCTCGTCCCGCGTCATCCCGAAATCTACGGCGCGATGTTGCCGGTGGACGGCGAACTCAAGCCGACCAACGGCAGCGTCGGCAAGATGGTCCAAGAGTATTTCGCCGGCGACCGCAAGGCATACGACGAACAGGTGCCGGTCAACGCCATCGCCTCCAGCGGCACATCTGAGCAGGCGCTGTTCACCGGTGCTGGCGAACGGGACAAGGAATCGATTAGCAACATGCGCACGATTGCCGCCGCCGCGCGCAAAGCCGGCATGGAGGTCACCGAGCTGATCGTGCCCGGCGCCGGCCACGACTGGCACGCGGTGCAGGCGGTCTGGCGGCCCGGTCTCGACTGGTTTGGCGAACGGACCGGCTTGGGCGAGATGGCGAAATCGTTGAAGGAGTACCCACAAGTGGAGGTGTTGCAATGAGCGAAGAATCGCGTAAGCACAACAGTCATGCGGCGGAAAGCTGGCGCGAACTGGCCGGCGACGTGCGACAGTGGGCGGACGGTCATCGACTGGCCATCACTGCCACGGTGGCGCTGGTGGTGCTGAACTTGGTGGTGTGGCTGGTGGTCGCGATGGCCGGATTCGCGTTCCCGCTGCGGCTCGACACCAGCATGGCCGAATTCGATTTCGGCAAACTCTTCTGCACGCTGTTCTTGGCGCGCGGCGTCATCCAGCTCATTCTTGATGCCGTGCTGTGGCTCGTCATGCTGTCAATCGCCGAGCCGTGGCTTGGCCGCGCACGTACCGTCGGCACCGCGCTCGCCTGCGCGCTCGGCGGCGTGATCGTGGGCCTGATCTTGTGTGCGGCGGCCGGATGGCTGTTCCAGGACTCCCAATTCGTCTCCCGCATGCAGTTCGCCCTGAGCCCGCTGGTGTTGCCGGTCGGCGCGCTTATGGCGGCCAGCGCGTTCTGCAGCCATCTGTTGCGGCGGCGTATTCGGCTGATCGGCTACGTGGCGATTCTGGTCGCGCTGCTTTACAGCGGCAATCCTGGCGATTACTGCATTCTCGCCGCCGCGCTGATCGGACACGCGGCCGGCCGCGTGATGGCCGGGCCGCCCGCGCATGCCGAGACCGGCTGGCACTGGCTGCGCAGCACCTCCTTCGAGGCGCGGCGCATGTTTGCGGCCATCGCCGTGGTGCTGGCGCTGGGGCCGATCATCGCCATCACCTCGCATAATCACGCGGGGCCGCTCAGCACGGTCGGCCTGCTCATGAGTCCGGTCTCCGTTGACGACGGCACGCTCGCGCGCTGCCTGGCCGGCGCCACGCACAGCGGCTGCTTCCTGCAATTCGACCTATTGCGAGCCTCGATGCCGGGCGCGGTACTGCGTTCGCTGCTGCCCACCGCCGTGACCCTGGTGCTGGCGTGGGGCCTGTATCGCGGCCGTCGGTTCGCGGCCATGTGTGCCGTGGCCATCAACCTGTTCACTGCGGGAGTAGCCATCGCCTACTACCTGATCGTGCCGCTGAGCTTTGCGCCGGACGGCATGACCTCACTGCTGCAGCACGGCGCGATCACCGCCTGCGTGGCGAACGCCTTGCCGCCGCTGTTCTTTGCCGTCGCCTTGGCTGCGGCGTTGAAGCATTTCCCGATTCGCGTCGGCTGGCGGCGACTGATCGGCGGCGTCGGCGCCATCGTGCTGGTTCTGCTGGCGTGCGCCGCCGTGTACCTGATGTACGGCATTGCCCAGCCGGACGCCTTCTCGCCGCGCGCCACGGCCTCGTCGCTGTTGGCCGAACTGCCGGGGCGCTTCCTGCCCATCGGCTTCCTGAGTCATATGAAGTTGTCGTTCGTGCCGCGTACCCCGATGGCCTCGATCGTGTATCAGGGCGTCGGCCTGGTGTTCTGGATCGTGGTGCTGGTCGTGGTGATCCGCTGGATGAGCGACGTGAGCGAATCGAACGAGCGGGCGCAGGCACGCGCCGAGCGGCTGGTCGAAACCGGCGGCGAATCGATGAGCTTCATGACTACGTGGGAAGGCAACAGCTACTGGCTCTCGCCCACGGGCAAATCGGCCGTGGCATATCGCGTGCTCAACGGCATCGCCTTGACCTGCACCGGGCCGTTCGGCGAGCCCTCCGAGTGGATGGACGACCTGACCGGCTTCACCCAGTATTGCGTGGAGCGGTCGCTTTCGCCGGTGTTCTACAGCGTGCATCGCGAACAGCGCGACGCGTTGCTGGAGGCCGGCTGGAGCTCCATCGAGGTCGGCAGCGAAATGGTCGTGGACCCGCGCGGCTGGAAGACGACCGGCAAGAAATGGCAGGATGTGCGCACCGCCATCAACAAGGCCAAGCGCGACGGCGTGACCGATGTGCAGTCCACGTTCCTGGAAGCGTCGCTCGATGTGCGCGAGCAGATCGAGGACATCTCCGAGGAGTGGGCGCAGCTCAAGGCGCTGCCGGAAATGAAGTTCACGCTCGGCGGTGTCGAGGAACTGCGCGACCCGCGCGTGCGGCTGCTTTACGCCATCGACGCGGACGGGCGCGTGCTGGGCGTCACCAGCTGGCTGCCCACCTGGCGCGACGGGCGCATCGTCGGCTGGACGCTGGACTTCATGCGCCATCGCACCGACAGTCCCAACGGCATTATGGAGTTCCTGATCGCGCGCATGGCCGAGCGCCTGCGCGACGAGGGGCTTGCGGATCCTGAGCATGCCGTGGAGTTCATGAGCCTGTCCGCGGCACCCTTGGCCGGCATGAACCCCGAGCGAGACAATGCCCGGGAAGGTGGGGTGGCGGCCGGCGAAGGCACGCAGGTGCTCCAACACGCGCTGCAGATCGTGGCCGACTGGATGGAACCCGCCTACGGCTTCCACTCGCTGTTCAACTTCAAGCGCAAGTTCCAGCCCACCGAAGCGCCGGTCTACGTGTGCTACCCGGACCCGGCGGCGTTGCCGCAGATCGGGCTCGCGGTGGTGCGCGCCTACGTGCCCAGCGTGACGCCCGCCGAAGTGGCCGGCATGCTCAGCACGCTGCGGTCGTGAAGGTGTGCACACGGGTACGCAGGTTAGCCGATTCGAGCCTGAGACGGGGTATCTGCTTTCAGAGAGGTACATTTGGCCCCTTGCGGACAACTAACTGCCTTCAAAGAGGTACCTGAACTCTGAAATCCCGAGTATGAGCGTTGCAATGACGGCGTTTGTACTCGGGATTTCCCGTATTCGGTACCTCTTTGAACGGAGAAAGCATTCTGCAGAAGCCCGAATGTACCTCTTTGAGCGGCGAAAGCCCAGCGAGAAGGGCGCAGAAGGCGCTATCTCCGTTTCGAGGGGTTGATTTGGCCTCTCCGGGAGGTCTACTCCTGCTTCGAGGGGCTGATGGCCGAGTATTCACGCTCCAAAATCGGCGGAATGGCGTTGACGCGGATGGGCTTTTACATGCGGTCTAGCTGCCGACCAGCCCCTTGAAACGGGAGTAGACCTCCTGCGAAGGCCGAATCAGCCCCTCGAAAGCGGTTTTGCCGGTGCAGAGGTGTCGTTGACTGCATCGCGAGCCGCCTCGACGTAGTAACGTGGGGCGCATGAGCGAACGTAACGAACACAATGACGGAAATACGCAAACCGCATACTTCGCCGGCGGCTGCTTCTGGGGACTGGAGCGCTACTTCCAGAACGTCGACGGCGTCACGGACACCACGGTCGGCTACGCGCAATCCACCGTCGAATCGCCGACCTACGAGCAGGTATGCGCGGGCGGCACGGATGCGGCCGAAACCGTGAAAGTCGAGTTTAACCCGGCACAGGTCAGCCTGCGGACGCTGACATTGCTGTTCCTGGAGGTCATCGACCCGTTCTCCGTGGACCAGCAGGGCGAAGACCGCGGCCGGCAGTACCGCACTGGCATGTTCTACACGGACGAGACGCAGCGCGCCGTGTATGTGGCGGCCTTGGAGCAGCTGGTCGACCGCCAGCCGCAGCGCCCGGCCGTACTGGTCGAACCGCTGCGCAACTTCTACCCGGCCGAGGCACATCATCAGGACTATCTGGTGAACAATCCCGGCGGCTACTGCCATGTGCCGATCGCCGCAATCGCGAACGTAAAACGCCGTCAGAAGTACGTGGAACGCATCTGGGATCTGACGCTTGAGCAGTTCGCGGTCACGCAGAACGCCGCTACCGAGCGCCCGTTCGTCAACGAGTATGACGAGGAGTTTGAGCCCGGCATCTACGTGGACATCGTCAGTGGCGAACCGCTGTTCTCGTCGCAAGACAAATTCGATTCCGGCTGCGGCTGGCCCGCGTTCTCCCGCCCGATTGCCGGTGACTTGCTGACCGAGCATGAGGACCACCGCATTCCGGGCCGCGACCGCATCGAAGTGCGCACGTCGGACACGCAGATTCACTTGGGCCACGTGTTCACCGACGGCCCGGCCGACCGCGGCGGCCTGCGCTACTGCATGAATTCCGCCGCCCTGCGCTTCGTGCCGCGCTCGCGCATGGCCGAGGAAGGCTACGGCGACTGGATTGCGGTTGTGGATGGGGATGAGCAGGCATGAGCATGGAGAATATTGCGGGCGCTCGCAAGCCCGCCAAGCGTGAGGATGAGCACACGGTCGCCGGCGAGCATCGCATGATGCGCCGCGCGTAACCGTGGCATCGCCGCCACGTTCGTGTCGCATAATTGCTGCCCGGCCACGTCATAATTCGCCGTGCCGCGTGGGAGCGCTGTGGCGGCTACGACGAGTCGATGCGCGGCGACGCCACCGCCAGTCAAGCCTTCATGGCCCACCCCACCTACGGCGACGGCGGAATGGCCGCCGCCGTACGGTTGAGGAGCTGATGGTCAGCCGGCTAAATGCCGATAGAGCTCTGGATCGATTGGCCGGGCCAAACGCAGGACCGACAGGGTGACCTTCACACTGCCCTGTCCGGTTGCGTCAGGCTTGGTGGTGAGCTGAGGATTCTCAAACGCAGCGACGTGGCCAACGTAGTAGTACTTGCCATCGGCCTCTTCCGCCTTGCGCATGACGAATAGCGGGACGAAATGTGTGTGGTCCCAATTCGGGCCAATGCCGCTAAGCGCCCATCGGAATTCCGGAGACTGCGGAGTGCGTCCGTTCTTGCTGAAGTATTTCATTTCCTGTGTGCTCAGGAATTCATCCTCGTATTGGCTGGCCGCGTATTTCACGAAGATGGGCATGGTGTTGGTTTCCTTGTCGAGCAGGTAACCACCCACGTTTTGCGGAGTGTTTTCCTTCTTCCATCCGCACAGGCGCATGACGTCAGCCATGGAATATTTGCGCTCGTACAAGAACATGTGGTCGAAGACCTGTTGCCTGGCGGCGGCCTCGCGGAACATATCTCGGCAATTGGCCATACCGGTGCGCAAAGTGTCCGCGAAGAAGATGCGGAACGTTCGGTTCGTGGCAAGTATGTCGGCGAATCTGCTGCTCAACCGATATGCGGTGTCGCTTCCTGTGCCGGTGCTGTTCAAGGTTTCGACCAATGGCTGGTTGCCAAAACGATTGCAGTTCGGGCCGGTGAAATATGAATAATCGAGCACGCTGATCGCAGAGTCGAATTGCGCGTCTGAACCATCGGCCAGCGGGAATTCAGTACGAATCGCATCGAGCAGTTCGCTGCGGCCGATTGACGAGCCCGCACTCCAATGCTGAGGTACGTCGTCGTCGAGCCGTTCGCTGACGAAATGGCATAGCTGAGCAAGAATGACCAATTCGTGCGGTCGCAATCCGGGCAGCAGCAGCTCCGCTGCCATCTTGAGTATCGCGTCTTCAACGTCGGTCACCGGCTCCAACTGATCCTCAAATGTCGCTTCATGATGTTTGCCTTTGCCCAGGCTTTTTTCACGGGAACGCACGAAATCAAGATAGTTGCTGCGCTTCGATGCGATGGTATACGGCAGTGAGGGGTCGTAGTTATAGATGTCCGTAAGCATGGGGATGCGGCCCAGCTCGTAACGGACTTGGCGATACTGTTCGGACAGCTTTTTCATGTCGGACCAGTCGGCGGTGTCCAAAGACTTAAGGATGCGCTCCTTGGCGATCGGGTCGAAACTGATGGACGACAGGCCGATTGACTTTCGCTGCAGGTTCTTGCGAGCCCTGTCGCGGTCGCCAGTGTTGCCGTATAACGCCACCGGAATCAGATAGTTGTTGTTGTAATTGCCGATGAAATCGATAACCACAACGCTTTCTTTGTGAGGGAATTTGCGCAGTCCGCGCCCGAGCTGCTGCGTGAAGATAATGCTGGATTCGGTGCTGCGCAACATGACGATTTGGTTGACGGCGGGAATATCGACTCCCTCATTGAACATATCGACAGTGAAGAGATAGTCGAGTTCGCCTTCAGTGAGCTTGCGGACGTATTCGTCTCGCTGCGCTTGGGACACGGGCCTGCCGTCATCGTCCGTGCTGGTAACGGCAGCGGTGCGATAGGGGCGTTCATCTTGTTGATTCCACTGCTGGTTAAACAGCTGGGACAGCTTATGGGCTTCCTCCTGTCGGCTGCAGAACACGAGTCCGGTGACCGGAATGTTGAACTGCCCATATTCCTGCAACTTGTCAATGATGTAGCGGACTCGCTTTTCGGTGGCAAGCTGCTCGATCTCGTACTTGAGCTGTTTCGAGTCCTTCGCATCAAGACCCTTGGAGACATCGAGACGATGGGCGATTCCATTCGGATCGTCGTCGGAGCCAAGGTATTCCGCAACGCCGTAGTAGTGGAATGGACAGAGCATGTTCTCGTCCAACGCCTTTTGCAAGCGAATTTCGTACGCGATGTTATGCCCGAATAGCTCGAAGATGTTGATGCCGTCGGTGCGCTCTGGCGTGGCGGTCATGCCGAGCATGAAGTCGGCATCTTTGAAATGATTGATGACGCGCTGATATCCTTCGGCTCCAGCGTGATGAACTTCGTCAACCAGAACGTAGTCGAATTCATCGGATTTGAATTGCGCCAAAACCTCCGGCTGCCGCATCGTCTGTACCGTGGCGAATACGTAGCGGCGGTCCTGTTGCTTGCTGGTGCCTGAATACAATCCCAATTCGGATTCATCACAGCCGAGCACCTTTTGGTAAGAGTTCATTGCGGTTTGAAGAATCATCTGCTGTTGGGCGATGTACAGCATGCGCTTCGGCTGGCATTCGCGTACGTCGAATGCGGAAAGGTACGTCTTTCCGGTGCCGGTGGCCGACACGATAATTGCGCGGTGCTCGCCTTGTTCACGAAGTTTCTTGAGATTCGCCAACGCCTCCTGTTGCATGGCGTTTGGCTGAATGTCATGCCCCTCAAACGACTGCAGAATCTCATGACGCGGTGGGGCGTATTTCTTGAAATCTTCCTCATACTGTTTGATCCACTCTTCGGTCAGCGGAACGGAATCGGCCACCTGTGAGTCGATTTCATCCTGGAACTGCCCGACCAGCTCTCCATCCGCCAGCGATGAGACTTTGAGATTCCATTCGCGTTGCGTGGTCAATGCGGCTCCAGTGAGATTGGAACTGCCAACGTACAGGTCGTAATAGGGCGTACCGTCTTTCATGCGGCGAGAAAAGATATATCCCTTTGGATGGAATGGCTGTCCTTGAGCCATTGCGGCCACTGAGGCATTGCGGGAGCCTTCCCACACGCGAACGTCAACACCAGTGGTGTTCTGAAGATGCAGCAGCTCCCAGAATGCCCTGGGATCGTTGAAATGATTTTTCGTTGAGGTAATCAGTGTGCCCGCTCGGGTCGCTGTTTCATGGTGACTTCTGAAGTCTTCAAATAAGCTGAGCACGGCCTCAGCCGAGACGAATGCGACAGAAATGTCGAAGGAATCGCTAGTAGCCAAGGAATTGCCGATTTCCTCGCGCATGGTCAATCCACCGGGGCGATTTGCGATGAGGGTCGGCTTATATTCGCCGGGAGCATCTGAGCGCGGCTCGATCAGACCTGAGATGACATCTTCGAGGATTGAGGGTGTCGGGCCAGGATCACTATGTTGCGTGTTGGCCGGAGAGCTTGAGGTGCTGGCCAGATTGATAGACATGTTGTCTTGTTCCCTTGCGATTCGAATTGTTTGTTGATGACTGCATGACTGCATGGCTGCGCTATGGCGCATTCATCGGAGCGTCAGCTGTTTGCTGGCGATAATCGCGACTGCTTCGCGATCTACCGGAGCCCAGTTCAATGTCGGCATATCGGCAGGATTCAGCCATCGGATATCAGTATGCTCGGTGAGATGCGGTGTGCCGGCGATGAGGTGACAGACGAATGTAGTGAGCCGTACGGTCCCAAAGTCGTAGGCGTATTCGCTGGTGCACACTTCTTCCGCGACTTCAACTTCGCATAACAGCTCTTCTTCGATTTCGCGGTGTAAAGCCTGCCGCGCTGTTTCATGAGGTTCGATTTTGCCGCCGGGGAATTCCCAGTATCCGGCCAACGACTTCCCCGGACCGCGTTGTGCACATAGTACGGTGCCGTTGGTGACGATTGCGGCTCCCACGACGTTAATGATTTTGCGTTCCGGATCCATGAACAACCAGGATACAACGCTTCAAGATCCACAAGCGATCCACGATCCTCGACAGTTTCGCAAGAACGATCCTGATTCAATCGGAACTACTGGAATCGCAGTGTTCTAGGGCATTTGTGGAACGAAAAGAAAGGCTGATCAATGGTGAATGAACGGCAGACCGATACGTGTGCGGACGTGATGTACAGGCGTGAACGGCAGAGAGGCTGTGGCGAAGCAGGGCTGGACTTCGCCCCTTTCATTCCCTCACAGGATGAAGTTGATCAGCAGATGAGCGCATTGGATGACAAGCTTGTGTCCAAGGCTCAGGAACAATACGCGAACCGAGAAATCTATCCTTTGGACGAGTGCTATCAGTTGGACGGGTCGACGTTTATCTCAGCCGAGGCGTTTGAAGAGATTCTTGGCGACGAGCAAACGCATTATATGGCTTGGAAAAACGGCTGTATTGATAAGCTGTCCATTGATTATTGGGAGATGCCGGATGTGATGGCCTATCTTGTGGAGCGCAGCATTGCGGAAGGTGACAGCGGTGAATGCTGTTATACGGATGCTCAGCCGATTGATTATGCGGAAGATTGTGCGTACTCGCCCAGCGAGATGTTGGAGTGCTTAGGCGCCAATTGGCAAGAGCAGGGTGTTGCCGATGATGGTTTGAGTTACGCGTTGTACGGGCACCCGAATATCAATGTCGAGAACGTGTCCGGTTCGATGATGGTCGTATCGACGGAGCAGCCTGGGCTTTCGGTGATGGTTGATTATCGCAGCGGAATTTGGGTGGTCCAGCCGTTTGCCCATGACGAGTCATTTGGGTCTGCGATTCAGTTTGGTGAGCGGCTTGCGCCCGTTGAGGCTGGCCTTTTGCGGCCCAATGTCTATCAGCATTTTTTGGAGGCGAAACATGCGTTTGATTACGCAATCGCGTGGATTGAAAATGTCGGGGAAGGCGCTCTCGACTATTGTGGTAGCCAAGAGAAGCGATCCGTTTCCGAGGTGAGATTCGGGAGCGATCCGACTCTCGGCAGTGATTCATCCACGCAGACAAGCCAAAGGAGCCTCGCCATGATTCTCGTCACCACCACCCCGTCCGTCGACGGATACACCATCACCAACTACCAAGGCATCGTCTTCGGCGAAGTGGTATCCGGTGTGAACATGTTCAAGGATCTTGGCGCGGGCCTGCGTAACATGTTCGGCGGTCGCAGCCAGGGCTATGAGGAGGAGCTGATGCGCGCCCGCAACGAGGCCATCGCCGAGATGCAGCAGCGCGCGGAGGCGATGGGCGCGCACGCCGTGGTCGGCGTGGACATCGACTATGAAGTGCTCGGTGCCGACAACGGTATGCTGATGGTCACCGCGTCCGGCACCGCCGTGCAGATCGCGCGTACGGCCTGAGCTCATCGAGCACAGGCCAAACCTGGGCCAGAACTCGTCCATCAAGCCGCACTCTGTCGGTTATCGTGACGCATTACACTGGCGCTCATGACCATACGAATCGAAGCATACGACCGGCTGCCCGACGCGGCCCGCGCCATACGCGAGCAGGTGTTCATCCGCGAACGCGACTGGCGGCCGGAATTCGATGAATGGGATGCCGTGTCCGTGCATCTGCTGGCGTTCGATTCGAACGATGCGCCCAATCGCCCCGGCCTGTCCGCGCAATCGGCCTCGTCTATTCAGTCCGGCCAGCCCGACCAGAATCGCCCCGTGGCGACTTGCCGGTTCTATGCGGACCCCGACCATCCCGACCAGCCCGGGCGATACGTCATCGCGCGGCTCGCGGTGCTGACCGAAGCGCAAGGCAGGCACATCGGCTCGCGGCTGCTGTCCGACGCCGAACGCCGCATCGCGCAAGCCGGCGGAACCATGGCTGCCGTGCACTCGGAAAACGACCACTACAAGTTCTACGAACAGCGCGGCTACCGGCTCACTGACGAGGTCTATGAAGGCGGTCGTCACGGCTGGCTGGTCAAGGACCTATCTCGTAACGTATGAAGGTCCGCCTCGGTGCTGGGCGAGCGAACCTACAGCGCGCAGGCAATCAGATAAATCGCCACGACGTGGCAGGCGTATCCGATAACCGTGCCCAAGTGAAACACCTCGTGAAACTCGAACCAGCCGGGGACGGGATTCGGCTTGCGTAGCGCAAAGCATACGGCGCCGGCGATGATGAGGTTCCAGTACTTGGCACATATGAGAAAACCCCGGAGCGTTGGTATTCCAACGTTTTCCGGGGTTTCTCCCTGCGTGCGAGTGGGGGGAGTTGAACCCCCACGAGCATACACTCACTGCCACCTGAAGACAGCGCGTCTACCATTCCGCCACACTCGCAGACAATCGACTAACTTACACCCGGCTGGGTAATCATGCAATCTTCGGCGTGTCGCATGGGCGGCAGGGATATATCGCTCGTGGGTCTTCTGCGGGTGCCGTGATCTTTGACGGTGGCGACACTCCCCTCAGTCACTTCGTGGCAGCACAAGCCGCAACGAAGGAGAAAAACTCACAACCCTGGCCGGCGCTCGCCGTTGCCGTAGAAGTGGGCCAGCGCTTCGTCGCGGAACTCATCAAAGTATCCGCCGTCGATCGAGGCGCGGATGTCGTCTAGCAGCTTCACGAAGAAATGCTCGTTGTGGATCGTGGCCAACGTGAACCCGTTGAACTCGCGGGCGCGCAGCAGGTGGTCGACGTACGCGCGCGAATAATGCTGGCATGTGTAGCAGTCGCATCCCTCCTCCAGCGGCCCGAAATCGAACTTATGCTGGGCACGCTTGATGTTGTACCGGCCGGCGCGCGTGTAAATCGCGCCGTTTCGGGCGCAGCGTGCGGGGGCCACGCAGTCGAAGGTGTCGCCGCCGTTCTCCACGCAAGCGAAAATGTCGTCCACAGAGGCGATACCCAGCACGTGGCGTGGGCGGTTTTCCGGCATCGCGTCGCAGATCCATGCGCAGGTGTCGCCGATGATGCGCTTCTCGATCGCGCCGCCGATGCCCACGCCGTCGAAGTCCAGAGAGGCGATCTGCGAGGCCGCACGTCGGCGCAGATCCTCGTAATTCGCGCCCTGCACCACGCCATACAACGCCTGATACGGCTTCCCGACTCGATCAGCCGTCAGCCGCTGGTGCTCGTCCACGCATCGGCGGGCCCAGCGGAAGGTGCGCTCCACCGAGTCCTCCTGGTAGGAGCGGGTGTTCATCAGCGTGGTGAGTTCGTCGAACGCGAACATGATGTCTGCGCCGATTTTGTGCTGGATGCCCATCGAAATCTCAGCGGAGAAACGATGTGCGTCACCATTCAAAGGCGACTTGAACGTCACGCCGTCCTCGTCCACCCAGGCCATGCGCTCCTTGCCCTTGGCGATGATGTCGTCCGACTTCATGCCGGTCACGTCCATTGCCAGCGTCTTCTTGAAGCCGACGCCCAGCGACATCACTTGGAAACCGCCAGAATCGGTGAACGTGGGTCCATCCCAGTTCATGAAACGCGCCAAGCCGCCGGCCGCGTCCAGCACGTCCTCGCCCGGGCGCTCGAACAGGTGGAAGGCGTTGGCCAGCAGGCACTGTGCGCCTAGATCCTTCATCTGCTCGGGCAACACGGCCTTCATCGCGGCTTGCGTGCCCACCGGCACGAAGGCAGGCGTGCGAATATCGCCGTGGGGCGTGTGAATGATGCCGGTGCGGCCGTATCGGGCACCGTCTCGCCCAAGCCCGCTGGCCGTGGATGGCAGGCGGGTGATCGTTTCGAAATGGAAGGCGCTGCGGTCGCCGGGCTGTCCGGGCTGTGCGCCCAACGGATGTTCAAGAAGGCTGATCGTCATATGTTCACTTTAGGCAGAAGGGCCAGAAAAGGGCCGGAAATTGTGAAGAACTCGGTTTCGAGGGGCGGATTTCGCCGCTCCCGAACGTCTACTTCCGCTTCAAGGGGTTCCCGGTCAAGTAGGCCGGCTGCAAAAATGGCGGAATGGCGTTAAATGAGGGCCCTTGATACTCGGAATTGACCGCGCGAACAGCCCCTTGAAGTGCAAGTAGATGTTCCCGAAACAGGAAATCAGCCCCTCGAAGCCGAGATGCCCATAAGACTCTGCGATGATTACGCATAGACTTTCAATCAACGTTCAGAAAACCTCCAGATTGACTGCCTTTACTACTGAGGTAGCACACGAGAAGTGGCAATGGGCAAGTGCCCGAATAGCCGCCGAACAGACGTGATAGGAATTTAGGAAAAGGAGCAGCAATGGCTGACGAATTTAACCCGCAGGGCGTCGACCAGACCCCGCGGAATAACGAAAACCCCAATAGTACTGCCGATACCGGCAACGCCGAGCCGAAGAACCCGTTTGTGGGTGGCGACTCGGTTGATGCCGGCAACGCCAGCGATTCCAGCGAGCAGCAAGCCCCGGTTTCCTCGGCCGCCCTCGCTGCCGATCAGCAGCCTACGCAAGCCGCTACCGACACTGCCGCCACCGAGCCCATCCCGGACTACGCCTCCGCCAAGGGCGAGAGCACGGTGGTCTCCTCCTCGCCGGCTTCTCCGGCAGCGCCGGCCGCAGACCAGACCTCGGCCACAACTCCGCTGTACCGCCCGGCCCCGGAATACGGCGCTTATGGGCCGACCCCGACTCAGGCACAGGGCCAGCAGGGCGGCCAGGCCGGCAACAATGCCCAGCCCACGCAGCAATTCCCGTTCGGCCAGCCTGCACAGCAAACCCCACAGGGCCAGCAGGGCAACCGCAACCCCTACTACACCAATAACCCGCAGCCGCAGGGTAACGGCAATCCGTTCAATCCGCCCACGCAGCCGCAGCAGAACAACGGCAACCCGTTTGCCAGCCAGTCCGGTCAGAATGGTCAGAATGGCCAGCAGCCCCAGCAGGGCGGTCTGTTCGGTTTCGGCGTTCCCGGTACCGGTACGCCGAACGGTCAAGGTCCGACCCAGCCGGGACAGCCCGGTCAGCCCGGTCAGCCCGGCCCCGCCAAGCAGGGCATGTCCAAGACGGCGAGCAACATCCTCATCGCCGTGGTCGCCGCCGTTCTGGCTGCGGCCCTCTGCCTGGGCCTCGGTTACGGCGCCCTCACCAGCGGCCTGGTCACCTTGCCGACCAGCAATTCGCTGTCCAACGTCAGCTCGAATAAGTCCGGCTCCGGGTCCGCCACCGCCAAGAGCGGCGAAGCCCCCGACTGGCAGACCGTCGCCAGCGATGTCTCCGGCTCCGTGGTCTCCATCCAGACCGCGTTGAGCAACGGCACCGCCAAGGGCTCCGGCGCCATCATCGACACCGAAGGCCACATCATCACCAACAACCACGTGATCTCCGGTGCCCAGCAGATTCAGGTGACGCTTGCCAACGGCAACATGTATTCCGCCACGCTCGTCGGCACTGACGCCACCACCGATCTTGCGGTCATCAAGCTCGACAACCCGCCGAGCGACCTCAAGGCCGTGGAATTCGCCGATTCCGACAAGCTCGCCGTCGGCGAGAACGTGATGGCCATCGGCAACCCGCTCGGCTACGACGACACCGCCACCACCGGCATCGTCTCCGCCCTGAACCGCCCGGTGACCGTGACCGACGACAACAACAACGAGATCGTCACCAACGCCGTCCAGATCGACGCGGCCATCAACCCCGGCAACTCCGGCGGCCCGACCTTCAACGCGGCCGGCCAGGTGATCGGCATCAACTCCTCGATCGCCTCCACCGCCACCTCCTCCGACTCCGCCGGCTCCATCGGCATCGGCTTCGCCATCCCGTCCAACCTCGTCAAGCGTGTGGCCGACGAAATCATCAAGGACGGCAAGGTCAAGCACGTTGCCCTCGGCGTGGTCATCAAGTCCGACACGGTTGAAGCCGACGGCGTGACCCGCGGCGGCGCGACCATCACCAAGTCCAGCGCCACCGGCAGCGCGGTCGTCTCCGGCGGCCCGGCCGACAAGGCCGGCCTTAAGGAGGGCGACACCATCGTGGCCTTCAACGGCAACGCCGTGAACAACAACTACTCGCTGCTTGGTTACGTTCGTGCCGCGGCTTTGGGAGACAAGGTGACGCTGACCATCGTGCGCGACGGCAAGACCATGGATGTGGACGTGACGCTCGATCAGGAGGAGTCGTCGGTGAACGGTTCGTCCAGCTCAGATTCCAACGGCAACAGCCAGAATAACCAGAACAACCAGAACGGCAATGGCCAGAACGGTTACGGCAATGGCAATGGCAACAGCGATGGCGGCACCGGTGACGGCGGCGGCTTCTCCGACCCGTTCGGCCTGTGGTAAAGCCGACCCAACAACGTCACACGGTGTTGAGCGGTAACCGCTGAACACCGTGTCAGACAAGCAAAGGCCCGTGGCAGTGAGCAAACTCCTGCCACAGGCCTTTCGTATGCGCGATTGTGCCTCGCACCCATGCCGCCAACGTAGTTTCGATATCCGGCATGTCGCGCAACGCTCGTTGATAGGGTAGGCCAAGCACTGAGTTCGGGCGACGTCCCGAACACAGCGCATAATTCAATACAAAACTGAATACATTTCTTTACGCCGTGTATCGGAAGGTCGCGCGGGAGCCGAGCAAAGCGAAGCCCCAGGCAAAGCCGCCGGTGGGTTAACAAGGCGTGACCGCAGCGCCGATTGCGCGGGCCACGCTTGCCGTACCGCAATCGACTCCGTATACGAGCGTAAGGAGCAATGATGGGCGCACTCATCAGATTCTTCACCAAAATTCTCGACATCTGCAAGCTTGTGCCGATGCTTCCGGTCGTCGTCATCGCCGCAATTCCGCTGGCTTTACTGGGCGATTGGCGTCCGTGGGGCAATGCGATGGCGATTCCGGTACTTGGCAATCCGGGCTTCGGCCAGTGGCTGGTTATCGCATTGGTGCTGATTATCGTGATTGACACTGTGCGCGGCATGATTGACGATTTGCGCCACGGGCAGGTCGGGGTTGATGTGCTGGCCGTGGTCGCGATCCTCTCCACCGTGGCCGTCGCCGAATACTGGGCAAGTTGGGCGGTGACGCTGATGATTACGTCCGGCGAGGCCATTGAGGAATACGCCCAAGCCAAGGCCGAGCGCAGTCTGACCGCGCTTATGGAAGCCGCGCCGCAGACCGCACACGTCGTCAACCTGCCTGGTGTGGGGTGTGGGTTTGCTACCGATAAGGGCGATTCGTCCGATGGCTTCCGGCGTGTGGGCTTGGCGTCGGCTGCGGCCGCCGCGCACCGCTTCGACACGGTGCCGGTCGAGCAGGTGCAGCTGGGCGATGTACTCATGGTGCTGCCGGGCGAAACTGTGCCGGTTGACGGTGAGCTGCTGTCCGGCACGGCCACGCTCGACCTGAGCAATATCAACGGTGAGCCGGTGCCGCGTGAAGTGTTCGCCGGCGCCCGCGTGATGTCCGGCGCGGTGAACGGCTCGACTGCATTGACCATGCGTGCCACCCAGGTGGCCGCCGATTCGCAGTACCAGCGCATCCTCGAGCTCGTGGCCTCCGCGCAGGAGTCGCGCCCGGCCGTGGTAAAAACCGCCGACCGCTTGGCTGTGCCCTTTACCGTGCTCTCGCTGATGATTGCCGGCATCGCATGGGCGATGTCCGGGGTGCCGACGCGATTCGCCCAGGTGCTGGTGCTGGCCACGCCCTGCCCGCTGCTCATCGCCGCACCGGTGGCGTACATCGCCGGAACCGGACGCCTCGCCGCAGCCGGCGTGCTTATCAAAGCGCAGGACGTGCTGGAAAACCTTGGCCGCGTCACGCAGGTGTTCTTCGACAAGACCGGTACGCTCACCGTCAAGCAGCCGCAGGTCGTGCGCGTCGAGATGCTGCCCGGTGCCGCAACCCGTCTCAACGAAGACCATGTGCTGATGATGGCCGGCGTGGTGGAAAGCTACTCGGTGCACATCCTGTCCAAAGGCATCGCCAAGGCCGGAACGGAGGCGATGGCCCGATTGCGCCAGCGGTTCGAGGATGGTCAGCGGCTCTGCCCCGAGCCGGAGGCCAGCTGGCCCGGCCATGGACGGGAGTATCCGGTCATCAAGAATATCAATGAAGATGCCGGCAAAGGCGTTTCCGGCGAGGTGAACGGACATGCGGTGCGCGTTGGCCGGCTGTCTTTCGCGGCCGCCGGGGAGGAAGGATTCTTGGCGGTCGATCGGACCGCCCCCAGTCGGTCTGAGGATGACCTGCGCACACGATTTGGGCTGCTTCAGCCGGACGAAATGGCGTCGTATGTGTCTGTTGATGGTCAGCTGATCGCGCGCATCGTGCTGCGCGATGTGCCGCGCGCCAACGCCAAGGCAGCGCTCGCCAAACTGCATGAGTTGGGCGTCACCAAGCTCGCCATGCTTACCGGTGACAAGCGGGCTTCCGCCAATATCATTGCCAGCGAAGTCGGCATTGACGAGGTTCACGCCGAACTGTTCCCGGAGGATAAGGTAGCCGCAGTCAAGGCCGCTACAGGAGCCGGCAAAACCGTCACGATGATGGTTGGTGACGGTGTGAATGATGCCCCGGTGCTCGCTGTTGCCGATATCGGCGTGGCCATGACCGATGGCACGTCCACCGCCGCTTCCGAAAGCGCTCAGGTGGTCATTATGAATGACAATATCGCCGCCGTGCCGCGCGCCATCGCCATTGCACGCCGCACCAAGCGCGTGATGCTTCAAGCCGTAATCGCGGGCCTTGTGCTTGCCACCATCGGCATGATTGCCGCCGCGTTCAACCTTATCCCGGTCGTCGTCGGTGCCTTCCTCCAGGAGGCCATCGACGTGGTGAGCATCCTCTGGGCCCTCACTGCCCTAATTGATCGGGACTGATTAAGAATATGAGGCTTCTGCTGTTTTTGTAGGTCAGTTGACTGACCGGGATGGTCGTATGTCGAGTCCACCGCATCGAAACATAATCGGGGCGATACGGTTGGTGACGTGGCGGAAACGGAAATCCCACCCACGAAAGCAGCAATAGCATCGGAGTTATTCATTAGGTCGATTTGACGTTTATTAGGTCGGTCCTTGGTCGGAGCGGCCCTTGAAACCCCGCCGTTCCAAGGGATGGCTTCAGCACCCTCCGACCTAATGGACGAAGAAATGACCTAATGAATGCAATCGAGGTCGTAAAGAGCCGTTGGAGGTGACGTCTTTAATGCCTCAAGGGATTCACTGATTGCACAGAATTCCTACTGCTCTGCGGCGGCTCTTTACCGTCGGCCTTCTAGCCAATCGAGGGGTGGAGGTGACGCGGATTCCTTGTGAGACATAACTATGTTCAACCCGACTGGTTACGTACTGTTGCTCACACGGTATACCGAGAACATTGCCAATTAAAGTGAGGTGCCGAGCGAATCGGTCATGATAGGTTTGTCCGGATTTGATTTCTATGAGCATACGGTTGTTGGGATCGGTGAAATCCAACAAATCCACCTCGACCTTGCTGGCATCGCGGTAGAAGAATAATTGTGGCTCCTGATTGGCGTTCAAATGCTGTTTCATGGTTTCCGCAATGATGAGGTTTTCAAATATATCGCCGAACTTGGGGTGCGCAACCAGTGCTTCGACCGTCCGAATGCCCAAGAGATGGCACAGCAAGCCAGTGTCATAAAAATAGAGTTTCGGCGTTTTGACCACCTGTTTGCGTGCGTTCGTGTAGAACGGCATGAGATGGAATGCGATGTAACTTGATTCCAGAATTGACATCCATGCCTTTACGGTTCGCGGACTTACACCAAGTTCGTTGGCGATGTTGGTGTAGTTTACGAGTGCTCCGGAACTGAGTGCGCAAAGAGTCAAGAATCGACGGAAGTCAGCCAAATTGCGTACATCAAGATATTCGGAAACATCACGTTCGATATAAGTGTCGATGTAGTTCGAGAAGAACAGATTGAGCGGCATTCTCGTGTCGTAAATGCGTGGATAACCGCCTTGCAGCATAAACGTATCCGGAGTAAGGGCCTGATCCGCCTTGCATGCTTCTTGGAATGAGAACGGCAATAACTTGACCAATAGGGAAACCCATAATCTGACATTAGCAGTGCTCGTAGGTTTCCCAAACGCACAAACTATGGCCTAATACACAGAATTCCCACCACCCTCCCTCTGTTGCAACGGAAGGCTTTGCGTTAGGCTAGAGCGCGTGACTGAATCTGTGAATACTGAACTCCGCATTGCTGTAATCGGCGCTGGCCCGGCCGGCGTCTACTCATCCGATATCTTCCTGCGCCAGCTCAAGAAGCTGGGCGAAGAACTTGGCCTCGGCACCGAAGCGCGCATCGACCTGTTCGAGAAGCTGCCGGTGCCGTTCGGCCTGGTGCGTTACGGTGTGGCCCCGGACCACCCGTCCATCAAGTTCATCGCCTCCGCGCTTGAGAAGACGCTCGACAACCCGAACATCCACCTCTACTGCGACGTGGAATTCGGCAAGGACGTGACTCTTGACGACCTGTTGGCCCGTTACGACGCCGTGCTGTTCGCCACCGGCGCGGTCAAGGACAAGCCGCTGAACCTGCCCGGTGCCGACCTTGAAGGCGTGTACGGCGCCGCCAAGTTCGTCGAATGGTATGACGGCTACCCCACCGGTGCCCGCGAATGGCCGCTTACGGCCGAGAACGTCGCCGTAATCGGCGGCGGCAACGTGGCCATGGACGTGGCCCGCGAACTCATGCGCAACGCCGACGACCTCAAGGTCAAGACCGACATTCCGGACAACGTGTACGAGGGCATCGGCCAGAACAAGGCCAAGGTGCTCCACCTGTTCATCCGCCGTGGCGTGGCCCAGGCCAAGTTCAGCGTGCAGGAACTGCGCGAGATGGAGAAGCTGCCCGGCGTGCAGCTCATCATCAACGAGGACGACTTCGATCTGGACGACGAGACCATCGAGGTGGCCGGCAAGGACAAGCTCACCCGCCAGATGGTCGAGGAGCTGTTCGCCGTCCGCGAGATGGCCGAAGACATGGAAGATGACGGCGACGTCGACTTCGAAGGCAACCCGGCCGACCGCAAGTACTACGTGCACTTCAACTCCGCCCCCACCGAGATCCTCGGCGAGGACGGCAAGGTCAAGGCCATCCGCGTGGAGCGCACCGAAACCGGTGCCGACGGCAAGATGCACCGCACCGGCGAGTTCACCGACTACCCGGTCGAGGCCGTCTACCACGCCATCGGCTACAAGCCCGCCGAAGCTCCCGGTATCACCTACGACGAGCACGGCGCCCACCTGGCCAACGCCAACGGCGACGGCCGCATCACCACCGAGGCCGACGGCGGCAAAGTGCGCGACCGCCTGTACGCCACCGGTTGGGCCAAGCGCGGCCCGGTGGGCCTGATCGGCTCCACCAAGTCCGATGCGCTCGCCATCGTGACCAACATGCTCGAGGATCTGGCCAAGGCCGCTGAAGGTGGCCGTGTGGCAGCCGACCGCGACCCCGAATCCATCGACCGACTGCTGGCCGAGCGCGGCATTCGCCCGATCGACTTCGCCGGCTGGAAGAAGGTCGACGCTTTCGAGCGCGCCGAGGGTGCCAAGGAAGGCCGCGAGCACAAGAAGGTCATCGAGCCCGACCAGATGCGCGAGCTCGCCCACGCCTGACGGCCCGCCCACGCCCGTCCGGCATTCGTCCGGCATTCGTCCGGCATTCGTCCACCCGGCCGCGCCCCGTGCGGACGCGGCCGGGCTCGGGGCCGGACGGGCCGGGCGAATATGGGACATTTCTCGCGGCGCATATCCAGCAATCATTCAGCATGCGATTTTAGTGTGTGCATTATGGATGCCAAAGTACGGGTGCACGGCCATTTCAACGGCCTGAAGACAACGCTGCTGTTTGCCCTGATGTGGGCCATCATCATGCTGATTTGGTGGGCCACGGGCGGCAGTCGGCAAACCCTGAGCATCTATATCGTCATCGGCCTGATTACCACGTTCGGCACCTACTGGTTCTCCGACAAACTCGCCATCGCCTCCATGGGTGCGCGGGAAGTCAGCGAACAGGAAGCCCCGGAAATCTACCAGATCGTGCGTGAACTGAGCGCCAAGGCCGGCAAGCCGATGCCGCGCATCTACATCGCCCCCACCATGAGCCCGAACGCCTTCGCCACCGGACGCAACGAACGGCACGCGGCTGTCTGCTGCACCCAAGGCATCCTGCAGATTCTCAACGCCCGTGAACTGCGTGGTGTGCTGGGCCACGAACTTATGCACGTGTACAACCACGACATCCTGACTTCCGCCATCGCCTCTGCCATGGCCACTGTCATCTCCTATCTGGGCTATTCGCTGATGTATTTCGGTGGCGGCTCGCGAGACGACCGCGATAGTTCCGGTGGCCTCGGCCTGATCGGCGCATTGCTGAGCGTGATTCTCGCGCCGATTGCCGCGTCTTTGATCCAGATGGCCATCTCCCGCACCCGCGAGTACGACGCCGATGAAGACGGCAGCCTGCTTACCGGCGATCCCGAGGCCCTGGCTTCCGCACTGAACAAGATTTCCTACGGCGCGCAGACCACGCCGATGCGCAAAACCGCCGGCACCCAGTCCGTCTCCGCAATGATGATCGCCAACCCGTTCTCCGCGGTCGGCTTCTCGCGCTTGTTCTCCACACATCCGCCGACCGATGAGCGCATCGCGCGCCTCATGCAGATGGCCAACGAAATGAACGGCACGCCGATCGCTCCGCCCACCTACTCCACGCGCGTCGGCAGGTGACGTGCTAGGATAACTACTCGTACCTCGTTTGGCTGAGCATGCTCGTCACGTGAGGTGCAGCAGCCGTAAGGCATGCGGACATAGTTCATCGGTAGAATGAAAGCTTCCCAAGCTTTAGAGGCGGGTTCGACTCCCGTTGTCCGCTCCATTGATTTTCAATGATTTTCATTATTTCCGGGAAAGTGTCGCGCACGATCGCAAAACTACGCGCTATTTGAGCGCTTTGCCCGCGGAACCCAGCTGCCGGCAAGCCTCGACCACGCGGGCGGACATGGAATCCTCAGCCTTACGGCCCCAAGAACGCGGATCGTAGAACTTCTTCTCGCCCACTTCGCCGTCGATCTTCAGCACCTTGTCGTAGTTCTCGAACACGTGGTCGGCGATTGGACGGGTGAAGGCGTACTGGGTATCGGTGTCGATGTTCATCTTGATCACGCCGTAGCTTACAGCTTCGGCGATTTCTTCCGGGCGTGAACCGGAGCCGCCGTGGAACACCAGCTCAAACGGCTTGCCGTTGGGGAAATCGACTATGCCGGCCGCGCTAGGCAACTCGCCTTCGGCCACCGCGCACGCCACACGCGCCTGAATGTCGCCGAGTAGCGACGGACGCAGCTTGACCACGCCGGGCTTGTAGGCACCATGCACATTGCCGAATGTGAAAGCGGCCATGTACCGGCCACGTTCGCCCAAACCCAGTCGGCGGGCGACTTCGAGGCCATCTTCCGGAGTGGAATACAGCTTTTCATTGATTTCGGCGGAGTGACCGTCTTCCTCACCGCCGACCGCGCCGATTTCGATTTCGAGCACGGTGTGCGCCTTCTGCGACTTGTCGAGCAGTTCCTCGGCGATGTCCAGATTTTCCTTGAGCGGCACGGTGGAGCCATCCCACATATGCGACTGGAATGTGGGCTCCTGGCCTCGTGCCACCTGATCGGCCTCATGCGCGAGCAGAGGACGCACCCACTCATCCAGATACTGCTTGGCGCAGTGATCGGTGTGCAGAGCGATGGTGATGTTCGGGTATTTCGCAGCCACTTCATGTGCGAAAGCCGCCAGCGCCAGCGAGCCGGTAACGCGATCATTGACCCCCCTGCCGGAGACGTAGGCCGCGCCTCCCACGGAAATCTGGATGATGCCGTCGGACTCGGCGTCTGCGAAGCCCTTCAACGCAGCATTCAGTGTCTGTGAGCTGGTTACGTTGATGGCTGGATAGGCGTAACCGCCTCGGCGGGCGGCCTCGAGCATTTCGGCATAGCGTTCCGGTGTTGCGATCGTCATGGCTTCATTATCGCGCGAGGCATGCCCTCTAGGCCCCGTTCTTCAACCTGTGCGCTGTGCGATTGGTCACAGCATCGCCTCGTACGAGTAGAAATTCGTCACCCATTCCGGGTTGTCGCACCTCCAGCCTCGCCCTGCGTGAGACGAAACTTCGCAGGGTAGAGGGTGTACGGTAGTCTGTTTCCGGCGGAATCGTGCGAATGCGGAGGTGCATCATGCCTGGAATTGTTCTTATTGGTGCTCAGTGGGGCGACGAGGGTAAAGGCAAGGCTACCGATTTGATCGGCACCAAGGTCGATTACGTCGCGCGCTTCAACGGCGGCAACAACGCGGGCCATAGCGTGGTGGTCGGCGATGAGTCGTACGCCCTGCACCTGCTGCCTTCCGGTATTATCAACCCGAACCTGACCCCGGTGATCGGCAACGGCGTGGTCGTGGACCCGGAAGTGCTCTTCGAGGAGATTGACGGCCTGGAATCCCGCGGCATCGATTGCTCCCACCTCAAGGTGAGCGAGGCCGCACATATCATCGCGCCCTACCACCGCACACTCGACAAGGTGACCGAACGCTTCCTTGGCAAGCACAAGATCGGCACCACCGGCCGTGGCATCGGCCCGGCCTACGCGGACAAGATCAACCGTGTCGGCATCCGCGTGCATGACCTGTTCAACGCCGACCATCTGCACGACAAGGTGGAGGCCAGCCTGCACCAGAAGAACCAGATGCTGGTCAAGCTCTACAACCGTCGTCCGATCGACGTGGACCAGACCACCGAGGAGCTGCTGAAGCTCGGCGAACGCCTCAAGCCGTACGTGGCCAACACCGGCCTGATTCTCAACAAGGCGCTTGACGAAGGCAAGACCGTACTGTTCGAAGGCGCTCAGGCCACCATGCTTGACGTGGACCATGGCACCTACCCGTTCGTCACCTCTTCCAACCCGACCGCCGGCGGCGCCTGCACCGGCACCGGCGTGGGCCCCACCAAGATCACCCGCGTAATCGGCGTCTCCAAGGCCTACGTCACCCGCGTGGGCGAAGGCCCATTCCCCACCGAACTGCTGGACGAGTCCGGCGAATGGCTGCGTCAGCAGGGCCACGAATTCGGCGTGACCACCGGCCGCCCGCGTCGCTGTGGTTGGTTCGATGCAGTCGTCAACCGGTACGCCTCCCAGGTCAACGGCCTGACCGACATCGTGCTCACCAAGCTTGACGTGCTCACCGGTCTGAAGGAGATTCCGATCTGCGTGGCTTACGACGTGGACGGCGAACGTCACGACGATATGCCGACCGATCAGGCCGCTTTCGCCGCCGCCAAGCCGATTTACGAGACCATGCCCGGCTGGGATGAAGACATCTCCAACTGCCACTCCTTCGACGAGCTGCCTGCCACCTGCCAGGCCTACGTCAAGCGTTTGGAAGAGCTGAGCGGCTGCCGTATCTCCGCGATCGGCACCGGTCCGCAGCGCGATCATGTCATCCAGATCAATTCGCTGGTCGACTGACCGTCTGCAACGAATTTCCCGGCTTGACTGGTAACGACGCGGCACATGATATCCGCCGGCTGATTCCGCGATTCGACCACTTGAAGTGGAAGATGGCGGCGGCCGGCATAGTCATTGGTCTGGTTTCAGGATTGCTGGTTGTCGTATACCGTCTCGGCATCGAATACGGCACGGATGCGTCCCGTTGGATATATGCGCGGATTCGCGAGACCCCGTGGCTGATTGCGCCGTGGGCGGTTGCCGCGGTGGCGGCCGCGCTAGCAATCGCGTGGATGGTCGGCAAGGAGCCGATGGCTGGTGGCAGCGGCATCCCGCAGACCAACGGCGTGGTGATATGCGGCTTGAAGATGCGTTGGCAGACGATTCTGCCAGTCCGTTTCGTCGGTGGACTGTTGGGCGCGTTGTTTGGTCTGTCGCTCGGCCGTGAGGGGCCGTCCATTCAGATTGGTGCGTCGGGCGCGCAGTGTGTGTCCCACCGTTTGCGCGGCCGCCGCCGTGAGGACATGCAGGAGCATTATCTGGTCACCGCCGGTGCCGCGGCCGGCTTGTCCGCCGCGTTCAGCGCGCCGCTGTCCGGCATGATGTTCGCTTTGGAAGGGGTGCATCGGAGTTTTTCCCCTGCGATTCTGATGGGCGCCACCGCCGCATCGCTGACCGCCGATTTCGTCTCAAAATACTGTTTCGGTCTGCGTCCGGTTTTGGATTTCGGTGATATCGGTCAGCTGTCGTTGGAAGAGTATGTGTGGCTGATTCCGTTGGGATTGGTGGCCGGTTTGGTTGGTTCGCTGATGAACCGCTCGTTGCTTGGCTTCCAGACGCTGTACGGCAAACTGCCGGCATGGAGCCGCCCGATGATTGCGATTGCGATCGCGTTGCCTGTCGGCATCTGGTTGCCCGATGTGCTCGGCGGCGGCTCGAATCTGATTGATACCGCCGAACATGCGCGCGTCGGCTTGGGAATGCTGTGTCTGCTGTTCGTGGCGAAGATGCTGTTCACATCCACGAGTTTCGGCTCAGGCGCGCCTGGCGGTATTTTCATGCCGATTCTTGCGGTCGGTTCGTTGGCCGGCGGCATCTGCGGTGAAGTGTTGCATCGATTCGGTGATCTGCCATCCGACGCAGTGGCGGTGTTTGCGGTGTGCGTGATGACGGGCACGCTCGCCGCGTCCGTGAAAACGCCGATCACGTCGATTCTGTTGGCTGTGGAGATGTCTGGAACGTTGACGCACATGCTGCCGGTCGCGGCCGTCGCTTTCGTCGCGCTGTTGGTGTCCGATTTGCTGCGCACCAAACCGATTTATGGGGAGTTGCTGGAGCGGTACGTGCGCGCGCAAGGCATGCAGATGGCGATCGCAAGCCATGTGGGCAGCGGCATTATGGAACTGCCATTGGAAATGGGAGCGATTGCGGACGGCAAGCGGGTGTGTGACGTGCGTTGGCCGTCTGGGTGCCTGATCATCGGCCTGCGTCGTGGCGAAAGCGAGATCGTGCCGCGCGGCGATACACGGCTGCGTGCCGGCGACTATCTGGTGGTGCTGTTCAGTGGCGAGGAGGAGCGCGAGGTGCGACCTGCGATGCGGCGGCTGTGTGATGCCCGGCTTGACTGAGCCTGGCTGAATTCGGCTGGACTCTGGATGTACGAATCTGCGGAATCGGACATCCAGGGTGCATACGTTGGCGCTCCGTGTAAACTCATATGCGTTAGGAAGGCGGCAACCGCGGCCCAGCTCGTTGTTGCACGGCCTATGGGCGGAACAACGCTGTCCGCGGAAGGCCAGTACAGGGGGAGCGCAATGGAATCGCAAGAACAATCGCCGGGAGACGTGGTGACTGCGGGTGAGGACTCACATCCCATCACGCAGGCAATCGACACTGTTGAGGTGATGCATGCTGGTGCAACCGCGCCCGCCGCTAACACCATGGATCCGCCTACGATTCCCCTGGCGCCGATGAAACGTATGCAGGCGCGGTTCAATCCGCTCGCCGACGGACTGATGTATGTTGTGGTGTTCGTCGGTGGATTTGTTGGAGTCGGCTGTCGGCATGCGTTGGATATGCTCCTGCCGTCGGTCAGCGGGACGCCATTCGTTGTGGGCACGTTTGTGTCGAATATGGTCGCCTGCTTCCTGTTCGCGATGCTGACCGAATTCATGGCGACCGCTTCGTGGCTGCGTCGCCGGGTGCGGCAGGTTGTCAGCCGTGGCGTTGGGCTCGGCTTGCTCGGCGGGCTTTCGACGATGTCCGGCGTGATGCTGGAAACGATGGAAGGTCTGCACGAGCGGCATATCGCCAGTGCGCTTGGCTATCTTGCGGGAAATTTTGCAGGCGGTTTGCTCACTGCCGCCGCCGGCGTGGTTCTGATGCAGGCACTGCTGTCACGGAGTACTCGAAAGCGGGTTCGGGGTGCGTTTTCAGCTGTTTCCGTGACAGCAGTGCCTG
>OLRD01000501.1_pt1 | contig 31949 bp, 35 predicted proteins | sample 1672051 | NCBI WGS metagenome assembly OLRD01 (sample SAMEA3136640, study PRJEB25190) | human gut metagenome | biome: human gut; feature: human-associated habitat; material: faeces | place: Austria | collected 2013 | reverse complement strand
AGGGTTCGCTCTGGCGCTGCATCCAGGCGCACACCACGCAGGGCGGATGGCAGCCAGACAAGACACCGGCCCTTTGGCACAGGGTGGAAATCATCGTTGAAGGCACGACGCGTACTTGGCAGGATGGCGTCATCTATAAAACGGGTGATGTAGTGTTCTATCCTGATGAAGCTGGAACCCCTTACGAATGCATTCTGGAACACACCTCACAAAAAGGCTGGGAACCGCCCGACGCGCCTTCTCTGTGGGCCATAAAAGATTGACAGCGGTGTCATCGAAATAGCAATCCTTTGTCACCAATATTTCATGGATATGGCACTATATTTTCACTTTCTTGGCAGCAAAAACACATCTACAATGTACGTATCATCATTCAGAAAGGACGGTATTTTCATGAAAGAAACCATAACGACGACCATTACTGCTATCGGCACCGGAGCCGTCACCACCCTCTTGGGCGGTTGGGACATGGCATTGGAAATCCTGCTCATTGTCATGGCACTTGACTATATTACAGGAGTTGCAAGCGCCTTTAAGCGGAAGGTTGTGAGCTCAAGCGAAGGTTATATGGGGCTTCTTAAAAAGGCCAGTATCTTCGTCATCATCATCCTAGCCGCACAAGTTGACAGAATGACGGGGAATGATACTCAGGTTTTTCGCAATTGCACGGCTTTCTTCTTTGTCGCCAACGATGCACTTTCCGTTTTGGAAAACGTTGGAGAACTTGGTGTGTCGCTTCCCACATTCCTGAAATCTACGCTTATTAAACTCCGTGATGCCAACGATCAATCGCATGAACTGGAAGACATCCCTGATGAGTCCGAAGATGCATTGACCGATGACCAGAGCAAAGACAAGTAAGCTGTTTATCTTTTTTGTAAGGAGGAGCATCTATGGAAGAGCGAATTACCACCCCATTTACAAATGAACATTTTGCAGCCTTCTGTCTGAGCATGGTTGGTCAGCCTTATTGGTTCGGCACATGCCTCTATAAATGTACTGAAAGCCTCCGGTCTAGCAAATCCAAGCAATATCCCTCTCACTACGGTAGCAGTCGAACTGCGCGCTACAAGGAGGATATTGCCGCACGCAAGGTCTGCGCGGACTGTATTGGTGGCGCAAAAGGGTACGCTTGGACGGGTGGAGGTCAAGGCGTATTGGAAGCCATCGGAACAGACAATACCTTCTCAAGCAAATATGGCTCTAATGGTTGTCCTGACAAAGGTGCCAACTCTATGTTCAGCTATGCAAAATCTTCCGGTGCATCATGGGGCACTATCGACACTTTGCCCGATGTGGTTGGTCTGGCTTTGCACACGGATGGGCACGTTGGCTACTACGTTGGGGACGGTTATGCTGTTGAATGGCGCGGGTTTAATTATGGTTGTGTAAAAACTAAGATCATCGATAGAACATGGAAATACTGGTATCAGCTTCCTTTTATTTCCTATGATATGGTCTCCGAATTCCCCGGCACAACCACTACCGAGACCGCTTTGGGCAATCGACTGCTGAAAAATGGTGTGTCTGGCAGCGATGTAAAAGCCTTGCAGGAAGCCCTCCTACAGCTTGGGTATGATCTTTCACGATATGGTGCTGACGGCAAATTTGGTTCAGAAACTGAAGAAGCTGTCAAGGCATTCCAAACTGCTGAGGGGCTCGAAATCGACGGCATATATGGTGAATTGACGCATGCCGCATTGATGGATGCTATTGGCGACGATGACGCCAATGAAGCAGAGAATCCCTCCTCCACTTCCCCGGATGCCTCCGTTCCCACCAAGGTCGTTATTACGTCCAATGGTGGCAAGGTTAATATTCGCTATGGCAATAATACATCCTATGGCCGAATTTCTCTGGTAGCCCCCGGCACAACCTATCCTTATGTAGCAACCGCAGCCAATGGATGGCATGCAGTAGAAATTGGCAGTAAGGTTGGATGGGTATCGGGTGAATATTCAAAAACCATCTGAGCTGGCAACAAAGAAGCTCTCTGTCATTGATTTGGCAGAGAGCTTTTTTATGCCATTTTGCTCAGAAAGAATTATCTTGCAATTTGTTTCAATCAGAGGTAAGTATAAGGAGGGCAATCTATGAACCTTGAAAACGAAATAAGCGCGCAACCAACTGTGCAGACCAACCGTGAAGTAATAACCACCAACGGATGCAAGGTCACATTGGAATTCAGCCCTCAGCCGAATCCCCAAGTCAAGCATGATATCGCAGAAATGCTCCTTGCATCCTTCGAGAAAAGGAGCGTGACTTCATGAAACGCGTTTTGTGTCTGTACAGAGTGTCCACAAAAGGGCAAGTTGATCCTAAGGATGATCTTCCTATGCAGCGGCGTGAATGCCTAGAGTTTATCAAGCGCATGCCTGATTGGATTTACTATGATGAACGTCTCGAAAAAGGCGTCTCAGGCTACAAGGTTTCTGCTGCTAAACGCGATGTCATTCTTGAAATCAAGGCGCTTGCAGAAGAAAAGCGCTTTGATGTACTCCTGGTTTTCATGTTTGATCGTTTAGGGCGAAAAGAGGATGAAACTCCTTTTCTGGTTCAATGGTTTATTGAACACGGCATTGAAGTTTGGAGTACCCGAGAAGGCCAGCAGCGTCTGGACAGCCGAGCCGACAAGCTCATCAACTACATTCGCTTTTGGCAGGCTGGAGGTGAAAGTGAAAAAACCTCCATTCGAGTAAAAGCCGCACAAACGCAGATGACTGCTGATGGCATCTGGCGTGGAGGCGCTCGTCCATTTGGCTATAAGCTCATCCATAAGGGACGAGTTGGAAAAAAGAACCGTCCCCTATACGATCTTGAGATTGATGAGGTGGAAGGACCGATTGTCAAAGAAATCTTTGATATGGTTTGCTATGAAGGATACGGCACACTCCGTTTAGCCAATTTCTTGAACGCCAAATACCCGCATCTTCATAAGGTTTGGACGGCTCAAACCATTCGCAGCCTTCTGCGTAATATTCTCTATACCGGACGGATGCATATGAATGATACGCTGTCCGAACCGATAGAGTCCCTTCGCCTCATTCAGGATTCACAGCTTGAATTTGCAAAGTACGCCATTCAATCTCGAATTCCGCGGAAGTACAATCAACAGCGAGCCGCAGAAAACCTTCTGCTCCCTGATGACGCAGAAACCAAGACCTCGGTTTATGGCGCAACCTTGCTTTCCGGTATCCTTTACTGCGCTCACTGTGATCACAAGCTGGTGGGTAGCTATTGTACCAAACAACGTCCTACCGGAGCATACCACCGTCCAATCTATCGCTGCTACAACGGCGCAGTAGAAGCCAAACGCTGCAATGGTCAGTCGGTATACTCAGCAAAGAAAATTGAGTCTGCAGTATTGGAAATTGTTCACCAGTATTTCAACTCAATAAATCAGTCGGTTGACGGTGTATGGCGGGCGCAGGTCAGGCGAAAGTTTCGGGCCAAACAAGCTGCGAAGCTCAGGGCGGCAAATGCTGAGATGGAGAAACTCAAGCAGCAGCAAATTGCCTTACGAGAGGAAGTTTTGAAATCCTTAACTGGCGAGAGCTCTTTCAGCGCCGATCTTTTGCGAAACATGCTTGATGAAAATAAAGTTGCTACGGAGAGAGCACGACAGCAGCTTGAGACATGCAAGCAAGAGAGCGAAACCGAAGAAGCCAAATTACACCATCTTGAATCTCAGTACAAGAGCATCGCCAGCTGGGCACAAGAGTTTGATTCCGCCCCAATTGACACAAAAAAGATGATTCTGGCACGGATCATCCAAAAGATCACAGTGGATCGGAATTACCACATCGTCATCCGGTTCTTCGTTTCAATTGATGACTTTGAGTCTACTATTAACGTCAGAGATTCCGATATTCACGTAGAGCAGACCGGTTCATTTATTGAAACGATTGCTTGACCTTTTGACCAATCCCGGCTTTTTCACATCCCCAAAACCACAATATATAGTTTTTTAACGGGCACCGAGAACTATATATAGCATTGGGCGATTGTAGGATTGCCTTGGTAGCGCGCTACATTCGCATTGTAGAGGTCACCGGTTCGAATCCGGTATGCTCCACCAAACCAAAACGGGGTTGTCAGTCATGATGATCCCGCTTTTTTCTTTCCCGATGACTTTTGCAGATTCCTTCTTTTTGAAGGAGGAATGGTCATGGAGTATCCCTTTATCACACTTGGCAACGGCACGCAGATTTCTCACTCCGAAATGCTTGCAGACCGCAGCGTGTTGGTGTATATTTGCAAGGATGCGTTTCATCGCGCTGTCCTTGTCCTCCCCGCGCAGGAATGGCGCGAGGTCACCGGGTTTACGGCAGACGAGCTTGAGCACATCAAAAGGGTCATCCTGAAGATGACCCCGCTGATTCTGGAGTTTTCGCAAAAAGGAGGCTTCCGCGGTGCCTCTGGTCTTGAGGATTGACCGCCTCTAAAAACAGATACTGGGCTATCTCATCCTAATTAAGTGTCTCAATGAAGAACCTGTATTTTTGAGATAGCCCAGCATTCTGCTGAATAGTCAACAAATTGTGACGAGATTAGTTACAAACCTTTCTGATGCTCCGCTCAGAATGTGCTAAATTAAAAGCAATGAACTCACTCGAACACAGTATTCGTCGCTATTTTTAGAGAACGGTATATCCACTACCTGTGGCATTGAGTAGGACACGCTTTTCGTCCGCTCCGACAGTAATCGTCGAATTAACCCGATAGCATCTGCAGTTTGAGGACGACAGCGCCCTAAACACATTGTTTTGATTTTTAGTGTGACCACACACATAAACGCCCCCGTTTTGATACGTGCTAACAGCAAGCGTCACGTGCGTATACTGCTTACCAGCAGGCATCGAAGAGTCGTAATTGTAGATAAAGTCGCCAGGCTGGACGTCAGTAAGCGCAACCTGAGATATGCGACCTTTACTATTGAGCTTCAGATAGCCACTATAGGTCCAAGACCAGCCGCCGGTTTCCCACGATGTAGGGATACCACTGAGCTTATAACACCAGCCATCAAACATTGGAAGTCCGCCCGCGACCAGACACTGACTGACGAAATTTGCGCAGTCATTGGTCGTAGAAGAACCGAAGGAGGTGTTTCGATTGGAGCACAGTGCGTTTTCGGTAGTTTCCGAGTGGCCTCTTGCATACTCTACAGCCGCGTTCGGATTAAATGTAATTGTAGTACCACCGCTGCTGCTGCCACCACTCGTCGAAATGTAATTCGACATTACATAGCCAATGTTGCTTCCGCCAACAGGCCAGCGAGTTTCATACCATCCAGAAGTGGCACAAGTGTAGAGCTGGATAGTCGTGCCTTCCTGGAACTGGCCCCAGTACTCATAACCTGCAACAGGTTGCTTCCGGCAATAAAGCGGACCACCACCAATAACTACGCCAGTTCCAATAAAAGTGCCGCTATCAGTAATGTCACTACTGTCGCTCATATCAACGTAAACCGACATCACATAGCCTACATTGCTGCCATTCCAACGGGTTTCATACCACCCAGGGGTAGAACAGGAGTAAATCTCGATAGTAGCGCCTTCCTGGAACTGTCCCCAGTACTCATAGCCTGCAACAGGCTGCTTCCGGCAATAGAGCGGACCGCCGCCAATGACCGTACCGGTTCCAAGATAGGTGCCGCCGCCAGTTGTGCCGCCAGCCTGCTCATCCAGATAAACGGACATCATGTAGCCAGAATAAGTCTCCTGATAGGTCATGTACGACCACGTACCAGACTTGGTTCCCGTTACCGTAGCACCATGCGGAACCTGGATAATGATATCATCATTCGTGCTTGGGCCAGATCTCATATTGACAGAGCCGCCGGTTCCACCATTGTTATAAGCATTAACAGTATAGGTAGCCATTTTATTATCCTCCTTAAATCTGCTAAGCTAAGGTTTGCTGGCCAGCTCTTCCTTGCACTAAAATCATATCCTAAATTTTCTATTGATGGGAGTGAAGAGTCCGAGTAACTTTGGTGAAAAACAAGGGAAAATCAAGAAAACAATATAGTTGATAACACATTAAATATCGTTCTCGATAAGGGGGTATGAGATACGTTATTGACTAAATACCAGGATGGAAAGTAAAATAGACAGTGAATATATTTTCCTCCTAAATTCATATTATTTTATGTAACCAAATCCGATAAATAATCAAAATAGATTGCATGAAAAACAACTTGAAAATCGTTGTAATAGTAGCAGGAGATTCCTGCACTATAAAAGAGAAAAAGGATATACTGGACTCAACTATTAAAAATAAAGAACTGGAGGGATCGTCTATGAAGATTCGGATGCTATCTGCCTTGATATCCATGGCTTTTATGTTGTTATTTTATTCGCCTGCGATAGCGAACAGCGAAACTCCAAAGATAACATCGGGAACAGTTGTTGTAATAAATAACCCGGACCCCAATGATCGTTTGAACCTTAGAACCGAGCCGAGTCAGGATGCACCAACGCTTGGCAAGTATTACAATGGCACTTGGCTGGAGGCCTTGTCTGATGAAAAAGACGGCTGGGTAAAAGTCCGTATTTTTGAGCTAGAAGGATACATGATGGCAGAATTCTTAATATATCCTGAGCAGCTCCAAGTTGGTGCCGCAACAGTTCCTACTGTGCAAATTCAAAATTCAAGTGGATCAGGTCTGAACCTACGCAAAGCGCAATCGATGAGTTCCTCTTCTCTTGGCCTGTACAAAAATGGGTCCACTGTTCGAGTATTTGGCGTAGGCGAAACATGGTGTCATGTTCAAACCGAAGATGGAAATGTTGGATTTATGTTACGGGAACGCCTCTCCCCCTTACTTGAATTCCAGAAAAGCAGCTCAAACACTAGTAGCGATACGTCACAGCCAGTCAATAGTAGCGCTGTCGTTAACAATCCAAATTCTATTGACCGCCTCAACCTGAGAACAAAGCCAAGCCAAAGCGCACCAACACTTGGAAAATACTACAGCGGAACGACTGTTGAAGTTCTGAGCAGCGATCAGAATGGCTGGACAAAGGTCCGTATTCACACCTTAGAAGGCTATATGATGACCAAATATCTAGCCTTTGGTCAAGATCAATTTTCGGTCGGTTATGCCATGCCCTCGGTGAAAATTGAGAACATGAATGGAACGGGATTAAATTTGCGTCAACAGCAGTCGAGCAGCTCTACTTCCCTTGGCCTGTATAAGAACGGATCAACAGTATGCGTATTGGGTGTAAGCGAAAACTGGTGCCACGTGCAGACCGAGGATGGCCAGGTTGGTTTCATGCTCCGTGAGGGTTTGTCTCCAGCGCCTGAATTCCAGATGACCACCCCCACTGGCGATGACCTTGAAGGCTCATGGTTTGGCAATCCGGGAGATCCCATCACCGACGACTTTATGCCGGGTGGAAATGGCTGATCCGGGTAACGTTATCTTGAACTGTTAACGGGTGAACAATTCTTCGTTTCAGAAGCATAAGAAATAGAACAAGGTCGTGACGCTTAACGCCACGACCTTGTTCTATTCGATTTTTACTATGCTTATGAGTATTTGTGCAGAAGATGCATACGGATAATTAGCCATACAGACTGAACAATTTTGCCTTCGTCATGGGACCAGCCATACCATCATTATCCAGATCACTAAACGCCTGTTGGAATGTCAGGGTTGCGGCAGACGAATTCGAACCCCACTTTCCATCCGTGTCAATCGTGCTGTACCCGTTAGCAGAAAGCCACTTGTTGAGATCCACCTGAAAACGGTATACATTCCCACTATAGCTATTGGAGTACACAAAAGTGTTATCTCCATACTTATCCTGCCAAGAATCATAGCCAGAGGAACTGCCGCCGTCGGAGAAGTTATCGTCAGTAATAAAATCAGACATCACGTAGCCAATATTAGCCTGATTACCCGCCCAGTAGGTCTGATACCAAACATCATTACCGCTCAGTCTTCTAATCGGAATAACTGCACCATCATCAAAACGACCCCAATAATCATAGCCTGCAATAGGTTGCTTTCTGCAATACAGCTTTCCGCCTGTTACGGTACCCGTTCCCCAAGATCCAATAGGAGTGGGATCGGTTGTCGAACCGCCACCGCTCGCATAGTTGGATTGGATTTGGGAACCAGGATAATAGAAAGACAGGATTTCCGTGTAGGTTTTGCCATTATTAGCTGCCCACTGAGCGCCGCGCTGGCTCATTCCGACACGATGGCCAGAAACACCATATCCGGAAGACCTAGTCCACGGATCATCCTGTTCTGGCTGACAAGGATAATTACCAAATACAGCAGTAGCGCTTAACGTACGACCGCCACTAGAAGCATGGAAGAAATCCTTAAATACATTTCCACCTGATGTAAGCACTTGCCCCGCAGTCGCAGCAATCGCAGCGTTGGAGTTGGGTCCTTCAGTTCCACATTCATAAGACTGATCATCGGTATTGTCATAAATGTCAAAAGAACTGGAGCGCGGACTTCGATCTACACGATACATGGCAAACGTACGTGCGGCAATTGCTTGGGCCTTAAGCGCATTACTTGGGTAATAATCACTCATTTCATTAGGGACAACACACTTGAGGTACTCCTCAATGTCCATGGTTACAACACTTCCTACAGTAGTGTTGAAACCATTAGCATTAACAGACTTTGTGATCTTCATTTTGATATTCATCTCACGGTCCACCTTTCAATTTTGTGAGCAAATTTGTCACCGGCCAGTATCTCAATTTGCAATTCAATTATAAAATAGTACCACATAAAGAGGGAGTGCGATATTCGTGTAAAAAAAGTGAAAAAGAAATTCAAAATAGAGCAAACACTATGATTTCTATTTCATTTTATTATTTGCAGTTTTGATAGGCATCGTTTCTATTATCTGTTTTATTGAAAGATAATGGCAAGCATAAAACAATACAATACACCTTTATGTTTTCTAAACATAATTAGAACTCCTACTGTAGGCTTTTCTTTATCTACAGTAGGAGTTTTCTACTATACGTTGATGACACTGTATGGAGACCACGCAATTTGCTTTATTTCAAATCCTGATGCCAGATATACCCCGTACAGGCCTCTTGTCCATCCCCGGGGATATACCAGACTCTGACCCATTCCCCGTCTTCGCCGCAGCCTGTTTTGAGCACCTGCACCCTGCAGCCCGCATCCAGCCTGGCGATGGAAGGTGATTCCGCACAATCCTCCAGCCTCACATTGACCCCATCCGCATCAGCCACCTGCATCCATACAGGATCGCTGACGGCGTTGCCGAGCGTCACATCGTCCAGCACTTCCATGCGTTCCTTTTCCACGCGCGCCTCGCCATAGTACCACTCGCCAGGATACTGCTGATTCCACCCAAAGCTCTCGCCCTCTCTCAAGACCTCCAGTTTTTCGCCAATCATACCATTCTCCGCCTGGTAGATGGACGAAAGGCTCTCCTCACAGGGCGTCCGATCATCCATCCACCGGTAGACGATCCGGGTCATGCCCTGCGATCCGTTTGTCTCTTCTGAGCAGACGCGCCCTGACTCAGGCAGCAGACGAACATTGCACAGCTCCATCTGCACGGCCGTTTCAGCAAAACGCTGCTCCGCTGAAATCCAGGGCCGCGTCATCATGACAGGGTCAAACCGGCCCAATTGAGGATTCCACAGCGCAAAGGTCGAATAGACGTTTGCGCTGCCAGCCGCCGTCAAGAGGATCAGATCGGCATAGCCATCGAAATTCAGATCTTCCAGGCGGGCAAAGAGAAGATCCGGCTCATTTGACGGCGATTCCAAAGCGCAATACAGAATCTGTTGGGAAAAGTGCCCATCCTCTGTCGAAATCGTGGCGCAAAGGACATGATTCCGATTCACATCCTCCGACTCAGTGCCCGTATCGGCAATCGCGATGGCGAGCGGAGGCACCGCATCGTGCACACTGCCCGTCATGGCAAACGTGTTCGTATTTTCTTCGGCTACGGCCTGCTGAAAACACAGAAGCGCCGTCACAAGGGCGCAAACGATTTTTTTGGTCATATCTGTTTCCTCCGCTTTCTTTTCATAAATCAGCGCATATTATCCAACTATTTATCAGTATTCTTCGACCGTAAGTACCCATCCCGAGGCCGCATCAACATACACAAAATACGACGTTGTCTCCCGATTTCTTGGATACTCGGTCGCCCATGCCATCGACACGCGCCATATGCTTCTTTGCGGATCGGAGATGTTATACCACGCATCCGCATAGTACTTCTTCATTTCCTCGCGATCCACATGCTCCACTTGATCCAAAAATGCATATCCGATCATGAGCGCTTCGCTTCGGGGAATGTCGTCTTCTGTTGCAAGCCCCCATAGCAAGTTATCTTCTGCAGCCCATTGTCTTTGTTTCCCTGATAACTGACTGGAATACTCCGCCTGATTCCGATACAAATACTCCGGGTCCTGTCTGTCAGGGTCACACATATGGCCTCTTGCGTCCTGGAAGCACTCTTCATAAAAGAGCCTGTCCTCATCGGTATACGTGATCTGAACAGGCTCATCGCAAATGATTCGCGTTTCCGCACAGCCTATTTGACTGAATGCAATAAGAAGTATAACGATCAATCCTATGGCTCTTTTCATATCAGTGTCCTCCTACTGCTATGGTTTTCCCTTGAAACGGCTTCAACCCATATCCAAGTTTAGGCGATTCCCTGTGCAAGGAAGGCGCTGCGTGCTGCCCCGCCCGTAGGCTCAAAGGTTAGAGCAGGATGCGCCCCCATTCGCTCCCTCTACCCCAAACCAGTGACGTACATTACCAAACTCAAAATTCCTGCAACGAGTTTTTTCATATGATTGCCTCCTTCTCAAAAATTGTTTCTATGGCTACATCAGTACACGCTTTATTGAGTGACCAGAAATGGTAATGTCTTTGATAGTACCGTCCAGCCTGCGCCAATCAGCAACTCGTTATATATATGACGATGACATTGCGCTTTTCTTGCCAACAATTTGCCAAATTCATTCTATTATCCCCTGGATTTTCATGTTGCACTATCTGAGAAAATGCCGATTTGCAATCACTTTTCCCGCTATTTTTGACGCGTTATACCCACCTATACGCGTTATTTTCTCAGTCATCCTAAATTCGCAGTATCAAATCCTTATGGAATATTATACTTATATCTCCTTGAATCTTCACTTATTTTGCACAACCTTTTCACTCCCATATTTCAACTCATACAGTTACACTATAACCAGCAAAAGGAAAGCTGGCCAGCCACCATTGCTAAAATCAAAATGAAAAGAGGGATATTTATGGCAAGCTTCAATGGTAGAGTCATTGACGGCGGACTAAATCTGCGTTCAACTTGCAGTACCAGTTCATCCAGCCCCATCCAGATTCCCAACGGTACCAGCATCGTTGTAGAAACAGTTTCTGGTCAGCATGCTTGGTTCGCTACCTCCTATGGTGGCCACGATGGCTACGTGGTGGCTGAATTCGTTGCAATCTCCAGCGATGGAGGTACCTGCACTGTTTCTACATCTAGCGGCTCGCTCAATATCCGAAAGACTCCTTCCACCTCCGCCGCTGTCTTGTTTACGGCGGCGAAGAATTCCACTTTGCGGCTCCTTGATATTGATTCCGTCAATGGTTGGTTCCGTGTTTCCAGCAGTGAAGGCACAGGCTGGGCTTCTTCTGACTATCTCACCATTGTAACTGAGCCTGATGGCAGCACCGGTGGCGGTACAGGAGGGGACAGCGGCAGCGGCGGTGGCACGGGCGTGAATACCGCAACTTGGGAGCAGGTTCTCGCTGGCACTGCAACTTATAGGAGAGAATCCTCCAGCTCTGCGGTGTGCGAAGGCGTCAAGACACTTCAGACCTATCTGAAGGCTATTGGCTATGGTTCCGATAATGTCGGTAACATTGTTGTCGATGGCAATTTTGGCTCCATCACTGAAGCGGCGGTCAAGTATTTCCAGGCGGAGTGCGATTTGGACGACGATGGTGTCGTGGGTTCCGATACGTCTAATCGACTTGTGCAGGCGCAAACTGAAGCCATCTTTACCAATGAAAACTACTTCCCGCTCAAGAGTTCTTTGTTCACGTACAACACTTATCCCTATAGCGAAAGCAGTCTTGTTGCAAGAATTATCTGTGCTGAGCATGGGTATGAAGGCACAGGCCATTGGGAAGGCCGAATTGGCGTCGCCAAAGTTCTCAAGAACCGCAAAGATCTGGGTGGGGTCACGCTGTACGACAATAGTAAGCCGCGTAATTATAAGAACATTATTTTCGGACGAAACCAGTATACCACGGCCTCCTCTCCAATGGCGTATCGGGTAAGGCGCGGAAGCACCGCATTCCAGGAGTCCGTAAACTACGCAAATATAATTTGCGCAGGTAACACGCCTTCTGGAGCTGCAGATGTTACTAATCAGCTGTTTCAGAAAGGCTATTCTGCAGATAGTTCTGTTTATCGGTCTAAGCCCGACTACTGCAAATATCCGAAAAACACAACGAAGTACAGCTTCTTCTACAATGAAGACTAATCACTAACTGAGGGCTGCCACAAGAGTGGCAGCCCTTTTGATAGGCTTTCATCCCACCCCTATGCAAAGCAGAGGATCGTCGCAGCCTATCAGGAGACGTCATCAGACGGGTCTACCAGCCTTACTGTTTGAATGAGATCTATAGAACCGTTTTCAGAGATCCTGTACTCTTCAAGATAGGTGTATTGAGCGGTTTCCTCAAAAGCAGTGGGAGCAGAGTCTTCGATCACGCTGTGAACGCTCACTTTCTTGCAAAGCGTGATGCATGCGTTTGGCTTGATCTCGCCATCTTCCGGCAACTCCACATAGGTCTCCACATAAACCTGGTAATCCGGATTATCCGCCCATACCCCTTTTTCCAAATAGGATAAAACCATGGCCGTACTTTGAAGATGATACCAACGCACCGTTCGATAATTCATATCTCCGATATATCCAACCAGCCATGTGTTTTTCCCTTCACGATCTGTCAGCACACAGATGTCACCAAAGCCCACAATGCTGTCTATCAGATACCACTGACTGTCCTTTTGCGCAAATATGAAGGTGTAGTTGTCGTTGTTTTCCCTCGAGTAAATAAAACTGACGGACATGAGGCGAGAATAGCTGCCCTCCTTCGGAAGGGCGAATTCCTCGGTTTCCATTCGGTTGCGGTAAGAATAGGCAAACTCTGCGTCCCCGTACTCCACAGGCAATCCCAATCCTTGAAGATAGGCAAATACGGTATCCGCACTCTGTGCATTCTGAATCGATTCTGAAAAAGTGTCGGGCGAAACGCATACATACGCAAATGGAACACGTTCTTGAAGGGACTTGCCCTCATAGGGGCCCGGTTCAAGAAGTGTGACGACTTTGCCGTTGTCTGTTCTCATCTCAAAATAGTCGCCCAACGCTGCGGATGAAAAGCTGAACACCATCAAAGCGACAGATACCAGGCATACCCACTTTTTCATAAGCCACCTCCTGTATGGTTTGCTCGATTTGTACACGCTATATCAAAGCTCAACCAGAGCCCATTTGGCATAAAGCCGTTCGGCATATTCAGTCATGCGCCTTTGCGCACAACGCGCTGCGGGTACCGCAGACAGAATTCCATTCATCTGCGCGTACCCGGCTGTGCTGTCCATCCCGCGCCAGGCTGCAACTCACTATATATAACGATAAAACCGTGGATTTTCTTGCCAATAATATATAAAACTAATGCCAGTAATCCCTGGTGTACAACATTTGGGAAAGTATCGAGTTTTATATCACGCTCAAACGATATCGCGGCGCTATATCATCAATAAAAGGAAACTGCGATCGCTGAAAGCCTGATGCATAAAACATAAAAAGAAAATACATTATCATGACCGATATTAGTGCTGATGTCAATGGTCGTGATTCCATGGCCCGAAGCAATGCAAAGATGGAAGGTCATCGATAATGAAGACCCCCTTGATATCGTTTACTATAGCCGCACCTATGTAACGCTCAGGTAAACAGCATACCCTCCATATATATATATATATATATTAGAAACTCCTTTCTCATTCCTTTATTAATGATTGCTTTGTCTGCTCAAATTTTACGATCTTATTTAACGCTCTACGCTGATAGGCTTTTATAGTACGATCTGTTTTAGCGTATTCATCGCCCCACCGTTTCTGATATTCCTTCGTGATGCGAGGAATATCAATTCCATCAATCAGGTGTCTCTTAACAACATACGCCTCGTCTTCTGTAAGTAGAGCTAACCACGTCTGAATACAGTTCAATCTTTCATCAAGAAACCTCATACGTTCATATTGTTTATTGGTCAATTTGCATCTAAGATCTTCGTCCCGATCATGTAGGAACTTGCTTTCTGCTTCGTAGCTTCTCTTATTCCTTAGGGTTTCTCTAATCATTTCCAGCACTGTATTTCACCCCCTTGCCGCCCCATAACCTAGCAACTACGCTCCAGTATAGGACCCTTTTTCCGTACGAAAAAGTGAAGAATAAGGGAAACACAAGTGAAAATTGAATGTAAATGTGTACATATCGCTATTGGCATCATTCTTTTCGTAGGCATCTTCACTAATATGTTGCTCGACACATCAAAAAAGCACTTGATCAATAGAGATCCTTTAAATTTATTTTCGTAATATCATATCTATAGATATAACATCCCACCTCATGCATCCTTCCTTGAAAATATTCAATGCTATAAAATTGAAATGTCCAATGTATGAATAGGCGCTTATAGCTGAAGATATACCAGCAGGAGAAAAAAACTGCATTTTGGGGTGAGAGTATGCCTAAAAAATCGGACTACCGGAAGTTAAATAAACTACTTTCCGCCGAAATCGATTATAAAGTTTTAGGACGCCACATGAAGAGTGCTCGTAAGCAACGTAAACTGACACAAGCAGAAATGGCTGAAGAAATGAAATTAGGTGTGAAATACTACGCTGCTTTGGAAGCAGGAACAGCCAAAATAAGTTTAATGCGTTTCATCCAGTTTGTTTGCATTATACAAGTGTCGGCTGATTCGCTGCTTATAGGCACACATGAACACTACCCAGCAAACTTTTTATCCCGCTCCTCAACTCAACATGGTCCCGCGTACACAAAACATGAAGAACTGCATAGTCTAATTGATAAATGTTCGGACGATAAAATAGAGACAATGCTTGATATTATGAAAATATTGAAAGATAAGTAATTAAAAACTCCTGACGAAAAGGATGATGAAACAGATGCATGAATCAAGAAATGAGTTCCTTGAATATTTGTATTCAGAATATTATGATTCAGTGTTTCGTTTATGCATAGTGATAGCAGGCTATGACAAGCAATACTATCCGCTCATTGAGGATTGCATTCAAGACGCGTTTATAGAAGCACTAGATAAATATGACGACTACAAATATTACAAGAATCCGATTGGGTGGATTGCCAAAGTCGCAGAAAATCGTTTAAGAAGTGAGATGCGCAAAGAAAGGAACCGACGTAAGACTGTATCTTCACACATGCGGCTACGAAGTGAAGATGCAGCCTTTTTTGGTAGCTTCATCGAGCGAGAAATGGATCGCAAAGCGTTGGTTGAGGACATCCTCCGTATTTATAGTATGCTAACAGATTTAGAAAAGATAGTTTTTCAAGAATACTTTCTAGCTGAAAAATCACTTAAGGATACGGCGGCTAGTAGCGGTCTGTCTGAGAATTCGGTTCGTAGTGCAGTCAGACGTATAAGAGAAAGAGCAAATACCATTAAGATTTTAAACTTATTTTTGATTTTGACGTGCTTTTTTCACTAATTGCGCAACATATGGGTGAAGGAGGTTAAAGAATATGGATGGCAAATCGACTCCTATGGAGATCCAAATTCAAGAAGCCATCGACAGCGGTACATTAACGCCTGATAAATTGGAAGGGGGATTGATTGCTCTTATTCAAGAAGAAATGAGCCAAAATGAACGCCCAGCCAATATGGAATTGGTAAACGCATGTGAGGATTTGCTGTTTCGCATTCATAATCATGAATACATCAGTAATAAAACGGAGAGCCTTGCCAGAGTAAAAGCTAAACTGGCACAACCACTTCGAAAAACAAAAACTAGCGTATTTCCACTGCGAGTTGCAGCATTGGTCATTCTTATCTTTTGCGGCAGCGTAATAGCGGATGCTCTAATTAGAGAAGAAAGGCTGACTGACCATTCTACTCTTGACGAGCAACAGCTAATTATCTCTGGAGAAGTTGTTGAAGGCCCGTATGATAGCGTTTTGGCAGATGGCAAATCTATTCTAGTGGCGCGGGATACTCCTGAATGGCAAGAAGCTGTTGATACTCTTGGCTATATTCCAAACGTACCAACTTGGCTCCCAGAAGGCTGGAAATTACAAGAGTATTACGCTTCAACTTCCCGCTACGTATCCGTTTTTAGAATCCAATACGAGCATGCTGGGTATGAAAACCTAATCAAATACAGTGAATCACGCTATGCAGATGTTGAAATGGCTATTACAACGTTTGAGCAAAACAACAACGGAGAAGAGTACCAGTGGAAGGGAATGTCTGTATATATTTCGAGCAACACAGATGAACTTATAGCTGTTTGGATAGAAGAAGAAATCTGTTATAGCCTTTCCGGTCCATTGACTCTTGATGAAATTGAACTCGTGATTAATTCAATTCAAAGGAGCTAGGAATAAGATGAAAATGAAACACTTTCATAGTATCATTTTGGCCTGTTGTATCATGATGTTAGCGATAGCCACTGCTTCTGCTGACGAACGTCGTGCCAGCGACATGTTTGAAAGTACTTACGTCATCACGGGTAGCGATCTGTATACAGAATTCGGGGCTTCAACAAGAAGAAATGCTGATTCCATATATGTTTTGTCCTGCACTCTTCAAGAAATGGATGACGACGATAATGTGATTGATTCAACTTCTCTAACTCCTCCTAGTTTGGTAGTACACGACACAAGCAATTTTACCGCGGATGCAACATATTCCGGTACTCCCGGAAAACGCTATCGGATCAAAGCCGTGTTTTACGCCGATGGCTATACAGTAACCTCCTATTCAAGAATCGTAACTTACAGATAAATATATGTGGAATTTAGGCAGACATCCATCTCGGATGTCTGCTTTTTTTGTGTTTAGCGAACCAGAATACGACAAAAATTCATTTTCCGTTTCCAAAAACGGGAAAAACCTAAGTATTAGTAAATGAAGGAGGTTCAAAGCCGTTCTGCTTCAGTAAAACTGCAAAGGGGGTGTCTTGGCTTGGTAACCCCGAAAGCAACTGAGATCAGCGAACGGTTAATTACAGAACTTTACGATAGCTATATGAAAACCGTCCTAAAAAATCGAAGTCGGACTCTTTGTCGGCGATATTATAAACAGATATCTTATGAATGCTTAACAGATAATCTGGACGAAATCTTTCAAACCGCGCTTCATAAAGCTGATCATATAGCTAAAACTAATATGATAGACATTCAAGGATTGCATTGCGAAGTTCATGACGATAGAGTTTACGAAGCGCTGCTCTCTCTACCGAAGAAACAGCTCATCGCTGTTATCTTATGGTATTGGTATGATCAAAGCCCTCGTGAGATTGCAGAATACTTTAACGTCACCGACCGAACCATACGCAACTGGCATTGCATGGCGATCCAAGTTCTACGTAAAAAACTACGAAAGGTGTGAGCATAAGATGCCATTAAGCGCAGGAATGATTATGCGGGCAAAAGAAGGGTCGCTTTATGATCTCTACTGTTTACAGGAATACTACGGAGACTACATTAATACGCTTTCTACTGTTTACGCCATAGATCTTAACGGAAATAAGGTATACTACTTGAACAATGAAATAAGAGAAGAATTGAAGGCATGCGTAATTGAAGCAACTCTGAAATTTGATACTCAAAAGAAAAGTAGAAAATACCAACCAACAATAATCGAATAGGAGACTCGAAAAAATGATTACAGCCGATCTTTTTTCATTTGCGTATATCCCCACTTGGTTTGAACAACTCTACGAGTTATCCCATCTCGCCACACCAGAGCCATGGCGATTCAAGATTCCAGATCATGAGATGCAAAATGATCAAACCCCTATACTTGAACGATATATCAATCAAGTATTTCGCAAACAGGCGGTAGATTACAACTATGCACCACCTGAGGATGCCGATTATATCTTCTATATCCGCAACGAATTTGCTTGTCTCCATACAGGGCTTTACACCCCCGCCCTGAAAGCCATCTATATGTGCTTTGAGCGTAACAAGAAGCGCGATACTCTAAGGCAATGGTACTTCAAAAACTTTGCAACGGAAGGCTCATCAACGCTCAAATACGTTAACCCTCTGCCTATGAGACCGGCTCATGCCCTTCTGCAGCAGATTCCATATTTTGACCCGGAAAAAGAAATTCGGATCAACGCCGAGCACATCCTGCAAGACGATGAAAACGTAAAGCGTCTCCCCTCCCCTATTCGTGCGGCTTGGAATCTTCCTTTGCTGCTGGAGACGGCTGTTGAAATGTCTCGTCGGAAGGCGCTGGTTGATTGGAACCTCGCAGTTCCACAAGTATTTCAGAATCGTATTCAATACCTTTTGCCAATCCATCTTACAAACATGGCGATTCCTGACCTCGCCATAGTGCTGTCTGGAATGGACGGTTATTATATAGGACATACCTGTTTAACCAGACAGATGGCCTATCAAAACGCACGACTATTGGCCCGACCAACTGCTGGATGGCTCATAGATCTTGTAGAATGAGCGCACCCATTGATCGAACCGGAAAGGAGCCTAGATGCCCAGAATCATCTTTTGCCCTCAATGCGGAGGAAAGCTGTTTTACCTCCAAGTTGAGGGCACATGACCCACTTGATCGCGTACTGTGAGGTTTGTAAGAAGCCGGTGAAACTCCGGCGCACGCGCTCAGGAAAACTTTATAGCGTTGCGTGGGAACGGAAGTGAATCCGAGCGAGGGGTGCGATTCTCTTGCCACGACGGTTCAGGAAATCACAACAGCCGCAGCGTGATTTACGGGTTGCATCCCGGTAGAATCCGCTTCCCTTGAAAAAAACGCATAAACTGCAACCACGCCGAGCAACGGACGCCGATGCAAAGGAGTACCAAGATCGCCGGAATGACTGCTTTATTCAAAGCATCATTTCGGCGATTTTTTTTGCATCGATGCCCACCCTCGGCGTTTTTTGTGTTTTGGATCAAGCACGTATCAAGCGAGCGCTTCATGCTTCGGCTCCCATCAAGGAGCAATGGTCATGAACATCGTCCACACACTTTTCCAAATGAAACCTTTTCAAATAGGAAATTACCTTTCTTATTTGATTGTTATTCTCCTCTCAGAGCCGGAGAGAGGGGGTGATCAACCGTGACAGCAAATGAACGCCGCGCAGAAATCCTACGGATTTTAACTGCACGCAGGCATGAAACCATGGGGCGGCTTGCAACTGAGTTACACGTCACACCCCGGACAATTCACTCCGATGTCATTGCGCTCATGGTTGATCACCCTCTCGAAACCCAGCGAGGACACGGCGGCTGCGTAAAGGTGGCGGATTGGTACCATCCACACCGCAATATTCTCAGCAATGAGCAACAGCATGTCCTTTCCGAGCTGCTTGGCACCTGCAACGCACATCAGGCCAATGTGCTTCATCAGATGCTGGACGAGTACGGCTCTCCTCAACAACGAGTAAAGAAAGGACGAACGGTATGAGCAAAGTCAAACTCCTGTTAGACGTGGTCAACGATATACGCCACCTGGCAGACAGCCTTGAGTGTGTTGCCAACAGTATCGTCGAAAACACACCGGAGTTTCCGTGTCAGGAAGGCGATTCCTCTGCAAAAAAGCACACGTCTCCTCCCGTTACAATCGATCAAGTACGCGCCGCACTGGCAGAAAAGAGCGGTGACGGCAAGACCGCTGAAGTCAAAGCACTTTTGTACAAGTACGACGCAGGCAAGCTCTCTGGCGTAAAACCAGAGGACTATGCGGCCCTTCTGGAGGAGGCGCAAAAACTATAATGCCTTCCGCACATGCAAGATTCTCTCCCTCCGCGGCAAACCGCCGGATCCACTGCCCGCCTTCATTGCTGCTGGAGGAACAGTTCAAGGAAGGCGAAAGCATCTACGCCGCCGAAGGCACAGCCGGTCACGCTATGGCCGAGCACCTGCTGCGCAAATACCTCAAGCAGCGCACTAAGCGCCCAACCTCCGAGTTTTATACAGACGAGCTGCTAGAGGCCGTAGACGAGTATGTGTCTTTCGTGATCGGCGAGATCGAGGACGCTCGCCGTACCTGCAAGTCCCCCGTCCTGCTGGTAGAGCAACGCATAGACGCCTCCGAATATGTGGACAGCTGCTTCGGCACAGCAGATATGGTCATCATCACCGACCGTGTAGCTCATGTCATTGACCTGAAACTCGGCAAGGGCATTGAGGTACATGCTGAGGAAAATCCGCAGCTCATGATCTACGGGCTAGGCATTCTGAATATGGCGGAGGCGCTGTACGACATCGATACTGTGCGCATGACCATTTTTCAACCAAGGCTGGATAACTCCTCCACGTGGAGCGTATCACCTGAGTACCTAAAGCGCTGGGGCGAAGAAATCCTTCGTCCGGCAGGCGCGCAGGCGCTGATGGGCGCTGGCAACTTTTCCGCTGGCAGCTGGTGCCGCTTTTGTCGTGCTCGTAACCAATGCCGAGCCCGAGCTGAATCCTTTCTCGAAATGGCGAAGATGGAATTTCAACAGCCCGCACTGCTCTCGGACGAAGAAATAGCGGAAGTCATCGCCAAGGCAGATGAACTATCCAGGTGGGCAGCCGACGTATACGCCTTTGCACAGGATGAGGCTGTTCTCCACGGCAAACAGTGGCCCGGTTATAAGGTGGTCGAGGGCCGCAGCTCCCGGAGATATACTTCGGATGAAGCGGTCATCCAAGCTGCTACCGCTGCCGGTTACAAAGACATTTACAGGAAAAGCGTTATCGGTATCACAGAGATGGAGCGGCTTATGGGAAAGGAAAATTTCAAGACGATCCTTGGTCCGCTGGTGGTCAAGCCCAAAGGGAAACTCACCCTGGTGCCCGAGTCCGACAAGCGCGAAGCCGTTCAAAGCAACACTGCGCAAGAAGATTTTCAGGAGGTAATCGCATGAAAAAGAATCCCAACAAAGTCATCATCCCCTGTCGCTTCTCCTATCTGCACTGCTGGGAACCGGACAGCATCAACGGTTCAGAACCGAAGTACAGCGTCTCAGCCATCATCCCCAAGACAGATACCGCGACGATCAACGCCATCAAAGTCGCCATCGAAAACGCCAAGAAGGAGTCTATGTCCAAGTGGGGCGGCAAGATTCCCCCGAATCTTAAACTGCCCCTGCGTGATGGCGATATCGACCGTCCAGAGGATGAAGCATATGCGAATAGCTTCTTCCTCAACGCCAACAGCCGTCAAGCGCCACAGGTGGTTGACCGGCACGTTCAGCCCATCCTCGATCAGAACGAGGTATACTCTGGCTGCTATGGCGCGATTTCCGTTACGTTTTATGGCTATAACTCCAACGGCAACCGTGGCATCGCGGCGGGGCTTGGCAACATTCAGAAGCTCCGGGATGGCGAGCCGCTTGGTGGCCGTACCAACGCAGCAGACGACTTTGAGTCTGTCGACGACGATGACTTCCTGTCCTGAGCTCTCCAGGGCAGCGGAAATCCCGCTGCCCTCTCCCATGGAGGAGGTGAAACCTGTGCTGGCCATTGACATTGAAACCTATTCGGAGGTGGATTTGCCTAAGTGTGGCGTATATGCCTACGTGGATCATCCCAGCTTTGAAATTCTCCTGTTTGCCTACGCCTTTGATGATGAGGAAACACAGATAGTCGACCTCAAGTGCGGTGAACAGCTGCCCCAGCGAGTGCTGGATGCGCTCATTGACCCCGCCGTTATCAAGACCGCTTTCAATGCTGCTTTCGAGCGTACCTGCATCTCGCGCTGTCTATGCAGGCATCTCACCGCTGAAAACTGGCAATGTACCGCCGTGCAGTCTGCCATGCTCGCACTGCCGCTTTCGCTGGAGGGCGTGGGACGGGTGCTGAATATCCAGCGACAGAAGCTCAGAGAAGGTGAAGAACTGGTACGCTTCTTCTCGATACCCTGCAAGCCTACGAAAGCCAACGGATATCGGACACGGAACCTGCCGGAGCATGCTCCCGATAAGTGGCAACGCTTCAAAGCATACTGCATCCGTGACGTGGACGCAGAGCGCGAAATTCGTGAAAAACTCAGAAACTATCCCATTCCGGTACAGGAACGCCTACTTTACCAGATGGATCAGGAGATCAATGATCGGGGGATCATGGTCGATCCAGTACTCGTCACCCACGCTATTGAATGCGACAACCTGTACAAAGAAATCGTCACTGCACGAGCCTATGAGCTCACAGGGCTTTCCAACCCCAATAGTCCTACCCAGCTCAAGGATTGGCTTGCCGACCACGGCATTGAGACGGAAGCGCTGGACAAGAAAGCCATCAAAGCACTGCTGCCTGATGCAGACGGCGAAGTGCTGGAAGCTCTGAAACTCCGCTTGCTCATGGCGAAGACCTCAGTCAAAAAGTACGAGGCTATTCAGCGCTCCGTATGCTCGGATGGGCGTGTCCACGGGCTGCTCCAGTTCTATGGGGCCAACAGAACAGGACGCTGGGCAGGCAGATTGGTACAGGTACAAAATCTTCCCCAGAATCATATCCCCGATCTGTCGTTGGCCCGCGATCTGGTCAAGGCCGGACGCTATAACGATCTGGAAGTCCTATTCGATTCTACCCCCAACGTGCTTTCCGAGCTGATCCGCACAGCATTCATTCCCAAGCCTGGATGCCGGTTCATCGTCGCTGACTTTAGCGCCATCGAGGCCCGCGTGATTGCATGGCTTTCCGGTGAGCGTTGGCGATTAGACGTATTTGAAACCGGCGGCGACATCTACTGCGCCTCCGCCAGCCAGATGTTCCATGTTCCGGTTGAAAAGCATGGTCAAAATTCGCACCTGCGTCAGAAGGGGAAGATTGCCGAGTTGGCTCTTGGTTACGGGGGTTCCACCGGCGCGCTCATCGCTATGGGCGCGCTCGACATGGGGCTGACCGAAGAGGAGCTTCCCACATTGGTATCGCAATGGCGCGAAGCCAATCCACATATCACCAAGCTCTGGTGGGACGTGGATGCTGCTGCCATGACAGCTTTCAGGGAGGGCACTGTCGAACATGTTGGCCCCATTGCCTTTCTGCGTCAATCCGGGATGCTGTTTGTCACGCTCCCCTCAGGCAGACGGCTTTGCTACGTCAAACCTCGTCTGGTCGATAACAAATTCGGCAAGAAGGCTCTGTCCTACGAGGGTATTGGAGAAAGCAAAAAATGGATGCGTATCGAGACCTACGGACCGAAGCTCGTCGAAAACATCGTTCAAGCAACGGCGCGCGACCTGCTGGCACTGGCCATGCTCCGTCTGCGCGATGCAGGTTTTGAGATTGTCATGCACATCCACGACGAAGTCGTGCTGGAGACACCCATTGGAACATCCTGCGTCGAGGATGTTTGCACAGTCATGGGCATTGCACCCGACTGGGCAAGCGGACTGCCCCTGCGTGCAGACGGCTATGAATGCGACTTCTACAAGAAAGACTGAGGATGCCTTATGAAAGTCAGCAAGTACAACAGCGAGGGATACCACGATCCCACCACCTACGAAGCCTTCATGAACATCGAACGCGAGAAGAAGCAAGCACAGCTGGACAAACTCGCCAGATCCATCCGAGGCTATAAGCCTTTAGTGTACATCTGTTCCCCATACGCCGGGAACAGCGTCCCGGTCAACATCGTCAATGCTCGCCGCTACTGTAAATTTGCAGCAGATACTGGCCACAATCCCTTCGCACCGCACCTGTTTTACACACAATTTCTGGATGATTCACAGCCGCACGAGCGTAAACTCGGCATGCAGCTTGGCATGATCATGCTCACCAAGTGTGCTGAGATGTGGGTATTTGGAGAAGTCATCTCGCCCGGAATGGAAAGAGAGATCGCCAAAGCGGAAGCGCGTGCCATGCGCATCCGTTACTTCACTTCCGACTGTCAGGAGGTACGCACATGAAGATCACAATCAGCATAGGCAATAGTCGAATGGAACGCAGATGGAATCGGATCACGCTGACGCTGGAGGAGCTTCGCGAACGGATCTGCACCACCCGGCGCACGGCGGAGACTGTTGAGCAGTACAGGAAGATGCCCAAGGCCCAGCAGGACAGTATCAAGGATGTCGGCGGCTTCGTCATGGGCACGCTGCGGGATGGCAGGCGTAGAAAGGAAAATGTCGTATCCCGTTCCGGCCTGACTCTGGATATGGACTACGCCGCGCCGGACACGATTGATCACCTGGAGATGTTCACATCTTTCCACTGCATGATTTACAGCACTCATAAGCATACCCCGGAAAAGCCGCGCTTAAGGCTTATTGTCCCTCTGGCACGAGAAGTCACACCCGACGAATACATCGCCGTCGCCCGCAAGGTGGCTGAAGAGATCGGTATTGAGCAGTTTGATGATACGACCTACGAGCCTTCTCGACTCATGTACTGGCCCTCCACCTCGGCGGACGGAGAGTTCGTGTTTCGGGAGATCGCCGGAGATCTGCTCGCACCGGATGCTGTTCTGGCCAAGTACACAAACTGGCGCAATGTTGCCGAATGGCCAGTATCCAATCGTCAGCAGACGCTTGTACAACGAGACGCCCAACGGCAGGCTGATCCGCTCACCAAGACCGGTGCTGTCGGTGCCTTTTGCCGCACGTATTCCATCCGTGACGCGATCGAAACCTTCCTCCCGAGTGTATATAAACCCAGCACTATGCCAGGACGCTATGACTACATTCCTGCGGATTCCCAAGCAGGTGTAGTCATCTATGAGGAAAAGTTCTGTTACAGTCATCATGCCAGCGACCCTGTGTGCGGACAACTGCTCAACGCCTTTGATGTGGTGCGCTTACACAAGTTCGGCCAGCTGGACGCGAAGACCAGCGAGGATACAGATCCAGGCAAGCGCCCATCCTTTAAGGCAATGCAGGAGTTCGCCGTACAGGATGAGCGCGTTAAAGCCACACTGGCTGCAGAACGCATGGCACAGGCACAGCAGGAATTTGATAGCGAGGACGAGTGGCAAAGGCAGCTTGATCTGGATCGCACAGGCGCTGTTCGCAATACCCTGCGCAACATCACGCTGATTGTTCAGCACGACCCGGCACTCAAGGACATCGTGTTCAACCAGCTGGCAGACAGCATGGAGATCAAAGGCGATGTGCCGTGGAAGCATCCAGCGCGATTCTGGCGCGATGCGGACGATGCGCAGCTCATCAGCTATGTCGATTCCTTTTACGGCTCCTTCTCCGCCCGCAATTATGAGCTGGCCATCACGAAGGTCACTGACGACCGCTCCTATCACCCAATTCTGGAGTTTCTCAATGCGCTGCCAGAGTGGGATCGCACAGTGCGCGCGGACACACTGCTGATCGACTATCTGGGCGCTGCGGATACAGCGTATGTGCGCGCGGTGACGAGAAAAACGCTGTGTGCCGCCGTAGCCCGTGTGCAGCATCCGGGCACCAAGTTTGACAATATCCTCGTGCTCAACGGCCCACAGGGTATCGGCAAATCCACTCTCATCGCGCTGCTAGGCGGCGAATGGTACTCTGACAGCCTCTCCATATCCGACATGAACGACAAAACGGCTGCGGAAAAACTGCAGGGATTCTGGATCATGGAGATTGGCGAACTGGCCGGTATGCGCAAAGCGGACATCGACAAGGTCAAGGCGTTCATCTCCCGGCAGGACGATAAATACAGAGCCAGCTTTGGTCGAAGGGTGACGCCCCATCCCCGACAGTGCATATTCTTCGGCACGACCAACTCGGAGAAGGGCTACCTACGCGACATCACCGGTAACCGACGTTTCTGGACAGTGAAAGTGCCCGGCGGCAGCGAAAAGCATCCGTGGGAACTGAAGCCGGAGGATGTACAGCAGATCTGGGCGGAGGTGCTGACATATGTGTCCCAGGGCGAAAAGTTGTACCTCAATGCTGATCTGGAAGCGGAAGCGCGCATGGAGCAACGGGATGCCATGGAGCAGGATGAGCGCGAGGGGCTGGTACGCGCCTTCCTCGACAGGTTGCTGCCCGAGTGCTGGGACACCATGGATGTATACCGGCGACAGGACTACATCCGCGACTCCAACGATCCCACCCACCCGGAGGGCACACAGCAGCGCACCCAAGTATGCAACATGGAGATCTGGTGCGAGTGTTTTGGCAAGCGTAAGGAGGATCTGTCTCCCGGCGACAGCTACGCCATCTCCACCATCATGGAGCGCGTGGAGGGCTGGGAGAAAACCGGGAAATTCTCAAAGCCATCTTCGCTCTATGGAAGGCAGCGCCTGTATGAGCGTGTGTAACAGGTTTCTGCTTGTTCACCCTTTGTTCAGAGCTTGTTCAGGCCCGAAAGTCCTGATGCCGCCGGGACTTTCGGGCATCCCGGAACAAGTGAACAACTTTTCCATATATGGCCTTTTGGATAAAGGGATAAAAAGGGCATTTGCGTTCGTGCGATCCCGCATACGCGCGTATAGGAAAATCCTGTATCAGTCGTTCATGAAAGCCCAAAATCTGCTGAAATTACAGCACTTTTGGATGTGAACAAGTCCATGAACAACCCTGAAACAGAACAACTTCAAAGCAAAGGAGTATGAAGTGCCATGCTGGAACGAGCAATTGAACGGCATCTCATCCATGAGGTAAAAAGACGCAATGGACTGGCTCTGAAATTCGTCAGTCCTGGCATAAGTGGCGTACCTGACCGCATTGTACTGTTACCTCGCGGGAAAATGGCTTTTGTGGAACTTAAAGCCCCGGGAGAAACACTGCGTCCTCTGCAGGTAAAACGAAAAAATCAGTTGGAAATACTCGGCTTCGAGGTGTACTGCGTAGATGGCATCCAGCAGATTGGAGGCGTATTAGATGCAATACAGACCGCATGACTATCAAACGTATGCGAAGGACTTTGTGCTGGGGCATCCATATTGCGGTTTGATTCTGGATATGGGACTTGGTAAAAGCGTCATTACGCTCACCGCCCTGTGGGATTTGATCCTGGACAGCTTTGACCTGAGCCGTGTACTGGTAGTAGCACCCAAGCGAGTAGCTGAAGATACATGGCCCCGAGAGATTGAAAAGTGGGAACACTTGAAAGGCCTGACCTATTCGTTGGTGCTCGGCAGCGAAAAGCAGCGCCGCGCAGCTCTCCAGCGGCGTGCCTTCCTGTACATCATTAACCGGGAGAACATCGCCTGGCTCGTAGAAAATACCCGTTGGCGTTTCGATGCGCTCGTGATTGATGAATTATCCTCCTTCAAATCCTCTAAGGCACAGCGATTTCGAGCGCTCAAAAAGGTGCGTCCATTGTGCCACCGGGTTATTGGTTTGACGGGGACGCCCGCGCCCAATACACTTATCGACCTTTGGCCGCAGATATATTTGCTAGACATGGGAAAACGGTTGGGGCGTTTTGTTACCCATTTCCGCGAAAGATTCTTTTTGCCGGATAAACGGAGCTCATATGCCATCTTCAGCTACAAACTACGCGATGGCGCAGAACAGCAGATTTACGATCTGATTAGCGACATCTGTGTTTCTATGCGGGCTATTGACCATCTTCAGATGCCTGCGTTAATCGCTAACCGTGTAATTGTACGTCTGAGTAAAAGCGAACACGTTCTCTACAACACGTTGAAGCGTGATATGTTCCTGGCACTTAACAACAATGAAATTGATGCGGTAAATGCCGCCGCCCTCTCCGGAAAGCTCTGTCAGCTGGCCAACGGAGCGATCTACGCCGCAGATGGCCATGCGGTTCGTTTCCACGACCGCAAGCTGGACGCGCTGGAGGACTTGATCGAAGGCGCGAACGGCAAACCCGTGCTCGTGGCCTACTGGTTCAAGCACGACCTGGATCGGATTCGTGAACGGTTTGCTGTGCGGGAGATCCGCGAAAGCCGTGACATCGCCGACTGGAATGCCGGGCGCATCCCCATAGCTGTAATCCATCCAGCTTCCGCTGGGCACGGACTCAACCTACAGTCAGGCGGAAACACACTGATCTGGTTTGGACTCACCTGGAGTCTGGAGTTGTACCAGCAGACCAACGCCCGTCTGTGGCGGCAGGGGCAGAAAGCAGATACGGTGGTGATCCATCACATCGTCGCCGAAGGGACTATTGACGAACAAGTTCTCGACGCGCTGGAACGCAAGGAAACGACACAAACGGCGCTGATGAATGCCGTGAAAGCACAGCTGGAGGGATAAAACGATGACAGCCAAGGAATACCTTTCCCAGGGACGCTACCTGGACGCCCGCATCAACGAGAAGCTGCATCAAGTGGAGCAGCTGCGACTCATCGCCACAAAAGCCACCGGGAATCTCAGTGGAATGCCGCGTCCCGAATCGCCCAACGTTCACAGTTTGCAGGACACCGTCTGCAAGATTGTGGATTTGGAAAACGAGATCAATCGGAGCATAGACGCGCTGGTAGATCTGCGCCGGGAGATCATGCACGTCATCGACGAGGTGCCCAGCGACGAATGCCGGATGCTGCTGTCCATGCGATATCTGGGCATGAAAAGCTGGACGGAAATCGCCGAGGCGATGTGCTACAGCGAGAAATACGTGTACGAGATCCACGGTAAGGCGCTCAAACTGGTGCGTCTTCCGCAACTTCCTACCAAATCCGGTTGAAGCTGACTCATCCCCCGTGATACACTGTATCCTGTCAAAAACCATCGGAGAGCAGACATATCCGGCTCTCCTTTTTTTATTGGGAGGATTGCGCTATGTTGCTGACATCCGAGCAGGTATCCGCCGGGCACCCGGATAAAATCTGCGATCAGATTGCTGACGCCATCGTCACCGACTGCCTCAGTCATGACCGGGAAAGCCGCGTGGCCGTCGAGTGCATGATCAAGGAACACGACGTGACAGTCTGCGGCGAAATCACCTCCTCGCACATGCCTGATTTTGATGCGCTTGCCCGTCGCACGCTCCTTCCCCTGATGAGCGAGGAGGAAAGCCGCGCCTACAGGATCACGGCCCACATCACCCGGCAAAGTCCGGACATCGCGCGCGGCGTAGACACACAGGGCGCGGGAGATCAGGGGATTGTGTTCGGGTATGCTACGGACGAAACGCCGCGGATGCTGCCCGTTCCCTTCGTACTGGCCACCGATTCTCTGGAGCGGCTGCGCGATTTGAAAAGCCCTCTCCTGTTGCCCGATGCCAAAAGCCAGGTGACGTATGACTGCCTCCGCAAACGCATCGATACCTTTCTCATCAGCGCACAGCATCTGCCCAATGCGGCGGTGGAGGATGTGCGCAGCACAGTGGAAGGCGTCATGCGCGACACAGCGCAAGCGCATGGATTAAACACAGATTTTCGGGTGCTGGTCAATCCCACTGGTCGCTTTGTCATCGGCGGCTCTTTTGCCGACACAGGTGTGACGGGCCGCAAGATTGTCGCCGACACCTACGGCGGAGCCTGCCGTCATGGCGGCGGTGCCTTTTCCGGCAAGGATCCCACGAAGGTGGATCGCAGCGCAGCCTACATAGCGCGCAAGATTGCCAAGGACATCGTGCGCAAGGGCTATGCCAATCGGGTGGAGGTTCAGTTGGCCTACGCCATCGGCGTGGCAGAACCGGTTTCCATTTCGGTGGATTGCTTTGGCACACAGCGCATTCCCCGCCAGTCCATCGTCAGCTGGATTCGGAAACATTACGACCTGACTCCTGCCGGTATCATTACGGCATTAACTCTGAGGGATGTCGACTACACCACAGTGTCCACTCTCGGGCACTTCTGGCGCGACTGGATGCCATGGGAAAGATAATGTTTTCAATTCTGCGATATATCGCTTGACTTTTCATCGGCTCAGAGCGTATATGTCACTACCCAAAACGAATGGAGGGATCAACATGACGCTACGAACGAACCCCGCGGATCGCAAGAAAATGGTCCAAGCGATTTCAGAGCAGCTTGGCAGCCCGGCGATCTACCTGCGCACACCGACCTGCGCCTACAGGATCGGCAGCCTGACGGTTGAGCGTGACGGAAGCATCGTAAGCGATGACGATGCGCTGCTGGAAACACTCAGGCCGATGCTGATGGAACGGGGCTGGCTGACGGACGCGGCGGATTCCGAAGCGGAGGCATCCGTGGCAAAGATGGAACCGGCGGAGCAGGACTCCGAAACCACGCAGATGGAACTCAGCTTCCCGGTGGAGGACTGGACGGTTCCGCAACTGAAGAACCTTCTGCACACGCTGTACAGCAACCAGCACATCCTCTGCCGGATGATGCGAAGCGACGCCCTGTACATCGACCGGCAACTGGTGGAGCGGCTGGAGGAAGCGCAGACCCTGGATGATTTGGAAGCCCGGCTCGCGGACGGTGTGGCGGCGGAAATGCTGAAGGGCTGTCGCATCCAGAACGGCAAATTCACATTCGAAGCAACACTCGACGACAGCGACCCTACCCTCTGGCAGGTGTACGGAACACTTCTGGGCGCGATGCTCAGGCACGCAAAGGCCGCCAAGCGCGTGTTCCTCAAGGAAGACGCGGATTCCGAAAACGAGAAGTACCGCGCCAACAGCCTGCTGACACGGCTGGGCTTTGGCGGGCCGGAGCACAAGGAACTGCGCCGCGTGCTCATGGGCCACCTCAGCGGCTATGCCGCATTCAAGAACGAGGCGGGCATGCGGGCGCACCGGGAGAAGTACGCGCAGCTCCGCAGGGAACAGCAAGCGGCGAAGGAAGGAACGGAGACATGAGTGCGTAGATGGCTTGGCTCCACAATGCGGTACAAAATTGTCACCGGAGAGCTGCCGGGCAAAACGATTCAGGAGCGAAAAGGAGACGAGTAGCATGATCACACCACCCCCTGAAAAGCTGGCATGGCTGCGGGAACATTACAGGCCCGGCACGCGGGTGAAGCTGATGCACATGGATGATCCCTACCGGCCTGATTTGAAAGCGGGTACGCTGGGTACCGTGATCGCCGTGGATGACATCGGCACGATTCACGTCGCGTGGGATGGTGGTTCTTCGCTGGGCGTAGTCTACGGCGCGGACGCGTGCGCGGTGGTGGACTTGGAAGGAGGAGAAACCCTTGACGGAACGGATGGAACGTAAGCTGCTGGATTTGAAAGCTCGGCAGCAGGACGGAGAGCACATGCCCTGCCCCCGCTGCGGAGAGGACCGGATGAAGGAACCGGTACACACCAACGCCCTGAGCCGCGTGGCGGATGTGTACGTCTGCGATGATTGCGGCACGGCGGAGGCCATGCTGGCCTTCATGAAGCAACAGTATCCGCTGACCTGCTGGGCAGCGTTTCAGCCCCAAAGACCGCCTGCCGATTTCAAAGCGCGCCCGGCACACGAGGTGATGGGAACTGTCCTGCGCACGCAAAGCGAGGACTTGCAACGCATCTTCCTTCTTTGTAGGAATGATCCGGAAAACGCCGAGTGGCACAGGCTCGAGGCATTTGAAAGCTGTCCAGGCCTGACCGAGCTGTGGCCGCAGCCCTTTCAGGCAAAGTTCCAGGCGGCGGACGGCGCGGTGCTCATCCGATTCAAGACCGGTCCGGACGGCGGCATCCGAATGGCCGCAAACGTGGTCGATTCGTAAGGTAACCGCAGGGGAAAGCGTCAGGCGAGAGCCCGGCGCTTTTTGCTTTGCCACGCGGCCCACGTTGGCGCACGTGCCGCCTGAAGCCTCGGGCTTGGGCGTACGTCCCACGCAGCGCTAAAGCCCGACGTAAGC
>OLRD01000494.1_pt1 | contig 32380 bp, 28 predicted proteins | sample 1672051 | NCBI WGS metagenome assembly OLRD01 (sample SAMEA3136640, study PRJEB25190) | human gut metagenome | biome: human gut; feature: human-associated habitat; material: faeces | place: Austria | collected 2013 | reverse complement strand
TTTTCTTGCTTCTGTAGGGCTTTCCCGATATGGAGCGGAAAGCAAACTCTTCGCAGTTTGCTTCCTTAGGGGACGCCGTAGGCGCGAGAGACACTTTGTGCCCGCCGTAGGCGCGAAAAGACGCCGTGCGTCCGCCGTAGGCGCGAGAGGCACTTTGTGCCCGCGGAAGACGCTGTGCGTCCAGTCAAGCATTGTGCTGTGACGATTGGCTTAAGCATATCCACAAAGCAAAATAAGCAGGAGAAGACCTTTTCCCTGCAAATCACAAATCTCCCACCCTGGCAAAACCCAGGATGGGAGATTTTCTTTCGTAACAGCCAATTGCTTTTCTCTCTGCCCCATAAATCTTTACAAAACAAAAAGGACCTAGGAGAATCAAACAATTCCTAAGCCCTTAGACCTCACCATCATTTCTGACGATTATTACGCGGATTTCTTCACCGCCAACACAAAAAACTGCTCATACCACAGGATAAACGAATACACGGACCAAATGCGCTGCATATTGGCCGCTTTTCCCGCCTTGTGATCATCCAATAATTTCATGATCGCCTGCTGATTGAAGAATTGCGCCGCAACAGACCCTTCAAACTTTTCTTTAACCATGTTGTAATACTTATCCTGGCGCAGCCAATCGTTTAACGGAACCGGGAATCCCAGCTTCTTTTTATTGGCTGTGCGCTCCGGCAGCTGTTTGAGCGCTGCACCGCGTAGGGCCACCTTTGTCACATCGCCATGCACACGGTAGCGGGACGGAATCTGCATCGCCAGCTCCAACATCTTCTTGTCCAGGAACGGCACACGCAGTTCCAAGGAATTTGCCATACTCATGCGGTCTGCCTTTTGCAAAATGTCGAACAGCATCCATGTGTGGATGTCCACATACTGCAATTGCGTCGGCTCATCTAAATCCTTGACCTTGTCAAAATAGGGCTTTGCATAGTCCACCGGGTCCTTCTGATGGTAATCCTTTTTCAGATAGCGGTTCACGTCCCCATACGTAAACACAAAATTGCTGCGCATAAACCGCTGGTACGGCTCCATGCCACCGCGCACAATGAAGTTCTTGCCCTTAAAGTTCGGCATCTTTTTCGCAATGGACGCCGCCGCCCGGCGCAATCCGCGCGGGATTTTCCGATACTTCTCAAAATGCATCCCCGCCAGGTACATCGGGTACCCGCCAAAGAGCTCGTCCGCCCCTTCGCCGGAGAGAACCACCTTCACATACTTCCGGGCGTTCTGCGCCAAGAAGAAGAGCGGCACTTCGGACGGATTCGGCAAGGGCTCGTCCATATAATACTGAATCGCTTGATTCGCCTCAAAAAACTCGTCCGCGCTCACCTTATTGCTGATGTTCTGCACGCCGATGGTCTTGGAAAAATCCTGCGCATACGGCAGCTCGCTGTACTTTTCCTCCTCGTAACCAACGGAAAACGTCTTTACATCCTTCGCAACCTTGGAAACCTCGCGCACAACATAGCTGGAATCCACGCCGCTGGACAAGAAACAGCCGACCTCTACATCGCTGATCTGGTGGGCCTCCACGCTCTTGGTGAATTCCTCGGTGATACGCGCCTCCCAGTCCTCCAGAGATTTGGATTCGTCGATGTGATATTGAATGTCATAATATTTGTGGATGCTGAGCTTGCCGTCCTGGTACTCAAAATAATGCCCGCCCAACAACTTATACACGTTGCGGAACATGGTCTCTTCATCCGGGATATACGAATAACACATGTATTCGGGAAGCCGCTCCTCGTTGAGTTCCGGATGGAAGGCTGGGTGCTCCAAAAAGCTTTTGACCTCCGACCCAAACAGGAAGTCCCCATCCTTTTGGTAGTAGTAAAACGGCTTAATGCCAAAGATGTCCCGCGCGCCGAAGAGCTTCTTTGCCCGGCTGTCCCAGATCACAAAGGCATACATGCCGCGCAGCTTTTGCAGCAGCTCCGCGCCGTATTCCTCATACCCGTGCAGCAGCACCTCCGAATCCGTGGAGGTCTTAAACACATGCCCCTTGGCCAGCAAGTCTTTGCGCAATTCCTGGAAATTGTAGATCTCGCCGTTGAACACCAGGACCTTCGTCCCGTCCTCGTTCAAAATCGGCTGGGAACCGCCCTCCAGGTCGATGATGCTCAACCGGCGGAATCCAAGCGCCATATCGTCATCCACATAGTAGTCGTCCTGATCCGGCCCGCGGTGTATAATGCGATCCGCCATCGCCTTGATGACCGCATTTCGATCCCCGCCGTAACCGTTTGTAAAAAATCCAACGAAGCCGCACATGGGCAAAGCCTCCTTTTCTATGCATCAATCGTCAAGGGCAGGCGTCCAAGCCGCCCTTATGCTCTCGTAATCAACTGTTCGTACGCTGGGCGCAGGGGTTTCCCGCACCGCTGGATGCTCGCCCGCGCCAATACATCCAGGGCATCCAACACGCCGGGGCCCACGGGACGGTCCCGTTTGATGAGCGAAAGCTCCGTACACCCCAGGACAATGCACTCCGCGCCCTGCTTTCGCACAAAATCGGACGCAAGCTGGAACTTTTCCCATTCCAGTGGCCGCCCGGCCTTGTAATCGTCGTAGATCAAGCTCATGACGCGCTGCTGATTGGGTTCATCCGGCAAAATGCAGCGGATCCCCTGCTCCGCCAACGCATCCTGAAACAAAGACGCGCGTACCGTCCCGGTGGTGGCCAGGATGCCCGCCGCTGCCACGCCGTTCTCCTTCAGGTGGGTGGCGGTCTCACGCAAAATATGGATAAAGGGAATTCCCACAGCTGCGGAAAACTCAGAAAACAGCGCATGGGAGGTGATGCAGGGAATGGCGATGCAGCAGGCCCCCAGCTGTTCCAGCGTTTTGGCCGCATCGACAATCGGCGGCAAGGGCGACGGCTTTGTGCGATCCAAAATATATGCCGTCCGGTCCGGAATCGAGGGACGGTTCAGTACAATCACATCCAGATGCTCCTGGTCGGTCCATGCATCCGTCATCTCCACGATGCGGCGCAGGAAATAGGCGGTGGCCATTGGCCCCAGTCCCCCGATGACACCCAACGTCTTCATTCGTGCAGCCCCTTATTGCCAAAGCATTTCTTATATTTCTTCCGATAGTTCATCTGGTTGAGGAAGAAGGCCAGTTCATGTTTGAAGTTGCGGTCCGGCTTATACTGCATGGATTGGCAGTATTTTCCCTCCTTGATGAGCGCACGCGCTTTTTCTTTGAGCGCTTCATCGCGCACATATTTGAAAATAACATCCTTTGGAATGATGCTCCAAAGCACCTCATTGGTGGCGATGGTCAGCGGCAGGTCCTTGTGCTCCAGAACGTCCTCCACCAGCCATTTGGCCATATTATATCCGGCGGCGGTCACATAGAAGCTGCTTCTTCCCTGCCGCAGGTTCATCTCAAAGAGTTTATAGCGCCCGTCGCGCGGGTCGAACTTCATATCAAAATTGGCAAATCCGACATAGCCGATGCCCTCCAGGAAATTGCGCATCTGCTCGGAAAGCGCATCGTCGTGCGAGCTGATGATCGCCGCATAGCTGCCGATCCCCTCGGGAGAATGCTCTTCCAACAGCGCGTGGCCCAGGGCAATCAGCTTCACCTTTTTATCCCGCCCGCAATAGCAATTCATCACGCGCATGTTGCTGTCGTCACCGGGGATGTACTCCTGCAAAATCAGGTGATCTTTGTAGGAGGAACCATAGATGGCGTCCAGAATAGCTTCGAATTCCTGGCGGTTATTCGCCACAAAGACCTTTTTCTTATACTGGAAATGGCAGTTCCAATACGCCACCGAATTGCTCGGCTTGATAATCACAGGGAAATCAAAGGGGAGTTCCACACCCTTATAATTCTCGTAAGAACAGGTCGTCGTTTTGGGGAATGCAAATCCATGCTCCTCACAGACCTGGTAGAAGCTCTCTTTGATGCTCAACCGCATCAAAAGCGGCTCATCGATGCATTCAAAGCGGTAATAAGGGCGCAGCTTGTCCTGGTTGCGCACCAACAGCTTGATATAATTGTCGCCGCAGGGCACCAACAAGAGCGTCTTGTTTGGGTAGCGCCCCGCGAAGTCGATCAACGTCTTGCAGAAGACCGCGTCGTCCTCCAAATTGGGTTCCACGCACTCCACGGTGACAATCGCGCTATTGGAGGTCGCGTTTAAGCGCCCCTTCCCCACGGCAACGCTTTTGACGCCGTACGCCTCGTGGAACGACCGCGCCATGCCGTATACATTTACGTCGCTGCCGAGCAACACCGGCAGAAAATCCAACTGGCCCATCAAACATCCTCTTTTCTTCGATGTCGTTTATTATCAAAAGCCCATGTCCGCACGGGCCGGAATGTCTCCATTCTTACAGTATGGCCGCGGGCTCCGCTCCCATACGGGCCCCGCCAATATTTGTATATTATACTATTTTTCCCCAGGAATGACAATAAAAGAATCCAGGAATCCGGCGGGCAAAAACTGTGCAGGTTGCAGGTTGCGCGATGCTCCCGATTTTTCTTTTAGGCTTCCAGAAACCATAGCTCCATCGAAGTGCGGGACTCCTTCCCCAAATATAAAAAGATACTACCTGCAAATGGAGATAGTATCTTTCTGGTTGGCCGTATCGTTGATAAAAATCTTCCTATCACTTTTGCCGTACGGTTGATCCGCTCGATAGCCAAGGCTTTACTTACCTCTAATCCTTTCGCAACAATGTGATCAGCCCCTGTAGCGACAGCCCTAAAATCAGAAAGACACAGACGCCAATCAAAACCGCCTTTATCCAGCCATCCGTGCCATCAAAAATAAGAAAAATGCTTACGAGTGCTCCAATAAAAAATGAGGCTCCCCAAAAAGCGCCTATGGCTTCGCTGTACTTCCCATGCATAGAAACATCCCCTCTTTCAAATTCTGTTTGGAACCGTCTGATCAATCGGTTGGTATGACGCGCTGCCTTCATCGATTAAAATACAGCCCTGCCGTGGGCAGAAGCCCACTCACGGCAGGGCCAAAGGGATCGAAATGCAAATGTTCTTGTCGATTTACTTGCCGGCCTTCCCCTGGTTTGCCACGCTCTGCATTTTGGCGGCGATGACCGCCGGGTCGCCGAGGTACTCTTTGTGCACAACGGTAAAATCCGGTGCAAATTCATAGACGAGCGGTACGGCGGTCGGGATGTTTACGCCGACGATCTCCTCCTCGGAGAGGTTCTCAAAATATTTGACCAGTGCGCGCAGGGAATTCCCATGCGCGGCAATCACCACGCGTTCGCCCGCTTCGATGCGGGGACGAATCTCCTGCTCAAAATAGGGGATCACACGCGCGATGGTGTCCTTCAGGCTCTCGGTCAGGGGGAGCTGGCGCGGGTCGACCTTGCGGTACTGCGCGTGGCCGCGCGGGTTGCGCTCGTCGCTCTCCTCCAAGGCGGGCGGTTGGATGTCGAAGGAGCGGCGCCAAATTTTCACCTGGTTCTCCCCGTATTTCTGCGCCGTCTCAGATTTGTTCAATCCCTGTAGCGCCCCATAATGGCGCTCGTTGAGTTTCCAATTCTTGACCACCGGCAGCCACTCGCGGTCCATCTGCTCCAGGGTGAGATTCAGCGTATGGATGGCGCGCTTTAAATAAGAGGTATAGCAAATATCAAAATCGTATCCGGCTTCTTTGAGGGTCTTCCCTGCCTGCGCCGCCTCCTGCCAGCCGGTTTCGGAAAGGCCGACGTCTGTCCATCCGGTAAACAGGTTCAATTTGTTCCATTCGCTCTCGCCATGGCGGATCAAGACCAGCTTTCTATTTTCGCTCAATTCGATCACTCCTTTATTTGCATTAGCATATGCTAACTATGTTGATTTCTATTATATACCATTTTTATCCATATTGCAAGGCGTCCTTTCCCCAGGGATTCTATTCCACAATATATCCAATATTTCCAAGATCTATGCATGAAAAAACCGCGCCCCAAGAAAATGGAGCGCGGTCAGATCCGCTCATGCAAATTTTATTTTACATATCCATGTGCGGCACGCCATTCTTCCGCCGTACCGGTATAGAAAAAGTCATTCCGCTCGCCGCTCTTCCACCCCATCTTGGAAGCGATTTTACTCACCACGACGCAGAGGATGGGCGAAAGAATCATGGCCAAACACGCATAGATCGGGCCGTCCGGCGTGGTAAAGCCGGAGATTGCCACCGGGACAAAGGCCGTCAGGAAACCGCCCAGCATGCCTGCCCATGCGCCCGCGCGGTTAATGCCCTTCCAATACAGGGCGATGGCATACGGCGCCAGGAATGCGCCGGAGATGATTCCCCAGGAATAGGACATCATTTCCAAAATCGGCGTGGGATAATTCGCAACCACATAGGAACCGATGACAAATATCAGGCAAAGTATGCGCGTGAACATTGCAGCATGCGAATCGCTCATCTTTGGCTTGATCTTCCCTTTCACCAAATCCATGGCGACCGTGGAGCAGGCCGTCAGCGTAATGCTGGAGAGCGTCGAAACCGAAGCCGAGATCAAGAGGACCAGCACAATGCCGATCAGGATATTGGACAGCCCCGCCATGTTCAGCATATTGGGGATGATGTAATCCTTGCCACCCTCCGGCAGGGTATCGCCGAAGAAGAGGTGGGAGAAGGACCCGATAAAATAGCCGCCGCCCGCCACCAGCAAAGCAAAGAAAGTGGAAATCACCGTGCCGCGCTTGACCTCCCGGTCATCCCGGATGCCGTAATACTTATGAACCATCTGCGGCAATCCCCAGGTGCCGAAGCTGGTCATGAGAATCGTCGCCACAAGGGACAAGGCCGTCTGCGACGACATCGGCGACATGCCGCTTTCCTTCATATAATCGCTCATACGCCGGACGCCTTCTGTAAGGCCGCCCACCTGCGGACAAATGACAACCATCACCACCAGTGCAGCCACGCCGAACATCATCACAATGCCCTGCACAAAATCGGCCTTCAAGGTGGCCATATAGCCGCCCAGCACCAACACCACCGCGGATGCCACCGCGATCATAATCATGCAGACCCGTTCGTCGATGTTCAGCAAAATGGAGCATACGCTGGTTAGGCCCTTATAGACGGACGCCGAATAGGGCAGCAGGAAAATGAAGATCACAATGCAAGAGAAAATCTTCATGCCGTTGCTCTGATACCGCATTTCAAAGAGCTGGGGCATGGATTTGATTTTGAGACGCCGCGTGACCTCTCGGGTGCGCCCCGCCAACACCATCCACGCCAAGAGGGAACCGAACACCGCATTTCCAATTCCCACCAGTGTGGCATATAATCCGTAGCTCCAGCCGGAGCCTCCGGAATACCCGATAAACATAACGGCGGAAAAATACGCCGTTCCGTAGGACAGCGCGGAAATCCACGCGCCTGCATTGCGCCCGCCGACGGTGAAACTCGCCATTCCGCCGCTGTTCTTGGAATTCACCACGCCAATGACCACCATAAAGATGGCATAGATGGCGATGACAATCCAAATGGTTGCCTCTTTGCTCATAATTGTTCCCCCTAAGCTACTTTTTCGATTTAAACCTTCGATGCTTTGACTTGATAAATTATCGCTATTCTATCAAAAAGTCCAACGAAAGGCAATTGATTTTTTGCACAAAATATAGAAGGTTTCTTCGGGAAACGTGGTGAAAGAAGGAACTTTAAAGAATAAACTGCGCCAAATTCATAACCGGAATGCCTTTTTTCTGACAATACGTTACCGTATATTTTGTTCCACCTTTTGGGTAAACCAGGTAGGAAAGGCAAACATCGCTGTGGTCGACCATATAGCGATTTCTCTTTTGCATACAGCCGCGAAAATAGTGATCCGAAATGTATAGAATTTCGTCGGCATTCTTCTCAATAAGGCGTTGATAATTGGATCGGATTTCTTCCTTCCATACTTGGTCGTGACCTTTATATGGCAATGCCAAAATCAATCGAATCTGTGGATATTGTTCACGCGCTTTTAAAACCGCCTGTTCCGCCAAAAAGTCAAATCCTAGCGCTCCCCCTGCGTAGAAATGGACGATTCCCTCCGCAATGAAAGCTTCTATTTGCCTGGCCAATGGCCCTTGAATGGCATTTACAGCTTCCCTTGGTAAATCTCTATGTCCGGTAAAACAACAGCTTTTCATATTCTTCCTCCAAATTGTATTCGTTTTTGTAATCGTTTTTCAATTCTATTCATACTATAGAATATAGAATACAATTTTTCAAGAGGTGAGGTGAAATGTCCAAATTCATTCCAAAGCCATATAAAAAAGAGCCGATTACCATTCGAATGAGTTCTGAGAAGATCGAACAAATTGACCGCCTATCTGCGGAATTCAACTTAAGCCGCAGCGCTTTTATCAATCAATGTATTGACTATGCAATGGAACACATGTCACCACCAAACCAAAAGGATTCTAAGGAATAAATGTTTATTACAATGTGAGATATTTCGTATGTTTCAGATCAATAAGCAATTTAAAAGCGCAAATGTTCCGCGAACTATCCGCTTCACGGAATCCTTATTTGCCGACCTGAATAAAGTTGCTCAGGAAAATCACATTTCTTAAAATTCTTTGGTGCTCCAATGTTGCAAATATACATTGGACAGCCTCTTTTCTTCCTCAGAAGGATCACTATAAATGCAAAAAGCGGCGCTATCCGAACGTTCAGATAGCGCCGCTTTTATCATGATCATTCTTTTTCCAAATAGCCTTTTTCGATGCTCTCCTGAATCATCTTGTCTACAAACGGCCAAACCTCCGGGAGCGCCACACGGATGGGATCCATCCGCTCATACACCTGCGCGCTCTTTACGCCGCCCAATCCCCAGGTGTGCCCCTGGGTCAGGTAGTTGTTCAAAAAGGGCTGCAAGCGGTCAATGGCCGCCGCATATTGGGCGTCCGGCGTCTCCATTGCGTCAAACTCTTCCCATAGCGCCCGAATCTCCGCTGCCTGGTCCTCCGGCAACAGTGCAAAGAGCTTATCCGCCGCTTCGGTCTCCCTCTGCCGTTTGTCCTGGTTTCCCTGCACATCGTAAGCAAAGGTATCGCCCGCGTAAATCTCAATCAAATCGTGCACCAACGCCATGCGGATGACGCGCGCGCAGTCGACCTTTTCCGGGTCCGCATATTCCGCCAGCAGCATGGCCATCAAAGCAAAATGCCAAGAATGCTCGGCATCCGACTCCCGCCGCGTCTTGTCGATCAAGATGGTCCGGCGGTAGACGCTTTTCATCTTATCCACCTCTACCAGAAAGCGCATTTGCTGTTCCAGCCGATTGACGTCCATCTATCTTTCCTCGCTTTCTTTATGCCGGAAGGAACTCCTGCTCCAACCGCAGCACCATTTCCTCGTAGGTACGCGCACATGCCTCCGGTTTTCCGGCCTCCAAATCCTTGAGGCATGACTGCAAATACTCCTGCCAGATTCGCTGGTAGACCGCCCCGCGGTCCGCCCGGCGGTCAATTTTTTGCACCAGCATTGGCGCGTATAAGTAATATTCCTGAATCTTCCGCTCTCCCCCCGGCGCCTTCGCAAGCCAATCGTCCCGGAATTTGCGGAAGGTGGTGAGCTCGTAGCAATCGTCCGCCTTTCCCTGGAATTCGCAGACAGCCGTGGTGATAAAGCAAAGCCGTTGACGGAATCCATGGCGGATCTCATCGTAGCGCGCCTTTCCCAACGGCTTTTTGGGATACTGCTTATTCCATTTTTCCAGGAATTGATCGGCCAGGGCCTCCGTCGCCTCGTGCCCCTGCTCCAAAATCGCCGGGATTAAAAAAGCGACAACCGTATACCGGTAGTCAAAAAAGGTTGTGTCGTTCTCTTTTACTTGCAGCTTCTGGAACAGCTCCAAAAAGCGCTCCATTAGGAACAAGCTGTATTCTTCTGCCGCGCGTTGCGCTGTACTCGCCTCCGCCGCAACACAGAACGCGCGCAAGGCTGGCGCCAGCTTTTCCACATACACCTGGAACGCCTCCGGATACCCGTGGTTGTTCACCGCTTGGATATTGGCTTTGTAAGCCACCACATCGTCCTTCATCAATTCCTTTGCCGTATGCAGCAGCGCGCGATAGGAATCTGTATCCTCCTGTGCGTGCAGCACCTGCTGCACATCGATCGGCTTTGCGCAATACATGCACACCACCTGCTGTGCATCGTCTGGCAGCTGAAGCTCCTTGCCGCAGTGGGGACATTGGGCAGAAATAAATTGCATTCGGTAACACCTCTTTGTGAAACGAAATCACGAATTTGATCCGTGATCCTTTATATATTCCTTGATTTTGTCAAAGCTTTCCTGGCTGATCACATGCTCAATCCGGCAAGCATCCTGGACGGCGGTCTCCGGATCGACTCCCAGAACCTTGCGAAAGAAATCGGATAACACGGTGTGGCGCTCATAAACGGCGCTGGCCCGCGCAAAACCGCTCTCTGTCAGGACAATATTCCCGCTCTTTTCCATCACAATCAGCCCCGCCTTGCGCAGGATGCTCATCGCGCGGCTGACGCTCGCCTTTGTAAAGGAGAGCTCATTGGCAATATCCACAGAGCGCACATAACCGTTTCGATTTTTTAATATCAGAATGGTTTCCAAATAGTTTTCGCCTGACTCCTGAATCTTCATGGGACCCCTCCTGTGCTGATGTGGGTTTGTATTCTTATGATTATAGCAGTTTTCCTTAAAAATGACAAGGAATTTCCCATTCCTTTATTGTTTTCATCCATAGGTGCTTTTTCCCTTTTATGATAGAATAGAGTGGCATTTGCACAAGAGGTTTTTTCGCCTTGTCTTTCCAAAATGTATATTGATAAATAAAAAATACAATATGTTTTACGATTTTCAATGAAGGAGCAAAGCCAATGATTACCGTTTCCGATCTTGGCCTCAGTTTTAGCGGCCAGAACCTATTTTCCCATGTCAATCTTCTGTTCACGGCGGGCAACTGCTACGGCGTCATCGGCGCGAACGGAGCCGGAAAATCCACGTTCTTAAAGATTCTCTCCGGCGAGCTGGAGCCCACCAAGGGCGAGGTCATCATCGACCCCAAGCTGCGCATGTCCGTTTTGAAGCAGGACCACCATGCATATGACGCATACACCGTATTTGAAACCATCTTGATGGGCAATCCGCGCCTATATGAGGTTTTAAAACAGAAGGACGCGCTCTATGCAAAAGAGGACTTCTCCGATGCGGACGGCGACCTGGCCGCCGAATTGGAGGCGGAATTTGCAGAGCTAAACGGCTGGGAGGCCGAAACAGAGGCCGGAAAGCTCTTACAGGGCTTGGGATTGGACAACATGTTGCTGTATTCCCAGATGGACTCCCTGCCTGGCAACGAAAAGGTGAAGGTGCTGTTGGCACAATCGCTGTTTGGCCATCCGGACATCATCCTTCTGGACGAACCGACAAACGACCTCGACGTGCGGTCCATCGCCTGGCTGGAGGATTTTCTCGCGGATTACGAGGGCACGGTGATCGTCGTGTCCCATGACCGCCATTTCCTGAACAACGTCTGCACCCATATCGTAGACATCGATTACAATAAGATCAAGCTCTATGTGGGTAACTACGACTTCTGGTATGAATCCAGCCAGCTGATGCAGCGCGTGATGCGCGACCAGAACAAAAAGGCGGAGGAAAAGATCAAGGAACTCCAATCGTTTATCCAGCGTTTCTCCGCCAACAAGAGCAAATCCAAGCAGGCGACCTCCCGCAAAAAGCTGCTGGAAAAGATCACCGTGGAGGAAATGCCCGCCTCGAGCCGCCGGTACCCATTCGTCGGCTTTACGATGGACCGCGAACCGGGCAAGGAAATTTTGGAGGTGGAAAACCTCTCCAAAACCGTTGACGGCGTCAAGGTGCTCAACAACGTCAGTTTCCGTGTCAATAAGGGCGATAAGATCGCCTTCCTCGCTAAAAATGATATTGTCACCACGACGCTGTTCAAAATTTTGATGGAGGAGCTGGAAGCCGACGAAGGACGCTTCAAATGGGGCGTATCCACCACCCAATCGTACTTCCCACAGGACAACTCCGCATACTTCAACGGCTGTGATCTGAGCATCATCAAATGGCTGGAACAGTACGCGCAGGACACCACGGAAACGTATCTGCGCAGTTTCCTCGGCAAGATGCTCTTCTCCGGCGACGACGTGCAAAAACCGGTCAACGTGCTCTCCGGCGGCGAAAAAGTGCGCTGCATGTTGTCCCGGATGATGATGTTCGGTTCCAACGTCCTGGTTGTGGACCAGCCCACCAACCACCTCGATCTGGAATCCATCACCGCTGTGAACAATGGCTTGATCGCCTTTAAGGGGATTGTCCTCTTTGCTTCGCACGACCACCAATTCATCCAGACGGTCGCCAACCGGATTATTGAGATCACGGACGACGGCATCATCGACCGCCTCGGCACCTACGACGAATATTTGGAATCCATGAACCGGATGTAAAAACGTTTCTGCCTTCCAAAAAAAATGGCTGCGCCTTTGCAGCCTGAATCTTTCAAAAAGGACGCGCCCTTCCCCATCATTTGGATGAGAAAGGACGCGTCTTTTCATATAGATAAAGAGCCTTATAAAACAAACTGTTCGATTGCGCGTGCCACACCGTCCTGTTCGTTGGAAGCCGTACGGTATTTGGCCGCTGCCTTTGCCTCCGGCGTCCCGTTCTCCATGGCGACGGAGCACCCGGCATACCGCAACATTTCAACGTCGTTGCCGCTGTCCCCTACAGCCATCACATTCTCCGGGGGAATCTGCAACCGTTGGCAAAGATGATGCAGCGCATCCCCTTTGCTCGCCCCGTCGCGGTTTAGTTCGATATTGCTTCCAGCCGAAGAGACCACCGTGACGCCCGGCATCGCCTCAAACTGCTTCCACAGCTTTTCACGCAATCCCGACTCCACATGGGCCAGATTCAGCTTTTCCACACCCTCCGGATGCTCCTCCAACAGCGTCTGGAAGCTGTCCAGCTCGATCTGCGTCTTGCGAATATTCTCAATAAATTCCACCGCAAATGGGAGGTCAACCACCCTGGCAAGGGAACGCTTTTCCGCATAGATGTTCCCCCCACAGTAGATCTGGGTCAACAGGCCGTAAGGTTCCAAAATCTGAAGAATCTGCCGGACGGTCTCTGCGGGGATTGGATTCGAATAAATCACGCGATTTTCCACCCGATCCCATACGGACGCCCCATTGGAATTGATCACATAGCGGATGCCGTCCAACTCATAAAAGACCTTTGGCAGCATAGCCGCCACCCGCCCTGTGGCGGGTACAACGGTGACCCCCTTCGCAAGCGCCTGCTCAATGGAGCGCCGCACGGCAGGCGTGACGGTCAGATGGTCGTCCAACAAAACGGTCCCATCCATATCGAGCGCAACCAATTGGATTCCCATTGGTGATTCCCCCTTAAACCGGAAATGTATCCATCTGCATGGTATAGACGATATACCATGCAGATCGTATCTTGGACTGCACATTTCATCATACCCGAGGATCGAAAAGCCCTTCCAAAATTAGCATTCTCACTGGGGCAGAATCAAATACAGCGTACAATTTCTTCTTTGCAATATAAAAAGTATAAACAAAATTCCTGCGGACTTAATTGCAAAGGGAAAAATTCTGGAGAATGCAGCCGCCAGAGTTTTTCTTTTTGGATTCTAAAAAACTGTGCAGTCTTACCATGGTGGTTTCCAGCCCGCTGAAAAATAGGAATGCGCCCCAAAGAAAGGCAAGGGACTTGCAACAAACAAGCACCCCGCCCATAAGATAGTTAGAAGAACCGGACGGCAGGAAAGCCGTCCAAATTTTATCTGGATTGGGGCGATTCTATGCTGACAGCTCTGCTCTCCTGCGCGCTTTCCGGCCTGATTTTTTTCATTCTGCATGTCACAGGCGCTGGCTCTTTCCCCAGGCCCCTAACCGCGGAGGAAGAACGCAACTGCCTCGAACGCCTCAAAAATGGGGACCGGCACGCGCGCGACGAATTGATCGAACACAATCTCCGATTGGTCGCGCATATCGTCAAGAACGGCTAAAGCAAACGACCAATCCGAGCATGACAGCGGGATAAAACTGCTGTCAGGTTCTGTACGGGTGGATGGCTATAACCGGCATCTGGACATCCTCTATGAGGCCAGAATCTTATTTCCTATATGATTCAGAGCTGGGAAGGCCTATGAAATCTATGTGGACAATCCCTGGAATCCATAATCGAATACAAGTATTATATCATTTGTTTAAGGAGAGCGTTTCAAATACGCTCTCCTTTTTTGATAGGGGGTGGATAATTATGGCGTCTGTGGAGCTTTCTTATTATTACGGTTATGAGGCAGAACAGTTTTCATTTTACCGTATCCCCAAGCTGCTCTTTACAGACAGCCGATTTGCTAGCATATCGACAGATGCTAAGCTGCTCTACGGTATCCTGCTTGACCGCATGAGCCTGTCTATGAAGAACGGGTGGCACGACGATCAGGGCCGGGTATACATCATATTCACCCTAGATGATGTTGCGGAAACGCTTGGGTATAAAACGGAGAAGGCAATTAAGCTGTTTAATGAGTTAGACGCCAAGAAAGGCGTTGGTTTAATCGAAAGAATACGGCAAGGTCAGGGGCGGGCCTCTTTGATCTATGTCAAAAACTTTGCCGGAGAAAGGCAGATTTCCGAAAAGCCGAAATCAAGACCTCGGAAAAAACGAGGTCAAGACTTCGGATAATCGGAGGTCAAGACCTCGGAAAAACCGAAGTCAAGACTTCCGAAAAACCGAGGTCAAGACTTCGGATAAGCAGAACTCTAAATCTCGGAAAATCAGAGGTCAAGACCTCGGAAAAACCGAGGGTAATAAGACTGAGTATAGTGATACTGACAGGAGTAAAGAAAGAATACATACCGAAAAAGAATAAAAGCCGCCCCCTCTTTTCGGGGGCAGGTTAACAATCGAAACGGAGGTGTTATAAATGCACACAATCGCACTTGCCAATCAAAAAGGCGGCGTCGGCAAGACCACCACGGCAGCAAGTTTGGCCATCGGCCTTTCTCGGCAGGGTAAAAAAGTTCTTCTGGTTGACGCAGATGCCCAGGGCAATCTCACCCAGCTTCTCGGATGGGAACAGCCGGACGAGCTGACCCCTACCCTGGCTACGGTCATGGGAAAGATTATCACCGATCAGCCCCTCAACCCGCAGGAGGGGATTCTGCACCACAAGGACGGCGTGGATCTGATGCCCGCCAACATTGAGCTATCTGCCACCGAGGTGACACTGGTCAACACGATGAGCCGGGAAACAGTCTTGCGGCAATATCTATCCACTGTCCAGAAGGACTATGACTATGCCATCGTGGACTGTATGCCTTCCCTGGGGATGCTGACTATCAACGCACTGACAGCAGCCAACAGCGTTATCATTCCGGTACAGGCCCACTACCTGCCCGCCAAGGGCCTGGAACAGTTGCTTAGAACTGTAATGCGGGTAAAGCGTCAGCTGAATCCCAGCCTGGAAATCGGCGGTATCCTGATGACAATGGTTGATAGCCGCACCACCCTTTCCCGTGGTGTTATTGAGCAAATCCGGGTAGCCTATGGTGGCAGGGTGTTCCACAGTGAAATTCCCCGATCTATCCGTGCCGCTGAGATCAGCCTGGAGCACAAAAACATCTTTGAGCACGACAAGGAGGGACGGGTAGCAAGCGCTTATGAATCTTTTACCAGGGAGGTGATGAACCTTGGCAGGCAACGTCAAAAGCATGGGCCTGACTTCGCTCGATGATCTGTTCAAAAGTGAGCAGGAACGACAGCAAGACACCTACGAGCGTATTCTGAACATCCCCATCGGTGAGATTCACCCCTATGCCAGACAGCCGTACTCCATTGAGCGGCCCACGCCTGATCTTGTTCGGCTGATGGACAGCATTGAACAGGTAGGGATCGCAGAGCCGCTGATCGTGCGTCCCCGCACGGAGGGCGGCTACGAGATTATCTCCGGCCATCGCCGTGACTACTGCGCCAGGACGGTGGGCCTGGAAAGCCTGCCGGTTATCGTCCGAGAGTACACGGACGATGAGGCTGACATTCTGGTGGTGGACTACAATATCACCCGTGAGGACTTACTTCCCAGTGAGAAAGCCAGGGCATACAGCTTAAAGCTGGAGGCCATGAAGCGGCAGGCCGGACGGCCCTCGAAAAATTCTCTCCAAGTTGGAGAGAATTTTCGTGGGAAGTTTTCTGTCCAAATCTTAAGTGAGCAAGTTGGTGAAAACGTGACCAATATCCAGAGATATATCCGCCTGACAAAGCTGATTCCGCCCCTGCTGGAACAGGTGGACAACGGGGTTTTGAAAGTCACACCCGCAGCGGACTATATTTCCCATCTGAGCGAAAAGGATCAGACCGCTCTACTTGTCATCATGGAACGGGATGAGGTTTCCCCCAGCCTGGGACAGGCCAAACGACTCAAGGAACTGAGTGAGGAGGGGAAGTTGGATTCCAATGTCATGGATGTACTTCTTCGGGAGGATAAATCCTTGGCCCGAAAAGTGACTTTGAGAAATGACCGCCTGCAAAAATACTTTCCTCCCAGCTATACTCCGAAACAGATGGAAGAAGTAATTATCAGACTTCTGGAGCAGTGGCAGAGAAAGAAATTGCGGGAACAGGAGCGGTAATATGAATGAGATGGGCCAGATTATTATGAGGGAGCATTACCTTGAAAATGAAACCCTTTCCTTAAAGGCAAAGGGTTTATTCTCTATCATGCTTCTCCAGGAACCAAACTGGAATTTTACGGTGCGCAATTTGGCAGAACTGAGCCGGGATGGGATCGAGGCAGTTGGCAATGCCGTCCGTGAGCTGGAGAAAGCCGGATATGTGGAGCGGCACCGGGAATACAGCCCAGAAGGGCATATCAGTGGAGTTCGCTATATACTGCACAGAACTCCGTGTCAAGGAAAACCAGCACCGGAAAATCACCAGCCGGAAAAATAAATCAGATTGTGACAAACGGCTCATGGGGCCGTTTTTTGTTGCTTACAAGGAGGTCAAAATGAGCGGAACACTACCGGAACAATGCTGTTCCATCCTGCCCAGCACCGGGGAACTGATCGTGATTAAGCGAGGCGAGCGTGGGTACTACCGCAGCGAGTGGAACACGGACAGTCGGGAGGAAAACAAAAACATTGCAGACTTCACCAACAGCCGCATGGGGATCACACCGGCGCAGTTGGAAGCCATGATCTGCGGCTCCATGTGTGGCTGGGATGTCCCTGGGGCACAGCCTCAGTTCTATCTCGACAGAGCATCCAAGGAAAAGAGCGTTGCCATCACCGGCCACATTAAACATCCCGTTTTGTCCACCTATTTCCCAGTGAAGGGGCAGCTTCATACCTACCGCATCATGGGGACGGAAGCCTATTACATTGACTTTTCCTCTATGCCCAAGATGATGATGGAAGAACGGTTGGGCTACACCTATCACCCCGAATTGGTCACAGGAGAGCTTATGATTCCCGTCTCTTATCAGCAAGGGCAAAACGGCAGCTATACCCTGCACCTTGGGAACGGCTCTTTCCGGCAGACCACGGAGCAATATAAAGGCTACACGATGATGGCATCGGTGAGCATGGAAAATCGGGAAATTGCGGTAGGGTTTCATTCCGGGGATTCCCGTCAATATGCTGTTTGGGACTGGCAAGGAAATCACAAGCCCAACCCTGCGCACACGAGCTTTACAGAGTATGCAGAAGCCATGAAATGCTTTGAAACACACGTTACCATGCTTTACGCACTGCATCGCCATTTGCGGCGAGAAACTCATAAACACAAAGATTCCACAGGAAGGGAGCGTTAAAAATGGCTGTCCCCGAAATGGCAGGGGATTACGAAATCCTCCAATCCATCCGTTTGGGCGGGCGTATGATGATCCTGGGCTACAACCCCAGGGACAAGGAAACGCCCTACATGACCTGTTATCAGCAATATAACCTGCTGGGTGAGAAAATCTTTCCCCAGGCGATTGCTGGTGACAGCTATATCGAGATCATGCAGATTTTTCTGAACCGTTTGCAGGAGCAGCAAAAAGCGGTGGCGGCATTCCGGGAGAAACGTGGTGTACCCGTTGAAGTGCTGGGAGCCGAGCATTGCCGTGAGCGTGGCGAGAAAGAATCCCTGGAAGGCAAACTCGTTATTCTTAGACCTGCTAGCTTGGCCGCTGAGTACCGTACAGCAGATTGTCAGCTTGGGTACGCCGTTGGCGGCTTTGGGTGCAGCGCAGGATCAAGAGGCAGAGCCGTGTACTTTCAGGAGCTGTTCTCCGGGGAACAGTGCCGGTGGGATGCCTCGGATGTTCTGGGAATTGCGGATCTCACCAAACTGCCCGACTGGGCACAGGAAAAGGTGAAAGAGCACGACCGCACCCCGCCGAAAAAAGAACGAGGAGGTAAAGAACGATGAGCCAGGAACCCATCAACATTGCGGGCGTATGCGCCTTTCCCAATCCGAATGGGGTACGGGATATGCGGTTTGTAGACTGCAACTACAATACGCTCTTTCTTTTGCCCAATCACAGCAGCATCATTATGACTAAGCCGGACGGCACCCAGATGAAGCACCAGTGCTCCTACATCGACGATTATCACATCTACATTGGGCAGTGCGGCTTCCACATCATGGAGTTTGCGGAAATGGCGTGGCGCAACGGCTACACCTATCTGCCTGAGCATCCGAGAGAGAAGGACTGCTGCGACACCTACGCACTCTACCAGCTCAAAGATGTCATCAAAACGGACTACTTCTGCTGTGCCTACGACCGAGCCAAGGGGCGAATCAGGCCCACTGATTACCGCTGTGTATATCGTGGAAACCTCGGCCCTGGAACGACGCTGGAGGATCTTCTCAAAAAGCACAGTGTGGATCATCGGCCCGGAGCCAATGGCCTCCGATCCCTTTGTGATAGCGACATTCTGCTGGTCAATCAAGGCGGCAAGCAGACCGCCTACTATGTGGAGGCCGAAAAATTCCAGGAGCTGCCCGATAGCTTTGCGGCGCAGCTTTCCCAGCAGAATAAGGAGGAAAGGGCCAAGCGTAAATACGAGCCTGAGCGATAAGGAGGCCATAATGGAACTGAACCTGAAACCCATGAGCAAGTTGGAGCAGCAATATAGTTATAGCCATGGTGAGGCAGTAGATGCGGCCACACGTTGTCTGGGCCACCTGCGTGGTGACATGGGCAGCACCGGAAAAGCCTTTTACTTCACCTGGTTTGACCATTGCGGAGAATTAAAGACCCCGGCATTTAAGAGCGAGTTTGACGATGTCATCAACGCTCTACGGTTTGATGAGGCATACCACGGCATCCTCTCCAGCCGCAGCGCCATGTCGAACTATTGCTACAAACACCCGGAGTGTTCCTATGGCGCTGGTGTCCGGGAACACGGTATCAGGGTTGATACGGAATGCTACTCCTATCTGCTGCGGCTCAATCCCAGCCCTGGCGAATACAATTTCTACTGCTACTGCTACGAGAAGGAGGCACTGGATCGGCACCTCGCACAGCAAAAGGAACCGACCAAGCCGGAAAAGAAACATGAAATGGAGCGATAAGGAGGCAAAATGGCGAGCAAGCTGCAAATCGTCACGGAGTTCAGCCAGAAGAAAACCTTGGAACTGGCCTCTGTGCGTGGGAACTGGCAGCGGTACTTAAAAACTGCCGCCAGGATTTATAAATACCCCTTCCGGGATCAGCTTCTGATCCATGTCCAGCGGCCCGACGCCACCGCCTGTGCCACCATTGAGTTCTGGAACAGTCGGATGGATCGCTGGGTAAACCGGGGCAGCAGGGGCATTGCCCTATTGGATGACTCCGGCCACAAGACCCGGCTCAAGTATGTCTTTGATGTATCAGACACGCACCCTGGGCGTCACCGCCCCCAGGAGCCGCAGCTCTGGCAGATGGAACCCGCCTATGAGGAAGCTGTGCTGGAATCTATCAGCAACAGCTTTGAGGTGGAGAGAGAACCCGGCGTCTCCTTCGAGGAACAGATCTGTTCCATGAGCCAGGCGATTGCGGAGGATAATCTGACCGATTACCTGGAAGAACTGCGCAATACCAGGGAGGACAGTTTTCTGGAAGATCTGGATGATCTGAACCTCTCTGTGCGGCTGAAAACCCTGCTGGCAAACAGCCTCGCCTACACGGTGCTGACCCGCTGTGGCTATGACGCAGACCTCTACTTCGATGAGACGGATTTTGAATTCATCCACGATTTCTCTACCTATGAAACGGTATCTGTTCTGGGCAACGCCTCCAATTCCATCTCAAAAATGGTGCTGCTGGACATTGGACGTACTGTTCGGCAGCAGGAGCGCACTTCAAAATTTGCCAAGCGGCAGAACCCTGTGTATGATAGAGCCACAGAGGAACAACCCAGGACGGCACGAAAGGAGATTGAACACCATGACCGAGGAACTGACCTACACCCAGATCGGGGAGTACCTGTATCCCGACCTGACCTTGCCGGAGACGGAGGAGGCCCCGATGGGCAAGTACGGGATGCTGCACAAGACGTACCTGAAGGAGAACAAGCCGATGCTGTACGACCGGCTGCTGCTGGCGGGCAAGCTGGACGGGCACCTGATGGACATCGACCGGAGGGCCACCGAGATGGTGGAGCAGTTGACGAGAGAGCTGGCGCAGCAGAACCGGGTGGACGAGGAGATGAAGGCCACCAATCAGATGGCGTGGGTACAGGCCATGAACAACTTCAAGGCGTCGGCGGAGGAAGTGGTACTCCGGCAGCTGATTTACAGCTGATCCCCCCAGCGGAACAAGTTCATAACGCACCTACGGAAGCGGAGAATGTATTGCCTACATCCTCCGCTTTTTTTGTTGGACAGCAAGCGGTTGACCAGTTCCTGCGCTACGGCGGCAATACGGATCAGCTGCGGATGAGGGTGATCCATCTGTTTCAGATGGACATTCCCCAGCCCCTTATGATTACCCGCCTCCAGGCCCTCTATCACGGCGGCAACGGCATCACCACGGAGCACGGCCCCATGGCCGCATGGTATGACGGGGACGGTATCCACCTTGCCAATGGAGATCGGGCCAGATATGAAGCCAACGCCCAGGTCATCCCCTGGGAGAGTGCGGCCCAGCGCATCGGAGAGCTGCTGGAGGCCGGTCAGTTTGCCAGCAACGTGGAGCTGCTGGAGGCAGATGGATATGAGCGCAGCCTTTTGGCGGAAAGCCTGATTTATCTGTACCGTGACCTGAACCGGGAAGATCACCCGAATGATTTCCTTCCCTGCCTGACCGACGGAGCAAAATGGCTGGACTTTCCGAAAGATCAACCCCGCCTTTCCGACCTTCTGGCAGACCCGGACTTCCGAAAAACTCTGCTGACCGAATACCGGACATTTCTTGCCGCCTATCAGGAAGATCGCTCTATCATGCGCTTTCACTACCACGATTTTCGTGGTGTGCTGAACCGCCTGGAGGAACTGGACTTGCCCCGCAAGACCTTCAGCACCACCTTGACGGAACTGCCCGCCATCATGCCCTTTATCACGGAGGACGAGATTGACGAGGCCCTTTCTGGCGGAAGCCACTTTGAGGGCGGGCCGAAGCGGATCTACGGCTTCTTTCAGGAGCCGCACGACACCAAGGAAAAGGCGGACTTCCTGCGGAAGGAGTACGGCACAGGCGGTCACTCCCACGCCCTGTCCAGGTCTGGATACAGCCACGAGGACTACGACAGTAAGGGTATCCGCTTCACCAAAAGGAACTGCCCGGAAATCAATCTCTCCTGGGTGAAAGTCGCTCACCGTATTGAGAATCTGGTGCGGAAAGACCGCTACCTCTCCCCGGAGGCCATGGCGGAGTATGAAGATGAGCTTGCCAGCCAGGAGGTGCCGGAGGGCCAGGAGCCTGCCCCCATGCAGTACAACGCCGTCAAGGAGCGATACCCCGACCATGTGATGCTGTTTCAGGTGGGAGACTTCTATGAGCTGTATGGAGAGGATGCCAAGGCCCTTGCGCCGGAGCTGGGCCTGACCCTGACCACCCGCCCCGTCCCTGGGGTTGGCCGAGTGGAAATGTGCGGCCTTCCCGCTCACCGGCTGGAGCACTACACCAACCGGATGCGGCGCAACTATGATGTCCTTGTTTCTTCCCTACCCGAAGGGGCAACGGAGCGCCGTGAGACGGTTATGGAGCGGTTCAGCGGCCCCCGTCGTTATCAAATCCCACTGGGCAGTACGGTGTATATCGGCACAAAACCCTATGAGATGCAGTCCCTCGGAGAAACCACCGTCACGCTTTACGACCCGGAATTTCCGCTGTTCACCCAGGAGTTCCCCCGTGCTGACTTTGATCGGAAGCTGGAGGAAAATCCGCTCAACGAGCAATATTTCCTGCCTGATATGCCCCAGGAACAGGCGCAGCCGACTAATACACGGGATTACAGCGGCGACTATCGCCTGCTTGACCGTCTGCGCACCGACTGTGAGTATTTTCTGGGAGAGGGCCATCGAAACGAGAAGCACCTATGGGCCGGAAATGTATCCGCACAGATCCACAAAATGCGGGAGTTGTACGATGCTCTGCCCGAAAAACCGGACTGGATCACCAGGGAGCAGATCGAGGATTACGCCGACCGCATGGCCGCCCGGTATCAGGTGGCTGTCTACCACCACTTTGAGAACGGCTTTGATGAGCGGTTGGATTATCAGACCCTGGAAGAAGCGGAGCGAGTGGCCCAGGGGTATGTGGACGGCACCATGGAAGATGATGGCTTTCGTTATGACGGTGCTGCTGTCTATGACCTGAAGGAGGAGCGTTACCTTCGCATTATCGGAGAGTACCCTGACCCGGCAGCACACGCTCAGGTCAGGGAAAACGCTTTGGAGCATCCAGTCCCGGAGCAGGGACAAGCGGAGCCGCTTCCCGACCTGGAAGCCGAGGTAAAAGCGTGGGAGGCGGAACAGGCCGCAAAAAAACAGGCCGTCATAGACGCCCTCTCAACCCGTGAGAAGATCATCGTTCAGGCCATGGAAACCGCTGGTTTCCTGTTCACCCTATGGGAAGGAAGATCGGAGATCACATTTTCCGCAGGGGAATTTGGGTACCCATCAGTCTTTAAGACTTGGGATGAGGCGTATGAATGGATCAACGAGGCGCAGCTGAAAGACACCCCCGGCCTTCGGGAGCAGGTACAAGCTATCCTTCACCCGGCCCTGGATGAAAAGGGCCAGCTTTCCCAGGCGGCTCCTACGGTTCAGCACGAATTGACCAACGAGGAATACGCCCAGGCCAACCTGATCCCCGGCGAAACTGAATTTGAGCAGGATGGGCGCAGATACCGGGTACACAGTGTAGATCTTGCCACCAATCAGGTGGAGTTGACCGACCTGACCTTTGCGCAGTCGGCGGGATTTCCCACCCTGCGAATGGAGTACATCGGCACTATCCGGGCCTACCTGGAAAATCCGGCCCCGCTGGAGCCGCCCAAGGAACCCGAAAAATCCCGTACCGCAGCACTTTCCAATGTCCTCTACCCGGAGCAAACAGACCGCCAGGACCATCGCATCACAGATGATGCCCTTGGTGTTGGGACGCCCAGCCAACGCTACCAGAACAACATCGCCGCCATCCGGCTCTTGAAGCAGCTTGAGAGCGAGGAGCGGCTGGCCACACCGGAGGAGCAGGAGATTCTTTCCCGGTATGTGGGATGGGGCGGACTGGCGGACTGCTTTGAAGAATCCAACCGCAACTACCTGGAGCTGAAAAACCTGCTTTCCCCGGAGGAATACGAGGCAGCGAGAGAATCCACCCTGACCGCCTTCTACACGCCCCCGGTGGTCATCCGTTCCATGTATCAGGCCCTGGAGCAGATGGGATTTGAGACAGGAAACGTGTTGGAGCCGTCCTGCGGCACCGGCCACTTCCTGGGCATGATGCCGGAGCGTATGTCTGGCTCCAGGCGCTATGCCGTTGAACTGGACGAGATCAGCGGGCGGATTGCCCAGCAGCTCTATCAGACTGCTTCTGTGACCATCCAGGGCTACGAAAAGACCAACCTGCCGGACAGCTTCTTTGATGTGGCCATCGGCAACATCCCCTTCGGCAACTTCAAGGTGGCTGACCGGCGCTATGACAAGCACAACTTTCTGATCCACGACTACTTCTTTGGCAAGACCCTGGACAAGGTACGCCCCGGTGGTATCGTGGCCTTCATCACCAGCAAAGGCACCCTGGACAAGGAAAACCCTGCGGTGCGCAAGTACATCGCTCAGCGGGCCGATTTACTGGGTGCCATCCGCCTGCCCAATGACACCTTCAAGGGCGCTGCCGGCACGGAGGTCACGTCCGATATTCTGTTCCTGCAAAAGAGAGATTCTCTCATAGATATTGAACCCGACTGGGTGCATCTTGGTGTCAATGAAAACGGCCTCAAGATGAACCAGTATTTCATTGACCACCCGGAAATGATTCTGGGTGAGATGCAGGAGGTCAGCGGCCCCTATGGGCCTGAGACGGCCTGTATCCCCTTCGAGGGCCAGGAACTCTCTGACCTGCTGACTTCCGCCATCGGCAACATTGGTGGCTCTATCCAGGAGTACGAGCGTGAGGAGACGGACGAGCTGGAGGAGGATCGCTCCATCCCGGCAGATCCTACTGTGCGCAACTTCTCCTATACCATCGTGGACGGAGAGGTCTACTACCGGGAAAACAGCCGCATGAATCCGGTGGAGGTGTCCACCACCGCCCTAGGGCGCATCAAAGGTTTGATCGGCCTGCGGGACTGTGTGCGGCAGCTCATTGAGTACCAGACCGAGGATTACCCGGATTACGTCATCAGCGCCGAGCAGCAGCGGCTGAACGGCCTATATGACGCCTTTGTGAAGAAGTATGGCCGTATCTCCCAGCGGGCCAATAACTCCGCTTTCCACTCGGACAACTCCTATTTCCTCCTGACCTCTCTGGAGGTTACGGACAGCGACGGCAACTTTATCCGCAAAGCGGATATGTTTACCAAGCGCACCATCAAGCAAAAGGTCAATGTCAGCCGGGTGGACACCGCATCGGAGGCCCTGGCCCTGTCTCTGGCGGAAAAAGCCTGCATCGACATCCCCTACATGACCAACCTGACCGCAAAAGACGAGGCAACCCTGGTAGAAGAACTTCATGGGGTGATGTTTCAGCTTCCCGACAGGGTGGATGATGAAGGGAAGCCCATCTATGTGACAGCGGACGAATACCTTTCCGGCAACGTGAGACAGAAGCTGCGGCAGGCGGAGGAGGCTGCGGAAACCGACAGCCGGTTCCGTGGCAATGCCGAGGCGCTGAAAGCCGTGCAGCCGGTGGATCTCACCGCCAGTGAGATCTCCGTGCGGCTTGGTGCCACCTGGCTCCCGCCGGAAGATGTGGCACGGTTCATGTTTGAGCTGTTTGACACCCCCAACTATGCCCGCTTCAACATCAAGGTGCATTACTTCAAGATGACCGGCAACTGGAACATCGAGGGCAAAAGCTACGACCGCTCCAGCATCAAGGCCAACAACACCTACGGTACCAACCGTATCAACGGCTACAAGATTGTCGAGGAAACCCTCAACCTGAAGGATGTGCGGATCTTCGACTATGTAGAGGACGCCGATGGCCATAAGACGGCGGTGCTCAATAAAAAGGAAACTGCCATTGCCCAGTCCAAGCAGCAGCTCATCAAACAAGCCTTTGCCGATTGGATCTGGAAAGACCCGGAGCGCCGGGAACGGCTCTGCAAGCTCTACAATGAAACCTTCAACTCCATCCGACCCCGTGAGTACGATGGCAGTCACCTGAACTTTGTGGGCATCAACCCCGAAATCACCCTGCGGCGGCACCAAGTAAACGCCATCGCCCACATTCTCTACGGTGGGAATACTTTGTTGGCACACGTAGTGGGGGCCGGAAAAACGTTTGAAATTGTCGCTGCCGCACAGGAGAGCAAGCGGCTGGGGCTGTGTAGCAAATCTCTCATTGCCGTTCCAAACCATTTGACTGAGCAGTGGGCCGCTGAATACCTCCAGCTTTACCCCTCTGCCAACATCCTGGTAGCCACAAAAAAGGACTTTGAACCGAAAAACCGCAAGAAGTTCTGCGGAAGAATTGCCACCGGCGATTATGACGCCATCATCATCGGGCACTCCCAGCTGGAGAAAATCCCCATGTCGCTGGAACGGCAGCGGGCCATCCTGGAGGAGCAACTGAGGGAAGTTTTGGACGGCATCAGCGACCTGAAGCGGAGCAACGGAGACAACTTCTCCATCAAGCAGATGGAGCGCACCAAAAAGGGCTTGAAGGCAAAGCTGGATAAGCTCAACGACCAGAGCCGCAAAGATGACATCGTGACCTTCGAGGAGCTGGGTGTGGACAGGCTTTTCATCGACGAGGCACATAATTACAAAAATTTAGCCGCTTACACGAAAATGCGTAATGTGGGCGGCATCAGCCAGACGGAAGCACAGAAGTCCAGCGACCTCTATATGAAGTGCCGCTACCTGGATGAGTTGACCGGAGGCCGTGGCGTAGTATTCGCCACCGGCACCCCCATCTCCAACTCCATGGTGGAGATGTATACCATGCAGAAATACCTCCAGCACGACACCCTGCAAGGGAATGATCTTCTGCATTTTGATTCCTGGGCCTCTACCTTTGGCGAGACAGTGACCGCCATAGAGCTGGCCCCAGAGGGCACCGGCTACCGGGCCAAGACCCGGTTTGCCAAGTTCTACAATTTACCGGAATTGATGAGTATGTTCAAAGAAATCGCAGATATTCAAACGGCTGATATGCTCAATCTCCCCGTGCCCAAGGCCAACTACCACCATGTGGTGCTGAAACCCTCCGAACATCAAAAGGAGATGGTGGCAGACCTCAGTGAGCGGGCCGAGCGTGTCCGCAACAAGATGGTGGACAGCAGCCAGGACAATATGCTTATGATTACCAACGATGGCCGCAAGCTGGCGCTGGATCAGCGGCTGGTCAATCCGCTGCTGCCGGACAGCGATACCGGCAAGGTCAGCGCGTGCGCCGACAACATCTATGAGATCTGGCAGCACACCGCCGCTCAGAAGTCCACCCAGCTTGCCTTCTGTGACCTCTCCACTCCCAAAAACGACGGCACCTTCAATGTGTACGATGATCTTCGAGACAAACTGATTGCCAAAGGAATCCCCGCCGAGCAGATCGCCTATATCCATAACGCCAATACTGAGCAGCAGAAAAAGGAGCTGTTCGGTAAGGTGTGCAATGGAGAAGTCCGGGTACTGCTGGGCAGCACTGCAAAGATGGGAGCCGGAACCAATGTCCAGAAGAAGCTGGTGGCCTTACACCATCTGGATTGCCCCTGGCGTCCGGCAGATCTCCAGCAGCGGGAGGGCCGTATCATCCGCCAGGGCAACGAGAACAAGGAGGTTGAGATCTACACCTATGTGACGGAGAACACCTTTGACAGCTATCTCTACCAGCTGGTAGAGAGCAAGCAGAAGTTCATCGGCCAGATTATGACCAGCAAATCCCCCGTCCGGTCTGCCGATGACATTGACGAAACGGCCCTCAGCTATGCAGAAATCAAGGCCCTGTGTACCGGCAATCCCTACATCAAGGAGAAGATGGATCTGGACATTGACGTGGGGCGGCTGAAGCTGCTGAAGGCCAACCACCTCAGTCAGAAATACAGCCTGGAGGATCAGATCCTAAAGAGTTTCCCCAAGAGCATCGCCAGTTTGGAACAGCAGATCGCCGGTTATCAAAAAGACATGGCACACCTGGCCGAAGAAACAAAGCCCAACCCGGATGGCTTCTCGCCCATGGTGATTCAGGGAACAGAATATGCCGAGAAAAAGGGCGCTGGCACAGCAATCCTGGAGGCGTGTAAAGCCATGACCAGCCCGGAGGCCGTTGTCATTGGTGCCTACCGTGGTTTCACCATGGAGCTGTCCTTTGATACCTTTCGGCGGGAATACCAGCTTGCCTTGTGCCACGAGCTGCGCCACACGGTCACATTGGGCACGGACACCTATGGCAACCTCCAGCGCATAGACAACGCCCTGGAGGGCCTGGAGAGCCGTCTGAAGGACTATGAGCAGGCCCTGGAGGACACCAAGGCCCAGCTGGAAACCGCCAAGGTGGAGGTTGAAAAGCCCTTTGCCCAGGAGGAGGAACTGGCCACCAAGTCTGCCCGTCTGGAGGAGCTGAACGCCCTGCTGAATATGGATCAGCGGGACAATGAAATGGCCGAGCCATCGGCTGAGGAAATGGAAGAACAGAACGACCGGAACGCCCCTCGCCGCAGCCGTGGGGTGGAGCGTTAGACATGAGCGGCATCCAGTGACATGGGTGCCGCTTATCGAAAGGAGGCTTGGATATGGATGACGGCAGATACACGATGACCCTGGATGAAGTGCCCGCAGAGATCATTGCTATCCGGCAAGTAGGTGTCCCCTGTGGTCTGATCCAGCCCCGCATGGAGGCGGGGTATTTGCTCACGGATGGTACGGCCCTGCTGGAGAGCGAAAAGGATGAGAACGGGTTCTACGTTGGTGGGGCCGGGATGGACGGAATGTATCTCAGAACGCCCCAGCGGTATGAGCCGGTGCGGAACGACAGCGGCAAGGTCACGGCATTCCGGCTCATGAGCAGCTATCTCACCAGATTTAACAGCCAGGAACTGGAGGCCATCTTCCAGTATGGCCTGAACACGAAGGAGAATTTGCTTCACGACCTGGAGGCTGTGGTGCGGGCGGTCAAACAGCCGGAGATCCGTGCGGCCTTTTCCGGCGCAAGGGACAAACTGGAACCCATTCCCCCAGAGGAATGCCGCCGTCTGATGGCGGACATCCGAGCTGCCTACAAGGGCAGGCATGAGCAGTCTATCCGGCAAAGGCAGCAGGCCGCTGGTAAGTCCAGGAGAAGGGACATGGAGCGATAATGGAGGTGACTTTATGAACGAATCGCAGATCAATTTGGATCTGTATAACAAAATGCGGGACGAGCAAGACGAGTACCGCCACTGGTTGTTGGCCCAGACTCCTAAAGAAATTCTGAACCACGCCAGCGAATACAGCGCCCGTGAGGACATCCTGGCAACCATGTGCGAAGGCCATCTGCCTCCAATGTTGGCAAAGGCTCTCATGAACACTGAACATCCCCTCGCCTGCGTGTATGCTGAATTGCAAAACAGTGATTACAGGGATAGAAATTATGGGGATTTGATTGACGTGATCCAGGACTGTGCAACCAGGGAACTCAGAGCATCTCCACGCTTTATGGAAATTTGTATCTATCAGATTGATCACTCCCGAGATCGCAACCGGGTTGCATACATTCCATCCGATCAGCTTTCCAAAATTCAAGGAAGCGATCAGGTAGTGAGCAGCCTTTACAATAGCGTTTTTAGGGGCATTGTTGAGCGCCCCACTTTGGAGGGGATCTACTATATGTTCAATACGGCCCCACCAGAAGGATACACTGGACAGCCTCTTTCTATGTCGGATGTGGTTCAGGTCATTAGCTCTCCTGCCGTAGATCCTGGCTTTTATTACTGCGAAAGATATGGGTTTACAAAAATCAATTTTGAGCCAGAGAAAACGCACGATATGACAAATGCTATCTGGGTGCTGCTTTTGGAAAGCGGGAAAATAGCTCATCCGGTTTTAATCAACAATACGATGGAGGATATGGAGAAAATTGTGGGTGGCCGCACAGCCTCGGCTAATCTTCCAGAAGGTTGTTTGCTGATGTTGCGAGAAGGCGCAAATTTAACCGACCTCCCGGCTAATCGAGTAATCAGAAGAAACGGGCGAATTACAGATGTTATTGTAGGGACTTGCTTTATTTGCGGGACAGACGGCGACCACTTTGCAAGCCTGACTAAGAGCCAGATGGAGTTTTTTAAGAAAGAGTTTTTGTATCCTCAAAAAATCACATACCACAATCGAGAATATCAGGCAAAGGACATCAAGCCCCATGAAATGGAACGGTAGGTGAAGTCAAAATGGGCTATCAAGAGAGCTTGTTTTATATCAAACCACAGCGCCATTTTGACAAAATGGTGCGTGCTTATGAGAAAGCGGAGTATGCGGGATATTACGAAGTCGCCGGTGCAAAACCTCGTTCCGTGATCGTGCTCAAACAGCCCGTTGGAGAACTTCCGGCGGGCACCAAACTTCTGTGGGTATGCGGAGATCGGAGCTTTCATTCGCTCGCCGGTGTGTTCGGTGGGCAGCTCCATACCGGCGGAAAAATCGAGGTAATTCCGGTGGAGAAACTATTCGACGGCCCGGAAGATCCTCGGCTTTCCAGCATTGATTTGGATACCGCTCAAACCACGGAAAATGACTATTTGAAGCGGTACAGCGCAGACCACTATGCTTATCGAATTAAGTATGATCGAGAGCGGTAAGTGACCGCTGATTCTTTCCTAAAAATCAATCTGAAACCAGGAGGTGAACTGAGTGCCGTACTACACAAAAGAACAAATCCAGCAGGCTCGGCAAATGGATTTACTGACTTACTTACAACGCTATGATCCCGGAGAATTGGTTCATGTGAGCGGTGGAACCTACTGCACAAAAAGCCATGACTCGCTGAAAATTTCTAACGGAAAGTGGTGCTGGTGGAGCCGTAATATTGGAGGTTCTACTGCCCTGGATTATCTGGTCAAAGTGCGTGGCTACAAACTGCCGGAGGCGGTTGGAATGATCCTCGGTGATCAGCCGCTGCTTTCTTCCCGGCCTGTATCAAAACCGCCTCCCAAGGCCAGACCTGACTTCCAGCTGCCCGAACAAAATCCCGATACCAGACGAGTGTTTGCCTATCTTCGTGCCAGGGGAATTGACGCTGAAATCATCAATCACTGCATCAAGTCGGGCCAACTTTACGAGGATGCCAAACGGCACAACTGCGTATTTGTGGGCTTTGAAAATGGCACAGCCAAATATGCCTCTTTGCGAGGTACATTGTCTCATTCAACCTTTGTTGGAGAGGTGGCCGGGAGCGATAAGCGGTATTCGTTTTGTATGCCGCTGCAAGCCAACAACCGGGAGAGTGTGTGCGTTTTTGAAAGCGCCATTGATGCCATCTCCTATTTGAGTATCCTCAAGCGAAAAGGGCAGAATTGGCGAAGTGCCAACTGCCTGTCCCTGTCTGGAATTTATCGTCCAAAGGCTGACGCAGAGCTGAAACTTCCGCTGGCTTTGGAAACCTATCTCCAGCACAATCCAGATATTAAAAAAATCATTTTGTGCCTGGACAACGACGAGCGTGGCCGGGAAGCGGCGCAAGCCCTCCAACAGTGTTTGCATGGGTATCAGGTGCTGGACAATCCTCCGCCCAAGGGAAAGGATTACAACGACTATTTGCAAATTCAGAAAGGAATTGCAGGGCGTGTAAAGACCCGTGGCGGAGAGGAGCGGTAGTTTTTTTCGGGAAGGTGCCAAGGGAAGGAGCGGCCTTGCCGCTCTTTCCGCAAGCATCGCATTTGGACGGCCAAATGCAGCTTGTTAGGGGGCTGTACCCCCTAATACCCCCGTTTAGAAAGGAGGCTTTCATGCGAAACCGTCCTATCAAGCTATCCGTCCGTGTGAATCAGACGGAGAACCAGTACCTCACGTTACAGGCACACTCATCCGGCCTTTCTAAAGAGGCATTTATTCGCAAGCTCATTATGGGAGAGACGATCAAAGCGAAACCCCCGCAAGAGCTGGCCGAGCTGTTGCGGCTGCTGAAATCCACCAGTGATAACATCAATCAGATCGCCCGTGTGTCCAATGCACGGCATTTTGTACGCTCCGAAGAACTTACCGAGATCTACTCCAGGCTGGATGATATTTGGAGCAAAGTCAAGGAGCTGTGATATGGGTGTCACAAAGATTATTTCCATCAAGCATCAATTATCTGCCCGCCTTGACTATGTGACTAACAGCGAGAAAACTCATCTGGCTACGGACATTGCTTACATCGCCAATCCAGAAAAAACTGAGCAAAATTTCTTTGTCTCTGCAATCAACTGTTTGACTCCAGAATCGGTTTACGATGAAATGATGAACACGAAAATCCGGTTCGGTAAAACAGATGGGGTGCAGGGCTTTCACATTATCCAATCCTTTGCTCCAGGAGAAGTCACCCCGGAACAAGCCCACAATATCGGCCTGGAGTTTTGCAAGCGGCTTTTAGGCGACCGCTTTGAAGCTGTGATAGGGACACACCTGGATAAAGCACATCTTCATAATGTACGCCCGGATAGGGCAATGAGAAAAGCAGTATGAGGTACTGCCCCGTAAGATAACGCGGGAAACAACCAGCCTAACCGAAAGGCGAAAGCTGACACGGGAACACAGTACGG